>Ga0307479_10005026_pt1 | contig 12129 bp, 8 predicted proteins | sample atmos_gasesECM4C_FD_203743 | JGI IMG/M metagenome (GOLD analysis project Ga0307479, IMG submission 203743) | Hardwood forest soil microbial communities from Morgan-Monroe State Forest, Indiana, United States - atmos_gasesECM4C_515 | ecosystem: Environmental > Terrestrial > Soil > Temperate...
TCGCGATCGCCCGACCACTGGAAGGCATACGAGAAGACGATCAGGTAGAGGAGGGTGGCGTCGGCGGTGCCGAAGTAGGGCGCGAAGGGCAGCAGCCCCAGGCTGGCCAGCTCGCCGTAGCGCAGCTCGTGCGGGATTTTGCCGGGCTCCTTGTCCTGTTCGGCGTTGTCATCGGTCGCCTGGACGCGGGAGAGTCGATCGAGGGCGCCGAACGCGAACTCAGGGAATCCACTAATGCTCTCCATCGCGACCACCAGCGTGTCGCGGCCGAAGAGGGTGACGTACCAGGGAATACCGGCGGCCGGGATGAAGACACTCCGCCTCACCGCAAAATCGGTCATCCGCAGCGCCTCCATGTCGGCGACCGCCTGACGCCAGATCATCGGCAAGGTTCGGTGGCTGGTCTCGATGTCGACCGGCGGCAGGACGCCCTCCGCCATCTCCGCGTGACGGTTCTGGATCGCGCTGCAGGGAAGGACGCGAGCGCGGTGGCCCGCGATCACCGGGAGCCATTCAACGCAGGTGTGCCAGGTCTGCTTGGGCGCGAGGTTGATGACGAACTGCATCCGACCGTTGGCAAATTCCGGGTGGGCATCGGCGCGCTCGACCATGATCACCAGCTCGCGTTTGAAGCTGCCGTTGACATAGGTGGTGCGAAGTTCGCCGGCCCTTTCGTGCCAGGAGCTCTGCAGGTCACCGCGCCGGACCAGGCGCTTCCGGCGGACGTCGAAGATGTCGGCGAAGTCCGACTCGATCGCGACTTCGAGGATCAACCGGATCGGATGGGGCGCGTAGCTGACCAGGTCGTAGTCCTCGTGGATGCCCTCGAAGATCGTGCGGTCGAGGCGGAAACCCAGCGACCGTTCCTCGAGGATGACATCGTGCTCCGCCCCATTGCGGGTGCCCGCCAATGGCAGCTCGGGGCTGGTGAATTCCCAACGCGCCGAGAAATGATCGATGGTGCTGGCGTCGAGCAGCAGCGGGATCCGCCCATTGAGGGTCACGGAGTAGCCGGACACGAAGCGCGTGTCTCGAGCAAAAAAGCCAACGGCGCCAGTGGGCACCATCGTGGCGTTGGGATCGCAGACCAGGAACTGGTGGTCGTGGTTGATGGTGATGGTCGGGACGCCATGCGTGACCGGCATCTGCGCTCAGAGAGATCTTAGGGGGCCGCTGGGTCTAACGGGGCGGGATCGATCGTGTCGGCTGGGCCAGTCCGTCTGGATCGGCGAAGCTATCGATATAGATATCGCGCTCGACGATGTGATGCTTGAGCATCGCCATCCTGGTTGCCGCGTCGCCCAGCCCGCACCGACCGTAATGGTGCTTGGCGCCGTCGAAGTAGGTCCCGATGGTGAGATTCGCGCACGAACCCGTCCGGCGCTCGAAGGCGGCGCACTCGTCAAAACCCCTGGGGAACGGGCGGGGATAGGGGCAGGCGTCGTCGGGCAGCATCGCCATCCCTCATACGAATCATAGTGATACCGTCTATGTCAATTGTTCGTATTGAGAAACCATCAGTTGAGCATGGGCTTGCGAGGCTAACGGTTGAGCTTGCTCTTTCCTCGGGGTTTAGTCCGAGGCTGGGGCTTTCTGCACCACTTCCTGGAGTTCGGGCATGTTTCCGACCAGGCTGGCGAAATCCTGGCGGGCGATGGCCAGGACGGTGGTGTCGGTGACCGCCCGGACGCTGGCCGTCCGCTTGCTGTTGTGGAGGAGCGCCAGCTCACCGAAATGCCGGCCGGGACCGAGCCGGCGGAGTGGCCGTTCGACGCCATCGGTTTGCTGCACGACTTCGACCTCGCCGGAGGTGATCACGTAGAAGCGGCTGGCGATATCGCCTTCGTGCACGATCATCTCTCCAGCGCTAAAGCGCATCGGCACCACCGCGTCACTACGGCCCATCCGCAGTTGGCTGATGTCGCGCCGAAAGATCGCGCTCGACCACCAGTGCAGCAGCAGGGCGAGGCGGCGGCGCCAGCTCGGCATATATGTAAGGAAGAGGCCACGGGCCAGGACGGCGGCCGGCCAGCCATGGAGCTTGAGCCCGCGGACCTCGGCGAGCCCGTAGCCGCGGCTCAACAACGCCACGTCGCCGAAGCGCCTGAAGTGGAATGGTTGCGGTGATTGGCCGCGGGCAGCGGCCAGGATGTTGGCGGCCACCTGGCGCCCTTCGGTGAACGCGACCAGCAGCATGGCCGGGTAGGGATCACCAGAAGGGGAGGGCACGGCGGCGTTGTCGCCGACCGCATAGACATTCGGCCAGCCGTCGACCCGGCAGAATTCGTCGCACTTCACCCGTCCGCGAACGATCTGGACCGGCAGCCTGGTCAGCAACGGATTCGTACCGACCCCGACCGTGACGATGATCGAGCGGGTCAAGATCCGCTCGCCATTCGCCAGCGTGACCGCGCCGGCCGTGGCGTCGGAGAGCCCGACGCCCAACCGCAGGTCGATCCCGCGGCTGCGCATCCGGCTCATCGCCAGGTCCGCCAGCCGCTCTTCGAACGCCGGCAGGATGCGGGTCAGAATATCGACCTCGATCACCCGGATCTCCTTCGAATCGATGGACGGATAGAAGCGCAGCGACGACCGGATGAATTCGTTGGCTTCGGAGGCGATCTCGATGCCGGCGAAGCCAGCTCCGGCGATCACGAAGGTGAGCAGCCGGCGGCGCTCCTCGGGATCGGTCTCGACCGCGGCGGTCTCGAGCATGTCGATCAGGTGGTTGCGAAGATAGATGAAGTCCCCGATGGTCTTCGTCTGCAAGCCATGCTCCTGCAGCCCGCGGAACCGCGAGAGGTCAGTGATCGATCCCAGCGCCAGCACAAGGTAGTCGAAGTCGAGCGTGATCTGGCGGCTCTCATCGCCCCGACTGAGCGTGACCCGCTGACTCTTGAGGTCCACGTCTTCGACGCCGTAGGTGTAGACGCGTACGCCGGCGAGGAACTCGCGGAGCGGGACGAGCACGTGCTGGGGCTGCAGGACGCCGGAGAGGATCTGCGGCATCAGGCCATGCCAGACCTCGACGTTTTCCCGGCTGACCAGCACGATCTCCAGGTTGTCGGATGGACGCCGCAGGCGGGCGAGCTCCTGGGCGCAGCGGACGCCGGCGTGGCCACCCCCGAGGATGACGACCTGGCGAGGGCCCCCACGCTGATCGGGGCCGGTCACCGGAACGCCCGCCGGAGCGCGGTCTGCGCCCCGAAATAGCCGCACAGTCCATGGACGCCGCCGGTCGGGGGCGTCGAGGAGGAACAGATGTAGATCTGCCGGTTCGGCGTGGCGTAGCGTCGCCAGGTCGGTCGTAAAAACCACTGAAGCAGATCGGCACTGCCGCCGTTGATGTCGCCGCCGACGCAGTTGGCGTTGTGCCGCTCGATGTCGGCCGGCGTCATCACGCTGCGCGCCAGAATGCGATTCGCAAAGCCTGGCGCGAAGCGCTCGATCTGGGCCTCGATCCGGCCGGTCATGTCCTCGGTCGAGCCGTTGGGGACGTGACAGTAGGCCCAGACGGTGTGCTTGCCGGCTGGTGCGCGGCTGTCGTCGAAGAGACTCGGCTGCGCCAGGATCACGAACGGGGCGGCCGAGGTTCGCCCTTTTCCGACGGTCGCCTCGGACGCCTCGACCTCTTCCAGGGTGCCGCCGATATGAACGGTGCCGGCGCGCAGGCATCGTGGGTCTCGCCACGGGATCGGGGCGTCCAGCGCCCAATCGAGTTTGAAGACGCCCGCGCCATATCGGTAGTGCTTGAGCTCCCGGCGATAGCCAGGTGGAAGCGCCTCGCCGGCGATGGCATCGAGCTGGCGCGGGGTGACGTCGAACAGGTAGGCGCGGGCCGGTGGAAGATCGCCCATCGACCCGACGCGCCGCCCAGTGATGACGTTGCCTCCGAGGGAACGCAGGTGAGCCGTCAGCGCATCGGCGATCTTCTGCGAACCGCCACGTGCCACCGGCCAGCCGTAGGCATGCCCGGTCACGCCGAGCATCAACGAGTAACCGCCGGTCGTCAGGTTCTCCAGCGGCTGGATCGAGTGCGCACCGAGACCGGCGAAGAGGGCCTGCGCCGGCGCCTGCTTGAACGCGCTCTTCGCCAGGTGGACGGTGGACTGAATCGCGAGCGTCCCGAAGCGTGCCAGCAGCAGAGGATGGGCGGCCGCCCTGGGGGACACGCGGATGGGTGCGAAGAACTGCCCCATCAGGAAGTCGGCATGACGGACCAGCGGGCGCATCAGGCGCGAGTAGGCGGCGCCGTCCGTTCCCAGGCCGGCACTGGTTTCTTCGATCGAGCGCGACAGCGTGGCGGTCGTCGCGTCGAGCGGATGGGCGAGGGGGATCGCGGGGTGGACGTACTCGAGCCCATAGCGGGCCAGCGGGAGCGTCCGAAAAAACGCGGAGCCAACGGCCAGCGGATGGACGGCCGAGCAGACGTCGTGAACGAACCCGGGCAGCGTCAGGCCCGCCGAGCGGGTGCCGCCGCCAATAGTGTCTTCCGCCTCGAGAACGGTCACCGACTTACCGCGCTGGGCGAGCCGGATCGCCGCGGCCAGCCCGTTGGGTCCAGACCCGATCACCACGGCATCTAGCCGTGGTTCAGCCAAGGTCGATGACCATGCCCTCCGCCGCCGCCTCCACCGGGAGGGCACCGTCGCGATGGGCCGCCACAATCGCGTCGATCTGATCGTCGGTGCGCGCCAGGTCATGATGGAAGAGCAGGAGCCGTCGCGCACCGGCGGTTTCGGCGAGGCCGACGGCGTACTCGACGGCGGAATGGCCGAAGGGCGCCCACTCCGCAAACTGCGATTGGATCAGCTGCGCGTCGTGGATCAGCAGGTCGGCCGAGCGGGCGAGCTGGATGGCCGCGGGGTGATAGGGCCCCAGCCCGGCGGGACCCGGACCGAGCGTGATCGGGCTGTGGTCCGAGAGATAGGCAATCGTCGCCCCGCCGCCGGTGACCCGGTAGCCATAGGTCAGCCCGCCCTTGTGCGGGATTTCGCGCGCCAGCACGTCGAATCCCTCGACGGTGCGCGGACCCTCCTGGATGCCGAGGAATCGCCACTTGCCGCGCAGCTCCGACGGCTTGATCGGAAAGTGCGGCGGTGACATGGCGCGCGCCAGCACATTGGTCGGGTCACCTTGCGCCGGCATCAGCAGCGTGACCTGCGCGTCGGGCCGGTCGCCGGCGGAAAAGAACGGCAGGCCGTGCGTGTGGTCCCAGTGCAGGTGGCTCAGCAAGATCGAACCCCGGAATGGCCGGCCGTCGAGCACCGGGGTCAGGCGTTGCAGTCCGGTCCCGGCGTCGAGCACCAGGGTGGGCGGCCCGGAGTCGAGCGAAAGGGCAAGGCACGAGGTGTTGCCGCCGTATCGAACGAAAGCCGGTCCGGGCGATGGGGTCGAGCCCCGCACCCCGCAGACGTAGATCCGCACGCGTTGAATGTAGTGGTTCGGGCCTAGCCCTTCTCCTCGCGGTGGTGACCACTGGCCACTTCGGCGAGCGCCTCCGGGGAGATTTGCTCGGCGGTCGCCACGGCGACGCGGACCGGCGTGAGCGCGCGCAGCGTCGACGTTCGGCTGCCCCCCTCGAGCAAGGCACGCTCGCCGAGGATGGCACCGGGGCCGACTTCCGCCACCGATTTGCCATCGACCTCGACGGTCAGCACGCCGTCCAGTAGGAGGAACAACTCCTCGCCGGGCTGGCCCTGCTCGACCAGCGTCTGGCCGGCGGTCAGCTTGCGGAACTGCGGCTTGGCCCCACCGCGCATGATGGTTTGGGAGAGCTCGCGCTCGAGGGCGGTCTCGACTTCGGTGACGAACGCCGGCGAGTCCTCGCTGCCCCAGGGGGTGCGTTCGCCGAAGATGTCACCCGCCCAGGACTTGAAGTCGGTCACGGCGACTTTCTGAATCAGGGTGCCCGACGCGTCGTATATCCAATGGCGTGGGAAGGGGCTGGCGCCAATTACCTCAGGCGTGGAGGTACCGTCCGCCTTCATCGTCAGCGCCAGCGTCGTCCACACCACCGGCGGCATGATCTGCACAAAGGGCGGCCGGTTGAGCTTTCGGGGCATAGGCATGGCGACCCGACCACCAGTCGTCTGGACAAAGCGGACCGAGAGCTTGCCGGCTTCGGGTTCGGGGCGGATGTCCCGCATGGGGATGGTCGGAAAGAGGATCTTGCGGGCGCCGAACCCGAGTTTTGTCTTTCCCATCCAACCGCGGCCAGCATGACCGTGACGGACGATCCAGCCATCCTCGACCTCGACCCAGGCGCGCAACTCGTTGATAAAGCGGACCGCGCCCGAGCGCGCCAGCGCAGGGACCTCACCCAGATGGTCCCCGGGTGGATCGTCGTAGTGCACCGGACCCAGGTCGAACGGAAGCCGCATCATGCCGGGGATGGCTTCCGACGGGATCCACGAGGCGGAGATGATCGCGGATTCGTAGCGCATCGTCAACCTCCTCCAAAATGCCCCTCCCTCGCTCGCGGGGAGGGTCGGGGTGGGGCCTGTGCCAAGCCTACGTGACTGGTCGCCGCCGGTCGATCGTGGGAGCAGGCCACCGGATGGGCGGCTACCACCCGCCGGAATTGCATGCTCCCTTCCCTTGACCGCTGGCGCCTTCAAGAGGCTAACTTATGCGGGTGCCAGACAACCACAAGATCCGCGTGTTCCTGGCCGACGATAACCTGATCGTCCGCGAGGGCGTGCGCGCGCTGCTGAGCACCGCCCCGGATATCGAGGTGATCGGGGTTGCCGGCACTTACCAGGAGCTCGTCGACGGCGCCGAAGCGGCCGCTCCCCAGGTGCTGGTCACGGACATCCGGATGCCGCCGAACTTCCAGCGCGAGGGCATCGAGGCCGCGAAGGTGGTCCGCAAGCGGCACCCGGGCACCGGCGTCGTGGTGCTGTCGCAATACGACGAGCCCGACTACGCGATCGCGCTCCTCAGTGAGGGCGCGGCCGGCTACGCCTATCTGCTCAAGGACCGGGTGGCGGAGGGCGATCAGCTCTTCAGGGCCATCCGTGAGGTGACGACCGGCGGCTCGATGCTCGATCCGCGGATCGTCGAGGCGCTGGTCCGCCCCGCCAGCCAGGGCACCGAGCTGATGCCCGATGAGGAGGCGCTGCTCCAGATGCTGGCCGAGGGGCGGCCGATGAAAGCGATCGCGGTGAGCCGCCACACCACGCCAGCCGCCATCGACGACGCCATCGAGAAGCTCTTCCTCAAGCTTGCCCAGGCGGCCAGCTCCGGCGCCGCCGGCGCGCTCAGGCGTTTGAAGTTGCTGCACCAGGCTATCGTCGACCGCGAGGAACAGGGTGAAGAGCTCAGCCGGCTGCTACCCACCGGCATTGCCGAGAAACTTCGTCGGGAGGGCCGAAGGATTGGGGAGACGGAAACGCTGGTGGTGACCGTCCTGATGTCGGACATCCGAGGCTACTCGACGATCGCGGAAGACGCCAACCTGACGGTCCTGGCGCGGCAGCTGAACGAGCATCGCGCCGAGATGAACCGCGCCATCCTGGCGAATGGCGGAACCGTAATGCAATTCGTCGGCGATTCGGTGATGGCGGTCTTCGGCGCTCCGATCCCGGCCGACGATCACGCCCAGCGAGCGCTGGTCACGGCGGGGGCCATGCACACGGCCCAGTCGGAGGTCAACGAACGCTGGGCCGCCGAAGGGCTGCCCGCCTTTCGTCTCGGTGTCGGCTTGTCCACCGGCGAGGCGGCGGCCGCGCTGCTGGGCTCCGAGGAGCGCCTCGAGTACTCGCTGGTGGGAGACATCGTGAATCTCTGTCAGCGGCTGCAACAGTTCGCGGCCGGCGGCGAAACGATCCTGAGCGAGCAAACCTACCATGTGCTCGGCGGACTCGTCGATGCGGAAGCGCTGCCTCCAACGCTGGTCAAGGGTCGTCATGCGCCGGTCCAGGCCTACCGGATTGCCGCCTTGACGGCAGCCTGAGTCTATGGCCGTAGTTGGTCGCCGTCCTCTCGCAAGGCTGAGTGGGTCGTTCTACGTTGTGGCGTTGCTCTGGCTATTGGTCGTCGCCATCCTCCTCGTGGGACTGGTGGCAATCTTCGCAGCCGACTGGAGTCGTGCCCGATCCGATTTGCGTCCCAATAGCTCCGACGTCCTTGCAACTCTTCCCATCCTGTCGTTTGCGACGGTTGGTGCGCTGATAGCCTGGAGACAGCCTCGTAACCGCATGGGTTGGCTGTTGATGTTCACGGCACTGGTTGCCATCCTGCTCAGCCTTCCGAAGCTGTATGCCGGCTTGGCGATTGACTTGGGCTGGAGTTGGCTCCCCGCCCCAGCGTGGTTTTACTGGATCGGTCAGTTCAGCTGGCTCATCGTCGTTGAATTGTTTCTTGTCGTGCTACCGCTCTACTATCCCGATGGGCGTCTTCCAAGTACGCGATGGCGTCCGCTGATGTGGCTCTCGGCGCTGCTTGTGTTGATAGCCGCCGTCGTCAGTCTCGATCCAACGGTAACTTCCGCCGGGCTGCCCAACCCGATGAGCGTCAAGGCGCTGACCGGAACAAGCAAGGCTATCGGGTCGCTGCTTCCCATCCTCTTTCTTGGGATGGCTCTGGGCGCCGTCTTCTCCTTGGTCGTGCGCTACCGCCGTGGCAATCATCGTGATCGCCAGCAACTGAAATGGCTGATGGCGGCAGCAGGCATACTGCTGTTGTCGTTCGTGGTCAGCTTCACGCTCCCGGTGTTCCCGAGCGACATCCTGCTGCCGGTGGCAGCTGCAGCCCTGCCGATCGCCATCGGCATTGCCATTTTGCGCTACCGGCTGTACGACATCGACTTCATTATTAATAAAGCGCTCGTCTACGGCGGTCTGGCTGTCGTGATCACCTTGGCCTATGTGCTGGTGGTTGTCGGTATTGGTGCATTAGTGGGGCGGAGCCAGCAGATCCTGCTCTCGCTCCTGACGACCGCCGTCATCGCTCTTGCATTCCAACCGTTGCGTCAGCGCGCACAACGGCTCGCAAACCGATTGGTCTATGGAAACCGTGCCACGCCGTACGAGACGCTTTCGCAATTCAGCGCCCACCTCTCCCAAACGTTCTCGCAGGAAGACATCCTCGACCGCATGTCGCGCGTGCTGGCCCAGGGTACCGGCGCTGAGCGAGCCGAGGTCTGGGTGCGCGCCGGATCGCGACTGGTGCTGGCGGCGTCCTCCCCGATCGCCGATAGCGCTGATCCCCGCGTGCTGCGGATGCAGAACGGCGCGCTCCCGGAGCTGCATCGCGACCTGGTGGCTCCAGTGAGCCATCAGGGGGAACTCCTCGGTGCCTTGGCGGTCGTCAATAAACGAGGCGAGGCGATGAACCTTGTGGAGCAGAAGCTTGTTAGCGACCTGGCCGGCCAGGCCGGCCTGGTGCTCAAGAATGTCGGCCTGAATCGAGAGCTCCTCGCTCGGCTCGATGACCTCCGTGCCTCCCGTCAGCGCCTGGTGACGGCCCAGGATGAAGAGCGACGCCGGATCGAACGCAATTTGCACGATGGCGCGCAACAGCACCTGATCGCGCTGAAGATGAAGGTGGGTGTCGCCGAGTCGGTCAGTGAACCCGGCAGCCGGGTGCGGCCCATGCTGGCACAGCTCAAACGCGACGCCGACGAAGCCATCGACAACCTGCGGGAGCTCGCTCGCGGGATCTACCCGTCGCTGCTGGCGTCGGACGGGCTGGGCGCGGCGCTCCGTTCTCACGTGCGGCGTTTTGCGGTTCCCCTTGAGCTCGACGCCGCCGAGATCCCGCGACAGCCACGCGAGGTCGAAGCCGCGATCTATTTCTGCTGCCTCGAGGCGCTTCAAAACATTGCCAAGTACGCCGAGGCTTCACAGGTCGAGCTGCGGCTGGGGATGGAAAAATCGACGCTGGTGTTTTTGGTGCACGACAACGGCAAGGGCTTCGACCCGAAAACCGTTACCCGGAGTTCGGGCCTGCAGAACATGCGTGACCGGCTCGAAGCGCTCGGCGGATCTCTTCGAATCGACAGCGCGCCCGGAAAGGGCACGACGGTCGATGGCCGGGTGCCAGCCTCCTAAAATAAGGAAGCCATGAGTACACTCGACAAGCGGCCGAATACCGCACTCCTCGTCATCGACGTTCAAAAGGGCGTCGTCGGGGGCGCGCACGAGCGCGACGCCGTGGTCGCGAACGTCGGCAGCCTGGTCGAGAAGGCGCGGCGGGAACGGGTCCCGGTTGTCTGGGTCCAGCACTCCGACGAGCAGCTGGCACGGGGGAGTGACGAGTGGAGAATCGTTCCCGAATTGCAGCCGGGCGACGCCGAGCCTCTCATCGAAAAGAACTACGGCGACTCCTTCGAGGACACCAACCTCGAAATCGTGCTGTCGGGCCTCGGCGTGGGGCGACTCATCGTCGTCGGCGCACAGACCGATGCCTGCGTCCGGTCGACGTTGCACGGCGCCTTCGTCCGAGGATATGACGCGACGCTCGTGAGCGACGCGCACACGACAGAGGACCAGAGCGCATGGGGGGCGCCGCCGCCGGACAAGGTCATCGCCCACACGAACCTTTACTGGAAATACCAGACGGCGCCGGGACGGACGGCCGGGACGGTCAAGACCAAGGAGGTCGACTTCGGCGGCGGGTCCTGAAGTCTAGCTAGCTTTACCCCGCGACGGTAGCTAGCACCCTTCCATTCGCCTGTCCCGGTGACATACTCGGTTCACCGTGAACAAGCGGGCGACCATCGCCGCGTGGCTGATCTGGGGGACGGGCCTGGTCTCGGTGTTGGCCGGCATCGTCCTCTTGCTCCTGAATCGATCGACCTGGGGAAATCCGACCATCATGTTCACGGACTCCGTTGTCCCGATCGCCAGCGGGCTTGCGTACACATCGGTTGGCGCCTTCCTCTTTGCACGTTTTCCGCGAAATGCGGTGACGTGGATCCTCAGCGGCATTGGCCTCACGTATGCTTTCGGGCTCGTCGGCAGCGAGTACTCCGTTCACGCGCTGGTGGTTGATCCCGGCAGCCTTCCTGGTGCGCCGCTGGTGATCTGGCTGGTGAGTCTGTTGGGGACACCCGGAGGTCCGTTTGGCATTGCCGTTCTGGTGTTGCTCTTTCCTGATGGACGAACGAAATCGCGAGCCTGGGCCGCGCTACTCACCTTGGACATCGTGTTGGGAGCCATCCAGCTGGTATGGAGTCTCGTCCCGCCAGCGCGATATGACACACAAAGCCTGCTCCGCGGTGTGCCGCTTCATTTCCACTGGCCGGCGTATCTGGCTTCTTTGATAGCAGTCCGGGGAAGCGGATTTTATGAAACTGTCGACTTCGTCTTCCACCTGGCTTTTATCGGGCTCCAGCTATCGGTTCTCGCCGCCGTGGTCGGTTTGGTTTGGCGAACGTGGCGCGCACGCGGCGGCGAGCGGCAGCAGCTGAAATGGCTGACCTTCACACTCGCCGCGCTGATGCTCTGCGTTATCACCTGGTCTCTAGGTGGTGGACCACCGGGTTACTCACCTCACCTCACGGTCGCGACCGTCGCCTTCGTGATATTCCTGGGCCTCCTGGCTTTTGGCATCCCGGGCGCAACGCTGATCGCGATCACGAGATACCGGCTGTACGACATCGATCTGATCATCAACAGGACGCTGGTCTACGGCTTCCTGGCCATCGTCATCACCGCTGTCTATGCGCTGATCGTCGTTTACGTCGGTGCACTGGTGGGCGGTCCCGGGCGTTTTGGATTGTCGCTGCTGGCAACCGCGTTAATTGCCGTCGCCTTTCAACCTGTGCGCGATCGAGCTCAGCGCATGGCCAACCGGCTCGTCTACGGGAAGCGTTCGACGCCCTACGAAGCCCTGTCCCAGCTCAATGAGCAGATCGCCGGGACCTATGGTGGTGAGGAGATCCTTGAGCGGATGACGCGGATCCTCGCCGAGGCAACCGGCGCGGAACGCGCCGAACTCTGGGTGAGGCGAGGCCAGGAGATTGTGCGGACCTCTACCTGGCCGGTCGTGCCCAGCGCCTCGTCGGCGATGAGCAACGGTCGGCTCCCCGAGATTGCCGCGGATAAGGTCCTGCCGGTCACACACAAGGGCCAGTTGCTCGGGGCACTGGCGATCATCAAGAAGCGGGGCGAATCGTTGAGC
>Ga0307479_10005027_pt1 | contig 12129 bp, 10 predicted proteins | sample atmos_gasesECM4C_FD_203743 | JGI IMG/M metagenome (GOLD analysis project Ga0307479, IMG submission 203743) | Hardwood forest soil microbial communities from Morgan-Monroe State Forest, Indiana, United States - atmos_gasesECM4C_515 | ecosystem: Environmental > Terrestrial > Soil > Temperate...
TGAAAGTCGCCGTCACCGGCAGCCATTCGCCAATGTTCATCGCGTTGTCGCGCTTATCGTCGTACCGCCGGTATCCGAATCTTTGAGTGTGCGTCCAATAGTTTTGAACCATATTGACCCACCACCCAAAAATCCTCACTCCGACCCACATCACCAGTGTGAACTTCAGACTTCCAACCAGCCACCAGAAGAGACAGAAAGCAGCGGTTTGCGCCGCGACCGCAAATACCCGGCTCCCCGCGGCCCGGAAGGTTCGCGACTTCAAGATGTCGTCGCTGGCCAGATCTTCCTGGCACCGATACGGTAAATGACAGAGAAATAAGGTCCGCCAAAAACCATCGCCTGAAACTTTATTCGGGTCCCCATCGTGGTCCGAATGTTTATGATGCAACCGATGGCGATTCACCCAGGTGATCGGATTCACGTAAATCGCGAAGACGTTATTCGCAATCGTCACCGCTTTGATGAACCAATCCTCGTAGTCGAGTGCGCGATGAGCGATTCCCAGATGAAGAACATCGGCCAGATACAACCCGCCAAGGAACCAGCAAAAAATAAAATAGACCGTGCCGATCAATAATCCTTTCCATGGTCCCAGATTAAGCGGGGCGGAGAATATGCATGCCACAATGTAAGCAGCAATAATCAGATAGCCTGTGGCGTTGTAAATTTTCATGATCACCCTCCGTGGCGTAGTTCAGAGGATAATTCAAGCAGAGATCAGGACTCCCTTCAAAATAGCTGGCGGGTGCCTCTCTGGGAACCCCTTATCCCGCTCCAGTCTTTCGGAGGAGTCTTTGGTCCTCCCGAACTTGCGCCAGCGGCTTTGCTTCACAAATCCAACTTCATCTCCCGGTCGAAAAGCAATAGAATAGTCCCAGCTGGGTGACCTATGGGCGTTCCGCGTAATTTCATCCTTGGCGCCGCGCTTGCTGTCTTCGCCGTTCCCCAAGGTGCATCTGTGACTCTGGCCCGTCAATCAGGTCCGCAAACCCAAAGTCCGCCGCGTCCGTTGCAGCCCGATTCGCGCCTGACCATCCTGCGCTTCGTTGACAGCGAATTTGCCAAGGTCGTCGAACCCATTCCGCACGGCCGCAAGGGCTTCACGATTCACGTGGGAAAACCACCGAGCGAGCAAAGCATCCAGGATGCCGCCAGGCTGAACGGTTCCGCGGCGCAGCCCGGCGACACCATTCAGATCACCCAAGTGGAATTCCGTGAGAAAGAGATCGTCTTCCTGATTAATGGCGGGCCAAAACATCACTTTCACTGGCGCGAGCACTTTTCCGTTGGTGTCGGGAATGTTCCCGATCCCGTCTCCGCGCCGCATCCCGAAGAAGCGCAGGGCGCCATTTTAATTCTCGATTTCGGTCATCCCTTGCCGGATATGACCCCGGATGAGGTCAAGCGCGATCTTTCGCCCTTCCTCGATTTCTCGAGGCAACGTTCGTCCGCCGTGAATTGGCTTGACACGCTGCCGCCGCAATTCGTGCAGGGCATCAAGGATCATCGCGCCGTCGTGGGTATGGACGGGGAAATGGTGATTGCCGCGCTCGGGCATCCGGATCGCAAGATCCGCCAGCACGACGCCAGTGGCAATGAAACCGAGGACTGGATTTACGGCGATCCGCCGGCTCGAACGATTTTCGTCACTTTTTCAGGGGACAAAGTCATCAAGGTCGAAGTCTTCGGGTAATCGCCCTGCGCTGCCGCACCCTGCCAGCTCCAACCTTGTGGAGGGCATATTTTTGCCCGGGGTGGGGGTCGAACCCACACGTCCCGTAAGGGACAGGGGATTTTAAGTCCCCCGCGTATGCCATTCCGCCACCCGGGCTCTAGATTCTACCGAGTGTAGCACGAAGCTTTTTCACTCTGGCAGCGCCGCAAGAGACGGTGGCGCCGCGATTTCCACCTAGGTCGTCTGGCCTTGAGTGGCAAGCCACGAACTGCGCCAATTCGCGAAGACAACACACAAAAATCCGCGGTTTATAGGAAGAGATATAACGTTTTGAGCAAGGGCGTAGACAAAGGCTGCGGGCATTCCGCACAGTACCGGTACTATATAGAGACCCGGCTTAAGCCCTCAATCGCTCCCCAGGAGGCAGGCTCCATGAAGGGCCAGTGGCTCGACCGCTTGTTGAAGGTCAACAAGGAACTGCTGCTCATCTTTTCGATCATCCTCTTCGCGGGGATTATCAACTTCTTTGTTTCCGGCCAGAGGTTGATCCTTTCCTTCTACAACTTGCCGACTCTTTTTGCCGCCTACTATTTCGGCCGCACACGCGCGGTGCAAACGGCCATTGCTTCGATACTCGTCGTGTGCTGGCTTAACATGGTTAACCCTATCGCCCTGGCAAGCGGAGCGGCTGTAGTAGAGCGGCAAATGATGGCCTGGTCGGGAATCGCCGTGTGGGGCGGCTTCTTGTTGATCACGGCGTACGCCATGGGCACGCTTTATGAAACGAAGGAGAGAAGCTTCCGAGATTTGCGGGAAACCTACTACGGCGTGCTGCAAATCCTTTCCGGCGTGGTTTCCAACGACAAATACACCCAGAATCATTCCTATCGCACGTCAATTTATGCGGCGCGCCTGGCGGAGCAGATGGGCCTTCCGGAAGATCGCGTCGAAGATATCCGCGCGGCCGCGCTCCTGCACGACATCGGCAAGATCGAGGTGAGCCGCCAGATCCTGTATAAAGCCGCGAAGCTCTCGGACGAGGAGATCGCGGAGATGCAGTCCCACCTGACCAGGGGGATTGAAAAGCTGAGGCCCGTGGGCGGGAGCTTGCGCCGCGTGCTGCCCATCATCCTGAGTCACCACGATAAATACGACGGGACAGGCTACAACCCGATGAAGGGCGAAGACATTCCGCTCGAATCGCGGATTATCAGCGTGGCGGACGTCTATGATTCGCTCACGAGCGACCGCCCCTACCGCAAAGCGATGTCTCCCTTCGAGGCGCGTGACATTATTTCCAAGGGTTCGGGCAAGGATTTCGATCCCCGCGTCGTTTCGGCATTCGAATCCTCGTTCCGCAATGGGCTGATGGAAATCCCCGAAGCTCTCGTTGGATAGATTTCCAGGGATTATTACTTGGCGTCGCGAAGGAACCGCGCGGCTTCCTCGGGCGGCGTGGGATTGATGTAGAAGCCCGTGCCCCACTCGAATCCCGCCACTTTGGTCAGCTTGGGCATCATTTCGATGTGCCAGTGATAGTGGTCGTTGATTTCTTCTCCGATGGGCGAAGTATGCACAACGAAATTGTAAGACGGCATGTTGAGCGTGGCATCGAGCCGCGCCAGGCAATCCCGCAGAATCGCCGCGAGCTTGCCGTAGTAAGGTGTAGGCATATTCTCGAATGCCGAGCTGTGCTCGCGCGGCAAAATCCACGTCTCGAAGGGGAAGCGCGGGGCGTAGGGTTCGTGCGCGATGAAATGCTCGTTTTCGAGCACCATGCGCGTCCCGGTTTCGATCTCCTGGCGTATCATGTCGCAAAAAATGCATCGTTCCTTTTCATCGTAGTAGTGCTTGGAATTGTCCACTTCGCGCCGCACCCGTTCGGGGACAATCGGCAGGGCGATTAATTGCGAGTGCGTGTGCTCGAGCGAAGCGCCGGCCGGCTCGCCATGGTTCTTGAACAGCAGGATATAGCGGAACCGGTGATCGTTCTTCAGGTCGAGCATGCGGTCGCGGTAGGCCCAAAGCACTTCTTCCACGGACTTATCCGGCAGCGTGGCCAGCGTACTTTTGTGATCCGGGGTCTCGATGATTACTTCGTGGGCGCCTACTCCATTCATGCGGTCAAACAGGCCCTCGCCTTCGCGGTCGAGGCCACCCTCGATTCCGAGCGCGGGGAATTTGTTGGGGACCACGCGCACAGTCCAACCGGGGGTATTTTTCCCACCGCCGTTCCGTCCATAGGCCAGAATCTCTGGCGGGGTCTTGCCTTCATTTCCGGGGCAGAAGGGACAATTCGGCGAGCCTTTGATTTGCACGCTCTCGCGGACGAAGTCCATGGGACGCTTGGCACGGTCCGTGGAAATGATGACCCAGCGGCCCGTGATGGGGTCCTTGCGAAGCTCCGGCAAACTATTGCCTCCCCCGCCGCGCCCCCGCGGCGCAGCCCGTATCCCACTATTCTACTATGCAGCGCGGGCCGTGGGAAATTGCGCGGCGCGCACGGTTCCCGAGAAGTGGTAAAATCTCTGTATGGCCGCCAAGAAGAAGAGCAAAAAGACGCCCGCGAAGAAGCCTGCGAAGAAGCATGTCGCACCCAAGAGGAAGCTCACGAAGCGGAAGACCGCCCGCAGGAAACGCCTCGTACTCGAGACCACCGCTTTCCCGGCGGAAAGCAAACGACAGACGGACGTGCAATCCGGCGATTTGCAGGGACTCTCCAGCGTCGAAAGCGCCGATTCCGAAAGCGTAGACGAGCTGCTCGAGGAAGGTAACGCCTTCGAGGCCGAAATCGTCAAGGGCGTGGAAGACGCCCGTGACGCCGGCGAAGGCAGGGTCCGCACCCACGAAGTGCCCGAAGACGACGTTCCCAGCGAATACCTCGACGACCAGCAGTAGCGGGCGCGGCGGCTAGACCTGAGCCGAGCGTTTCTGGCGTTCGCCGAGCCAGTAGAGGACCAGCTCGACGCGGCTCGAGACGCCGAGCTTGTCAAAGATACGAAAAAGGTAGTTTCTAATGGTGTGTTCACTGAGTGCGAGCCGCTCGGAGACTTCGCGGTTCGTCATCCCCTCCGCGACCAGGCGAACAACTTCTTCCTCGCGCTTCGAGAGCAACTCGATCCCACGCGCATCCCGCAAGTGGACGGGCATGGTTTGTCCCAGGGCATCCAACACGTAGCGCAGTTGCTCGCTGTTGGCCCACACTTGTCCCTGGTGGACGGCATGAATGCATTTGCCTAGTGTTTCCAGGGGTTCATCGCGGAAGATCACGCCGCGGGCGCCGCAGCGGAACGCGTCTATCACATACTCGCGCTCCCGCGATTCGAGCAGGATGATGGCGCGAGTCCGCGATTGCAGGGCGCGCATCTCCCGCAGCAAGCGGTAGCCTTCGAGCGGGCCCTCTTGCAAATGCGAGCTGATCACCGCCACGTCCGGCTGGCGTTCCTTGAGCAGCGACAGTGCATCGCGGGAGTTTACCGCAAAGCCGATCACCGCCACACCATTGCGCTTGGACCGAAATACGCTCTCGACCAATTCGCAATTCATGTGATTCGCTTCCGCGATCACAACGTGGACGACAGAGCTCCGCGATTGCTGTGCATTCGACACCAAAACACCTCCGGAGCTTCGGAGACTGAAAAGGTGACGTATTATAGACGATAATATTTTATGATTACAAGATAAAGTAGACTTGAATATTAATACCGGGGGCTTGCGCAGGAGAAGGGCGACCGCGTCGCGAGGCCGGTTTCGCCCTCCGCCAAAGGGCGCCTGCGCACCAATTTGACCCCTGAAACTGTCCGAAAAACCTCGCTCGCCGCGGATTTAGCCAGCCGATCAGAGGAAGCCACACGAAGTGCAATTCTCAAGCCCGTCCGACCGAGGGGGCGAGCCGACAATGCTGGCCTATTCTTTCTTTGACATACTTCCAAGCCATTGATTATAGGTCAGATACAGTCCATGGGCGCTTCGCAAGAAAACGCGGCGGCAGCGGCAGCTAGCTGCCCGATCCCAGCACGCCGCTCGGTAATCCGGACTGATTTTCTGCATTAGAGACCTTAGTAGATACGGGACATTTGTCCGTGAAGAGCTGGAGACTTTCGTCTCCTCCGAAAAGGTAAAAAAAAGCAGACATCACGGGGGAGGATAGCTCCGCGAAACCTCCCTTCGGGCGGCCCCCCGCCGGGGAAACGAAGCGCCCGGAAGAAACTGGACGTTCCGCCACTTGTGCCACGCCGGAGCGCGGCGTAGTGTACGTGGCCAATACTTATGCACACGAACCACAATTCTGAATCAAGCGTCATGCGACCACTCCCCGCCATCGATAGCTGGGAGGATCATCGCCTGACGTTGCGTTACGCTCTGCACACGCCCGTGGATTTCACGTGGCTCGATGAGAAAAGTGTTCGGCGAGAAGGACGCGGATATTCGCGCGACATCAGCGCCAAGGGCGCGTATCTCATCACGGTCGATTGCCCGTCGCCTGGAGCCACGGTGACATTGACTGTCCATTTCCCCGCGACATCGGATGGCGGCCCCGTTCTTCGTATGGAAGCCAAGGGCCGCGTCTTGCGAGTGGAGGAGACGGCGAGGAGTTGGAGCGGATTTGCCATGCACAACGAGCGAATGTCGCTGCGCGTGGACTGAGCGCGTGGGCCGCTTCGGGGGAGAAGCGCCAATCATGCATAACAGTAATATCAATGCAAATGCGAAAAGCAACGCGACGCGCAAGTACTGTCTTCTCGCGACGCGCCGAAGCTTGAACCCTTTGGTCGGCGCTGGTCTCGTCGCCGCTGCTCTGTGCCTCTTCACCGCGTCCGCACATGCCCAAACACAAAAGAAGATGGTCGCTGCGAACCTGGGTCGAGAGACCGTTAGATCAACCGTCTCCGACGCCACGCGCAGCACGAATTCGAGCGGCAATGCGGCTAGCACGGACCTCGAGCGGCGAGACGCGCGGTACCGGCTTTGCGCGAGTGACGTGATCGCGCTCGAATTTCCCCTTACGCCGGAATTCAACCAGACCGTCAACATTCAGCCGGATGGTTTCGTGAGCCTTGAAGGTGCAGGAGATGTTCACCTGGAAGGCCTGACGACCGAGGAAGCGGTTGCGGCAATCAAGAAGGCTTACGCAGGGGTTCTGCTCGATCCAATCGTGACGGTGGAGCTGAGGGATTTCAACAAGCCGTATTTTGTGGTGACCGGGCAGGTGAACAAACCCGGGAAGTACGAGCTGCGCGGGTACACGTCGGCGACGGAGGCCGTGGCCATTGCCGGGGGATTCAACGACTCCGCGAAACATTCCCAGGTGCTGCTCTTTCGACGCGTGAATAACGACTGGTACGAAGTGAAAATGCTCGACCTTAAGAAAATCTTGAAGGGGCGGGACGTGAACGAAGATGCGGAGATTCGTTCGGGAGACATGCTGTTCGTGCCGCAAAACTTTATGTCGAAGGTGAAGAAATACATTCCCTCGACGGGAGTAGGGACCTACTACGAACTTTATAGATGAGCAGAGAGAGACGCGGAACCGCGCCAAACGTATAGGCGGGAAGGAACGGCGGAAACGAAGATGACGGAGCTAGCCATCCTGCGTTCAGAAAATACGGCAATGCCGGCACACTCGCTGCGGGACGCGGTGGCGCCGATATTCCGCAAACGGCGCTTGGCATCGCTGACGTTTCTGGGAATTTTCCTTGGGGCAGTCCTGACTGGCCTGCTGGTTCCGCGGAAATATGAGGCGGAAATGAAGATCCTGGTGAACCGCGACCGCGTGGACGCGGTGGTGACGCCCGATCCCGATGGTCCGGTGCCGGCGGCTCCAGTGGCGACGGTGAGCGATGAGGACATGAACTCGGAAGTGGAGCTGCTGAAGAGCCGGGACGTGCTGGAAAAGGTGGCGCTGGCGTGCGGGCTGGACTCACAAAAGGAGACGGTGTGGGTTCGCGTCGGCGATGCAGTGCGGAGGACGCCGCCGACACCAGAGGCGCGCCTTGAGAGATCCGTCGAGAAGCTCGAGGATGGATTGGTAGTCGAGCCGCTGAAAAAAACGACTTTGATCCGCGTGGCCTATGCCTCTCGCGATCCCAAGCTTTCCGCACAGGTGCTCCAAACTCTGGCGACCTTTTATCAAGAAAAGCACGCGGCCGTGCGGCGTCCCGCGGGCACATTCGACTTTTTCGACCAGGAAACAAATCGCTATCAAGGGGAACTGGAGGCTGCGGAGGCGCAGCTGGAACAATTCGACAGCCAGGAAAACGTAGTGGCGCCCGCGGCCGAGAAGCAATTGACGCTTGAGCAGTTGAGCCAGTTCCAGGCGGAGTTGCAGCGGGAGCAAGCCAATGCCTACGGGGCCGAACGCCGCGCCCGGGCTCTTGAAGCAGAGGCGTCGGCGCTGCCCCAACGGCAAACCACGCAAGCAGTCGAGCGGGATAACGGAGAGTTGCTGGCGCAACTGAAAAGCACGCTGTTATCTCTCCAGTTGAAGCGCAGCGAACTATTGGGGAAGTACGCGCCCAGCTATCCGTCGGTGAAGCAGGTGGAAGCGCAAATCACGGAGGCGCAAAACTCCATCGCGCGGGCGGAGGGGGCGCCGCTACAGGAAGTCACGACGGACCGCGCACCGGCCCAGGATTGGATGGCCACGGAACTGGCCAAGGCCGAAGCAGACCGAGCAGCGTTTCAGGCCCAGGCGGCAGCGACGGCGGGCGTGGTGCGCCAATATAAAGAGACGGCCCAGGAACTGGATCAGAAGGGAACCACGCAGGACGATCTGGTCCGCCAGGTAAAAACAGCGGAGGACAATTATTTGCTCTATCTGCACAAGCGCGAGGAAGCGCGCATTTCCGACGCCTTGGATAGCAAGCGGATCGTGAACGTGTCCATAGCCGAAGCGGCGGCAGTGCCGGCATTGCCCACGTTGCAGCTCGGCTGGCTGGTCATCGGAGGATTCTTCGCGGCGGGATTCGTAAGCTTGGGCGCGGCCTATGCAGCCGACAGGCTCGACCCGTCGTTCCGCACTCCCCAGGAACTTGGTGAATACCTGGACGTGCAGGTGCTGGCGGCGATTCCCAAGGCAATTCTCACGAAGGAGAGCCCATGAGCCGAACATTCGACATGCTGCACATAGACCAACATGTGGCGACTGAGCCGCCTGCCGCGCACGTGGAACGGGTCGAACAGAATGAAACGGTCAAACAACGGAATGGCCACGGAGTGATGGAAGACGAGGTGATGAAGCTGGTGCAGCAGATATTCATCCTACCGGAGTCGGCGCAGTCACCCGGAGCGGTCACATTTTGCGGGGTGGATGAAGGAGCCGGGTGCAGCCGGGTATGCGCGCAAGCGGCGAAAATGCTGGCGGAACATTCGCCCGGCACGGTGTGTATTGTCGAGGCGAATTTGCGGACTCCCTCGCTGGGCCAATATTTCGGAATCGGGGAATGTCCCGGTTTCGCAGAGGCCATGAAGGAGACGCGGCCGATTCGCGAATTCGCGCAGCGAATCGCGGGGAGCAATCTGTGGCTGATCACGGCCGGCGCGATAGGCGGCGAGCCGAATGGAGCGCTGAACCCGGCGCGGCTGCGCGCGCGATTTTCGGAGCTGCGCGGTGAATACAACCACGTGGTGATGGACACGCCACCCGCGTCGGCGCATCCGGATGCCCTACTGCTGGCGCAGCTCACGGATGGAGTGGTGCTGGTGGTGGGATCGAATACGACGCGGCGCGAAACAGCGCGAATCGCAAAAGAGAGTTTCAAGGCTTCCAGAGTTCCGATTCTTGGGGCGGTCCTGAACAACCGGACCTACCCCATTCCCCGAGCGCTCTACGCAAGGCTGTAGGGCCAGGCTTAGTTGACCAGCGCGGCCGCTAATAAATGCGGCGCGGGACGAGGGGGAAAAGGCATCGCGGGGGGAATCGTCCCTGCAAAAAGACCGAGTGGCTGGGTCCGGGATCTAACCGTTGGATTAGGAGAGCGAACCCACCCCGGGGCATGCACAGTGCCTATTCCGGTTCAAAGAGGATCCCAAGGGGCCGGAAGGGGCGCGGTGCGGGCTCCGCGACCACTACAAAACGAAGGAAACGGTGTTCACTCATGCAAACGCTCCCGGCCGGACAGGCCACTCGGGATAGTTTCTGGAAGATCTCGGAGTTGCGCGAAGTGCTCGGCAGGTGTTGGAAACGGGCGGCGACGAAGGGAAATGGAAAGCACGCCCCCCGTGTGTTCCCCCATGGACGGCGCATGCCGAGTATCAAGGAGCTCTTGCAGCGGGAAGAAGTCCGCGTGGATGCGCGGGAGACACGGAAGATCGTGGGCGGGGAAACGGTACTTGTTACCGGCGCGGGCGGAAGCATCGGATTGGAACTTTGCCGGCAGATTGTCCACGGCGGGCCACGCAAGCTGCTGCTGCTCGATAAGGCCGAAAACAGCCTGTTTTATGCAAACCTGGAAGCCTCCGAGCGCCTGGGTGCGGCGCGCGTGAATCCCCTTCTCGCAAACCTGCTGGACGCGCAGGGCATGAAGGAAATCCTCAGAAATGAGCGGCCGGACATTATTTTTCATGCCGCCGCGCACAAACACGTGGGGCTGCTCGAACGGCAGCCGCAGGAAGCCATCCGCAACAATGTGCTGGGAACGCGCAACATCGCGGTGGCGGCGCTCGAATCCGGAGTCGGGCGCTTCGTGAACATCTCGACAGACAAGGCTGTGAACCCACGCAACTACATGGGCCTATCGAAAAAAGTGACCGAACTCTGCATTCAGGAATTGGCGCGCCAGGGCGCAACACGATTCTCAAACGTGCGGTTTGGAAACGTCGCGGGGAGCACGGGCAGCGTCCTGCGCCTTTTTTGGGAGCAGATCGAGAGGGGCGGGCCGCTGCGCGTCACGGATCCGCGTGCGACCAGGTACTTCATGTCCGTCACAGAAGCCGTGCATTTGATCCTGCGGGCCGCGGCTCTCGGCCAGGGCGGGGAAACTTTCGTCTTCGACATGGGTGAGCCGCTGAATATTTACGAGCTGGCGAGGACCATGGCGCTTTCCGCCGGACTAAAGCCGGAGGAAGACCTGGAGATTGAGTTCACCGGGCTGGGAGAAGGAGAAAAGTTGGCGGAGGAGCTTTGGGAGGCGTGGGAGCGGCCGATGCCCACCGAATCCGAACGCATTCTCGCCATTCGGGATGAGAACGCCCGGCGGGGAGTGCTCGAGGAAATCCGTCAGATGGAGGATTATCTCGCGCAGGGCGACCGCAGGGGGTTGCTCAAATACATACATGGAATTTTCCCAGAGTTCGGGTGGAACCGAAGCCGCTTGACGGTGCAAGCCGCGGCTGCTTCGGAGCGAATGGCGGTGATGCAGCCTGCGGGGGCGGCATGAAAATTCCTTTGAGCAAGCCGGAAATCGGAAATCGCGAAATCGAACGTGTGATGGAGGCGCTGGGCACGGGCCAGCTCAGCATGGGACCGCTGCTCGCGGAGTTCGAGGAAAAATTCGCGGGCTACGCGGGAACGCGCTACGCGGTGGCCGCAAGCAGCGGAACGGCGGCGCTGCACCTGTGCGTGAAGGCGCTGGGAATTGGCGCGGGGGATGAGGCGCTCACCACGTCGTTTAGCTTTGTATCGTCGACGAATTGCCTGCTCTACGAGCAGGCGACGCCGGCTTTTTCGGATATTGATCCCGCGACGCTGAACATTGACCCCGAAGAAATCCGCAAGGCACTCCGGCGCGATTACGCTTGGAACCCCACGAGACGCGCGCAGGTGAACCGCCGGACGGGGCGCGCGCTGAAGGCCATCCTTCCCGTGCACGTTTTTGGGCTTCCATGCGCCATGGCAGAAATTCAGGCGATCGCGGAAGAATTCGACCTGCGGATCCTGGAAGATGCCTGCGAAGCCCTGGGAGCGCAATATCGCGGTCGCCCTGTGGGGACCTGGGGGGATGCGGCGGTATTCGCATTCTATCCCAACAAACAGATGACCACGGCGGAAGGCGGAATGATCGTAACGAACAGCCTGAAAATCGCGCATCTTTGCCGCAGCCTGCGCAACCAGGGCCGGGATGAAGATGGAGGATGGCTGCGCCACGAGCGGCTGGGCTACAACTACCGCTTGAGCGAGCTGCACTGTGCGCTGGGCCTCGCGCAACTCGAAAGAATCCCGGAACTGCTGGATGCTCGCGCCCGGGTCGCCGCGCACTACGCGCGATTTCTTTCCGGTGCGCCCCACATTCTTTTGCCATCGAATCCTCCGGAGACAAAGCGGAGTTGGTTTGCCTATGTGATCCGGTTGGAGAGGTCGCTGCGCGACCAACTCATCACTGGGCTGCGCGAGCGCGGAATCGCATGTCAGGCATATTTCCCCGCCATTCACCGGCAGCCGTATTTCCGTGAATTTGCCGCAGGATTGCAGCGGCCGCTTCCACAGACAGAACTGGCCTCGCAGAGGTCGCTCG
>Ga0307479_10005028_pt1 | contig 12128 bp, 10 predicted proteins | sample atmos_gasesECM4C_FD_203743 | JGI IMG/M metagenome (GOLD analysis project Ga0307479, IMG submission 203743) | Hardwood forest soil microbial communities from Morgan-Monroe State Forest, Indiana, United States - atmos_gasesECM4C_515 | ecosystem: Environmental > Terrestrial > Soil > Temperate...
CGGGCGCGGCCCAGGAGCGAGGCAATCGCCAGGTCAACGTGCTGGCTGCCTCAACCTATCAATATGCGGAGCTGCTGATGAACCTGAAGAGCGACGAACCCTATTTCCAGGACATCAACGTCCGGCAGGCGATCGCGCGTGCCATCGACCGGACGGCCATCATCCACGACGTGCTGGGCGGGCAGGCCGTGCCGGATGACGGGCCGATCCCACGTTCCCTCAGCTGGGCCTACGATGCCGCCACCCAACAACCCGCCCACGACCCGGTCGCCGCCGGCAAATTGCTCGACGACGCCGGCTGGGCGCTGGTCAACGGGGTGCGGACGAAGGGGGGCACCAGCCTGAGCTTCGGCCTGACGGTCTCGAGCGACGTGCCGCCCTACGAGCGGGTGGCCGAGAAGGTTTCCGAGCAGCTGGCGGCAATCGGGATCATCGCGGAAGTGCGCCCGGTGACGACCCTTTCACTGATTCACGACTATCTCAATCCCCGTAGCTTCGACATGACGTTGACCGCCTTCGACAACGGCCCGGACCCGGACGTCTACACCTTCTGGCACTCGTCCCAGAGCCACCCGGGCGGATTCAATTTCTCGGGGATGAAGAAAAACGTCTTCATCGACAGCGACCTGGAGGCGGGTCGCAGCACGCTCGACCTGGCGACTCGGGCGAAGGCCTACATCACCTTCCAGGAAGACTTCGCCAAGGAGATTCCCGCCGTCTTCCTCTACAGTCCCCGCTACGTAATCGCGATCAACAAGCGGATCCACGGGGTGCGGCTCGATTCGGCGATCGAGCCCGAGGAGCGCTACGCCTACGTCGGCGATTGGTACGTCGAGGTCGGACGCTGAAAGGCGAAGTATGCGGCTGAAAGGACTTGAACCTTCAAGGGCTTGCGCCCACTAGGCCCTGAACCTAGCGTGTTTACCAATTTCACCACAGCCGCGTCGAACTACAGATTTTGCCATAGCCGACATGCGGGGAGAACCCCGCGACCCCACATTTGATGCCTGCCGCAGTCGCGGAGCTGAGTCCGGCGGAGCTGGCGACGTTTCGTCGAAGGCTCGACGCGCCGGCCAGGATCCAGCGGTTCCTGGACCAGATCCCCTACAACACCGAGTCTGACGGGGAGACGTTCCGCTCGCCCCGGCTGGTGCTTCGCGACCGGACCGCGAACTGCATCGAAGGGGCGGTGCTGGCCGCGGCCGCGCTGCGCGTGCAGGGCGAACCGCCGCTGATCATGGACCTGACCGCGAAGCACGACGAGGACCACGTGATCGCCGTTTTCAAGCGGCGGGGGCTGTGGGGCGCCATCGCCACCAGCAAGTTCACCGGGCTGCGCTTTCGGGAGCCGGTCTACCGAACGCTCCGGGAACTCGCCATGTCATATTTCGAGCACTACTTCAACCTCGAGGGCGAGCGCACGTTGCGCGGCCACGGCCGCCCGGTGAACCTATCCCGATTCGACCGTCTGCACTGGATGACCAGCGAGGCCCCGCTGTGGCCGATCGCCGAGCACCTGGAGCGGATCCCGCACTTGGCCCTGCTCCCGCCCGGCACTGGCCGTCGCCTGACCCCCGTGGACCGGCGGCTCAAAGCTGCCGGCCTGCTCCACTATCCCGCCACCCGAGAAGCGGGGCGCGATTGACATTATCGCTACCACTTGTTAAAGTAGCGAAGCTATCACTCAACTGGCACGGAGGCGCGACCGTGCGGTGCGCGTTCGATCGGAGGAAGGGATGAGAAAAGGCGCAACAGAACCGGATATTCCCCTGGAAGCGGTGCAGTCGCTGCTGACGCGGGTCATCTGGCAGGCCGTCGCCGATCTGAGCGTGGAAGCCTATCGTCCGGAAGCCGAGCGCTTCTTCGATGGGGAGACCTTCGTCGAATACTGCGACATCCTGGGCTGGAACGTTCGCCGGGCCCGGACGAGCCTCTGGCGTTTCGTCGACAGCGGCAGCCGGATCTCGGGCAATCACCTGCTGACGGCGGGGGACCTGGGGCGCGCGTCGGCTCAACCTGCCCAGGCCGTCGCTAGCTAGCATCCTCCCGGCCGCCGAGGCCGACCACTCGCGTTCCTAATGCCGCTCTAACAACCGGTTGCTAGCGTTTGGTCGTCGCCAAAGGCTAGAGCGGCGACCCGCTACACTTGGGAAACACAACCCGATGAACCTCCTCCTGGTCGAGGACGAGCGGAAGCTGTCGACGCTTCTGAAGCAGCTCCTGGAGGACGAGCGCTACGCCGTCGATATCGCGCCGGACGGTGAGCGGGCCCAGGCGCTGGCGGAGACCGCACGCTATGACGCCATCATCCTGGATCTCATGATCCCGAAAAAGGACGGCATCGAAGTCTGCCGCTGGCTCCGCCAGAACCGGATCCAGACCCCGATCATCATGCTGACCGCGCGCAACCAGATCCACGACCGGGTCGCCGGCCTCGATGCCGGCGCGGACGACTACCTGCCCAAGCCGTTTGCCTTCGAGGAGCTGCTGGCGCGGCTGCGGGCGCTGATGCGACGCGAGCAAAAGAACGGCCATGCCAACCGGCTGCAGGTGGCGGACCTCGTGCTCGATCTCAAGACACACCAGGTGCGGCGGGGCGAGACGCCCATCGAGCTGACCGCGCGCGAGTTCGCCTTGCTCGAGTTCCTGATGCGCCATCCGAACCAGGTGCTGACCCAGGCGCAGATCGCCGAGCGGGTCTGGGACTACAACTTCGAGGGCACCACCAACCGGGTTGCCGTTTACATCTCGTATCTGCGCGACAAGATCGATGAGGGCCGCTCCCCGAAGCTGATTCAAACCGTTTACGGCGTCGGTTACCGGCTGTCGGGATGATGTTCCGGGGCGCGCTGGCGCGCCTCGCGGCCCAGTACTTCCTGTTGCTCGTTTTGATCCTTGGGTGTTTCGACTTCATCGTCTACTTCACCGTGTCGGAGGCGCTGCAGAGCCGGGTCGACAACTACCTGCAGGCGGCGGTGTTGCAGGCTACCAAGGACATCACGGTGACGGGCGACACCGTCACCATCAATCCGCAGGTCAGCGCGGATCCCAGCTACGGCGATACCTTCCTGTTCGTCCTCCAGCTCAGCGGGCCGCAGGTGGTAACCCCGAACGCCAGCCAGCAGACCGTCTTCAAGAGTCCGTCGTTGAACGACGCGATGTTCAGCGCCCGGGCCGGCCAGGGATCGGATACCCGCGTCTCTGCCAGCCAGCAACTCTGGGTGGTCGACACCAGCCCGATCCGCAATCTGAAGACGCACAAGATCGTGGGCGTCCTGCAGGTTGCCCAACCGATCTCCTGGGTGAGCGACGCGCTGTCGCGGTTGGTACGGCAGCTGGTGCTGGCCTCGGCCATCGGTATCCTGCTGGGCGCGCTCGCCTCGCTGCTGATGGCGAGCCGCTCGCTGCGGCCGATCAGTCGCGCCTTCCAGCGCCAGCGCGAGTTCGTAGCGGACGCCTCTCACGAATTGCGGACGCCCCTGACGCTGATCCGCACCAATGTCGAGGCCTGGCTGCGGCGGAGCAACGACACCCACCGGACCTACGCGCGAAATATCGTCGAGGAAGTCGAGCAACTCAACCGGATCGTCGGGGATCTGACGACCCTCGCCCTCGCCGACGCGCGCCAGCTGCGCATCGTCCGCCAGCCGTTCGAGCTGAATGATGTGGTGCGCGATTTGATGACCCAGACCGAGCCGCTGGCCGAGGAGCGCGGCGTCGCGTTGCGCCCCGACCTCAACGGTGGGGTGCGGGTGGAGGCCGACCCGGCCCGCGTGCGTCAGCTCCTCCTGATCCTGATCGACAATGCTCTGACTCACACGCCGTCGGGTGGCGAGGTTTCGGTGGGCGTGATCCGGCGAAACGGCCGAGCGCGGGTGACCATCGCGGATAACGGGGATGGCATCCCGCCCGCGGATCTGCCGCACATCTTCGAGCGCTTCTATCGGGCGGACAAGGCGCGCAACCGGGAGAACGGCGGTAGCGGTCTGGGGCTGGCGATCGCGAAGTGGATCGTCGATGCGCACAAGGGCGAGATCCAGGTCAGCAGCACCGAAGGCAAGGGGACCGAGGTCGCCGTCAGCTTGCCGGCCATCGACTGAGCCGCAGCGTCTTTCGATCCTGACCTGCATCGAGCCGGCCTCCTGAGTGGCACAGGTCTACGTCCGCAACCCACTGAAACCCCGAACCTGGCCGCGCTTCCAGGCGCCGCTCTGGATCGACGTCCTCGTCTTCGTCGCCTTCATCGGGCTGGTCGCTGGGCTGGTGGGGGCCGCCTCACGATGGGCTCGACCGCTCACCCCGAGCGGCTCGATCGATCTCTCTCCCTGGTCGCTGCCGCGCTACGCCGGCCTCTCGACGATGCGGATGGCGATCGCTTACATCCTTTCACTGGTCTTCAGCATCGCCTACGCCCGGATTGCGGTTGCCAACCGCCGAGCCGAGCGGATCATGATCCCGATCCTCGACATCCTGCAAAGCGTGCCGATTCTTTCCTTTCTGCCAGGGGTGGTGCTGGCCCTGATCGCGCTCTTTCCCAACAGTCAGATCGGACTCGAGCTGGCTGCTATCGTGCTGATCTTCACCAGCCAGGCCTGGAACCTGGCCTTCAGCTTTCATCAATCGCTGACGACCATCCCCAACGAGCTGAGCGACGCGGCCAGCATCTACCGGCTGAATTTCTGGCAGCGGTTCACGCGACTCGAGCTGCCCTTCGGGACCATCCCGCTGGTCTGGAACTCGATGATGAGCTGGGCCGGCGGCTGGTTCTTCCTGATGGCGGCGGAGCAGCTGACCCTCGGCAAGCAGAGCTTCCAGCTGCCCGGCCTGGGTTCCTACCTGCAGGTGGCCGCCAACGCCGGCAACACCGGGGCGCTGCTGCTCGGGCTCGGCACCCTGGTGGTGGTCATCGTTCTGCTCGACCGCTTCCTCTGGCGGCCATTGATCGCCTGGTCCGACCGCTTCAAGGTTGAGTCGACGGCGGGAGCCGCGGCACCGGAGTCGCTGGTGCTCCGCCAGCTGGGGCGCTCCCGGCTGATCAACTGGATCGGGCGGCACGTCGCGCTACCGATCGGCCGGCGTCTCGATGGCCTGTTCGGCAAGCCGCCGGCCCCAGGCCAAGCCGGTCCCGACGTCGCCCCGCGCGCGCCCGGCCACCTGCTTCGGCGCGCTGCCGGTTGGCTGCTGGCCGTGCTGGCGATCGGGGTGCTGATCGTGGCCCTGGTCGACGCCATCCGTCTCTTTGCCCAGGTGACGCCGGGGCAGTGGGGCGACATCGTGGTGGCCGCCGCCGCCACCTTGCTGCGCACCACGCTGGCGCTGGCGCTCGCGGTGCTCTGGACGGTCCCGGTCGGGGTCGCTATCGGGCTCAGCCCGACATGGTCGCAGCGCGCCCAACCGCTGGTGCAGATTTTCGCTTCGATCCCGGCGCTGGCGATCTTTCCGGCCCTGCTCGTCTTCTTCCTCAAGATTCCTGGCGGGCTCAACATCGCCTCAGTGGCGCTGATGCTGCTGGGGACCCAGTGGTACGTCCTCTTCAACGTCATCGCCGGGGCGATGGCGATTCCCGAAGACCTGCGCGAAGCCGCCGTCGTCTACAAGCTGCGCGGCTGGCGCCGCTGGAGATCGCTGATCCTGCCCGCGATCTTTCCCTTCCTGGTGACCGGGATGATCACCGCCAGCGGCGGCGCCTGGAACGCCAGCATCGTGTCCGAGTACGTGACCTTCGGCGGCCATACGTATACGACCGTGGGCCTGGGCGCGACCATCGCGAGCAGTGCCGCCGGCGGCGCGTACGCGGTGCTCCTGGCGTCGACTATCACCATGGCCGCGGTGGTGGTGACCGTGAACCGGCTCTTCTGGCGCCGCCTCTATCGAATCGCGGAACAGCGATACCATCTCGACTGAGTCCATGGCCATCGCCCCACAACCAGCACCGGAAGTCGCCGGCGCTCCCCTGCTCGAAGCGCGCCACGTTTCGAAGACGTACGGCACCGAGAGCAGCCAGGTGCTGGTCCTCAAGGACGTGAACCTCCAGATTCGCGAGGGCGAATTCATTGCGCTGCTCGGCCCCTCGGGTTCGGGCAAGTCGACCCTGCTGCGCATCCTGGCCGGCCTCATCCCGGCCTCGAGCGGCGAGGTCTTCGCCCACGGCGCGCCGCTGCAGGGCACCAACCCGAACGTCGCCATGGTGTTCCAGAGCTTCGCGCTGCTGCCCTGGCTCACTGTTGTCGAGAACGTCGAATTGGGCCTGCTGCCCAAACTGCTGAGCCCCGAGGAGCGCCGCGCGCGCGCCCAGCAGGCCGTCGAGCTGATCGGCCTGCACGGCTTCGAGGGCGCCTACCCGCGCGAAATCTCGGGGGGCATGAAACAGCGGGTCGGCTTCGCTCGGGCGCTGGTGGTCCAGCCCGAATTGCTGATGCTCGACGAACCGTTCTCGGCGCTCGATGTGCTGGTCGCGGACACGCTCCGCCGAGAGCTGGTCGAGCTGTGGCAGGAGCGCCGCATCCCTACCAAGGCGATCCTGATGGTCACCCACAACATCGACGAAGCGGTGCGAATGGCCGATCGCCTGGTCGTCTTCAAGGCAGACCCGGGGACGATTCGGGCCCAGTGTGCCGGGCTCGCCCGGTCCGATCGGGACAGCAAGGATGCCTTGCACAACGACCTGGTCGACCGGATCTACCAGGTCATGGTCAACCCCAAGGAGGACGCGAACAAGATCCTGGCCGGAGCTGAGGCTCTCGAGGCGGCGGTCACGCCCGACGGCCACTCCATCCCCACCGTCCCGGTTAGCCACCTTACCGGGTTCGTGCACCGGCTGGACGCGCTGGGCGGACGCGAGGACCTTCACGACCTCGCCCGCGACCTGCCCATGGAGGCGGACGACCTCCTCCCGGTGGTCGACGCGGCCAACCTGCTCGGCTTCGTCGAGCTGCTGCAGGGCGACGTCGTGCTCACCCCCCAGGGCCGGCGCTTCGCCGAGGCCGAGATTGCCGAGCGTAAGACCATCTTCGGCCAGCAGGCGCTGGCCAACGTCGTGATGCTGCAGAAGATCGTCGGCCTGCTGGAGCAGGCGCCCAATCACCGGGTGCGAGAGGACAGCCTGCTCGACGCGCTGGAGAAAAAGTTCAGTCCGGTCGAGTCCCGGCGAAAGCTGAACACCGCGATCCGCTGGGGCCGCTACGCCGGATTGTTCACCTACGACGACGACCGCGGCGAGTTCCAGGCGGTGAGCGTACCTTCGGAAGTAGAGGCGGCCGCTACTCGACCTTGATCTCGCGCACCGGCCGAAGGGTGACCAGCGCGATCGCGTAAAAGAGGCTCACGATCCCGAACATGATGCGGTAGCCGACCGTGCTGGTGCGGTTGTTGTTGAAGGCGTCGATGATCGGTCCCAGGATGGGCCGGGCGATCAACCCGGCGCTGGCAGTCGCGATATTGGAGACGCCCATGTAGCGCCCGGCTTCGGCTTTGGGAATCAGGTCCGTCATGAACGCCCAGTCCACTGAAAGGAAGACCCCGAGGGAGATGCCGAGGATGACGCCGAAGATCAGGATCCACATCAGGCTGGGCGCGAAAATCAGTAGGGTCGACCCCACCGCGCCGATGATGCAGGCAGCGGCCACCATCCGCTTCTTGCCGTAGCGCTGCGCCAGGAATCCCGCGGTCATCGACATGACGGCCGCGAACACGACCACGATCGCCAGCAAGATGCTCGAGTAGAGGGAAGCCTGCTCCTTGGAGTAGTTGAACGTGAATCGGATGTAGTTGAGGGCGAAGCTCGAGACGCCGACCGGAGCCATCAAGAAGAACAACCGCGACACCATCAACCAGGCAAAGTCGCGATAGCGCTTGGTGTCGATGGCGAAGCTCAAGAAGACCGAGCGGGCCACACTGGGATCCGCCTTTCGCGTGATGCGCCGGTCGGGCACGCCAAAGAACACCAGCCCCCCGGCGACGGCAACCACCAGCGGCAAGGTGAGGATGGCCAGGCGCGTGTGGTGGGTGGGAATCAGGATCGCGCCGACAACCACGAACCCGAAGATGGTGCCGACCATGTTCATCATGCCGTAGTAGCCGGATGCTTCGGCTCGCTGATCCGCCGGAACCTGGTCCGGCAGCATGCCCTGGTACGGCCCCTGTGCGGTGTTCGAGGCCATCTGTAGGAAGACGTAAGCGACCAGCAGCATCCAGTAGGAGGTGACGAAGGCGATCACCGTAAGGAACACGATGTCGCCGACGACGCCGATCGCGATGAACGGACGACGCCGTCCGATGGCGGCAGTGAGGTTGTCACTCAAGGCGCCGATGGCCGGCTGCCACACGATGGCGAATGCGGCGCCGACGGTGTCCAGGATCGCGATGTAGGTGTTGAGATCGACATGGAAGGCAATCGGGCCGATCTGCAGTGTGGTCGCGTGCGTGATGAAGTCGCCGACAAGGATCGGGATGATGGTCGATCCCAGCGGTTGCATCACGTAGGCGATCGCAAACCAGAAGGCGCTCAGCACGAGCATGCCCCGCCAGGAGATGGGCTCTCGCACCGCCGTTTCATTGAGCGTCCGGAGAAAGCGGCGCGGTGAACGAACCGTGGCGCTCGCCATGGCGCAGAAGTCTACGCCGGTTTTGATACGGTGGTGGCCGAGATGGCGCGGATCAAGATCACGGTGGTCGGCGCGGGGAATGTCGGTGCCACGCTGGCCCAGCGTCTCGCCGAGCGCGGCTACGCCGACATCGTCCTGGTCGACATCGTCGAAGGGCTCCCGCAGGGCAAGGCCCTCGACATGCTCGAGGCCGGTCCCATCGTCGGCTACGACTCAGGGGTCACCGGCACGAATGGTTACGAGGACACCGCCGGCTCGAGCATCTGTGTGATCACCTCCGGCGTCCCGCGCAAACCGGGGATGTCACGCGACGACCTGGTAAAGACCAACATGGCCATCGTCCGCGGCGTGACCCAGGAACTGGTTCGCCGGTCGCCACACGCCATCCTGATCGTGGTCAGCAACCCGCTCGATGCCATGGCGCAGCTAGCCCTGGACGTGAGTCGCTTTCCCCGGGAACGCGTCATCGGGATGGCGGGCGTGCTCGACACGGCGCGCTTTCGCACCTTTATCGCGCAGGAGCTCAAGGTCTCGGTCCGCGATGTGCAGGCCTATGTGCTGGGCGGGCACGGCGACACCATGGTGCCGCTGGCGCGCCTCTGCACGGTCGCCGGGATCCCGATCAGCCAGCTGATCAAGCCGGAACGGGTCGACGCCATCGTCCAGCGCGCGCGCGACGGCGGCGCCGAGATCGTCAACCTGCTCAAGACCGGCAGCGCCTACTACGCCCCGTCGGCCGCGGTGGCCCAGATGGTGGACGCCATCGTCTTCGATCGCAAACAGATCCTGCCCTGCGCTGTTCGGCTGGAGGGGGAATACGGAATTCGTGGGCTGTTCGTCGGCGTTCCCGTCAAGTTGGGCGCCGGCGGCGCCGAGGAGATCATCGAGCTCGAGCTCACCAACGATGAGCGGGAAGCCTTGCAGCGATCCGCCGACTCCGTCAAGGAGCTGGTCGGCGTGATGGGAATCTAGGCCGGCCTCAGGCCCTCGGTACGTAACTTTCGAGAGTTAAGTACCGCTTAGGTACTTCTCCGGTTTTTGCCTCTTTCGATCCGCCGTACCGTCGGTGGCATCGAACGCAGCCAGCAAAAGGAGGCAATCAGTGTGAACCAGCCCACCGGACTCGATCGCCAGTATGCCGAACTCATCGAAACGGTCTGGGCCTGCGAGCGCCAGTGGGTGATCGACGACCAGGTCAATGCCGCCATCAAATACGGGCGCCGCTGATAGCGCCCAGCAAGGAGAATCCCATGTCCATCGCGAACATCTCGCCGACCTCGACTCCATACGACCGCGGCCGCCGCGGGATGGCGATCGGTCTCATCGTCCTGGGCAGCGCCGTTGCCCTGGTGATGGTGGTCACGATCTCGGTTCTGGGCGTCATGCTCGCCACCGGAATGCTTCGCCATACCAGCCAGGGCTGGAGCTTCCAGGCGGCGGCCGGCTCGGCGGTCGCCAACGAGATTCGCAGCGACAAGCTCGATCCCAAGGTCGACAGCCTGTTCATCGCCGATGGCTCCGGCGCGGGGCGGACCGCCCAGTTCAGAGCGAGCGGCGCCTGGCGTGCCGATTGGGCCTATTCCTGCCCGAGCAACGCCGCCTTCCAGCTGGTCGCCCTGGGCTCGAGCCAGTCCTATCCCGCGGGCGACGTCAGCAAGGCCGGCAGCGGTTCCGGTAATTCGAATCAGCTTCCCGCCGGAACCTACTCCTTCAACGTCACCACCGACCCGGGCTGTAGCTGGTCCGTCGGCGCCCAACCGAATCACTAGAAGAAGGATGAATCACATGGCCATCACGATGGAACGACCCGCCACCGACGTCCACACCCTCGTCCGCGCCGACTCGATCTCTAAAGTGCTGGGCAACAACGGCGCGCAGACGACCGTCCTCGAAGGGATCTCCTTCACGGTGCCGTCGCGCAGCCTGTTCGCAATCAACGGGCCGTCCGGGAGCGGCAAGTCGACGCTGCTGAACATCCTGACGGGCATCGATCGACCGACGTCGGGGCAGATCAGCTTCGACGGCAAGGAGATCCGGAAGATGTCCGAGAACCAGCTGGCCCGGTGGCGCGGGCGCAACGTCGGCATCGTCTTTCAGTTCTTCCAGCTGCTGCCGACGCTGAGCGCGCAGGAAAACATCGAACTCGCCCTCGAGCTCGGTGGCACGCTCCCCAAGAAGCAGTGGAAGGCGCGCATCCACGCCACCCTGACGCAGGTTGGCTTGACGGACTTCGCCCGCCGCTTGCCCAGCCAGCTGTCCGGTGGGCAGCAACAGCGGGTGGCCATCGCCCGTGCCCTGGCCAATGACCCGCCGGTGCTGGTCGCGGACGAGCCAACCGGCAATCTGGACTCGAAGACCGCGCACGCGGTGTTCGACCTACTCCAGGAGCTGACAGAGCGCGGCAAGTCGGTGATCTACGTCACCCACGACCGGGACCTCGCGGCCCGCGCCTCGGGGCGGATCGACCTCCTCGACGGTCGGATCGTCGGCGCCTCGACTCGGGCAGAGGAGACCGTGGCATGAGCGCCTTGACTACCAAAGCGATCAAAGACGTGACGCGTCGAAAGCTGCGCACCGGGCTGACGGTCGCCGGCATCGCCATCGGTGTGCTCGGCTTGACAGCCGTCGGGATCGCTTCCAGTCAGCTGAAGGCGACCCTTCAGGCGACCAATGACACCAGCGGGCTGCCGGACATCCAGTTCGTGACCGCCCCGGCCAGCGCTTCTGCGATCGATCTGCTCCGCGGCCAGCCAAACGTCAAGGTCGCCGAAGCCCAGAGCGCCGTCCCCGGCCGCTGGTCCATCCCGACGGGGCACGCGACTCTGAACATCGTTGGTGTCGCGGACTTCAGCGATCACGAGTTCACCAAGTTCACGATGGTCAGCGGGCAGGTTCCCCGCGCCAACGAGATCCTGATGGAAAGCGCGGACCGTCCCCTGAAGAACTTCAATGTCGGCAGCCAGATCCAACTGCAGGTCAACGGCGCCCCGGTGTCGCTCGGCGTCTCGGGGATCTCGCGGACACCCGGCGTTGCCTCGGCGGCCTTCAACGGCCGCGGCCTGGCGTATATGCGCGAAGCCGACCTGCAAGCTCTCTACAGCCTTCCAGGGCCGAACGTTTTCAACGTTCGTCTCGTTGATTTCGGCCAGCGCGCGGCGAGCGCGAAGCAGCTTGCCCAGGCGCTCCAGGCGAGCAACGTGGTCGTTCTCCAGACAACGGTCGGGCACGACATCACCGGTGGACAGAGCTCTCTTCTGGACGGCATCTTCGCGGTCATGGGTGTGCTGTCCCTGATTGCGTTGCTCTTGAGCGTATTCCTGCTGTTGACCACGATCACGACGCTGCTTGCCGAGCAGGTCCCCGTCATCGGCACGATGAAGGCCATCGGGGCCAGCCGTGGCCAGGTGATTCGAAACTACCTCGCTGGCGTCACCATCTACGGCGTAGCCGGCACCATCATCGGCTTCGGACTCGGGCTGCTGGCCGGCGCCCTGATCGTCGGCTCCTTCGGCAGCCTGCTCGGTC
>Ga0307479_10005029_pt1 | contig 12127 bp, 11 predicted proteins | sample atmos_gasesECM4C_FD_203743 | JGI IMG/M metagenome (GOLD analysis project Ga0307479, IMG submission 203743) | Hardwood forest soil microbial communities from Morgan-Monroe State Forest, Indiana, United States - atmos_gasesECM4C_515 | ecosystem: Environmental > Terrestrial > Soil > Temperate...
ACGAGAAGGAACTGCAGGGGTGAGATTGTCCATGCTTCAATCCTCCTGCCGTATATAGTACAGTAGGAAGAAAGCGACATCCCACCCGTTTTTCGAAATTGCCACTCTGCTGACGTACGCCCGCTGCGGTCGTGTCGCTTGACAAATGAAGCATAGAGGTCTAAGAAAGAGGAATTCCGCCATTCTTCAGCCGGATGCGGAGGTCCCTCCGATGCCAACGTCCCGCAGGGATTTCTTCAGGGTGGCAGCCGTCGGCGGCGTCGTCGTCACCGTCTTCGGATTCGACCTCAAGCCTGCTTACGCCCAGCTCAAAGAGTTAAAGATTGCACGCGCGAATGAGACGCGCTCGACTTGTCCCTATTGCGCGGTGGGTTGTGGCGTCCTGATTTATACGATTGGCGATCGGGCGAAGAACGTCACGCCGCAAGTGATCCACGTCGAAGGCGATCCCGATCATCCCACGAATCGCGGAACTCTGTGCCCGAAGGGCTCTTCGCTCGAACAGGACATGCTCAACCCCCGGCGGTTGACCAAGCCGCAAGTCCGGCGCCCGGGTGCGACGGAGTGGGAGGACATTTCCTGGGATGATGCCCTGAATGAGGTTGCGCACTGGGCCAAGAAGACGCGCGACGATACCTTCGTAGAGAGGGACGCGACGGGTCGTACGGTGAACCGGTGTGAAGGCATCTCATTCATCGGCGGCTGCACGGATACGAATGAATTCAATTATCTGGTCGTCAAGACCATGCGCAGCCTGGGGGTCTGCTACCTGGAAAACCAGGCTCGGGTTTGACACGGCCCTACGGTCTCCAGTTTGGGGCCAACATTCGGACGCGGGGCGATGACCAACGGCTGGATCGACATCAAGAACACCGACATGATGTTGATCATGGGCGGGAATCCGGCTGAGAACCATCCTTGCGGATTCAAGTGGGCGATGGAGGCCAAGCGCAACCGCAACGCCAAGTTGATCTCCGTAGACCCACGTTTCACGCGCACGTCCTCCACCGCCGACCTCTTTCTCCAAATTCGCGCCGGCACCGACATTGCATTTCTCGGAGGGCTGATCCACTACGCCATCGAAAACAACCGGATCGCGCACGATTATCTGGTGAACTACACGAACGCCGCGTTTATTGTGAAGGAAGGCTTCAAGCTTCCGGAGGACGGGCTTTACTCGGGATTTGATTCCGCGGCGGGTACCTACGATAAATCCACCTGGAATTATCAGGCGGTCGGAGGCTTCACTGGCGAGACGGGCACCGCCGCGGCGCATTCCTGCGAGGCACCTGAACCCACGCCTGGCCAGCCAGGAGGACCGGCACCGCTACCCTCACTTCCTCCCAATGTTGCATTCGATCTAACCCTCAAGCATCCGCGCTGCGTGTTCCAATTGCTGAAACAGCAGTATTCGCGCTACACGGCGGAAACCGTCGAGCGGATCACCGGAATCCCCAAGGATCAGTTCCTGAGGGCCGCCGACTTGTTTACTTCCGTCCGTAAAGACGGGGACATGAAAAAGGTGGCGACCATCATCTACGCGGTGGGTTGGACGCAGCATAGCTTCGGAAGCCAAATCATCCGCACCGCCGCCATGATTCAACTTCTTCTCGGCAACGTTGGAAGAGCAGGCGGCGGAGTAAACGCGCTACGCGGCCATTCGAATATTCAGGGGGCCACCGACATGGCTGGCCTGTTCGACTCCCTGCCAGGATATCTCAAAACTCCCGTTCCTGCCGACACCGATCTAGCCACCTTTCTGAAGCGCATCACGCCGACGGCCTCGAAACCCACGCCTTGGGCCTCGATGAACTACTACTCGAACACGCCGAAATTCTTCATATCACTCCTGAAGGGGCTGTACGGCGATGCCGCGACAAAACAGAACGATTTCGCCTTCGATTACTTGCCCAAAGTCGACCGCGATTATTCGTGGACCCACATCTGGGACGACATGTACAACGGCAAGGTCAAGGGCTTGATGGCATTCGGAATGAACGGCGTGATGGTGGGCCCGGATACGAACAAGAACATCAACGCGCTCAAGAAATCCGACTGGCTGGTGGTGGGCGAAATTTATCCGGATGAAACCAGCGAGTTCTGGAGAGCTCCCGGCATCACGACCGATGAACAGAAGGACATTAAGACGACAGTCTATCGGTTGCCGTGCGCGGGCTTTGCCGAAAAAGACGGGAGCATGACCAACTCCGCCCGCTGGGTGACATGGAAATATGCCGCGGTTCCACCGCCCGGAGATGCGCGGCTCGATCAGGACATTCTGGCGCAGATTTTTCTGCGCGTCCGGGATCTCTATAAGAAAGAGGGTGGAAAATTCCCCGACCCCATTGTGAATCTGAACTGGCCCTACGCAGACGCGGCTCATCCCCCACTTTCGCAAGTAGCCATGGAGCTGAACGGCAAAGCTCTGGCGGACTTGACGGATCCGACAACAGGACAGGTGATCAAAGCTGGCCAGCAGCTGCCCGGTTTTGCTTGGTTGAAGGACGACGGAACGACTGCCTGCGGGAACTGGATTTATTCCGGATGTTGGACGGAGGCAGGAAACCAGCTGGCGCGTCGCGGCACCGAAGATCCATCAGGCCTGGGCATCTACCAGAACTGGGCGTGGTCGTGGCCGGCGAATCGCCGCGTGCTTTACAACCGGGCATCCTGCGATCCTTCGGGAAAACCGTGGGATCCGGAACGGAAACAGGTGTGGTGGAACGAGGCGTCGGGAAAATGGGCAGGCAATGACGTGCCGGACTTCAAACCAGACTCCCCTCCCAAAGACCACATGGGGCCATTCATCATGACCCCGGAAGGCGTGGGGCGGCTCTTTGCACCTATCGGAGTGCTTGCGGATGGACCCTTCCCGGAGCACTACGAACCGATCGAGAGCCCAATCAAGAACCCGCTGCACCCGGACAGGTCGAATAATCCGCTGGTCAAGAAGTTCACGACGCCATTCGACAAGTTCGGAACACCGGAGGAGTACAGCATTGTCTGCACGACATACCGGCTGACCGAGCAGTATCACTACTGGACGAAAAATAATCCGATGAATGTCCAACTGATCCCAGAGCCGTTCGTGGAGATTCCGGTGGAACTTGCGGAAGAGAACGGAATTCGCGGAACGGACAAGATCAAGGTGATCAGCGCGCGGGGGACTTATATAGCAAAAGCCTTCGTGACGCGCCGCCTGAAGCCGATGATGATCGACGGCAAGAAGGTCTACCAAATAGGACTGCCGATTCACCAGGGCTTCCGCGGGATCACCGAAGATGAAGGAAGAGATGCGCGGACGCCGGCGAATTTGTTGACCCCGACGGTGAGCGATCCGAATGCCCACACCCCCGAGTCGAAGGGCTTTCTGGTAAAGATCGAGAAGGCGTAGGTAACGACAATGAGCCAGGCCGCGACGGAGCTAATCCGGATTTCCGGTCACGCTGGGGCCGTACCGGGCGCTGGGCTGAATCGTGAATTCCGAGTTTGCAAGCTGGTAGATACCACCACGTGCATAGGGTGTAAAGCATGCGAAGTCGCTTGCCTGGAATGGAACGGTTATTCGTTCAGCCAGACCACCTTCGACAATAGCTATCAGACGATGCCGGAAACGGCATGGAATTACTGGAACCTGATCAAATTCAACGAGCACGAGCGCGAAGACGGCACCCTCATGCTGCTCATGCGCAAAGATCAGTGCATGCATTGTGAAGATCCCGGTTGCCTGGCGGCGTGTCCCGCCGACGCGGCGATCGTTCAATATGCCAATGGCATCGTGGATTTCCAGGAAGCGAACTGTATCGGTTGCGGTTATTGCATGACCGGTTGCCCCTTCAACATTCCGAAATTCAGTCCGACGGCGCGCAAAGTTTTCAAATGCACGTTGTGCAATGACCGCGTCTCAGTGGGCCTCGAACCGGCTTGCATCAAGGCGTGCCCTACTGGCTGCCTGCATTTTGGCACGAAGTCGGAGATGAAGGAATTGGCGGAGACCCGTGCCGAGCAACTGCGTGAAAATTCTGGATATCGCGATGCTGGAGTTTACGACCCACCGGGTGTGGGTGGAACGCATGTGATCTACGTACTGCATGATGCCAAGAACCCTGAGTTGTACGGTGGACTGCCGAAGGATCCGCACATCCCATGGTCGGTGCAGCTTTGGAAACACCCGCTGAAATGGATTGGGAATCTTGGGATCATCGTCGGTGTGGTCGGTGTTTTCATTCACTACTTGCGATTCGGCCCTAAGGTCGTAAAGGAAGACGAGGAAGAACCTCACGAAGGAACTCAATGAGCCGCGACACCTATCTCCTCCCGAACGGACGCGTCCTGCGCTATTCGTTCCGCGAGCGGCTCGTGCACTGGCTGGCGGGCTTCTCTTACCTGTATCTCCTATTGACTGGTCTCGCCTTCTGGAGCCCGTGGCTGTTTTGGATCGCTATCGTCCTTGGCGGCGCAACGATTTCGCGCGAATTGCATCCTTGGGTCGGCCTCGTCTTCATCGTAGGGGTCTCGCTGATGCACAGCATGTGGCACCGGCAGATGAAAGAGACGCAAGCCGACAAGGCCTGGTGGGCATCCGTCGGACATTACATTCGCAACGAAGATGATCAGATGCCTTCCGCCGACCGTTTCAACCCCGGCCAGAAGCTGCTGTTCTGGGGCTTTTTTTGGAACGGCATCGTGCTTCTGCTTTCCGGGTTGATCCTGTGGCTCCCGCAGTACATTCCCTGGAACCTGCGTTTCTTGCGCCTGTCCGCGGTTTTCGTGCATCCCGTGTGCGCGCTCGCTACGATCGCGCTCTTTATCATTCACGTCTATATGGGCACTGCGATGGAGCGCGGGGCGTTTGGCTCCGTCATTCGCGGCGACGTCTCGCGCGCCTGGGCAGACCATCACCACCACAGCTGGTACCAGCAGCTCCTTCGTAATTCGACCCTGCAAAAATGAGGAGCGGCAAGTGGGACGCGCGAATCCGTCGCGCGAATGATTTGACCTCTTCTTACCCATTCGCTGCGGAAGGACTGCGGTTCTACGCCCGCTTGGCTACGTTTCAGAAAAGTCTTTTCGAGGGAATCCAGAAAGCTCTCGCGGGGTCGTCGAAGATTTCTTCCGACCGCCCTCTGCGCGATGAGTTAGATCTCTTCCTCCTCTTGCCAAGGTTTCCGGGATTCCTCTCCGTCATCGAGCAGATTGCTCCGGTGCCGCTTGCACGGGCCGCCGCCAGCTTGGCGCAGAGGGGGCCATCGGAATGGCAATGGGCGATTGAAGAATTCTGGCGCGGGGATTCAGATTTGGCCGCGGGCGTGGATGATGCCGGGCCTCACTCCCCCGATTGGAGCTCTGCAACTTACTCCCACAAGGTGCTCGCGTGGATTTTTCTGCAGCCGTACGCAGAATATCTTGCTGATCACCGCGAAATCGAAATCGTGAATGCAACGCCGTCGACCTGCCCGCTTTGCGGCTGTAAGCCTATCGTCGGCGTATTGCGCAGCGAAGGCGACGGTGCAAAAAAATCGCTGATTTGCATGCTCTGCGCGAACGAGTGGACTTTTCGAAGAATCTATTGTCCGGCGTGCGGAGAAGAAAGAGAACCCCAGATGGCATACTATTCGGCACCGGAAATCGCGCACGTCCGAGTGGATGTTTGCGATACATGCCACAGCTATATGAAGAGTATCGATTTGACGAAGACGGGGCTGCCCGTTGCCGTTGTAGATGAACTGGCAACAATACCCTTAGATCTATGGGCGCGCGAGCATGGGTACGAGAAACTGCAAATGAACCTTCTAGGAATCTGATCGGACTTAGGGGGAGTTCAGTGGCAGCAGAGAGAACGCTGACCATTCGTCCTCATCACGGCGACAAATTAGGCGAGAGCTTAGCCTTGAATAGCGTACACATGTGGAAGAATGAACGTGAAGCCGAGCGGCTGAACCGGGAATTAAGGCTCGGCACGAAACGGCAGGAGCGGAACCGCCATTTCGATCTTCCACCCTATCGGAACCCGGGCACGGCAGCATATGATAGCGTTGCAGCTCGGGCCAGATACTCAGTCACTTCGGCTCCCGTCGGCGGCTCCAGTGCGATCTCCCAACACAACTGAGTCGTGTGCCTCGGCTTTAGTGGGTAATGTGAAACAAAATCTTGCGCCGCGCGGAGGATTGTCGATAGCCCACAAGCGGCCCCCGTGCGATTCAACAATGGAGCGGCTGATCCGCAGTCCCATACCCGTGCCGTGAGGTTTGGTGGTGAAGAACGGATTGAAGATTTGGTCCGCCTGCTGCGGTGGAAGCCCCACGCCGGTATCGCTCACCGAGATCAGCACCTGACCATTCTCGATGCGCTGCGACTGGATGGTGAGCTCGCGCGTCCCATCCACATCCTTCATCGCATCGATGCTGTTCATCATGAGGTTCATCAACACCTGTTGCAGGTGCACGCGATCTCCCATCACCTGAGGGAGGTCTGCAACGAGTTCCGTCCGAACTAATACGGTGAATTGAGTTGTCTGGCTGTGCAGGAGAAGCATCATCTCTCGAATAGTCTCGTTTAGATCGACCAACTCCCGTTGCAGAGTACCCTTTTGGAAGAGCAGGCGGACTCGGTTTACGATCTCGCTCGCACGCCTTCCGTCTTGTACGATTCTTGACGCAGCCGCGCGTGCCTCCTCCAAATCGGGTCGACTGCGGGATAGGCAGCGCAAGCACGTATTGGCGTCGGTGATGGCTGCGGCAATCGGTTGACTGACTTCGTGCGCCAGCGAGGCAGTCAGCTCTCCCATGCTGCTCACCCGGTTGGCGTGTGTGAGATCCGCCTGCGCCTGCCGGAGCGCCACCTCCGCTCGCTTCCGTTCTGCGATTTGCTCCTGGAGGTAGTTATTTTCACGTTCGAGTTGACACCGAAGCCTCTCCACCTCTTCGAATGCCCGGGCGTTTGCGATTGCGACCGCCGCCTGATTCGCAAACAACCCCAACCAGGTGAATTCTTGCTCCGTAAGAGGTTTACGACTGAAGAGCCCGACGACTCCCAGCAGATCGTCCCGAAAGCATAAGGGGTGACCCGCAAAACTGCGAATCCCCTCTCGTTTCGCCCATTCAGGCCGAAGAATCCGGTCGTTTTGAGAGAGGAGGTCCTTTATGAGTATCGGATTCCGGTTCACTGCCACTTGGCCAACCTTTCCGACATTCAAGGGAAGTCGACTAAAGTGTCCTTGCAAGAAGGACCAGTCTTCCCCCGGTGAGTTCACAGGAGTTCCGGCGCTTGCCACGAGACGAAGATACTCTGTCTGCTCTGGAGAACGTGGAGGTTCCTGACCGGAACCACCGAGATCGGCAGAGGGGAGCAGCCAGATGCGAGTCAACGCCACGCCTGGTTGCGATGCCAATCCCTGAACGATATTCCGTAAAACAGACTCGACGCGCCGCTCCGATGTGACAGTCACTGCCAAAGAGAGCAGCGGCTCTGCCGCTGGTGACATATCCACAAAATCCTTTGTCAATTGAGCCAAGGATACAACGAAATTTCGTGTACAACGAGTTTGCTTGGTTTTGGAACGGGATTGTCGGGATTCTCGATTGGCGTAGTCAGCATCGCCGGTGCCGCAACGCTTCGTTCGTATCACACTCAGAACACATGCGAAGCAGCGGCAAGTGCTGATCGGGGTTTTGGTACGGCGAGATCGGCCTCGCTTCGGACCTGATTCTCGTAATGAATGAGCAATCCGAGTGTGGGAGCGGAATTGCCCAGTGATGGAGATGGCGAGATCGCGAGCGGCGCTATGAATCCCGTGGACTATACAACGGTTCCCCGGCACAACTTATGCTAGCAGAGTCAGCTCTTGCTGAGTAGCAATCGAGCAATTTCGGTGAAGGCTGGCACGGACAACTGGCCAAGGGGGTGTTTCCGATGAAAAATCACGCACGATGTCGCGAGCCGGCCAAACATGTATAAACTGGAGAGGGCTTTTGAAGTCAAAAAGGAAATCCGGGTAAGAAGCGTTACGCTCTGCGAAGTACCCACGATCGCAGGTCTGGAGGAAACGTGAACGACGCACTGTTTCTCCACCGCATTCATTTTGCCTTCACCATCACCTTTCATTACTTATTTCCACAACTGACGATGGGACTTGCGCCGCTGATTGTCGTGCTCAAGACGCTGGCTATCCGCACTGGCAACGAAGCCTACAATGAATCGGCGCGCTTCTGGACGAAGATTTTCGGCATAAACTTTGCGCTGGGTGTCGTCACCGGCATCCCCATGGAATTTCAGGTCGGCACCAATTGGGCGCAGTTCTCGCGCCTTACCGGCGGCGTTATCGGCCAGCCGCTGGCCATGGAAGGCACATTTTCCTTCTTTCTGGAGTCGGCATTCGTGGGCCTGTTTTTGTACGGTGAAAAGCGCCTGGGGAAATGGGGACACTGGTGGGCTGGCTTCCTGGTGTTCCTCGGGTCATGGATCTCAGGTTTCTTTATCATCGTCGCCGACGCGTGGATGCAGCATCCAGTGGCCTACACGCGCCTGTCCAATGGAGGGTTCAGTGTTTCCAGCTTCTGGGGGCTATTGACCAACCCGTGGGCGCTGATTCAGTACGCACACAACATGAGCGGAGCCGTGGTCACGGGAGCATTCGTGATGGCGGGTGTGGGCGCATTCTATTTGCTGGAACAAAGGTTCGTGGAACACGCGCGCATTTTTCTCCGGGTGGGTGTTGTCGCTGGAATCGCCGCTTCCCTCTGGCAGGTGTTTCCCAGCGGCGACTTGCACGGTAAGTACATGGTGCGCAACCAACCGGTGACCACGGCAGCCATGGAAGGTCTGTTCAAGTCGCAAACTGGCGCTCCTATCGTCATTCTTGGTCAACCCGACGAGGAACATCAGCGGATCGACAATCCCATCATCGCGAATAAGGCGTTGAGCTTTCTCGCCTACGGAACAACCACAGCCGAAGTCCATGGCTTGAATGAATTTCCCAAAGACCAGTGGCCGACCAACATCCCGCTGCTTTACTTCAGCTATCACGTGATGGTCGGACTGGGCACGATTTTCGTCGCTGTGATGGCGCTTGCCACCTTTCTGCTGTGGCGTAGAAAGCTGTATGTAAGCCCGTGGATGCTTTGGATCATCCTGCTCTGTGTGCCGTTCCCCTACATCGCGAATACTGCCGGATGGCTTACCGCGGAGGTCGGACGCCAGCCCTGGCTGGTTTATGGGCTGCTGCGCACCAACCAGGGGTATTCCACCAACGTCATTGCTGGTAACAGCATGTTCACGCTCCTGGGCTATATGGGACTCTATCTGGTGCTGGGAGTTCTATTTCTGTTCCTCATACAGCGCGAGACCGGGCATGGTCCAGCGTTAGCCGCGGCCGGCGACGTGCGCTCGCGGGCGCCAATTACCACGACTTAGGAGTTGCGCATGGAACCAGTGTGGTTTGTGCTCGTTGCCGTCATGATCATCGCTTATGTCGTGCTTGACGGCTTCGATCTGGGCGCGGGCGTGTTACACCTGCTGATTGCGCGCACCGAAGAAGAACGGGTGACCGTGATTCGCACCATCGGTTCGGTGTGGGACGGCAATGAAGTGTGGCTGATTGCGGGCGGAGGAACGCTCTATTTCGCCTTTCCACTGCTCTATGCCTCCAGCTTCAGCGGTTTCTATCTGCCGCTCAACATAGTTTTGTGGCTGCTGGTGCTGCGCGGCATCGGAATCGAATTTCGCATGCATATCGAGCATCACGTGTGGCGGTCGCTGTTCGACGGATTCTTTTCCATATCGAGCGCGTTGCTGGCGATATTCTTCGGGGCAGCGCTCGGCAACGTGGTGCGCGGCGTCCCTTTGGGAGCGGATCATTTCTTCTTTGAGCCACTGTGGACGAACTTCCGGACTGGCGCCGACACCGGCATCCTCGACTGGTACACCTGTGGGGCGGCGGTTCTTGCGCTTGTCGCTCTTGTGGTCCACGGAGCGCTTTACGTGGCGCTCAAGACAGAAGGAGCGGTGCATGAAAAGTCGCGCAAGCTTGCCCGGCGATTGCAGCCGTTGCTCATCGTACTGACCGCCTTGGGCGTGCCCGTGACCGCTGTCGTACGTCCGCGCACCATGCATAACTTCAGCGAATATCCGCTGGCCTACGTGATTCCGCTGGCGGTTGCCGTGAGCCTCGCCGCCATGTGGACCTTCGAACGGCAAACGAGGGAGAAGGCTGCGTTTCTGAGTTCCTGCGCATACATCGTAGCCATGCTCGCGGGCGTCGCAGTGGCGCTATATCCTAGCCTGCTGCCGTCCAGCGGCGATCCAACACGCGACATCACCATCTACAATGCCGCCACTGGCGAGTATGCGTTACGAGTGGGGCTTATTTGGTGGGCGTTGGGGATGGGCCTCGCTTTCGGCTACTTCGTTTTTGTGTATCGCATGTTTCGTGGCAAGGTGCTGCCGGAAGAGGGGCATGGATACTGAGAAGTCCGACTGTCACTCAGCTCGAACGCGATACGTAGACTGACGAATTTAGGATTCGCCTGAAAGACATTCTTGATTTGCATGATGAGACATATCGATCCGCTGGACGGCAATCGCGGGGCTCTTCGGCGAGGGCCAGTAATGGGCTCGAACACAGGACAAGCAGGCCGTGCTGTCAAGCAGATGTGTACGAGAGATTGGCATCGCGCGCCTCAGCGCTTCGGTCGGTCGTGGTGCAGTTTGACTAAATTCGCCGCCCAATGATTCTGTCGACGCTCCCTTGCGGGCCTCGGGTCAAAACGGAATAAAGTGCGGCCCGCGAGTGGAAACTTCTGTCGCTGGCAGAAGGGCGCACCTGCAAAAGCAACTGTTATGGCGACTTGTGCTTGGGCGTCTTCGCGTTAAGCGTCGAGATAAGTCCCACTGCTGCGGGAGGAACATGTGTCTCGTGGGCGATTACGATATCCTTCGCCGAGATTTTCTCCCCATAGATTCTCTTGTTTGCGTCGTTGTCAGGTCGGATCGTCGAACCTTGGAGCGAAATACCTGCAAATAGTCCGCGTGCGCGTGAATAGCTCAATATTTCAGCACGCATCGAGGCATCGGTTTCTGCCGACGCGTCACGACCGACTGGTCCTGCTGCTACCGACGCATCTGCTCCGAGCTTCACTTTGCTGCTCAAGATTCCATTCGCACCGCGGTCATTCATCACGAGAAGGACGAAGTCAGTCGCTTGCCCACCGATCTGAAAGCCTACACTGCCGCCCTCGAGAGCCATCATTGAGGGCGCGCCCCAGGAGCCGTTGAAATTTTCACCCCTGCGGCACGTGATCGCACCGCGGCCATAACTACCACCGACCACAAACGCGGCCTTGAGAACTGATGGAAAAACAACCACACAGTCGGCTTTATCGAGGAGATCTTGAGGAATGTCGTCGGGAAGATTCAGAATCTCTGTCAGCACCGTGCCGGCATTCTTCAGGCGGTCTTCATCCTTCTCTTTGTCGTCTGCCCAACTGGTGGCTGCAAGCAACAATGCGCTCATCGCGCACGCTAATATCCTCTTCTTCATGACGGCCTCCTAAGAACGGATATACTTGCTGTAACGGGAGCTCGGCAAACCACGGTAGGTTCGACCTTAGGTCCTGGCCGTCCCGCCGCACAATAGTTCCTACTCGCGCTGCCGCATGGCGGCGCCCGCGTTCACTCAATTGTTTAGTATCCACATTGATTCGAGCTGTACATTGAAAATCGTAAAAGGGGGGAGTTTTTCCTGTACATCTTTGTTGGTATCACGTTTCGTAATGGGCGTTCACGCTAGCGCACCCTGCGTCGCCACAGTTTACCCAAAGGGGAACAACGGACACAGGACAGCGACTCTTATAAAGGGGATCGTGGATTTCAACGCTACGTGTCTGCAACTTCTTAACACTGGCTGGGGTTGTTAGACTCACCGTCAAGCGTTTGCTTTCAACTGCGGCCCCTTCCCTCCACCGGCATTACCCGGCTTCATCGGTACTACCGGCCTCTCGCCACCTCATACGGCCCAGCCTGGCTCTCACGATTGCCGGTTGATCGCGACCGCGATCACCGCATGAGGCTTCCCGTGTTTCGTCTGGTCCCCTTTGCCTGCATGCCGTCACCACTACCCCGGCAGTGACCG
>Ga0307479_10005030_pt1 | contig 12125 bp, 9 predicted proteins | sample atmos_gasesECM4C_FD_203743 | JGI IMG/M metagenome (GOLD analysis project Ga0307479, IMG submission 203743) | Hardwood forest soil microbial communities from Morgan-Monroe State Forest, Indiana, United States - atmos_gasesECM4C_515 | ecosystem: Environmental > Terrestrial > Soil > Temperate...
GGTCTAACGCTGGCGGCCGCGCCGGCTAATTGTCGTGTGGTAAACCGCAAGCCGCAGAAATTTGCCAATCGCTCGAGCATCGCGGGTGGATTGGCCTGGAGCTCTTCAAACTGGACCCGCTGATAATTCGCGGAATTGGCGAAGCGCTCTCCAGCGGTGAGATAGGCTTGAACAAGTTGCCTGCAGTAATTCAGATCCGCGAGGTTGGGCGTAGGCGGATCACCGGCGGCTTGGAATTTCAATTCGCGTTCCCGAATGCTCGAGGCCGCTGCCCGTGGGTCACGAATGACATGGACAATGCGCGCTCCCGGAAAAATTTCGAGCCAGGCAGGGGCAAATAACGTTGTCCGCGGTTCTTTCCAACCCCATGGCCTGCCAAAATTGAGTCGGGCCCGGAGCCAAAGTCCCTTCGGATTGAAGCGATAACCAAAGATTCGCGCGAAATCCCGGCGAACATTTAACCGGAGATATGAGATACAATCCTGTTTTCCTTCCACGGACTCGATCCATTTCAGAAATGGCTGCGGATTATACCAGGCCCCACCCGTTCGCCGCAGATAATCCTCGTGTAATTTTTGTAACAACCGCGGCTCGCGATGGCTATCGAGGCGCTGACCGATTTGTAATCCGACCAACTCCAGGGCACGCGCCGTCGCGGTCGTGCCCGAACGATGTGCTCCGATGATGAGCACGGGCGGACGTTGTCGATCTTTCATCCGCGGGGATCACGCCGTATAACCGAAGCGCGCGTCTAAATGTTTGAGCGCGTCGGCGGCGAATGCCTGGTCCTCCGGCGAAAGATAATCGCGATAGCCGCCCACTTTACCGCGTCGGACTTTCAGTGATTCCGGGTTCTCAATATCGCGCGAGCGCAGAATTTTTGAGTCAAAGACGCCGGCCACTTCCAGTCTTTGCATGTTGGCGAAATCGGAAAACTCGAGCGCGTATTTAAATGCTTCCGGGTCGGGCAAAGCTTCGCCGAGCGTGCCGAGCAAGTTCCGAAAATTCTCTTCGGGCGCTGCGCGCAGGGATTCGTAGCGCAGAAGCGTAAAGTTCTTGCGATGCCCGAACTCGGCAAACCAGTTGTTCATCGTTTTAATGATCGACAGAATTCCATAACGACGATCACGGAGAAGATCGCCGATGCTTTTCTGCTTTAATTCCTGGGGCGTTTCGCGGGTGCGATGGACCAGCTGCATGTAGAGTGAAACAAAGGCGTCCCGGGGATCGCGCACCAAAAGAATCACATGGGACTGGGCCAGCTCTCGCGCTGGCACCAGATACTTGCCGCGAATGCGCTCCCACAACGTCGCCTTCATTCGCTGTTCGGCGAAATCGTGCGAAAAAATCATGCGCGGAATGTCCGGCTCATGGTAACGATCAGGTCGGAGCGTGAACGGTTTGCCGGTCCGTTTGCAAAAATAGGCGCAGAGAAAAGTCCGCACCCAGGTGCGTCCGCTTTTCGGCACTGAGATAACAACTGCGTCTCCGCCGGAAAGCTCTCGGGCGCGACTGCTAAAGTTCCATCGTCCAAAACTGCGGCGCCCTCCGGAGTCGGGAGATTCTCCCGGGATGCGCGCGATTTCGCGCAGCAGCTTTACGTAACCCTGGGCAAAACTTTCCAACGAATAGCGCTGCTCGATCAGTTCTCGCCCGCGCAACCCGAACGTTCTCCGTTGCTCCGCGTTACGGATCAAGCTGCTGAGCGCTTCGACCCAGTCATCCTGCGTCTTCGCGAGAAAACCGTTTTCGCCAGGTGAAATGATCTCATTGTTCACGCCGACATCGGACGCGACCACGGCCGTGCCGACGCCCATGTATTGCAAAATTTTGTAACCGCATTTTCCCCGCGTCCAAACCGAGTCCCACAGCGGCATGATGCCAATATCGAAACTGGCGAGATTGGCCTGCTCCGTTTCCAATTGCCACGGATCGTTCTCGACTTGCACCCGGTCGAGTTGAAGTGGCTTATCGGAAACCACTTTCAATTTTAGGCCGGGAAACATCTCGGTCAGGCGTTGCAAGGCGGGCTGGATATGCCGGAGATAAGGCAGCCCATCACTCAATCCGACCCAGCCGATCGTCAGTCCCGGTCGATCAAAATTTTGTTTCAAATGATAACGCCGAAGATCGATCGACGTGGGCAGAATGATCGCCCGGCGACCGGATGCTTCCGCGAAACAGGCGAGAAAATCGTTCCCGGCCACGACCGCGGCGCAGTGTCTGACTGTTCGCAGGAATTTCTTGAAATCTTTACCGCGCAACGGCCGCCGATGCTTTTGGTCGCGAAACATCACCGCATCGTCGAAATCAAAAACGATGCGGCGATTGGCGCGTTGCAGCAGGCCAAGTTCGATTTCGTTGAAGCCAATTGTCTTGAATAGCACGACCACGTCATGCCGGCGCGCTTCTTTCAGAACGTGCAAGCGTTCGGTCACGCTCGAACGACGAGTCGGAGCCACCGTCGCTTCCACGCCGAGAGCGGAATAGTAATCCAGACAATCACGCAGCCGCAGCCGAGTGCTTGGAGCGTTACCATGTTCAACTACACAAAGTATTTTCATGCCATCGGCCGCGAAGAATCTCTTTCCTACAACTTCCTCGCCTGCCATTCCAGCGGTTAAGATCGCTCTCTTCCCGCGAAGCGCTATTGCACGCTCCGCGGCAAACTTGTTATTCTCGCGCGACAAGGTGGCGCTTCAGGCGCGCTCCTGATGAAATCCAAACAAAGGGTTCGAAACAGCAAAACTGTCCCGAGCGATAAGCTCGAAATGTTGTATCGCGGTATTCTCGATAACGCGCTCGATTGCATCATCACCATGGACGCAGATGGCCGGGTTCTCGAATTTAATCCCGCCGCCGAGCGCGTATTCGGTTTTAGCCGGCAGGAAACTGTCGGTAAAGAACTGGCCGAGCTGATCATTCCGCCGCGCATGCGCGAGCAGCATCGTCGTGGCCTGGCGCGTTATCTCAAAACAGGTGAGGGGCCGGTGATTGGAAAACGAATCGAGATCGCGGGAATGCGAAAGGAAGGTTCCGAGATTTTGGTCGAGCTGACTATCACCGCGGTCAAGATCGACAGCTCTCCGATTTTTGCAGCTTATTTGCGCGACATCACCGAACGCACTCGCAACGAAGAGGCGAGCCAACATCTAGCCGCCATTGTTGAATCGTCGGACGATGCCATTGTCAGCAAAGATCTCAATGGCAGCATCACCAGTTGGAACGGCGGCGCAGAAAAGCTTTTCGGCTTTAGCGCTGACGAAGTGATCAACAAGCCGATCACCGTTATCATTCCGCCGGATCGGTACCACGAAGAACAGCAGATCCTTGATCGAATCCACTCCGGCGAACGGGTGGACCATTTCGACACCGTGCGCCGCCGAAAAGACGGCACGCTTGTAAACGTCTCGATCACGGTATCGCCCATCAAACATGCGGATGGACGTGTGATTGGTGCATCAAAAATTGCGCGCGATATTTCCGATCGGGTACGCAATGACCGCCGACGCCTTGCTCAGTACACGGTGGCGAGTTTGCTCGCCGGTTCGTGGACCCTGGAAGAAGCGAGTTCGGCTATCCTCCAGACGATCGCCTCAATCGGTGATTGGGTGTTAACCGCGCTTTGGATTTATGATGAGAGTATCGGGCGCCTGCGCTGTCAGGCTTACTGGCACGCGGGCGCGCCCCAGTTCGAAAAGTTCGGCCAGCTCTCTTCGGCGCTGCAATTTAGAATGGGTGAAGGTTTGCCCGGCCGGGTCTGGGAGTCGAATGAGCCGCTCTGGATTTACGATGTCCTAGTAGACAAAAATTTTCCGCGCGCGCCGATGGCGCGAGAAGCGGGATTGCACGGCGGCTTCGCTTTTCCGCTTTTCGCCGGTCGGGCGATTAACGGAGTCGTTGAACTGTTCAGCGACCGCGTCGTCGAACCTGACCCAGATTTGCTCCAATTAGTCACCGCGCTTGGCAGTCAGATCGGGCTTTTTATCGAGCGTCGTCGGATTGAGAAAGAATTGGAACTGGCCAAGGAAAATGCCGAAGCGGCCAGCGCCGCCAAAGACCGTTTTCTCGCTACTCTCAGCCACGAATTGCGCACGCCGCTGAATCCGATTCTGCTGTGGGCCGATGGAATACTGAATCAGTCCGGACTCGATCCGGAACTGGAGCAGGGATTGCGCATGATCTGCCGCAATGTCGAACTGGAAGCGAGATTGATCGACGACATGCTGGATCTCACCCGCATTGCCCGCGGCAAATTACAGTTGCTGCTTCAGCCGACCGACGCGCATGAGCTGGTCCAGCACGCAATTGAAATTGTGCGCGCGGATGTCAACTGTCGCCATATTCAGCTGTCGATTGCGCTCGAGGCGGCCTCTCGTCAGGTCGATGTCGATCCACCGCGGATGCAGCAGGTTTTCTGGAATATCCTGCGCAATGCCTGCAAATTTACCGCCGATACTGGAACTATTTCAGTCCGTTCTTACAACAGCGTGCCCGATTCGATCACCATCGAAATTACCGATACCGGGATCGGCATCGATCCGGGGTCTCTGGAGAAAATCTTCGATGCCTTCGAACAGCTCGAGATGCGACGCGAAGGGCTCGGCCTCGGTCTCGCCATCAGTAAAGCGATCGTCGAAATGCACGGCGGCAGCATCCGCGCCAAAAGCGAGGGGCGAGGCAAAGGAGCCAGTTTCACGGTCACGTTGCCTTTGACGCCGTAGTTCAACGAATCGAGCGAGTGGGACGAGCGACATGGCCGGCAGAGCTGCGAGGGTAGCGGTCGAGCGCAGCGGGAGCTGCCGAGATACAACGCGGACCAACATCGACATCCTACACTCGCCCGGTTCCCCAGCGGCGGTGAAGAAAACGTTCCCATGGGGAGAACAAGATCTTGTCCGTCAGCAAACCGATGACGACGATCACGAGCATAATCCCGATCACCTGGTCCATCGCGTTTAATTCGCGGCCATAATGAAGCAAATGGCCCAGGCCGAATCCGGTCAGAATCGTCACGTAAATCTCCGCGGCCATTAATGATCGCCACGCAAAAGCCCAACCCTGTTTCATTCCGCTGACCAGATAAGGAAGCGAAGCCGGCAAAAGGACGTACACCCACTTGTGAAACGGACCTGAGCCCATTGTCCGCGCCGCTCGCGCGAAGATCGGCGGAATTGTGCGCACGCCAGTGTCGGTCGCGATCACCACCGACCAAACTGTTCCCATGATCACCACGAACAACATCGCGCCTTCGGTTTGTCCGAACCAGAGCAATGCCAGCGGAACCCAGCAAACACTCGGTAGTGTCTGCAAACCCAGCGCAAGGACACCGATCGTGTCTTCGACAAATTTTGAAGATGCGGTCAGTAGTCCGAGCGGCAGGCCGATGGCCAGTCCGATAAAATATCCGAGCAACAAACGCCGTAGCGTTACGGCCGTGGCTTGCAGTAAAGTGCCGTCTCGAAAAGCGCTGATCAGATATTCCGCGACGCTCCCCGGTGACGGCAATAAAATTGGCGACCAGATTCTCGCGCGCACAATTGCGGCCCAGATCGCGACCAGGGCGACGAAAAACAAAAGCGCGAGCAACGTTCTCTTCATGTTTGTGCCGGCGTTGGATTTGGCATGTAACCTTTCAGCGCGCGCGTCAATTGCGCCGCGTGCTGAGCGATCTCGATGCTGTTAAAGTCGCGTGGTCTGGGAAGGTTCACTTCGAACACCTCGCGCAGCTTTCCTGGAGTCGGCGACATGATCATCACGCGATCGGCCAGACAAGCGGCTTCGCGCACGTTGTGGGTGACGAAGATGATTGTTTTGCGCCGCTTCTCCCAAATGCGCTGGATGTCGCCGTAAAGCTGCTCGCGCGTCATCGCATCCAGCGCGGCGAAAGGTTCGTCCATAAGCAGCACCCGCGGATTCGGTGCCAGCGCGCGGGCCAGCGCCACCCGCTGTTTCATTCCGCCGGAAAGCTCGTGCACATTTGCTTCCGTGAATTTCTCCAGGCCGACTAGGTGGAGGAAAAATTTTGCGACCTCGCGCCGCTCGGAGTTGCGTAATCCGAGCTTCAGTTTCAATCCGAACATCACGTTCCCGAAAGTGTTCAACCACGGGAAAAGCGCCGACTCCTGAAACATCACCAATCGATGCCGGCCAGGCTGAAGCACCGGTTGATTGTCTGCCAGCACCTGGCCTTTGTCGGGCTTTTCCAAGCCGGCGATGATATCAAGCAGCGTTGATTTGCCACAACCGCTCGGTCCGACAATGACGATGAACTCGCCCTCCGCGACCTCGAATGAAACATCATCCAGCGCGTGGATGTTCTGTCGCTTTTGCTGAAACCATTTCGAAACGTGATCGACCGCGAGTTTCGCCGGCGGGGGACCCTTCAGCTCTTCCTGAAGTGACATCTAGAGTTTTTCGAAGAGCTTCGATAGATCGGGCGCGCTCTTGATAAAACCGGCGCGAACGGAATTCTGCATGAATTTCTCAACCGCCGCGCGTGGTATTTCCGACGTAAAGACAATCCGTTTCCACGCTGTCGCAATGACTTCCGGCGTCATGTCGCTCTTTGTTTCGGCCAGCAGCTCGGTTTTGATCAGGCGTTGCGCTTCTTCCGGATTTTTGACGATCCATTCGGTCAGCTCGGCATGCGCTTGCGCGAATTTTTTTGCTAACTCGCGCTGCTCGTTCAGAAACTTCACGCTTGAAACGAGAATCGTGGTTGCGACTTCCTTTTCTTCGACAATCACTACTCCGGACGCTTCCTGCTCCAGACGCGACAACCACGGCTCCACCGTCCAGACTGCGTCCACTTTTTTCCCACGAAATAATCCCAGTTGATCCGGATTTTGTGTCGGCAACACTTGAGCGTCGCCGCCGAGTTGCGTGATTTTCAGTCCGCCCTCCGTCAGCCATGCCCGGCAAGAAATGTCCTGGGTGTTACCGAGTTGTGGCGTCGCAATTCTTTTTCCGCGAAAATCCGCGGGCGCGTTCAGGCTCTGGTCGAGTTGCACGACCAATCCAGATCCGCCGTTGGCTGCTCCCGCGATCAGTCGAATCTCTTCACCCTTTGATTTTGTGTAGGCGTTCAGCGCCGGTCCAGAGCCGACGTAGCTCAAGTCGATCGACTTCGCGAAAATCGCTTCCATTGCGCTCGGCCCGGCGTTGTAAACGAACCATTCAATTTTCGTGTCGGCACCAAGTCGTTGCTCAAACCACCCTTTGCCCTGTCGCGAAAACGCATGCGCGATCACGCCCTGCGCATGAGTGATGTTCGGGAAGTGACCGACGCGAATTTTCGTTTCGCCGGAAACTGGAACCACGGCGAATGCCGCGACCAAGATCGATGATTGCACGATCGAGATCTTCATGCGCGAACTGTAGCCGTCGCTCTCTGGGCGACGCAACGGGATTCGCTATCGCTTCGCAGAGCGAAGCGGCTACAGTGCCAGTCCGGCTCGGACTTACTTCAATGGTCGCGCGACCAGGATTCCTGAATCGCTTCGATAGTTGGACAGGTAAGTCGAAAGGCGCGCATCGACGACCACTTTGCCGTAATTGTGCGGAGCCGAAGCATGCAGGAAATGCAAAACGCCGTCGCTCGTGCGCAACGCGAGGCCGACATGTGACGTCGAATACAGCCGGCCGTCGTGCGAGACGATTCCGATGATGTCGCCACTCTGAAGTCTTGGTTCGATTTTCGCTACCCGATTTTTCGGAATTTGGTAGAGCGGTCGCCTGGAAACGTCCGCTTCCATTCGCGCGAGAGGCCCGAGCAGCGATTTGTTCGCCGCCAGGTAACGATAATGCCGCCATCCAACCGTCATTTCGTGCGCAGCGTGCGGTACACTTTTGCCGCCAAGCCTCGTGGTTAGGTCTTCCACCAGGCCGCGCTTGTCGTTGTCGTAGAGCCAATCCTCCAAATAATGCAGGCGCGAAAGATATTCTCCGGTGCAGACGCCGCCGCGATATCGGTCCACCTCGATGTAATGCAAAAAGTTTTCGGGACTCCAATTCGCTTCCGGCTCGTTCTGCATTCGCGCGAACGCGAGCGACGTTTCAAAGAACGTCCAGCAATCCAACCCATTGAAATTGACCGAAGGCGACTCGATTCGATTGTCGACTTCGAGAGTGTACGATTTGTAACGGGTCCCCGTGAGCGCCTGCCCGACCGCCGCGGTCCGCTCGCCAATCGGCAACGATTTCCAATCATTCTCCTTGGCCAGCGACACGAGTCGATTGAACTGGCCTTCGCCCTTGAAAATGGTTTTGAATGGCAGCCGCGTTTCGACCGCGAACGCCGTCGCGCAAAGCAAAAGCAGCAAAAGAAGAATCCTGGGAGCCCTCATAGCGGACAGAACTGAAAGCCAAATCGCGGCGCAATCAACCCTTGATTGTCATCTGTTTGGAGGGACACGCGCTGTCGTGTCCCAAATATTAGCTCTTCAACCGGTCGCGCAACGAGTAGGCCCGCGACTTAAGAAATTCTTTCGGCCGCTCGCCCCGGATCGGTTTCATGAAATAACGTAGCGATCGCCGGTTTAGCCGCGGCTCGTAACCGAACTCCGGCATCAAATCCCGGCAATGCCATTCTACCCAGCCAACTTCATCTTCGTGCAGTTCGTTTTTCCATCGCGTCACCGGCTCAGAGCTGACCTCGGCGAAGCGCACACCGGCCGCGGAATTGCCCGCCCATGAACGGCCGATCTTTGTCGGATTCAGCACAATTTCGGGATTGAAATTGATTTCGAGATAATCGCAAACCTTTTGCATCGACATCTTGGGATCGAGCGCGAGGTCTTCGTAGCCGACGACCAAACCCGGCACTTCTTTATCGCGAATCTTTCTCGCGAGCTTGGCCGCGGCGCGCCAGTGCGCAACCACATAATAAACTGAAAATCGTCGTGTCTTTCTCGTGTTCTCAAGCGCAATCTGAGCCGCGAGCAGCGCGCGCGGATCGCGCATCGTCAGGAGCAGTTTCGCTCTTGGAAATCGACTGAAAATTTCCGGGACGTAATTGCGGTTAGCCGGAGTTTTCTCCACCCAGCGTTTTATTCGTTCGAGCGGAACGCCGACGACTTCCGCATAAGCTTCCATCATCAGCACCAACAAATCTCTGTTCGCATTGGCCGGATCGAAAGCGACGCGGTCGAATATCTCGAGAAATCTTCGTTTTGGAAACTCGGCGTAATCTTGCCGGCCGCGCATCGCCTGGAAACCGAACAGCACGTTCGTCCACGATTCTTTGGTCAAATAATCGAATTGGGTTCGGCGTCCGCGCGCTCCGTATTTCGTCAGGACGGTTGGGAAATAGGCCGTGTCCTGCGGCATCACCAGCAGCTCGGGATGACTGTCGAGCAACGAAACGAGCAACGTCGTCCCTGATTTCGCCGCGCCGGCAATGAAGCAGGCGCGTTCGTTGAACGGCAAATTTTCCATTGAGAGCAACTTAAATCTGGTGGCCTAACCACACAAACCGGTGCCAGCCGTACTCGCATTTCCGCAACGCTTGAGCGCCGCGGACCAGCGATTCTGTCATTTCCGACCGAAGTGGAGGAAGCTCTAACTATTTCTGTCGTGCACGCCGCTTCAAAACGGAAATAGTAAGAGATGTCTCGACTTCGCTCGACATGACAAAAGAATCCTTGCTCACGAAATCAGCCGTCGCCGAGCGTGCAGAGGATTTGCTGCGGGAATATCAACGAATCATCGCGAACATTCTTCCGGAAGCCGGGTTTGGTGGAATCTGGGAAAGCGAAATGTTTTTGTTTTACGCGGCGGTGAAACCATTCGAGCCGAAACAGATTCTGGAATCAGGCCGTGCTCGCGGGAAAAGCACGCTTATTCTCGCGCGCTGCTTTCCGGAGTCGCGGATCGTTAGCATTGAGTACGATCGACAATCGGGAAATGTTCCCGCGGCGGAAGCGAAGTTGAAGCCTGAATCGAATGTTGATCGTCTCTACGGCGATTCGCGCGAGATTTTGCCGAAGCGGTTACAAAGTGGCGATGCGGTTTTAATCGACGGGCCAAAAGATTTCCGCGCGCTCAAGTTGGCTGTCGATCTTCTCCGGACCGGAAAACCGTGCGCGGTCTTCGTCCACGATTTTCCCCCAAACTCGGCTCAACGAAAATTCGTCGAGCGCAATTTTCCCAACGCATTTTTCGGCGACGATCCGCTATTCCAACGCTTTCAAAGTTTGGATAACGAACGCGATCCCCGCCCGAATCCACAGCGTCGCTACGGAATTTTCGTTTGCCTGCCGCCATCTCTGCCAATGCCGTATTGGAAGCTGCGATTCCGGCTATTAACTCACGGCAAGGTGAGTGTTTGATTCAATTCGCCACGCTTATATCGTCCCTCGACTGTGCCGAATCCTTTTTCGAGAAAGCGAAAGATAGTTCGCCAAGCTTCTTCGGGTGACGCAAAAAAATCAACGCGCGTCAAGCTGCGTCCGGGTAGCGATTGGACGAAGCGCAATTTCATTACCAGTGTTTGGATCCCGTCGCTGTTCACCAAGCGCTCCGGCGCGCGGGCGCGTCCGCTCTTTCCAAAAGTGCAGCCAGGCCAGATTTGTATCACCTGGATCGGGCACGCGTCGTTCTTAGTCCAGACGCACGACGCCAATATTTTGATCGATCCGATCTGGTCCATGTGGCTGAGCGTGATCAAGCGATTGAAGGAACCTGGCTTTCATATTCATCATCTGCCTTCAATCGATTTCGTGCTCGTGACCCACGCGCATTTCGATCATCTCGATCGCCGAACCTTGCGGCTCGTCGCGGCCGACCAACCGATTGTCGTTCCGGTTGGCGTTGGGCGTTTAGTCCACCGGCTCGGATTCAACATCGTGCACGAGCTCGATGAATGGCAGACGATCGAACTCGGGCCGCTCAGAATTTCACTAACGCCGGCGCATCACTGGGGCGCGCGCTTTCTCGCTGACACTCATCGCGGCTTTGGCGGTTTTGTAATCGGCGCGAACGGGCGCTCCGTTTTCCACTGTGGCGACACTGCTTATTTCGAGGGATTCAAAGAAATCGGCGAACGTCACAACATCGAGATCGCGCTGTTGCCGATCGGCGCCTACGATCCGCCGCTCGCGCGTGAAGTGCACATGAATCCGGAAGAGGCCGTGCGCGCATTCAGTGAACTCAAAGCGAAAACACTCGTGCCGATGCATTACGGCAGTTTCCGTCTTGGTTACGAGCCGCTGGAAGAACCACTCGAGCGTCTGCGCGAGTCCGCCCGCGTTCACGGCATCGAAGACAAGGTTCTGGTCATGACCGAAGGAAAACCAGTCGTTTTATGATGAAGAAGAAAACACCGAACACCGAACGCCGAACGTCCAATAAACGGAAATGCAGAGGTCCGGGGCGGACTTCCGTTTCTGAATTCGAGATTGGGCGTTGGACGTTGGACGTTGGGCGTTTTCTATAAATGGTCACGCGCCGATCTGCGAGTTCTGAATTTTTTGGAGCGACAGCTGCAGGCTTAATCGTCGTCTTCTCCTGTTTGATTCTGCTTTGGCGCGATCCGCTCGTTTTTTGGAATGACGATTACGAATTGTCGATCTTGCCGGTCTTCGCCGATGTCGCGCGTAGCTGGAGCCAAGGACATCTACCGCTGGTCAGTCCCTATTCGTGGGTCTGCAGTAATCTCGCTGGCGAATTCCAATACGGAACGTTTTCAGTTTTCATCAACGCGGCTGTTGTTCTGATTTGGAAATTTCCGCTTACGTTTCCACAACAAGCTGCCGCACTTTCGATCACGCATCTCTTTGTTCTCGCCGGCGGCGCGTTCCTGCTCGCGCACGATCGAAGGTTTTCCGTTTCGTTGTCGATCTTCGTCGCGCTGGTCGCAGCGCTGAACGGCTGGATCATTTGCTGGGGCGCGAGCGATTGGTTCGGCGCGCTCGGCGCATTCGCATGGTTACCGTGGGCTTGGTGGGGATTGGAGCGCGCGCTTGATCGCGAACGAACTGGCTGGCGATTTTTGTGGTCGGCGCCGTTTGTCTATTTGGTCGTCACCGGCGGATTTCCTTACACCGTTCTGATGCTGCTGCTTTTGATTTTATGGATGGCCTGCCGCGCCGTAGCCTCGCGCCAAGGCGGGTCGATCTTGCCCA
>Ga0307479_10005031_pt1 | contig 12121 bp, 10 predicted proteins | sample atmos_gasesECM4C_FD_203743 | JGI IMG/M metagenome (GOLD analysis project Ga0307479, IMG submission 203743) | Hardwood forest soil microbial communities from Morgan-Monroe State Forest, Indiana, United States - atmos_gasesECM4C_515 | ecosystem: Environmental > Terrestrial > Soil > Temperate...
GTTGACAAACAGTGTGCCGTTCTCGCCTGGGACGGCGTATTCGAGTTTGCCACCCACCGTGATCGTGCTGACGGCTGCATCGGCCTTCGGATCAATGACCGTGATCGTGCCTCCGTCACCGTTGATGATGAAGACGTGGTTGCTCACGGGGTCAAAGGCGATGGCGTCGGCTCCTTCGGCGGCCTGGATGCGTTTCTCCACCGCCAGAGTCTTGAGATTGAACGAGGCCGCCTTGCCCGCCTCACCTTCGTCCGTGTAGCCGCGATTGCTGTCTTTCACCAGCGCGATGCCGTGCGTGATGCCAGGGAATCCCTTGACGTGGCCTGCGATTTCGCCGCTGCTGCCATCTACCACGGTCAACTCGTCACCGTGGGCAACGAAAACGCGCCCCGACCCCGCATCGAATACAACATAGTCCCAGCGGTCGGGCCCACCGAGAGCAACGGTTTTCACGGTCCGATACTCCGGCGCCGTCTGCGCCGAGCACGGATACACCATGCCCATCGCGAGCATCGCCATACCAGGTACGAGTATCTGCAGAGCTGTTTTCATTGAGTGTCTTTCCCAAGTGATAGGGCCGAGGTGACAGGGAGCGAGCGCGGTCAAGCGACCGCCGGGCCCCACGAGCCTGGCCCCCAGTCTGCATCGGCAGACTTAGGGGACACTTAGATCCCAAACTCGTACGCGATTGTTCCAAGCGTGTGCTAACGTCTAAGAAGCGCAAGAAATCTTTTGGACACGTAAGTTATCTTAATCGCGCAGGGTGCGGACAAGGAGGGGGATCCGGGAGAACGGATCGCGAAGGTCACTTCAGCGCACCGCTGGCTGCGCGCCCTGATCTACGGAATCGTCGCCGAGTACGTCCTGTTCTTCGTGCTGTTCTGGCGCAAGGCAGGTCCCGGGGATGCGGACCAGTACCTGGTTTTCCATACACTCCAATACTGGAACGCCGGGCTGTTCGGACTTGCCAAGCAGTGGACGCCGTTGATGTGTTCGGGTCTGTCGATGGCGGGCGAGCCGCAAATCCCCTTCATGTCGCTGGCAATGCTGCTCAGCTATGTGATGGGACCCCTGTCGGGGGTGAAGCTATCGCTCGTGATCTACCTGGTCCTGGGCTGGATCGGCGCGTCGCTGTACGCCGGCCTGTGGCTGCGTTTGAAGCTTCAACGCGCGCTCGCCGCCGCCCTGTTCATCGGGAACGGATTCTTCTTCTGCCGGCTGGGGCTCGGGCACTTCGACTTTGCCCCGTTCCTGTTGCTGCCGCTGCTGCTGTGGACACTGCACCAGGCGGTTGAGTGGAGATGGGACCGCGCCAACCTGCACGAGCTCGTCCGCCCGTTGCTGGCAATTGTGCTGGCAGGGGCCGCGATCGCACTCGCCATCGATGGCTCGCCAGTCACGATCATTCACCTGATGCTGTGGGTTGGTCTGTACTCGGTAGTGTTGGCTGTTAGCGCCCGATCGCCTGCACCCGTTGCTTTCTTTGGCTGTGCATTTCTCGCGGCGGCCTTGTTGGACGCGGGATATCTGTGGCCGATGCTCGATGCGCAGGCCACATTCCCACGACATCCCGCGGACAGTTTCACCAGTGCGCTTTCCTTGTTGTGGTTCGCCATTCTCCCGATGCGCGGGAAGGTGTTGCCCGCCAACGGTAACGGCCACGAGCTCAGCGTGTTCATAGGACCTGTGTTGACTTGGTGTCTGTGGCGCGCACGCGGTACCAGCGGCGTGCGGCCGCCGGCTTTGATGAGAGTTCCGCTGTGTGTGGTGAGCGTAGTCAGCATTGTGCTCGGCATGGGCAGCCTCAAGGGGCTTCACATCCCAACCTGGCTGAGCCCGTTCGACCTGGTGCGTCCGCTACCGGGATTCCGCTCGATCAATGTGACGGGCCGCTTTTGGGGATTTCTCGCGCTGCCGCTGAGCGTCGGCGGTGCCGCAGCGCTCTGGTATACGGTGACCCGGATGAGCTCAGGCTGGCGCCTGCAGCTGCTGCTCGGCTCGCTGCTGGTGATTCAACTGGTATTCCAGGCTGAGACGCTCGGGTCGCACTGGCTCGGCTCGGCGGACTATCGCGACACGTCGACTGCCGACCATTTCGGCGACGGTCCGGAGCCGATCAATTATGTGGCCATCGGCGAATCGCGCCTGCAAGGCGAGGTGCTCTCACCGGCCGTGGGCGTGTGCGACTGCTACGACATGGATGACTTCGTGCGCGCAAAAACGGCCCCCGGGACGGACCTGATTCTGCAGGCGCAGGAAGAGGGCGTGCCGGAGGGTTTTGAGCCCGCAATCCGGGCTGAATTTGCCTCCTGGAGCCGCATCCGGATTCAAGCTGATTGCGGGTTTTCCCAAACGCTGCCCGTGTGCAACCCGCCGCCCGGCTCGCGGGTGCGCATCACCCTGAAACAGGCCTTCCACTCCAATTGGCAGGCGCCCTCTGATTGTGCAACCGCGGCTACCGGGTCTGGAAATCTCGTTCTCGAGTGTCCAGCCGTCCGGGTGCTGCACGCGACGCTGGAGTTGGTCTTCCACGATCCGCTGAGCGAGTTGAGCGCACGAGTCTCGATTTTCGCCTGGAAGGCCTGGTTATGTCTTGCCGCCGCAGCGCTGCTGCTGCCGAGCTTTGCCGGACTGCGAGCGCGTCAGGCGACTGCCTAGCGGCTGCTTGCGGCGCGGCCGATTGATTGCGGGTCGGCGTGACGACTAAGCTATTATCGAGGCTGCTGGGTGCTCAGGATGTTTCGGGATTGTACGAGTCGGATCGAGCGTTAGTTGCCAGGATGGGCGCCGGAGAACAGCGCGCCTTCGACGAGTTCTTCAACTCGAATGTACCCCGGTTGGTCGCCTTTACTAAGCGTCGCTCGCGTTTGGATCCGGCCAGCGTGGAGGATATCGTCCAGAATACGCTCATCAAAGCTATGAAAAATCTCCGCACCTACCGCGGGGAAGCGTCGCTCTTTACCTGGCTCACGCAGATCTGCCGGCACGAGCTTGCCGATGTAACTCGCAAAGCGGCACGGCGGCCTGTGCACGTGAGCCTGGAAGAACCCGACCAGGTACTGCGCCTGGTACATCAGTTGCGGGTGCCGCAGAACCGCGAACCCGCAGCGCAGGTCGAGGCGGAACTGCACAGCGCTGCCGTTCTTCAGACGCTCAATTCCTTGCCTGAGCGCTACGCCGTGGCGCTGGAGGCCAAATACGGGGACGGACTCTCGGTGGAGGAGATCGCGGCGATGCTGGGCGTGACTACGATCGCAGCGCAGTCGTTGCTTGCGCGTGCCCGTGAGGCCTTTCGTGATTTGTGGATCGCCAACACGAAGGCATCAACTGGCTAGTCAACATGAGTGATGGTTCGAACGTTAAAGACGGCAGAGTGGGCGACCAGATCGAACATGTACTGCGTGAGGCCTTGCGGGTGCCGCCGCTGAACGCGGAGGCACTGGTACGCATTCGGACGGCGACCGAGCGGGAATGGAGGCAGGCGAGCGGCTCCACGCTGAGCCGAACGATTTCCCGCCGGGCGCTGTGGGGCTCCGTCGCTGCAGCCGCTGCCGTCCTGGCATTCGTGCTTGTGTGGTACATCGTGCCGGCAGCTAATTCGACCAACTTCGGCCTGATCGCCCGGTCGAACGTGGGAGCTGCCAACGTGCGCTTTCAGTTTGTACGTCAGCGCGCTCTGCAGCCCGGCGATACGGTGCGAACCGGAGATAAGCTCACCGCGCACGGTCCCGTGCTCATTTCGCTGTCCGGTGGCGGTACGTTGCGGGTCGCCGCCGATACGGTCCTCGAGATAACCGGCGAGGCGCAGGCGCGGTTGCGCCGGGGTCAGGTCTACGTGGATCTACCCCCTGGGTCGAGCACAAAGCAGCCCTTTCGGATCGTGACGCGCGAAGGAACCATTGAGCACATGGGGACCGCGTTTGAGGTCCTCGAGAATGATTGGATCATGCGCCTGCGGGTTCGCGAAGGCCGGGTGTTGCTACATCACGACACCGTGCACATCGTTGCGAACGCGGGAACGGAATTGACCGCGATACCGGGTGCTGCCGTGTCACGGCGCGAGATCGACACCTATGGACGCGACTGGTTGTGGGTGGCCGCACTTGCGCCCGACTATGAAATCGAGGGCCGTCCGCTGCTGGGATTTCTCGAGTGGGCGAGCCGCGAGCTCGGACGTCCCCTCAAGTTCTCCGATTCACATGCCCACGATGTCGCCGAACGGACGATCATGCACGGCTCGGTTCGTGGCAGAGAGCCACTGGATGCTTTGGCGAGCGTGCTGGCAACTACTTCGCTCACGTATGAGATACGTGGCGACACAATCTGGATACAATCCGGCCATGGGACCTGACTCAGTCTTGCCTCTCAGCCGGACTTGTGACAGCACAGCGCCGATGCCGCGGCTGGGTTAGCGCGTTCCTGTCAGCGGCCCTCGCGAGCAGTGCCGTGAGAGCGGCCGCGCCAATACCCTTGGTGGACCTGCTGCGCTCCCTGTCCGGAAAAGGGCTCGACATCCTCTATAGCTCGGATCTGGTCACACCGGATCTGACGGTTCCTCCCACCGCCCTGCATGAAACGGATGCGCTCGGCCGGGCGCGCGAGGCACTCGCAGCCCATCACCTCGAGCTGCGAAGTGACGGCCAGAAACGCTACATCGTCGCCCGATCGGCCACGCCGCGGACACCTGAGCCGGCCGGCGCCGCGGTGAGCGAGAGCTCCCTGGATGAAGTGGCCGTGTTTGCCAGCCGGTACGTGCTCGAGGATCAGTCAGCCAGCCAGGCGGTCTCTTTGGGTCACCATGACCTCGAGCAGGTACCCGGCGCGCACGACGATGTCATGCGGGCGATTCGCACGGTCCCGGGCCTCGCGGACAATTTCTCCTCCCGCCCCTACATCCGGGGTGCCTTCGTCGAGGACGTGTTGGTCCGCTTCGACGGCATCCCGATGATCGATCCATTTCACTTCAAGAACTTCCAGAATCTGATCAGTGCGTTCGACCCGGCCACCGTCGATCGAATCGATGTGTACACGGGCGGCTTTCCCGTCAAATACGGCACCCGCTCGGCAGGGGTCATCGATATTGCGCCGCGGAGCGCGGATGACGGCTACGAGCACCGGGTGGGCGCCAACCTGTTGAGTTATGATCTGTCCACTGTCGGCCGCGCCGACTCGCTGCCCGTCGACTGGCTGGCTACCGCCCGGCTCAGCGGGCAAAACGTCGTGCTGCGGCCACGCGGCGGCGATGTTGGCGAGCCGAGCTATGTCGACGTCCTGAGCCGCACGCGCTGGCAGGTCAACCCCGACACCGCGCTCATTGCAGGTTGGATGCTGCTGGATGATCGAGTCAAATCCTCCGCTGATCCTGTCACGGAGCAGGCGATCGCGCACGACCGGGACTTGTATTACTGGCTCACGGCGGAGTGGGCTGTGAGCGGTGCGCTCCACTCACGGACCTCTGCCTCGGTGACCGATTCGGAGCGCAGGCTGGTAGGGATCCTCTTGCAGCCCGGCGCCGCCAGCGGCCAATTGGATGAGCGGCGCGACATTACTACGGTGGATCTGCGCACCGACTGGACGTACCTGCAGACCGACTCACTGTTGTGGGACCTGGGCGCGGAAACCACGTTCGAGCGGGCCGACCTGAACTTCTCCCGCCAGGAGGATCTGAATGCAGCGCTGGCGGCGAGCCTCAATCGGATGGCCGACGTCAGTGTCGATGACGCTCAATCGCCGCGGTCGACTACTTTCGGCTTCTACGGGTCCGCCCGGCAACGCTGGCGCAAGCTCGAGGTCGAGTTGGGCGTGCGCCTCGATCATCAGGACTATCGTGGTTTCGGCCCGCACAGTCAGCTGAGTCCGAGAATCAACCTCCGCTTCGATCCCACACCGGTGTGGCACGTGTACGGCTCGTGGGGCCACTTTCGGCAGGCCCAGCGTGTAGGAGACTGGCGCGCGGAACAGCCGCAGTCGATTCCGGACCCAGCCACCCACGTGATCGGCTTGATTGCGGGTGTTGCGCACGACATCTCGGCGAGAACGCACTTGCGACTCGAGCTGTACGACAATCACTGGCTCTCCGTCCATCCGTACTTCGACAACGCGCTCAACCGCCTGACCCTGATTCCAGAGTTGGGACTGGACCGCGTCCTGATCACGGCTCGGAACGGCGACAGCGTGGGCATGGAGGCGAGTATGCGTCACGACTTCGCCGAACACTGGGCCGTCTCCGGATCGTACACATTGTCGAGAGCCACCGATGATCTGGTCGTTGAGGACGTGCTGCGCAGCTGGGACCAGACTCATGCGTTCAACGGAGATCTCACCTGGCAACGTGCCCTCACGTCCGCGTCCCTCGTGATCGGGTGGCACACCGGCTGGCCGAAGACACCCGTGACTTACTTGCCGGCCAACGGTAAGTCACCCGCCTACTTTCTGATTGGCGCGCGGAGCAGTTCCCGATGGGGTAGCTATTTCTCGGCTGATGTCCGCGTGGCCCGCACCGTGCCGCTGCGGCTCGGTGACGTGCTCCTGTGGGTCGATACCACGAACGTGACCAATCGTGCCAACGAGTGTTGCACGGCCTACGGAACGGTCGATTCCAGGGGTAATCTCACCATGCCGGCTACCAACAGCTGGTTTCCCCGCACCGTGAACGCCGGCTTCGACTGGCGGGTGCGACCCGGCCGATGATCGGTATGGCCAGAGACTTCGTCCGATTGCCAGACCTGATCCGATTGATTTCGCGCTCCCATGACGTCCCTGTAAGCGAGCGCTTGCCTATACGAGGAGCGCGCCAGGCCCGCTCGTCCGTGGAGGTCCTGCGGCATGTACGTTGAGACGATCTCAGATACGGCTCGTTGGATCGCCTACATGCGCGCGGTCGAGTCAGAGCGGCCCGACGCGCTGTTTCGCGACATTTATTCGCGCAAGCTCGCAGGTGCCGCGGGTGAGGCGATAGCGCAGCATCTCGGTAGCATCGAGATGATCAGCGAGAGCATCGCGGTGCGCACCGCGCTTCTGGATCGGCTGATCCAGGAGAGGGTGGATCGGGACGAAGTCGATCTCGTCCTGAACATCGGCGGGGGATTCGACACGCGTCCATGGCGGCTCGAGCTACCCGCCAAACTGCACTGGCTGGACGTGGATCGGCCGGCCATTCTGGATCACAAGGCCGACGTACTCCGCGAGCGCAAGACGACATGTCAGTACGAGGCACTTCCGGCGGACATGATGGATGCCAGCCAGCGTGCTGCGGTGCTTGCGGCGTTTCCCGCCGCTCGCCGGGTATTGGTCGTGACCGAAGGTCTGCTCGTGTACCTGAAACCGATTCAGGTCCGGGAACTGGCCGGGGACCTGTGGAACCGGTCGTCATGCAGGTGGTGGCTCACGGATCTGGTCGGCCCGCGCGCCCTGCAGGTGTTGCGCCAAGTCTGGGCGGTGAAGTTGCGTGCGAATATATTTCACTTCGCTCCTGCTGACAGCGTCCGCTTCTTCGGAAAATTGGGCTGGCAAGAACACTCGTTTCACTCATCCGGCGAGGAAGCCCGCAGGCTGAACCGTGCTCCCCGCATCCCCTGGCTCGCCCGTTTGGTGACAATGCTGTCCGCAGCGTCGGTTCGCGAGGAATTTCGCCGGCTGTCGGGTATAGCGGATATGGAGCGCGATCCCGCGCTGCACTCTGCTGGGGGGTAGCCCGGGAGATCGGCCCCGGGGGAATCCATCGTTGGAACACTTGGACCTCCTGCGCGTTGCAGCCATAGCTTTGGAGGTACGCCATGAGAACCTCAAGTTGCCTGCGCCTCTTGCTTGGCGTCAGTTTGCTGGTGGTGTCTGCTGCCGCAGCTGCGCAAAATGCGTATACGACCCATCCCGTCAGCGTCTTTTCAGGTCCTGACGATAGCTATCCAATGGTGGCCGAGCTCGATGCCGATGCACCTATCCAGGTGATGGGCTGCCTCGGTGATTGGAGCTGGTGCGATGTGGCGTTTGGAGACAATCGCGGCTGGCTCTATGCGCCGGATATCGTTTATGACTACCAGGGCGGTTATGTTCCGTTCTACACGTACGCGCCGAGCTTTGGCATCCCCGTCGTGGAGTTCACGGTCGGAGACTACTGGGATCGGTACTACCACGGGCGTCCATGGTATGGACGGCGTGAGGAGTGGGTAGATCGCGGGCCGCCACATCATCGCAGACCGCCGGGACCGCCACCGAGTGCTGGGCCGCCCCCGCGCTCAGCGCGAATGGAGCCCGGGGAAGGGCAGCCGCAACGCGAAGGTCAGCCCCAGCGGCCTCTGCGTCTCGGCAATGCGGACCGACCCCGCCAGGAGACAGAGCGGCACGACGGAGCCGGAGACAACGGTGCGGCGAGAGCACCCGAGCCGCGTGATGCGAGACCACCCGACGCGCGTGACGCGAGACCCCCAGAGCCGCGGGACGCGAGGCCGCCGCCACGTGAGGAGCGTCCACCAGCCAATGCCGAGCCTCCACATCGTGAAGAACGGGCCGTCTCGCCCCAGCCTCAGCGGGCACCAGAAGCAGCCCGTCACGAGGAGCCCCGTCGTCCAGAGAAACCCGGAGAGAAACCCGGCGATCGCCCGAATGACACTCCCCACTGAAGGCGATCCCTAACTGAGGAAATGTTGTAACGGGGAGATCGATCTGCCCACACTGGATCGCCTCGGCATTACATAGCAGATCCCCCGTCCGACTTCGAAGACTCGCGCTGCCACCGCAGCAAGCCGATGGCATACGTAACGTAATAACCTGCCAGCGTGCCGAAGATAACCAGGGTCAGCGGCGTGGTCGCGTAGCCGATTTGTGGCGGCGGGGCGGCTGATCCGGATATCGAGTACACCTGTATGAGCCTGTAGATGATCCGCCCCAGCAGCAGCAGGGAGAGCGCGATACCCAGGTGGGCATTGGGGGTGTAAAAGAGTCCCTGCGGCGTTTTCTCAAAGCGGGTCTTGCGCAAGCCGAAGACCCCAAGGCCGATGCCAACCACGACACCCGCCAGGAGAGCCAGCGGGGACATCGGCTGCGCGATGGACGCCATCGCAAAAAGTACCGTGAGTATGGGGAAGACACAGACCGTGATCCACGGCCTGACGGGCGACAGTTGTTGCCGACCCACCATCCGCCGGGCACGCGAGTAGAATCGCCACAGTACCAGTGCCCCGATCCCTATCGGGACTACCAGCGACGGGTTGAGGGGTGCGGTCATGAATGCCTCGTTCCCTGGCTCAGGAAGTAGGCGCATTCTACCGAACGCGAGACCGCGGTGCAGGCGCAGACGCCGCCGCCTGATGGTTGCCGGGCTAGCGTGTTAAGGCAGCGGAAGGTGGTGGGGCATGAAGAAACTCAAGCACGAAGCGGAATTGTTCAAAGCGGCGTTGCTCGCCGGCGTCGAATATGCAGAAAGCCGCAAGGCCGTGGAGTTCGAGTCGACCGACTCAGCGAAGGACAAGGCGCTATACATATATCGCCTGCTCGTACACGACAAAGTCATCTCGCCGATGCCGGAAGAGCAGGTCGGCGAGAAGACCGTCAGGCATCGGCTGGCGACCTGGTATGCGCATCAATTGCCCGCGGGACATCCCCTGTTGGGATAGACCACTGTTCGTATACTGCCGTGCGCCGGCGGATCAGACCGTAAGGTGCCGTTGCACCAGGGCATCGGTCAATTCTTCAATCCGGCTCGAGACCACCAGCCGCCCTTTGTCGAGGATGCGCACCTCACTCGCAACGCGCCTTGCGAAGGGCAACTTGTGCTCAACCAGCAGGACCGTCAGGCCCGCGTTGCGCAGACGAATGATCACGTCGCCGATCTCGTGAACGATGTTGGGTTGAATACCTTCTGTCGGCTCATCGAGAATCAGGAGCGTTGGGTCGATGACCAGCGCTCGGCCGATCGCGAGCTGCTGCTGCTGGCCACCCGACAGGTCGCCGCCGCGCCTGCGCAGCATTCGCTTCAGGACCGGAAACATCTCGAAGATGTGCTCGGGAATCGCCGGGGGCGCCCCAGCCCTCACGGAGTCACGCCGCGAGGTCAGGCCAATGCGCAGATTCTCCTCGACGGTGAGCTGGGCGAAGATCTCGCGTCCCTGGGGAACGTAGCCGATGCCCTGGCGAGCCCGTGCCTGCGGCGGCAACCGGGCCAGATCGCGGCTCTCGAATTCGATGGTTCCCGAGGCCACCGGCAGGAGTCCCATGATGCACTTGAGCAGGGTCGTCTTTCCCATGCCGTTGCGCCCCATGAGGCACGTGCAGGAACCCTTGGGCACATCCAGGCTCAGGTCCCAAAGCGTGTGGCTGCCGCCATAGAACTGGTTCAGTGCGCCGACCCTCAACATCACAGTGGCCGCCTCGAGGTCGCGCTATTCACCCAGGTACACCTCGACCACCTTGGGATTCGACTGCACCTGGTCGATGGAGCCTTCCGCGAGGACGTGACCCTCATGTAACACGGTGACGGTGCGTGCGATCGACCGTACAAAATCCATGTCATGCTCGACGACGACGACAGAATGCCGGCCCGCGAGTGACAGCAGCAGTTCTGCGGTTCGCTCTGTTTCCTGTGGCGTCATTCCGGCTACGGGCTCATCCACGAGGAGGAGTCGGGGGTCCTGCATCAGCAGCATGCCGATTTCGAGCCATTGCTTCTGCCCATGCGAGAGTGCGCCCGCACGCTCATGGCGGCGCTCGGACAGATGAATGATCTGCAGCACTTCATCAATCCGCAGGCGCTGCTCTGCCGTGAGGCTCGTGAACAGCAGGCGCCATACTGACCGGTCGCCCGCCGCCGCCAGCTCGAGATTCTCGAACACCGTGTGATGCTCGAACACGGTGGGCTTCTGAAACTTGCGTCCGATGCCAACACCGGCGATCTGCGGCTCGGTCAGCGCCAACAGGTCGATCGACTGCCCGAACCAGGCAGAGCCCTGATCCGGGCGGGTCTTGCCCGTGATGACATCCATCATCGTCGTCTTGCCCGCACCGTTCGGTCCGATGATGCAGCGCAGCTCGCCGGGCCGGATGTAGAGGGTCAGATCGTTCAACGCCTTGAAGCCGTCGAAGCTGACTGAGATCTCTTCGAGATACAGAGTAACGCCGTGCGACTCGTCGGGTCCGGCCGTCCATTCGCCAGGAGCGAGAACAGGCCCGCTACGTGGAGGCCGCTCGCTCCTCGAGCGTCCCGACAACCCGCCAACCACCGCTCGCAAGTTCACCCGGAACTCCGTAGTAACCGCGGAATCACACCAACCACTCCCCGTGGCAGGAACAAGGTCACGAGCACAAACGCAGCGCCAAGGGCATACAACCAAAGCTCCGGCAGCGCACTCGTGAAGTAGGTCTTCACGTAGTTGACGAGCAACGCCCCGGCTACGGCCCCGTACAGCGTCCCGCGTCCCCCGACGGCCACCCATACAACCACTTCGATCGAATTGACCGGCGAAAACTCGCTTGGATTGATGATCCCGACCTGTGGCACATAAAGAGCGCCCGCGATACCCGCGAGAACGGCAGAGGCTACGAACACCCACAGCTTGTAGGACTCGACCCGGTATCCGATAAAACGCGCACGGCTCTCTGCATCGCGAACCGCCAGCACGACTCTTCCAGCCCGCGAGGCGACGATGTAGCGGCATGCGATATAGCTGCCGGCCAGTGCCGCAATCGTTACGAGGAACAGTGCGACTCGCGTCGCGCCCCGGTGCAGATCGAATCCCAACAGCTCCTTGAAGTCGGTGAAGCCGTTGTTGCCGCCAAAACCCATGTCGTTGCGGAAGAAAGCGAGCATGAGCGCATAAGTCAGTGCTTGCGTGATGATCGACAGGTACACGCCGGTCACACGCGAGCGGAATGCGAGCCAGCCGAAGACGAGGGCCAGCAGGCCCGGCACGACAACCACCATCAGGGCGGCAAACCAGAACATATTGAACCCGTGCCAGTACCACGGCAGTGTGGTCCAGTTGAGAAATACCATGAAGTCAGGAAGATCCGCGTTGCCGTATACACCGCGTGCGCCGATCTGACGCATGAGATACATACCGATTGCATATCCGCCGAGAGTAAAAAACGCCGCATGTCCCAGGCTGAGGATGCCGCAATAACCCCACAC
>Ga0307479_10005033_pt1 | contig 12119 bp, 8 predicted proteins | sample atmos_gasesECM4C_FD_203743 | JGI IMG/M metagenome (GOLD analysis project Ga0307479, IMG submission 203743) | Hardwood forest soil microbial communities from Morgan-Monroe State Forest, Indiana, United States - atmos_gasesECM4C_515 | ecosystem: Environmental > Terrestrial > Soil > Temperate...
TGTCGTGGTTGGTGGCGTCGAAGCCCATGTCCTCCATGTACCCCTTCCAGGTGAGGTGCACCGAGTCGAGCTGGTTTGCCAGGGTGATCCGGTCCTTCAGATACACACAACCCTCGCCCTGGTCCTGGCCGGACGAGCCGGCGGCGTTGGGCGTGTTGTTCTGCAGGTCCACGTACGTCGGGCAATCGGCTTGGTTCTCCTTGGTCGGCGTCATTCCGCCGAGCAGGGCGATGTAGTTCGGAAGGCTCTCATGCCCGATGCCGTAATACTGCTGCAGCAGCGCACCCTTGGTCGCCAGCGCGGGCAGGAAGGGATACGGGTTTGTCTGGAACGCGGCGTTGTATCCCTCGTTCTCCAGCATCACCACGAAGACGTGCTTGATGGGCGGGTACTTGCCCGCCGCCGCGACCGGTCCGGGCGACCCGGCGAGTGCGGCGGCGACGCCGACCAGGACCGAGGTCATCCCGGCGACGGCGATGCGGCGACGGATCATCGCGGCGTCTCCTGTGGGGCCGCCGGCCGTGGAGCGACGGTGCTGCTGAGCGCGCCGTTGCTCCGGGGAGCGCGGAACGGAGCCAGGATCGGCTCCAGGTCGGAGCCTTCCAGCGTCTCCTTGTCGAGCAGCTGGGTGACGAGCTCGTCGAGCACGGCACGATGGCGGTCCAGCAGTGTGCGGGCGTGCGCGTCGGCTGAATCGAGCAGCTCGTTGACCTCGGCGTGCAGGCGATCCAGCACCTCCGGGCTGACCAGCTCGGTCGGCTGCAGCTCACCGCCGAGGAACTCGGCGCCATCGACGCGCAGTAGGTGTGCACGCCCCAGCGTCTTGCCCATGCCGTAGCGACCGACCATCAGCGACGCGACCTGCGTGGCCCGTTCCAGATCTGCATCCGCACCCGTGGACGCCTCGCCGAAGACCATCTCCTCCGCAGCCGTCCCCGCCATCACGGTGACCAGCTCCTCGACCAGCTCCCGGCGGGTGATCAGCGTCCGCTCCGCCCACGAGCGCCCCAGCGTTGCCGCGATGTTGCGCCCGTGCGCAACGATGGTGACACGCGGCAGCTCCGGCAGCCGATCGGTGATCGCGGCGACCAGCACGTGAGCGCATTCGTGGTATGCAGCACGTTGCCGTTCCTCGTCGCTCAGCAGGTGGCCGCGGCGCCGCGGCCCGACCAGCACGCGATGCACGGCGTCCTCGAAGTCGGCGACGGACATGGTCGCTTTGCCCTGCCGCACGGCGAGCAGCGCGGCCTCATTCACCACTGCGCTGAGATCGGCGCCGGTGAAGCCCGGCGTCCGTCGCGCGAAGTAGTGGAGGTCGACGTCCGGTTCCACAGGACGGCGCTTGGCGTAGAGCGCAAGGATGGCCTGGCGTCCCTCGAGGTCCGGCGGCTCGACCGTCACCTGGCGGTCGAAACGTCCGGGGCGCAGCAGCGCGGGGTCGAGAATGTCGGGCCGGTTGGTGGCGCCGATGACCACCATGCCCTCGGTGGTCTCGAAGCCGTCCATCTCGATGAGCAGCTGGTTGAGAGTCTGCTCGCGCTCCTCCTGTCCCCCCGACACGCCGCCGCGACGCCGTCCCGCCGCGTCGATCTCGTCGATGAAGACGATGGCGGGGGCAACCATGCGCACCTGGCGGAAGAGATCGCGCACACGCGCTGCGCCGACGCCGACCAGTGACTCGACGAACTCGGCGCCGGAGATGGAGAAGAAGGGGACGCCCGCCTCGCCGGCGATGGCCCGCGACATCAGGGTCTTGCCGCAGCCGGGAGGGCCGAAGAGCATCACGCCCTTGGGCGGCCGCGCGCCGAGCGCTGCGAACTTCTCCGGTGCGCGCAGGTAGTCGACGACCTCGATCAGCTCGGTGAGGGCGTAGTCCGCGCCGGCGACGTCGGCGAAGGTGGTGCGGTCCTCGTCGGTGTGCTTGCGGCCGCGACCGCGCCCGATGCCGCTGAACTCGGCGAGGCCCCCCATCGAGGAGCTGCCGATCCCCTGGATGGCGACGAAGATCAACGCGAAAAGGTTGGCCAGCAGCACCAGGGGCAGGATGTAGGTGGCCACGAAGCGGACCACCTGCTTGTCGGTCTGGCTGTCCACCTGCACCTGCGACCCGCCGCGGACGAAGGTCTCGACGAGGTTGGGAGTCTCAGCGTCACTCGCCGGGTACGACGACCAGAAGTGGATGGTGCCAGGCTGGATGGTCCCCGTGATGCGGTGGTCGACGTCATGCAGCGTCGCCGAGACAACGGCCTGGTCCTGCGCCGCGCGGATCACGTCGTCGAGGCGCAGCTGGGTGCCGTCCTGCACCGGCGACGTGTAGCGCAGCGCAACCACGAAGACCACGCCGAGCACCAGCAGGCTGGCCAGCAGCAGCAACGAGGTGCGTGAGATGGTGCCGCGCAGCCAGCTGGGCAGGAAGCTCTTGCCGCGACGCCGACGCGCGCGCAGCCATGACTGGTAGCGACGCATCAGGTCGCGAGCCGGCTTGAGCAGAGTCACTGGACACACTCCCCTGGGTCGAGCACGGATGTTGTCACCGCCGTTCTCTTCGTTGCATCGATCGTCGATTGAAGGCGCGCGCTCGCGCTGGGGACCGCGAGAGTCCGTAGCCGAGGCCCGCGAGGATCGCGATGGTGGCCAGCGAGGCGACGATCCCCGGTCCGACGTCGCTGGAGCTCGCCCGGATGGCGCTCATGGCATACGTCGACTCGTCGTCGGTGGGCGGCTCGACCGCCGGTTCCTCCTGGTTCTGCTTGTTGGCGCCGGCCATGGCCAGCTGGCGCTCGCGCTGGCGGGCTCGCGCCGAGGCGGATTGCCCCTGTCCCTGTCCGCCCGACTGGGGCGGGGCCTGCCCCGCCGGCACCGGCTGCGTCAGCACGGGTGGCGGGGGCGGCGGCGGGGCCGGAGGCCGGGGCCCCTGCGGCGGAGGCGGCTGGGGGAGTGACCCGGGTGGCGGCCCCGGCGCTGTATTGGGCACCGCCAGCGGGTGCAGCACATCGAGCACCACCGTCACCGGGCTCGCCGGGTAGAAGGCGAGGTTTCCGTCCGGCGGCGCATAGCCGAAAGTGACCGTCATCGGCGCAGCGGTCTGTGGCGTGACCGTCAGGCGCGCCACGCCCTCGGCGTCCGTGCGCACTGGACCGGGCATGACCACGCCGTTGATCGTCGCCTGCACCACCTGGCCCACCGCAGGTGCAGCCGGACCGTCGATGCTGAGACGGACGGACAGGGTCATGGGCTGCCCCGGAGTTGGCACGGTGGGACCCGTGTACGTCAACGACACCGGGAGGCGGCAGGTTTGCGCATCAGCTGCCGCGCCCGCCGCCGACTCCGTGCGCTGCGCAAGCGCATCGTTGTTATCCGGGATCAGCTCGGCTGTGAGCGTTCGTCCCGTCTTCTGCCAGAGCACCGCTCCCGTGAGGCTCCCCGCGAAGGGCGGCGCGCCCAGAGCCGTCGCGAGCTGCGCGCTTTCGGTGGAGTTGCCCGCCAGCGTGCCTGAGCCATAGGTCACCGGATCGCAGGCCAGGGTCTGGGAACCGGCGGCCTGGCTCGGCCTGTATTGCTTCGGCATGGTGTAGATGCGGTCATTTGCGCAGCGGTTGAGGTCGAAGACGTCGACCTGCCCCTTGAAGTCGTTGAGCAGCAAGGCGCGATGACGGCCGGATGCCGCGCTCATGTCCTCCATCGCCCAGGTGCCGACATGAATGCCTGTCTCCGCCCACCCATTGAGCAACGCGGCGCCGTAGCACGGCTGGTCGATCTGCTGGCCCGTCTGGTCGAGCTCGGCAGGCCGCCCCGGCAAGCATGCCCACAGGACGCCGTCAGGGTGTCCGTTCGTCGGAAGGTTGTCGCCGATCCTGTCGTATGCCAGGGTCTGGCTCGTGGAGCCCTGGTTCGCCGTGCTGCTGTCGTGGCAGTAGCCGGTGTTGACCGTCACGAGATGAGCGGTGATCGAGGATGCCGGCACGCCGTTGACCGAGTGCAGGTCTGCCTCCCAGAGAGCCAACTGCGTGGCATTGAAGAGGTTGTTGCCCTGGGCCGCGGTCCTGTCACCGGCCACGTTCTCCGGTGTCAGTGTGAAATACAGGCGGTCGTGATCGGCGTCATATGCCATGGCGTCGACATGAGGTCGCTGTGCCGGAAGCACAGGGTTGAGCGCCCAGGCGCGGCCTGTGCTGTAGGCACTGTTGGGAACTGCCGTCTGGGGCGTCAGCAGACGCGCGGCGCTGAATTCCTGCTTGTCGAAATGAATGGTGATGGGACCGGCGTCCTGGCACGACGACCCACCGAGGCTCGCAGTCCGGACCCGGTGGATCACGGCAGTCATGGGGTCCGCGTCCGATGACCGCTCGCCCGTGCGCGTGTAGTAGAGGTTGCCGCCGTCGAAGGCAAGGCTGCCGTCGATGTCGTGGCCGGAGTACGCGTCACCCGCGGAGGGTGCGAGGGCGCAGCTGTGCGTCGGAACGAGGTTGCAACGGCCCTGGTTCACGCACGACCCGCTGTCGCTCGGCCCGCCTCCCCCGGCGGTCGCCGACGCCTTGAGCGTCGGTGTCGAGCTGCGAGGCCCCGGCGTGTACCGCATGAGCTGCCAGCGGGCCCACTGCGTGCTGAAGACCATCTCCTTTCCGACAAGGTCGGGCGACGACGACGTGCTCGGGGTGCATTGCGGGTCATCGCAAACCTCGCCGACGTTGACGTAGAGATCGCCGGCAGCGTCGACCTGGGGGATCTCGATCGGCTGACCGGCGTACTCTGAGGAGACGTCGGTCAGCATCAAGCCGTCGAAGGTGGGGAGTTGCGCATCGTCGTGCGGCCACGCGTAGAGGCTGCGTGCCGGGGAGCCTGGAGATGTCGCGAAGGCCGCGCCCAGGCTGATGTGTTGCATGTCGCCACCGCGCCAGATGACAGCTCTTGGCTCTGTGGGGTTCGGCTCCGTGTCGACGCCGCCGTACGTCCAGTTGCGAAGTCCGACCACGTCGCCATTCGGCAAGGCGGCCACGTTCTGGGGAAGCCGCACATCGGCGCCGGCGTACGGTTGCCATGTCGTCCCGTCGTCGTTCGAATACACGGGCCAGCTCGGATTGATCAGCTCCGTCTCTCCGGTGGGAGCCCGGGTCACCGCGAACGGTGCATTGAGGTCCTCGGACGGCCTGGTCTGCTTCACCTGGTACTGGTACGTGTTCCCGTCGTAGTTCGCGTCGATCCAGGCCACCGTGCCGGCAGGCGCCTGCGCACAGCTCAGCCCCAGCGTGTCGAAGGTGTTGTAGTTCGCGCGCCAGGCCACCCAGACGTGGTCACGGTCCGGAGGGCTGTACGGATCGGTCACGATGTAGAGATAGCCGACGTCACAGGTCGACGGCGTCGCGGTGCTGACGTCCATAAAGAGGCGCCACGATCGTCCACCATCTCGGCTGACGTACACGCGCATCGGGCCGTGGTTGTAATCGCCGCTGTCACCGGTTTGAGGAGGCGTGAAACCCTGTCCCTGTCTGAATATGGGAAGGGACTGCTGGGTCGAGCAGGTCGCTGGCCGCGGGCGCTGGCTGAAACAGGACAGCGTGGCTACATAGACCGTGTCCGTCGCGGTGGCAGCGTCGTAGCGCGTCGCTACCGCGAAGGTGTATTCACCGATGAGGTTGACGGGATCGGAGGGCTGCCCGTCAGCCAGAGTCCAGGTCGTGCCCCCGTCTCCGGACCGAATCAGGGCGTCTCCGTTGCCCACCTCGGCGACGTACAGCACTCCGGGTCCCGCCGAGTAGATGCGCCGGAACATCGCCGGCTGCGCCGCGCTCGCCGCGTCGAGCACCGTCTGCCACGTGAACCCGTAGTCGAGCGAGCGCTGGATGGCCTTCTGGTCAGGGGTGATCCGGTACGCACGGCATGGCTCGCCGGTGTCGACCACTTCGACGAACGGCCGAGGCGATCCGCTCCACGTCGCTGGACCCGACGGCTGGTTGTTCGGATAGCCGAGCACCTGAGAGGCGCCGTACGCCCGCCAGGAATTTGGCGCCGCGGGATGGGGGTCAGCCGTCCGGCATGTGGCCGGAGGATTCGGATGCGGCGGCAGAGCGGGCGGGGTCGAGGTCGACGCGTTGGGCGGATTGCATACCGGGGGGCCGAGCGGGGGTGCGCAGGTGTCCGGCGGCGGAGCTGCGGCGGCCTGGTGCGGAGGAACTGAGGAAGCCAGGCTCAGCGCCGCCAGAGCCAACCCGGCGACCACAGCCGCTCTGGGACGGCGGGAGTCGCGACGGGGTCGCGCCATCCAGGCAAGCATGCGCAGTCCACCCTCTCGATCAACCCTCATGCCCATGAGAGACGTGGCGGGGTGGCGATCCATTGCGACGTTAACCAGCCCTTTATGACCGCGTCTGCACCTTGTCTACCCGCACAAAAGCACGGCGGCCGAACGTATCGGCCGCCGCGCCAGCATCACGTCAAACGATTACGTGACGCCTCAGGGATCAAGGCTCCCAGCAGCCGTCGCGGTCGGTGTGCTGCCAGTCGGTGCCGCTGAAGTGGCCGCACACGACGAAGGGGATGGGCAGGCCCTGGCTGTGGATTGGCTCAGGGACGGCCGAGTTCGTGCAGAACGTATCGATGCCGACGCTGCCGCCGCCGTTGGTGCCACCCGAAGTACCCGGGGTGCCGCACGGCGAGTCGTACGGGCCGGAGTTCTGGGTGCCGTTCTCGTAGTTGGAGAGGCCGATGTAGCCCTGGTCGGCGAAGCCCGTGGCCGCGCTGACCGCATCCGTGTTGTTCGAGGCGCCCTGCAGGACGACGTACACGCCGACAGGGATCTGCGGAGTCAGGTAGGTGGTGTTGCCACTGGGACCCTCACCGACCTCGAGGTATCCGCCGTGGAAGTTCTGGCCGAGCTGGTCGTTGGGGTCGAAGCAGACGGTCACGCCCGTGGCGCCCGTGGGAGCGGCGGTGGTCACAGCAACGGGGAGAGCGCCGCAGTTGGACGCGTGAACGTGTCCGGCGGTGGCCACCGACAACGTGCCCACGGCCAGGAACGCGGCCGTGCTGATCCCGAAAGTCTTGAAACGCATGATTTTTCCCTTACCTTCGCTGTGGCGAGGAGTTGCTCGCCTCACAATCGTGGCCGAATGTTTCCTCGAGCCAGGCCGGCCGATCCTGGCTCCTCATCGAGACCTTCCCGATAGTGATCCTCCCGTGATGGATTTGCTCGTCGCAGACGAGGTCGGCCTCGTCACTGCGCGCATGTCGACTTCGCGGCCGGCTGATCGCATTCGCCGACACCGCTGATCTCCAGGACGGCACCCTCCGGGTCGCCTCGGCCGATGACGCCGACAAAGGCCGAGGACTGTTTTCCGTTGAAAGAGAAGAGCTGGTGCGCGTTCCCTTTCGCGTCGACCGCTGTCGCATAGCAGGGGCCCTGATAAGTCGCGACCACCGTCGGAGTCCCGGACGGTTGATGAAGGGCCGCAGCCAGGTCCTGCGCCAGCGGCACGACGCGGATGGCAACCGGGAAGAAGTGACACTCGGGGGTGCTGACCGACTCGTGGTTCTGCAGCGCCTGCTCCTCGATGCCGACCTCCCGGAAGAAGTAGTTGGGTCCCAGCCCGTCGACGACCCCGAGCTGTCCCGTGCCGAGGGCGAACCAGTGGAAGCTTTCCGTTCGCCACAGAGCCACGGCGAGGCGCGAGGCAAGGATGGGATCCAAGCCCGTCTTCACGCTCACCGTTGGAAAGTGCGGCGTCTTCTTCAGCAGGTCCTGTCCGGGAACCTCACCGATGGCGAAACGGCTCCACGCCTGCGCGCACGCGGTCGGCACCTTGTCGATCGGCGTGGCCACCGCCACCGACTCGCAGGCGCTCCCGGGGAGATACGTGACCAGCTGAACGGGGTCCGTGGATGCGGCGGTCGGCCCGGGCGTCTGGTTCGGGTACTTCGGTCGCGCAGCATCCGGCGCGAGCTTGCTCAGCGACGGTGGGGCGGCGACAGTCCCGCACGCGGTGGTCAGAACGCCCACCGTGCACAGGGCCAGCAGCGGCACGCGGCCGTGCAGGCGTCGGGCAATCACCCTTCCCATCAATCTCATCCCTTCGGGCGCTCACATCGTCCCGCCAACGGCAGCAGACTACCGGCCCGGGGTGGGTCGAGGTGTTAACGGCGCGTGATGGTCTGGCTAGCCGCCCAGCCGGACGCCCTGGTGCTCGGCGACGTAGCGGAGGCGCTCGAAGAAGCCGTCGAGGATCAGCGGCCAGGTGAACTCGCGGGCGTCGGCGCGGGCGGCCTTGCGCAGGCGCCTGGCCAGGTCGGGGCGCTCGACCAGGCCACGGAGGGCCGAGGCCACCTCAGCTCCGTCGTCGCTCTCGACCGCAATGGCGTTGGCGTAGGAGCGGGCGTACTCCTCGCCGGTGGCGCCGACCACGGCCACTCCCCCCGCCGCCATCGCCTCGAGGCCGACGAGGCCGAAGGGCTCGTGGCCGGAGTTGGCCAGAACCGCGGTGCTCGCGGCGTAGATCTGCGGCACCACGGAGTCGGGAAGGAACGTCTGCAGGTCGATCACCGCGGCGCCGTCCGTCTCGCGCAGCGCGGACGCGACGTCGGCGGCGGAGCGCACAGGGCGCTGCCAGGCGGCGACCTCGAGTCCCGCCGCGCGGGCACGCGACAGCACGGCGCCGCCGTAGGGCTCGATGCCGCCGCGCATCAGCAGGCGCGCGGGCATGCCCGAGGCGCGCAGCTCGGCGATGGCGTCGACCGCCTGCAGCCAGCGCTTGTCCGCTGAGAAGCGGCCGATCTTGAAGGCCAGGCATGGGGTTGCCGCGGCGGCGCGGATGGTGCGCACGGCCCCGGCGTCGACGGTGGCCAGCGCCGACTCGGGGATGCCGTTGTAGATCACCAGCGGATCGACGTTCTGATCGCGCATCTCGTGCTTCATGTAGCGGCTCACCGTGGTGAGCGTCGACACGAAGGCGAGGCGTCCCCAGTCGATGTGGTCGAAGCCGAACAGGTTGTTGGCGTTCCACAGCACGACACAGCGATCGCGCAGGCGCCGCGCGTGGAGGAGGTCGCTGGTGAGGATGCAGCACTGCGCCGTCTGCCACTCCTCGAACATCAGCACGACGGCGCGACCTGCCTCGACCGCGGGAGCGACGACGGTGTCGGCGAGGTGCAGGGGCAGCGTCGCGTTGAGGAGCGCGAGCTTCTCCGCCTCACCCTGGTAGACGCCGGCCGGGTGGCGCCGCGACACCTCCTGCGCCCAGCGCACCAGGTGCACGCCGTCCACGGTCTCCTCAAAAGGCTTGGCCGGATCGCCGGCGAAGACGAGCGTGGTGCGGTGGCCGAGCGCCGCGGTGGCGCGGCAGAGCTCGCGAGCGCGGACGCCGAGGCCGCCGGCCTGGGAGTACTGGTCGGGCCCCTCCAGGGAGACCATGACCACGTCGAGAGCGCCGGGGGTCAGCATCACGCGAGTCTGACGTTCCAACCGCGCGACTCTCGCCGCGTTTGGCGCCTCCCGGGTTAAATGAAAAAGGCGAAGAACCGGCTGGCGGGCGCCGGGCTCTCCGCCCGACCGAGAGTGTGCCGCATCGGACGCACCGTTTGATCCCATCATCCCGCTACGGATCAGTAACAGACCCGTAACGGATCAATGACATACACTGGGCCAAGCGTGGGCGGTTGAGCGATACTGGATCAGTTAAGCAGCGACAGAACGGTTTGGTGGACTTCAGCGCTTCTGCTAGCCACCAACCGGACCCGCGAGGCGAGCCCCGCCTCCATCGCTGAAACATCGCCGCCTTCGCGGTCGGTTACCACTGCGCCCGCCTCCCGGAGCACCAGCAGGCCGGCCGCGCAATCGAAGGAGCGCATCCCCCCTGTCGACGCCAGCGCCGACGCCGCGCCCGTCGCCACCTGGCACAGCGAGAGCGCCGCCGCGCCCATCAGCCGCAGTCGTCCGGCCGCGCGCAGCAGCGCCACCTGCTCCGCCAGCCGCGCCGGCTGGGCCACCGCCTCCATGATCAGCACGGGGACCAGTCCGTCCTGGAGCGCCACCGGTAGCGGCCGCATGAGCTCGCCGCTGACCAGCACGCCCCCACCGCGCACCGCGCTGTAGACGCCCACGCCGGCGAGGTTGCGCACCACCCCGACACAGGTGTCGCCGTACGTCTCACCGTCGAGCAGCGCCAGCGAGGTGCAGTGGTAGGGCAGTCCCTGCTTGGCGTTGATGCTGCCGTCCACCGGATCGACGAGCAACACCGGCAGCGTCGCCCCGAAGGAGCGGTCGCCGATCTCCTCCGAGCGCAGCAGGAATCGCAACCCGTCCGCCGCCAGGCGTTCGCAGTGGGCGATCACCGCGTCCTCGGCGACGCGGTCCACCATCGCGGTGCGATCCCCGCCCGCACCGACGCTCAGCGACTCCCGGCCGCGCTCGGTGCCGACGTACCCGTCGACCGCCCGGGCCACGGCGAGCGCCATCGCCTCCAACCGCGCGCGCCACTCGGCCAGCTCGGACGGGTTCAGAAGCTCTGCCCCCGCACGCGGTCGAGATCGAAGCGTGCGGTCTTGGCGATCGCCATCACCGCCATCACCCCCGCCTGCAGCGGGTCGCTGACCACCAGGTCGGCCGCCTCGGTCACCGAGCCGGCCTGGTTGAGCGAGATCACCGGAATGCCCGCCGCCCGCACCTCGCGCACCGCGTCGGCGATCTCGCCGCCCATCAGGCTGCCCGCCAGCACCAGCGCCCGCGCGCGCGGCAGGCGCGGCACGGCGCGCACGGCCTCGGCGATCTCCGACTCGCCGATCAGGGGGATGGTGTCGACGCTGATGCGCTCGCCGCGGATGTTGTGCCGGTCGGCCTCCTGGACCGCGCCGCTGGCCACCGCGGCGACCTGGGCGCCGCCGCCGATGACGATGAGCCGGGAGCCGAAGATGCGGTCGAAGGGACGCGGCTCGCTGCAGGCGATGACGTACGGCTGCTCGCGCAGGCGCGCGGCCAGCGCCCCCACGTCGTCGCCGTCGATCTCGAAGTAGACGTTGCACACGCCGCCGTGGGTGACCCCGGTCTCCACGGTGACCACGTTGGCGTCGACGGCGGCGATCTCGCCGGTCAGCCGGTGCAGGACGCCGGGCTCGTCCCGGCACTGGACGTGCAGGCCGTGCGCGCTCATGGGCGCCATCGTGCCACTTACAGCGGCTCGACCAGCAGGGCCTGGATCGACCGGCCGAGGAACCCCTCGGCGTCGAACAGCCGGCTCTCCGCCAGCGCCCTCCCGTGCGGCCCGGGATGGGTGACCGCGTCGATGCAGATCCACTCCCCCACCGGGCGGCGCAGCAGGTGCACTGTGAGGTCGGGATTGATGAACAGGGTCCTGCCCCACTCGTAGATCGAGCTGACCCCGTTGCCGAAGTCGGCGGCGGCGCAGGCGCGCTGCATCCCCGACGGCGTCTCGCCGGGCAGCACGGGCATGCAGAGGCGGATCCACACCGTCGCCGGTCCCGACTGCAGGAAGACGCCGCGCACGAAGCGCGTCTCGACGCCGGTCACGGCGAACGCCTTGTCGCCGCCGATGCCGACCGCGACCTCACCCGCCTCCGGCGGTGACGGAGGCGCGACCTCGTCGTGGCCCGCGTACGGCAGCGCCATGTCCTCGTGGCGGATGCGCAGGGCCACCGCACGGCACAGCTCGACGCCGTCGCGCTGCACCATGGTGGCTTCGACGAGCTGCACCTTGCGACCCGGCCGGATCAGCTTGGTCTGCACGTGCACCGGCGCGTCGACGGGAACGGGGCGCAGCAGCTCGACGGTGATGCGCGCCGTGTCCATCGCCACCGGTGCGTCGACCTGTTCGACGCAGCGTGCCAGCAATGCCGCGGGCGCGCCGCCGTGTTGCCAGCGCGGGTCCCACGGACCGCGGGTGTGCTCGCTGGGGACGAAGAGATCGCCGTCGGCGACGTAGAGCGAGTCGATCGACGGCGCCGTCAAAGCCCGAGCAGCGCGGCGGCGCTGCCGCCCATCAGCGCGGTGCGCTCGTCCGCGTCGAGCTGCAGCGTCTCCAGCTGCTGCAGATACCGCGGCGCCCGCAGCAGGGGATGGTCGCTGCCGAAGAGCAGGCGATCGGCACCGACGAGGTCGATCACGGTGCGATACGCGG
>Ga0307479_10005037_pt1 | contig 12115 bp, 8 predicted proteins | sample atmos_gasesECM4C_FD_203743 | JGI IMG/M metagenome (GOLD analysis project Ga0307479, IMG submission 203743) | Hardwood forest soil microbial communities from Morgan-Monroe State Forest, Indiana, United States - atmos_gasesECM4C_515 | ecosystem: Environmental > Terrestrial > Soil > Temperate...
GACGGCAGGACCGGACAGCTGCTCTATCAGGACAACTTCAAGGACTTCCAGAACTTCTCGGGCCAGCACGCCGACCCGATGGCCGGGATGTTCGAGAACCTGGCGTCCCTGGAGGACCGCATCCTCAACGTCTTCACGCAGAAAGAAGTCGAGGCCAGCCGCATCCTGTTCACCCAGTAAACGCTGCGGGGGCGCCTGCTCCCGCCGGCCCAAAGGAGGACGCGTTGAACCGCCCATCCCGCGTCTTACGGTCGTCGTCGCTTGCTGGACCTGCTGCCGCCGGCGTCGCCTGCGGCCTGGCGCTGCTGGCGCTGTCAGCCGTCCCGCTCTCCGCCCAGGAGAGCTTCGGTCCCTCGGTGGGCGGGTACGGCTTCGGCCAGAACAAGGTCGCCTACCGCACCTTCGACTGGCACATCTATCACTCGCCGCACTTCAACGTCTATTACTACACGGCGGAGGAATCCTCGCTGCAGAAGGTGGTGTCCTTCGCCGAGAGCGACTACGACGACGTCTCGCGGTTCCTCAACTACCAGATCAAGGACCCGATCCCGCTGATCTATTTCGCCACGCACTCGGCGTTCGAGCAGAACAACGTTGTCCTCGACTTCATCCCCGAGGGCATCGGCGCCTTCGCCAGCCCGGTCCGCTACCGCATCGTGATCCCGATTGACGACCCGGACGGCGTATTCATCTCGGTGCTGCGCCACGAGCTGACCCACATCTTCCAGTACCACATGCTGTTCCAGGGCAGCCTGGCCAAGGCGCTGACCAGCGGGCCGCCGCTCTGGTTCATGGAGGGGATGGCGAGCTACGTCGGCCGTGACGAGAGCGTGCGCGACAGCATGTACCTGCGCGACGCCGTGGTCAACGACATCATCCCGCCGATCAGCCGCGTCGACATCCAGGGCTTCTTCGCCTACCGCTTCGGCCATGCCGTGTTCGCCTTCATCGAGGACCGCTGGGGCCACGAAGGCTTTCTCGACTTCATCTTCGAGATCCGCAACACCCTGGGCGGCCGCGTCGACCGCGCCATCAAGCGCGCGTTCAAGCTCGAGCCGGAGGACTTCGACATCGAGTTCCGCCGCTGGCTGCGCAAGAAGTACCTGCCGCAGCTGATCGAGACCGGCGAGCCGAGCGACTTCGGCCGCGTCTTCCGGGTCAAGGAGGAGCGCGACACCTACGAGATCTCGCCGGTCGCCTCGCCGTCCGGCGATCTGGTGGCGGCCTTCAGCGCCTATCACGGCAAGGTCGACGTGGTGCTGTTCGACGCCCGCAAGCGGACTTTCATCCGCAACCTCACCAAGCCCTACTCGAGCAAGTACCAGTACCTGGTCGCGCAGGAGCTGACGCAGGGCCGCCGCCTGGGACGCGACCTGGCCTTCTCGCCCGACGGCAACACCATCGCGGTGTTCGCCAAGCGCGAGAAGGGACGCAGCCTGATGCTGCTCGACGCGATCAACGGCGGCATCCGGCGCATCATCGACATGGACGAGATCGAGCAGCAGCAGTCGCCGAGCTTCAGCCCGGACGGCAAGCACGTCGCCTTCTCGGGCACCAAGGACGGGAAGTTCGACATCTTCGTGCTCGACCTCGACAAGGACACCATCGTCCGGTTGACCGACGACGAGATCTTCGACGGCGCGCCGGCGTTCTCGCCCGACGGCAAGTCGATGGTCATGGTCTCGGTGGTCGGCGCGGGCGCGCATGCCAAGATCTTCCGCATGGACCTCGACAAGCCCGGGCAGCGCATCCCGGTGACCATCGGCGACACCAACGAGAACGACCCCATCTACTCGCCGGACGGCAAGCGCATCTACTACACCTCCGACCGCGGCGGCCGCGAGAACATCTACAGCCGCGACCTCGGGACCGGCGAGGAGCGCCAGTACACCAACGTCGTCTCCGGCGCCTTCATGCCGTGCCCGCTCAAGGCGCGCGAGGGCGAGGAGCACCTGGTCTTCGGCGGCTACTGGAAGCTGGCGTTCGACATCTACGAGACGCCGACCAACGAGCCGATCCCCAAGCCGGTGACGGCAGCGGTGGCGGCGGCGCAGGCGGCGGTGGCAGCGGCGCAGACGCCGGCCCAGCCTGCAGCGGCGCCGGCGGCGCCAGCGGCGGCGTCAGCGGCCCAGGCGCCGGCAGCGCCGGCGGCGGCCCAGGCGCCGGCAGCGCCAGCGGCGGCGACAGCGGCCCAGACCCCGGCGGCGGCGACGGCGGCCCAGACGCCGGCGGCAGCGACAGCGGCCCAGACGCCGGGGCCGTCCGGACCTGCGCCCGGCGAGCCGGACCTGGCCAAGTTCGAGCCCGACATCCAGGTGACCATCGATCCCGCCAACCGCGAGCGCTACCGCGGTTACAAGTTCATCCTCGAGAATGCCGAGGCCTACGCCGGCGTCGACACCAACCAGACCTACACCGGGCGGATCCTGCTCACCTTCACCGACTATCTCGGCGACCACCGCATCATCGCCGACATGTCGGCGGTCGAGACCTTCTCGAACTTCAACTTCATCTACGCCGACCTCTCCCACCGGCTGCAATGGCTCGTGCGCCTCTTCGACGTGCGCAGCTTCTACATCGGCCAGGACTTCGTCACCGGCCGCCTGGTGCGCGGGCCGCAGAGCTTCCAGGAGTCCGGCGGCGTCGGCTCGATCGTCTATCCCTTCTCCTTCTATCACCGGGTGGAGCTCGGCGCCGGGTACATGATCCGCAAGATCAACTTCACCGACGTCGTGTTGACCAACACGGGCCAGCAGGTGGTGGCCATCGCGCCGTCGAGCGACAACTTCCCGGTGGTGACGGCGGCGGTGGTGGGCGATGCCAGCACGGAGTTCGCCTACGGCCCGGTGGCGGGGCAGCGCTACCGGCTGGACCTGCTGTGGGGGCCGGCCGTCAGCGGCGGCGGCGGCACCGTCTATACGAGTGCCACGCTCGACGCCCGCAAGTACTTCCCGCTCACCTTGCGCAGCAACTTCGCGTTCCGGGTGTGGGGCGGCATCAGCGGCGGCAAGCGCCCGACGCCGTTCTTCCTGGGTGGCCTCGACACCATCCGCGGCGTCGACTTCCGCTCGCTGGTCGGCGACCGCGCGTTCTTCGGCAACGCCGAGTTCCGCTTCCCGCTGATCGACGTGCTGGCGACGCCGGTGCTCGGCTTCCGCGGCATCCGCGGCGTGATCTTCTTCGACACCGGCGCCGCCTGGTTCAACGGCCTGCCCTTCCAGTTCTACTCGGGCAAGGACCACCGCCTGATCAACGGCATCGCGGCGTACGGCGCGGGGTTCAGCTTCAACCTGCTCGGGCTCGAGGCCAACGTGGACTTCGCCAAGCCCACCGACTTCAAGACCACGCAATCGCTCAAGACCGACTTCTGGATCGGGACCAGGTTCTAGGTAGAGCCCTACCGGCGGCCGCTGTCGAGGGGAGGGGGCGTCCCCTTCCCTCCGCGCCGCCTTCCGGGCCCAGGCGCCTCGGGCGGTTCCTTGTCTGCCCGGTGGCAAGGGGATACGATCCCGTGAAGTTATGCGGATCGAGATCCTGGGCGGGTATGGGGGCGAGAGCCCCGAATGCCGGATGACCTGCCTGCTGATCAACGGCAGGATCGTCCTCGACGCCGGCTCGCTCACCCAGACGCTGTCCATCGAGCGGCAGGTGGGCGTGCATTCGATTTTGCTCAGTCACTCGCACATCGACCACACCAACTGCCTGCCGTTCTTCATCGAGAACGTCTACGGCAAGACCGACCGCGCCATCGACCTGCATGCCTCCGCGGCCACCATCTACGCCATCCGCAAGTACCTGTTCAACAATGACACCTGGCCCGACTTCACCCGGCTGCCGAATCACCTCCTGCCGGCGATCCGCTTCCAGGAATTGGAAAAGGAGCGGCCGCTGACGATCGAGGGGGTGAGCTTCACGCCGATCGCGGTGGATCATCTGGTACCCACCTTCGGCTTCCTCATCGAGCAGGAGGGCGCGTCGGTCCTCTGGTCCAGCGATACCGGTCCCACCACCCGCCTCTGGGAGGTGGCCAATGCCACTCCCAACCTCAAGGCGCTGTGCATCGAGACCAGCTTCGACAACGCGCTGCAGGACGTGGCCGACGTCTCCCTGCACCTGACCCCGCGGACGCTGCAGCTCGAGCTGCGGAAGCTGCACCGCCGTGTCCCGGTCCTGCTCCATCACCTCAAGCCGCCCTGCGTGGCGAAGATCCACGAAGAGGTCGAGCGGCTGGGCAACCCAGACGTCGGCTTCCTCGAGCAGGGCAGGGAGTACCAGTTCTAGTTGGCCGTTGGCAGGCGGGGGGGTGGGGTGATACCTTTTAGGGGCGGTGGCACCTCCCTCCCAGCCTGATTCCAGACTGGCTTCCGGGCCCCAGCTGTCGGGGTCCAACCCGCATGACCTCCGGGGACCCCGGGGATCATCGGCGGCGCAGCAGAGCCTGTTCGACCTGTGGCAGGCGCTGGCGCCCGCCGCCCTGCCGGCGCCCTCGGCGCTGCCGCCGCCGCGGCTGCCGGACCCCGCCTGGCGTCAAACGCCGCCGCCCTCGCCGCCTCGCGCTGCCGCCGTCCCGTCGCCGCCGCCGTCGCCGCCGTTGCGCGTCGTGGTGCTGGGCTCCGGCAGCGGCGGCAACGCGGTGGTGGTGGAGTCGAACGGGCGCCGGCTGCTGATCGACGCCGGCTTCTCGAGCCGCGAGCTGGCGCGCCGCCTGGCGCTGGTCGAGATCGAGCCGGGGAGCCTGCAGGCCCTGGTGCTGACGCACGAGCACGTCGACCACTGCCGCGGCGCCGCCCGCTTCGCGCGCCGCCACCGCCTGCCGGTCTTCGCCACCGCGGGCACCCTGGCGGCGATCGATCTCGCCGGCGACACCGCCCGCATGGCGACGGTGCTGCGCTCCGGCGAGCCGCGCGAGGTCGCCGGCTTCCAAGTGGAGCCCTTCCTGCTCCCCCACGACGCCCGCGAGCCGATCGGCATCGTGCTCGAGGACGCCGCCGGCCGGCGGCTCGGGCTGTTGGCCGACTGCGGCACTCGCAGCCACCTCGCCTGGGCGCGCCTGCGCGAGCTGGACATCCTGCTGATGGAGACCAACCACGACCTCGACATGCTGCGCAACGGCCCGTATCCCTGGCCGCTCAAGCAGCGGGTCGCCGGCCGCCACGGCCACCTCTCGAACCGCGAGGCCGCGGACGGCCTGCCCGACCTGCTCTGCGACCGGCTGCGCTGGGTGGTGCTCTACCACCTGTCGCGCACCAACAACCTGCCCGCCCTGGCGGCGGCGACCCTCGCCGAGGCGCTCGCCCGCGAGGGCTGCGGCGCCCGGCTCGAGGTGTCCGGGCAGTTCCAGCCCACGCCCTGGCTCGAGGTGACCGGAGGTGATCTGAGTTGATCGCACGAGTGACCGTCTATCCCCGGCGCGAGATCCTGGATCCACAGGGCAAGGCGATCCGCGACGCCCTCGCCCGGGTGGGGTTCACCGGCGTCGAGGAGGTGCGGGCCGGCAAGAGCTTCGAGATCCGCCTCGCCCTCGACGACCGCGAGCGCGCCGAGCAGCAGCTGCGCGAGATGTGCCGGAAGCTGCTGGCCAACACCGTCGTCGAGGACTACGCGGTGGAGATCCTCAACGGAGAGCAGCCATGAAGTGCGGCGTCGTCGTCTTCCCCGGCAGCAACTGCGATCACGACGTCTACCACGTCTGGAAACACGTCCTGCAGCAGGAGGCGACCTTCCTCTGGCACCAGGACGAGACGCTCAAGGACTGCGACCTGGTGGTGCTGCCGGGCGGCTTCGCCTACGGTGACTACCTGCGGGCCGGCGCGCTGGCGGCGCTGTCGCCGGTGATGGCGGCGGTCAAGCGCCACGCCGCGGCCGGCGGCCTCGTGCTCGGCATCTGCAACGGCTTCCAGGTGCTGCTCGAAGCCGGCCTGCTGCCCGGCGCCATGCGCCGCAACGCCAGCCTGCGCTTCGAGTGCCGCGACGTCTGGCTGCGGGTCGAGCGCGACGACCTGCCGTTCACCCGCGGCCTGCGCGCCGGCCAGCTGCTGCGCATGCCGATCGCCCACGCCGAGGGCAACTACGAGGACTCCCCGGAGCGCCTCGATGCGCTGGAGGCGGCGCGGCTGGTGGCCTTCCGCTACACCTCGCCGGCCGGCGAGCTCGACCCCGCCTGGAACTTCAACGGCGCGGCGCGCGCCATCGCCGGCATCTGCAATCCTCCGGGCAACGTCCTCGGCCTGATGCCGCACCCGGAGCGCTGCGCCGAGGAGGTCCTGGGCAACATCGACGGCCTGGCGATCCTGGCCGCCGCCGCGGAGAGCCTGCGGTCCCGGCCGCCCCTGCCGCCCCCGCGGGAAGCGGCGGCGCCGGCGCGGCTGCCGGCGACGACCGCGGCGGCGGCGGCGCTCCCGGCAGGCCGCTGATGGCGAGCGTCCGCGGAGCCGAGCCGGCGGTCACCGAGGAGGTGGCGCGGGCGCAGGGCCTCACCGCCGAGGAGCTCGACCGGCTGCGCTCGCTCCTCGGGCGCGACCCGAGCTACACCGAGCTCGGCATCACCGCCGCACTGTGGTCCGAGCACTGCTCCTACAAGTCGTCCAAGGTCTACCTGCGCGAGCTCCCCACCAGCGGCCCCCACGTGCTGCAGGGGCCCGGGGAGAACGCCGGCGTGGTCGACGTCGGCCACGGCTGGGTGGCGGTGTTCAAGATGGAGAGCCACAACCACCCGAGCTTCATCGAGCCCTACCAGGGCGCCGCCACCGGCGTCGGCGGCATCCTGCGCGACATCTTCACCATGGGGGCGCGGCCGATCGCCTGCCTCGACTCGCTGCGCTTCGGCGAGATCGACGCGCCGCGGATGCGCTTCCTGATCGACGGCGTGGTGCGCGGCATCGGCGGCTACGGCAACTGCGTCGGCATCCCGACGGTCGGCGGCGAGACCGGCTTTCACCGCTGCTACGACGGCAACATCCTGGTCAATGCCTTCGCCCTCGGGATCGCCCGCCGCGACCACATCTTCAAGGCGCGCGCCAGCGGCGCCGGCAATCCCATTCTCTACGCCGGCAGCCGCACCGGGCGCGACGGCATCCACGGTGCCACCATGGCGTCGGAGTCGTTCGACGCCGAGAGCGAGGCCAAGCGGCCGACCGTCCAGGTGGGCGACCCGTTCACCGAGAAGGTGCTCCTCGAGGCGTGCCTGGAAGCCATGCGCGGCGGCGCCATCGTGGCCATCCAGGACATGGGGGCGGCCGGGCTCACCAGCTCCACCTTCGAGATGGCGGGCCGCGGCGGCACCGGCATGGTGCTCGACCTCGACCGCGTGCCGCTGCGCGAGCCGGGGCTCTCCCCCTACGAGATGATGCTCTCGGAGTCGCAGGAGCGCATGGTGCTGGTGGTGCGGCGCGGCCACGAGGAGGAGGTGGCGCGGACCTTCCGGCGCTGGGGGCTCGAGGTGGCGACGATCGGCGAGGTCACCGCCACCGGCCGGGCGGAGCTGCGCTGGCACGGCGAGACGGTGGCGGACATGCCCATCGCGCCGCTCACCGAGGAGGCGCCGGTCTACCGCCGGCCGGCCGCCCCGCCCGCCGACCTGGCGGCGCGGCAGGCGCCGCCGGAGGTGCCGCAGCCCGCGGACCCGCGCGCCGCGCTCGAGCGGCTGCTCTCGACCCCCGAGCTGGGAAGCAAGGACTGGATCTGGCACCAGTACGACTACTCGGTGCGCACCAGCACCGTCGTCGGACCGGGCGGCGACGCCGCCGTGCTGCGCTTGAAGGGCACCGCCGCCGGGCTGGCCCTGACCTCCGACGTCAACCCGGTCTACTGCGCGCTCGACCCGCGGACGGGCGGCGCCCAGGCGGTCGCCGAGGCGGTGCGCAACCTGGCGTGCGCCGGGGCCGAGCCGGTGGGGCTCACCGACTGCCTCAACTTCGGCAACCCCGAGAACCCGGAGATCGCCTGGCAGTTCCGCGAGGCGGTGCGGGGCATGGCCGCGGCCTGCCGGGCGCTGGGCGTGCCGGTGGTGTCGGGCAACGTCTCCTTCTACAACGAGACCGAGGGGCGCTCGATCCACCCCACCCCCACCGTCGCCATGGTGGGCCTCATCCCCAGCCTGGCCGGCCTGCCGGCGGCGCACTTCACCGCCCCGGGCGAGCGCATCGTGCTGCTGGGGCGCGACCGCGGCGAGCACGGCGGCTCGGCCTACCTGCGGCTGCTCCACGGCATCGAGCAGGGGCGGCCGCCGGCGGTGGATCTCGAGGCGGAGCTGCGCCTGGCGCGGCTGCTGCGCCGCCTCGTCGGCCGGTCCCTGATCGCCACCGCGCACGACCTCGCCGAGGGCGGCCTCGCCGTGGCCCTGGCCGAAGCGTGCTTCGGCCGCGGGCTAGGCGCCGAGGTGGACCTCGAGGGCGCCGGCCTGGCCGGCGCGGACCTCTTCTCCGAGACCCAGGCGCGGGCGCTGGTCGCCTGCCGCCCGGAGGCGGTGGAGACGGTGCTGCGCGAGGCCGAGGAGGCCGGCGTGCCAGCGGCCGAGATCGGCGCCGTGGGCGGCGCGGCGTTGGCGGTCAGGAGCGGCGGCGAGGCGTGGGCGGCGCCGGTCGGCGCGCTGCGGGAGCTCTGGGCGGGCGCGCTGCCGCGGGCGCTCGGGCTCTGAGCGGCGACCGCTCGGCGGCCTCGGTTCCATGGCTCGGGTCGCCCACAGGCGACGACGACTGGAGGAGAATAAATGACGGCGGGGGCGTCGTTATGGAGGATGTCGCGGCACCCGTGACGGCGCTCCGGCGCACCGATCGACGGCTATGTGCGGAATCTTCGGCATCGAAGGCTGTGACGACGCGGCGAACCTGACCTACCTCGGGCTCTACGCACTGCAGCACCGCGGCCAGGAGAGCGCCGGCATCGTGTCGTGGGACGGCGCGCAGCTCCACGTCGAGCGCGGCATGGGGCACGTCTCGGACATCTTCAAGGAGAAGGTCCTCGCCCGCCTGCCCGGCAAGCGCGCCATGGGCCACACGCGCTACTCGACCGCGGGCACCAGCGTCATCGCCAACGCCCAGCCGATCGTGGTCAAGACCTCGCTCGGGCCGCTCGGCATCATCCACAACGGCAACCTCACCAACGCCGTCGAGATCCGCAGCCGCCTCGAGGGCGAAGGCTCCATCTTCCAGACCACCAGCGACACCGAGGTGATCCTGCACCTGATGGCGCGGGAGCCGCGGCGCGACGTGGTGGAGTCCTTCATGCTCGCCTTGGAGCAGGTGCGCGGCGCCTACTCGCTGCTGCTCATCACCCGGGACTGCCTGATCGCGGCCCGCGACCCCAACGGCTTCCGGCCGCTGGTCATGGGCGATCTCAACGGCTGCGCCTGCTTCGCCTCCGAGAGCTGCGCCTTCGACCTGCTCGAGGCCCGGCCGGTGCGCGAGCTCGGCCTGGGCGAGGTGGTGATGGCGCGCGGCGGCCGCATCGACAGCTTCCATCTCGACCGCGCTCCCGAGCCGGCGCGCTGCATCTTCGAGCACGTCTACTTCGCGCGCCCGGACAGCAAGGTCTTCGGCGACTCGGTGTCGCAGACCCGGCTGCGCATGGGCGCCCGCCTGGCGCGCGAGGCGCCGGCGGCGGCCGACATCGTGGTGCCGGTCCCCGACAGCGGCCTGTTCGCCGCCCTGGGCTACAGCCGGGAGTCGGGCCTGCCGCTCGAGTTCGGGCTGATCCGCAACCACTACGTCGGGCGGACCTTCATCGAGCCCAAGCAGTCGATCCGCCATTTCGGCGTCAAGGTCAAGCTCAATCCCATCCGCGAGCTGATCGCCGGCAAACGGGTGGTGCTGGTGGATGACTCGATCGTGCGCGGCACCACCTCGCGCAAGATCGTGCGCATGGTGCGCGACGCCGGCGCGGCCGAGGTCCACGTCCGCATCTCGGCGCCGCCCACCCAATGGCCTTGCCACTACGGCATCGACACCCCGACCCGCGGCGAGCTGATCGCCTCCGACCACAGCGTCGAGGAGATCCGCCGCTTCGTCGAGGCCGACACCCTGGCCTACCTCTCGCTCGACGGCATGCTGGCGTCGGTCAGCGGCCCGCGCGACAGCTATTGCACCGCCTGCTGGACGGGCGACTACCGCGTCCCCATCTCCGCCGTGGACAAGCGGCAGGCCGAGCTCTTCCCGATCCGCGCCGAAGAAGGCGGCTAGCGCCGCCGGGCGGCCAGCTGCGTTCGGGCGCGATAGACTGCTCGCGCACGAATACGGCCTCTTGGCCGCACTCGTCTCGCGGTCCGGCCATGAACGACGAGCCCGACAAGCAGGCGGTGCACGCCTACCTGCTCGAGCTGCAGGACCGGCTCTGTGCCGCGCTCGAGGCGGCGGACGGCGCCGAGCGCTTCCGCGAGGACCGCTGGGAGCGCGAGGGCGGCGGCGGCGGGCGGTCGCGGGTGATGACGGGCGGCGCCGTCTTCGAGCAGGCCGGCGTCGGCTTCTCCCGCATCCACGGCACCGGCCTGCCGGCGGCGGCGACCGCGCACCGGCCGGACCTTGCCGGCCGCGGCTTCGAGGCGACCGGCGTGTCGGTGGTGCTGCACCCGCGGAACCCCTACGTGCCGACGGCCCACCTGAACGTCCGCTTCTTCGCGGCGGAGAAGGCCTGGTCGGGGGACGACGCCGTATGGTGGTTCGGCGGCGGCTTCGATCTCACGCCGTACTACCCGTTCGCCGAGGATGCCCGCGCCTGGCACCGCCAGGCGAGCCAGCTCTGCGCGCCGTTCGGCCCCGAGGTCTATCCGCGTTTCAAGCGCTGGTGCGACGAGTACTTCTTCCTCCGCCACCGCGGCGAGACCCGCGGCGTGGGCGGCCTGTTCTTCGACGACCTGGTGGAGTGGGGCTTCAGCCGCTGCTTCGACTTCCTCCGCCGGGTGGGCGACTCCTTCCTGCCGGCCTACCTGCCCATCCTCGAGCGCCGGCGCCATATGCCCTTCGGCGAGCGCGAGCGCCAGTTCCAGCTCTATCGCCGCGGCCGCTACGTCGAGTTCAACCTCCTCTTCGACCGCGGCACCCTCTTCGGCCTGCAGTCCGGCGGCCGCGTCGAATCGATCCTCATGTCCCTGCCGCCCCTGGCGCGTTGGCAGTACGCCTGGCGCCCCGAGCCCGGCTCCCCCGAGGAGAGCCTGGAGCAAGACTTCCTCCGCCCCAGAGACTGGCTGCAGGACTGAGCGCCCGGAAATCTCACCTCCCCGCCCCCGCGCGCCGTGACCATCCCGGGGCCGAGGGCCTGGCTTTCGCCGCCTGTAACACTTTTCCAGGATCACCGTAGTGGTACTGAGACGACGAGATTTCGGTCAGGCTGCTCGGTCGGGCCGGCGGCAGCAGGAGGAGGGTTGCGATGGGCTCGTTTTGGCGCGACATCCGGTATGGCGGGCGCATGCTGGCGAAGGCCCCGGGCCACACGGCGGCGGCGGTGGTCGCCCTGAGCCTGGGCATCGGGTTGACCACGGCCACCTTCAGCATCGTCTATGGCGTCGTTTGGCGCGGCCTGCCCTACCCGCGGTCCGAGCGCTTGATGGGGGTCAGCACCCAGAACCTCGCGCGCGATCTCCTCGGCCAGGGCGTCGACGTGCACGACTACCTCGACTGGTGCAGGCGCCAGCGCTCGTTCGAAGGACTGGCCGGGTACACCAGCAGCACCGTCACGGTGAGCGGCGGCGACCGCCCCGAACGGCTGGACGGCGGCGCCCTCACCGCCAATGTGCTCGACCTGCTGCGCGTCAAGCCTCTCCTCGGGCGGGGCTTCCGCCCCGGCGAGGACCGCCCCGGCGCGGCGCCGGTGGTCCTGCTCAGCTACCAGCTGTGGCAGAACCGTTTCAACGGTGATCGCCACGTCGTTGGCAAGGCGGTGCGGGTCAACGGCCAGCAGGCGACGGTCATCGGCGTCATGCGCGCGGACTTCCGCTTCCCGTTCAACGACCAGTTGTGGACGCCGCTGCTGCTCGACCCGGGCGCGAGCGAGCGCGGCAAGGGCGAGCCGTTTCCGGTCATCGGGCGGTTGCGGCCGGGGGTGACGGTGGAGCAGTCGGCCGCCGAGATGGCGGCGATCGCGAGCGCGCTGGCGGCCGAGTTTCCGCGCACCAATCGCGGCTTCA
>Ga0307479_10005039_pt1 | contig 12113 bp, 10 predicted proteins | sample atmos_gasesECM4C_FD_203743 | JGI IMG/M metagenome (GOLD analysis project Ga0307479, IMG submission 203743) | Hardwood forest soil microbial communities from Morgan-Monroe State Forest, Indiana, United States - atmos_gasesECM4C_515 | ecosystem: Environmental > Terrestrial > Soil > Temperate...
TTGGCGACGGTGACGCCGTCCTTGGTGATGCGGGGAGCGCCGAACGACTTGTCGAGCACCACGTTGCGGCCCTTCGGGCCGAGGGTGACCTTCACGGCGTTGTTGAGGATGTCGACGCCGCGCAGCATGCGGTCGCGGGCATCGACGCCGAACTTGACTTCTTTGGCTGACATAATGATCTCCATTTTTCAACTGGTCAGATCCCAAAGACCGCGCAGCTAAGGCGCGCTCGTTAGGGATGAGATTTGAACTTGCGGGCCTGATCCTTCGAGACGCCGGCTGCGCCGACTCCTCAGGAAAAGGAAAACTGACTGGCGCTTACGCGGCTTTCTTCTTGGTGGCGGGCAGCTCGGTGAGAACGCCCATGATGTCGCTCTCCTTCATGATCAGCAACTCCTGGCCATCGAGCTTGACCTCAGTGCCGGACCATTTGCCGAACAGCACACGGTCGCCAACCTTGAGGTCGATCGGAATCAGCTTGCCGGCTTCGTCGCGGCCGCCCGGGCCAACCGAGAGGATTTCGCCCTGTGAGGGTTTTTCCTTGGCGCTGTCCGGAATGATGATGCCGCCAGCGGTTTTATCTTCGGCGTCGATGCGTTTGACCACGACGCGGTCATGGAGCGGACGGAATTTCATGCGATCCTCCTTGGTTTGCTGTTATTTTTTTGGATTGGCAGTCGCAATGTGCGAGTGCTAGCCGCTCTTCACATAAGCCTGCGACACTGGGGCGCAAGGGCTTCGGCCCGCGATGTTTGACTACAACGTGAGTTTCTCCTGGAGGACCGCGTTGATTACCAGGGTCAGGACTCATCGACCGAGCCAAAAGATAACGGTTGCCGCGATGCAGATAGCGCTGAAGAATGTGTGGGCGCGGCGGCACTCACCGCCGGCATCACGGCAGTGCTCGAGGTCGGCTGGCTCGGCGCCGTCACCAGCAATCTCGGTCAGAGCATGGAGCTCGCCGTCATCGCGACCGCGGTCATCAGCGGCGCCAACCTGAGCGGCGGTACCGGTACGGCGTTCGGGGCGGTCATCGGCGCGGCACTGATCGAGGTGATCCGCAACAGTCAAGCGGCGGGTTCCACCTAGCCAGGGTTGGCGAACCTTCTTGCATAACCACGCGCCAGATATTGCCGCTATGGACCTGTTCGTTGTCCCGACCATTGGCTTCGCCCTGCTCTACGCCTACATCATAGTGCGACTAGGTCGCCGAGAGTTGGTCTGGATCAACGTCACGGTACATCCGACCGACGAATGGGTCGCGCGTCGAATAGCAGAGGCATTCCCCTGGAACGAGGCTCCGCGCTACATGATCCGGGACGGTGATCGCCGACTGCGTGCCATGGGCATTCGGGACAAGCCTATTGCGCCGGCCTCACCCTGGCATCGGAACGGCGTGAGTGTTTGGACGATATCATCGTCTTAGGCGAAGCACATCTGCGCCGGATTCTAAAATCTTACGCTCGCTACTATAATGAGACGCGCACGCACCTGGCCTTGGATAAGGACGCGCCCCTATCGCGCACCGTGAAGAGGGCAGGGCGTATTCTTTGCCGCCCAATCCTCGGCGGACTGCACCACGAATATGTTCGGATTTGATTTCCAATAGGCACAGCGGTCAAAAAACTCCGTGTCGTGCCATTGGTTGTATTTTTCATGCATTCTTTTCTCCGCCAGACCAGTTGCGTTGCCTGTCATCGCCGGCTCAGCAATCCGATCAGCAGAACGAAACACGCTACGGCAAACAGAAATGTGAGTCCCTGCCAAAGCCGCAGTGAATCGATCCGCCGATCTCGTGGCGGCAACACGCTAGGCGTCTGTGCGGCTCCCTGGCTCAATCCATTTTCCAGCGCTTTGGCAAACTCTCCGGCGTCCCCAAAACGCTTTTCGCGATTCTTTTCCAATGCGCTCATTAGGCACTGGCCGAGCCAGATCGGCAGGTCGGGACGCAGCCTTTGCAGCGGTATGATTTCGCGCTGGCCGAACGGAAACGGACCGCCGGAGAACAGTCGATAGACCGTCACGCCCAGGGAGAACACCTCCGAGCGCTGATCCGCCGGCTTTTTCCGGAACAGCTCCGGCGCCATGTAGCGGGCGGTGCCGCCCAAACGATCGTCGTCCGGCTCATCAACGCCGGGTAAATAAGCGAGGCCGAGGTCAAGCAGTTTGAGCTCGCCGTCGGGAAGCAGAAGAATGTTTTCTGGCTTGAGGTCGCGGTGAACGATTTGCAAGGCCGCCAGATCCTGCACCGCCGCGCAAAGCTTGAGCGCAAGGCCGACTCCCTCGAGATAGGCGATTGCATCCGTCCCTGACAGCCGGGCCTCGAGCGTCTCCCCGCGATAGTAGGGCAGAACAAGATACAGGCTGCTGCGGCGTTCCGGTGGGACCTCGATATAGCTGGCAATTCTCGGGCTGTGAACGGTGGCGCCAACCCAGGCCTCGCGCAGGAATCCGGCGCGAAAGACTTCGTCGTGTAGCATCGAGGCCAGCGGTATCTTGAGAACGACGTCTCGGTTGGTGAGTGTGTCGCGGGCAAGCTTCAGGGTCGTATAGCGGCTGCGATAGAGCGTGCGGCCAAGCAAGAAGCCGTCCCAATTCTCGCCGTCGCGCGGCACGCCCCGAATCGGAAGCCGCAAGAATGCCGCCGCCATTTCATCGAAACTGGAGTTCGGCGCCTTGAGAACGTCGATGACGATCGCAGTCGCGGCGTCGACCCCGGATTCATCGGGGATTGCCGTGACGATGAGGTCGGCGACTTCGTCGGCTGGTCGCGTCGCCATGAGCATGTCGGCAAGCCGCGCCGATGGCGTCGCGGCAAAGCCACCCTTACTTACGATGAAATAGCGATCGGCTGGTTCACACGCGTCCTCGATATAATCCATCTGCAACTCGGCATCGCCACCGACCGAACGGATGAGCGAGCTGGTTCCGTCAGCGGTCGGTAGTACATGCTCGAACGTAAGCGGTGCAAGCTGGCCGCCACGTCTGCGGTACACGCGGCAGTCGCCGACATGGATGATACGGACGCGCCGGCCGACGAAGATGAGCGCAGTCAGCGAGGCTGCCATGCTGTGCTCGGGATCGGCGCGGGACTGGCTGAACATCCAGGCGTTGGCACTTCGCAAGGCGAGACCGGCGGCGCGACCGGGGCCAAGCGTGGCGGCGGCGCCAAAGTAACCTTCCAATAGTCCGTGTAGCGCGATATGCGCCGCTTCTCGAGCGCGGGTTCCGATACCAATGCCGCGCGCGACCGCGGCGATGATGCCGCGGGCTGGTCTATCGAAGGCTTCGCCCTTATAGATTACGTAAACATCTGCGCCCTCGGATGCTCTTGGAGACGACGAAGACGCTCCGATCGCCAATGTCCATCCAGAGGCGCTAAGGGTTGATGGTTCCTGAGTCATTCGCTGGCCTCAAAGGGCGCAGGCCTGAACAGAAATCAGTCAGCAGCCCAGCCTTACGCCTCCAATCCACCAGTATCTTGAGAGGAGGGAGCGCTGGCAAGCACGCACCCCTTCCTGCGCGGAAGGGGTGTCACCGGGAGCCGTCGCGGCAACGCGAGCCCTGGGCTTTGACAACAGCCGCAATCGGACCGCAGCCGCCGTCGTTTGCTCGGCTACTCGGCTGCTGTCGTGACCGCCACTTCCAAATCGTGCTCGATGCCGAGCATGGCCTGTGGGACGCGCGCCTTCAGAATGAAGAACCAGCTTACGCCCAGCAGGATGTAGACCAGGAAGAAGTAAGGAAACAGATTGTATGGCGAGGCCGGCACCGGGTAGAGGCTGCCGAGCAACGACAGCACCATCAGCACTGCGCCCAGACCGCCGACAAACTTGTCGCCGGCCGTAGCGCCGCCGTTTTTCGCCAAGAAGATCGGCGCGCTCACCGAGCACAGGAAGTAGACGATGATGAAGCCGTAGGAGGCGAGAGTTCCGTACCAGCCAAAGGTGTCGGTTTCCGCCTGGCCGGCAAACGCGGCGCAGACGATGAAGTTGATCAAAGCACCGGACGTCAAGGCCACATAGGGTGTCCTGAAGCTGTGGTGCACCAGTCCCATCGAGGTGTGAACGAACTGGTAGCGTCCGAGCGAAAACAGCATTCGTCCGTAGGCATTCAGCGACGCCAGCGCGCAGGCAAAACCACTGATCGCGGCGCCGAAATACACCAATGCGGTCAAGCCCACGCTGATGCTGCTGGTGATGTCCGCGAGCGGTGCGGTACTGGCGCCGAGCTTGGTGGCGTCATCGTCAAAGCCCTGGACGATCAGATAGGTCGTCAACACGAAGAACACGCCGGCGGAGATCGCGGTGGCGACGATGGCCCGCGGTATGCTGACAGTCGGATTCCTGGTTTCCTTGCCCAACGTGGCCGCGCTCTCGAAGCCGACATATGAGAAGATGGCGAAGACGACGGCCTGCGCCGCGCTCTTGAAGTCAATGCCTTCCAGATGAACCTGCTTGGCATCGATCTTGAAGCCAAAATGGGCAAACGTGTAGACGCACACGAACAGGATGATGACGACCGATATCACCTCGAGCGTCAGGCCGATGCGCGCCGAAATCTTGATGTCACGGCAGGCGAAAGCCCAGATTCCAGCCGAGATCAGGAAGTACAAGAGAGTACTGGGAATAGGGGTGGTGAAGCCAAGCGAGGTGAAGAACGTCTTGATGAAGATGGAGGTCGCAACCGTCAGAGCCATGGCCGTGAAGATGTAGGCCGCCAGCATCGCCCAGCCGGACAGCATGCCGTAAGATGGACCCATGCTGCGCGAGACATAAATAAAGAACGAGCCAGCGGAGGGGAGGCGCTTCGCGAGTTTGCCTACATTGAGGCCGACGATCAGCAGAGCGATCGTGGCGAAGACGTAGACCAGCCACGATGCCGTGCCGGCCATGCCCGCTACGACCGCGACCGCCAGCGCCGGCGTTAGCGTCGGCGAAACATTCGCAACCGACTGACCGAGCGCTTCAAGGAACGACAGGCTATCCTTGCGTAATTCCGACCGCACCACCGCCATTATCCGTCTCCCGTTTTGGGGATGGCCGCGGCTTCCCGCCGATCACCATCCATGTTCCGCCCCCCGGTTCCGAGACCGAGGCGTTTTCCTGACACGCAAAATAGTTTCCTAGCAAGATGTGTGCCGCTCCGGAAACCCTTGGTTTGCCGGGCTTTCTGGGGGCTCGCGTGCTTTTCACCTGAGGAAACAATTGTTCCTGTTGGCTGGCGCGTGTCGGCGGAGCCTATCGCCTATCCACCTTGTCTAAGATTTGGGCGGCTGCTGTTGAACGACGCGACGTTGAACGCTCGACCAATCGGGTCCTGCAGCCCCCGCCACGGCGATGCCGAATTCTTCGGCGCCTACCGACAGCCAATGCCAAAAGCTGCCGGCCAAGCTTCGGAAAACTGAGATCGCATACGTCGGCTGGTCATCAAGCTGCCAGAGCATCACGCCGATCTGCGCGATCTGGGTGACAGCGACGTCGCCTGCACGAAACGCATGCGGGTGCAGATCGATGGCGACCCCTTTGGCCAATGTCGCTAGCGCCTTCGCGCCGCTGATTTGGAGGACGGCGTAGCCGCCCGTTTGGTCGACAACGGACGCACACCCGGCAAGATCGTGCGCCAGCGATTTGGTCCAGGCATCGCGGCTCTGCGACGTATTGGCCCCGTGATCGAGCGTCGCCAGCCAGCGCCCTGGGCCGATGCCGAGAAACGCCAGGGAGCCCTGTGCCTTTCGCCTTGGCCCCGAGGGAAGCACGATCCCCATGGCCTTGACGCGTTTCGCCAATTCCGCAGCCATTCCGCGACGCGCGGTGACGATCGCGAGCGCATCGTCGGCGCGTTCGCGCACCATGACGCCGGCGCCGTCAGCCAGGGTGAACTGCGAAAGGTGTTCGCCGAACGCAGCTTTCGACTGAAAGATATCAGCCATGGAGGCGCCTTCCCTCGGGATCGACGAAGGTTGGCGAAACGATCACGACCTCGACGTCACCGTTACGTACCGGGTCGTAGGCGCGTGCGCGCTGGCCGAGACGGCCCGGTCCTTGTTGCAGCAGGCCGAGCGCAATCCAGTGGCCGAGGGTGGGCGAATAGACCACCGAGGTGAGGTAGCCTTGGTCGTTTTCGGCGGTCTTGGCCGCGTCGAGAGGCAGAAGATGGGCGCCCGCGCGCAGCCGCTCGCCGGCATTGACTGGGACGAAACCGACAAGGGTAGGGCGGTCCGCTGCAATGAGGGCCGGGCGCTGCGCCATCACGCGGCCGATAAAATCCTTCTTGGTCGACATCATTCGCGCAAGCCCCAAGTCGCGTGCCGTGGTTTGTCCGCTGAGTTCCTGACCGCCGATATGGCCTTTTTCCACGCGCAACACGCCGAACGCTTCTGTGCCATAGGGCAGCGCGCCGAATTCCTCGCCGGCCTGCATCAGGGCACGGATCACCGCGTCGCCATAGCGCGCCGGTACGGCGATTTCGTAGGCAAGCTCACCAGAAAACGACAGGCGGAACAGCCGCGCGGTGATGTTGCCAATCTCAAGCTCGGCGCAGGCCATATGCGGAAATGCACCGTTGGAAACATCGAAGCCTGGACCGGTCAAATTCTCAAGCACCCGCCGCGAATGCGGGCCGGCCACCGCATATTGCGCCCATTGTTCGGTCACCGAGACCAATTGCACATCGAGTTGCGGCCACAGCACCTGATGGCAGAATTCCAGATGCTGCATCACGCGGGCGGCGTTGGCAGTGGTGGTCGACAGCACGAAGTGATCGGGCGCAAAGCGCGCCACCGTGCCATCGTCGAGAACGAAGCCGTCCTCCCGCAGCATCACGCCGTAACGCACCTTGCCGACGGCCAGCGTCGAAAGCGTGTTGATATAGACGCGGTCGAGGAAGCTGCCGGCGTCTTGCCCTTGCACGTCGATCTTGCCCAAGGTCGACACGTCGCAGATCCCGACGGCATTGCGCACCGTATGAGCCTCGCGGCACACCGTGGCCAGCCAATCTGCGTCGCCGGGCCGCGAGAACCACTGCGCGCGCCGCCACGGTCCGGCGTCGACGAATTGGGCCCCTTGCTGCTGCGCCCAGCCATGGCCGGGCGTCAGGCGCGTAGGGCGAAAATGCCGGCCGCGCTGCGGTCCTGCGAAAGCGGCGATTGCTACTGGAGCGTAGGGCGGTCGTGCGCTGGTCGACCCCAGGTCGCTCACCGAGCGGTCCGATAGCGCGGCCATGATGGCGAGGCCGTTCACATTGCTGGTGCGCCCCTGGTCGGTGGCCATGCCGAGCGTGGTATAGCGTTTGAGATGCTCGGCGGAGCGAAAACCCTCCTGGTTTGCCAACGTGATGTCGTTGACGGTTACGTCGTGCTGGAAGTCGATGAAAGCCTTGCCGCGCGAGTCAGCCACATGCCAAAACGGACGGAGTCCGGCCGGCTCGTCATCCGCAATCGGCACGCGCTGTGACGACGTGGGGAAGCCGGCATTGGCTGCAGCGGCTGATCCAGCCCGTGCTCCGTCCGCAAGCGCTTGCGTCAGCGTGAAATGGCCGACGGCGGCGCCGGCGACGGTCATGCCGGAGGGAAGCTGCTTGCCCGGCACAAAGGCCTGGATAACGTCAGACCATTGCGGCCTTGCGCCGAGATGGGACGTCAAACCGATCAGCGGATCCCAGCCGTTCGACGTCGCTAGGGCATCAGCCTCGATGCGGACCGTCGATCTGCGTTCGTCCCTCACGTCGATGATCTTGAGCGCATGCCCGCCACGGGTGCCGACGACCTGCGCGCCGAGCATAACGCGAATGCCAGCGCTTGCGATCGGATCTGACAAAGCCTGCGCGACCTGGGGGCGCGGGTCGATCACCGCTGTGACCTCGCACCTGCAGGCGATGAGATCGGCGGCGGTGCGCCAGCCGTCGTCCCCAGCGGTATAGACAGCAAAACGCGAGCCCGGCACCGCCGCGAAGCGGTTGAGATAGGTGCGTATCGACGCCGCCAGCATCACGCCGGGACGGTCGTTGCCGCCGAAAACGACGGGACGCTCGGTCGCGCCGCTGGCGAGCACGGTGTGACGGGCAATTATTTTCCAGAGCCGCTGGCGCGGCAGGCTGGGCGTCGCCTCGGCGCGGTGATCCGTGACGCGTTCGAGTGCGCCATAGGTGCGGTCGTCGTAGACACCGAATACAGCGGTACGAGGCAGAATGGTGACGTCCGGCAGGGACGCCAGTTCGGCTGCCGTCTCGCTGGCCCACAACGCGGCGGGCCTGCCGTCGATTTCGTGGCGCTCGGAGAGCAGGCGGCCGCCGAGGCGGAAATCCTCCTCGGCCAGGATGACGCGCGCGCCGCAACGTCCGGCGGTGAGCGCGGCCATAAGGCCCGCGGGTCCGCTGCCGATCACCAGCACGTCGCAATGGGCAAACGCCTTTTCGTAGCGATCGGGATCGGCGGCACCGGCCACCCGGCCGAGACCGGCCGCGCGGCGGATGGCAGGCTCGTAGAGCTTTTCCCAGAAGCTCGCCGGCCACATGAAGGTCTTGTAGTAGAAACCAGCTCCAAGCAGCGGCGCCAACACTGAATTCAGACTTGCGATATCGAAGCGCAGCGACGGCCAGCGATTTTGGCTGGTCGCCTCGAGCCCGCCATAGAGCTCGACGGTGGTAGCCTTGCTGTTCGGCGTCCGTCGCGCGCCGGAATTGAGTTCTACGAGACCGTTGGGCTCTTCCGGACCGGCGCTGAGAAAGCCGCGTGGCCGGTGATATTTGAACGAGCGGCCGACCAGCCTGACGCCGTTGGCGAGCAGCGCCGACGCCAGCGTGTCGCCGCGAAAGGCCGCGAAGCTCCGTCCATCGAAACGGAACGCAAGCGGAGCGTCCCGCTCGATAAGGCCGCCGCTGGCGAGCCGATGCGGCTGGCTCACGATGTGCCACTCCCGTGGACATGCGAAGCCGAGAGGATCTCATGCGTGCGGGTGTCGCGTTCGACCACCAGCCACGAATGACAGCCGGCGCCGTGGTACCAATGTTCGCGGTGAACGCCCGCCGGATTGTCGCGCAGATAGACGAAATCGAAGAATACCGCCGCGGCGCCCGGCGCCGCGGTGGCAGGCCGTGCAAGACTCGCATCGCCGCGATAGCTGAATTCGCGGGCGTCACGCTCGCCGCAATAGGGGCAGTGAATTCGCATGGATGACCTTAGTGAAGATTTGGCTGCGCGCCCTGGCCATTTTCGTCGAGAAGCGCGCCGGTGGCGAAGCGATCGAAGCGGTAGGCAGACGCAACGGCGTGCGGCTGGTCGTGCGCGATGAGATGGGCAAAGCAGAAGCCTGCACCGGGCACGGCCTTGAAGCCGCCGTAACACCAGCCGCCGTTGAAATAGAGACCGTCTACGCTGGTCCGATCCATGATCGGCGAGCCGTCCATGGTCATATCGACGAGACCGGCCCATGTTCGCAAGATACGGATACGGCCGATCAATGGCATCAAGGCCATGCCGGCTTCACAGGTGTCTTCGATGGCGCCGAGGTTGCCGCGCTGGGCATAGGAGTTGTAGCCGTCGATATCGCCGCCGAACACCAATCCGCCCTTGTCCGATTGGCTGATATAGAAGTGACCGGCGCCATAGGTGATCACGCCCGGTATGATCGGCTTGATCGCCTCGGACACGGAGGCCTGCAGGACATGGCTTTCGATCGGCAGTCGCAGTCCGGCCATGGCGCCGACGCGGGATGAACTGCCAGCAACCGAAATGCCGACTTTCCTGGCATTGATGCTGCCGCGCGTAGTCTCAACGCCGGTGACGCGGCCGGCTTCACGATTGATGCCGATGACCTCGCAGTTCTGGATGATGTCGATGCCGCGATCGCTGGCGCCGCGGGCATAGCCCCACGCTACTGCGTCGTGGCGCGCGGTGCCGCCGCGCCTCTGCAGCAGTCCGCCTTGTATGGGAAACCGGGCATTGTCGAAATCGAGGAACGGATAGATCGCGGCGACGCCGGTGCGGTCGAGCAATTCGGCGTCGATACCGGCCAGCCGCATGGCGTTGCCGCGCCGCGCGTAGGTGTCCCGCTGCCCGTCGGAGTGAAAAACATTCAGCACGCCGCGCTGGCTTACCATGGCGTTGTAATTGAGCTCCTGCTCCAAGCCCTCCCACAACTTCATCGACAACTCATAAAACCGGTTATTGCCCGGCAGCAGGTAGTTCGAACGGATAATGGTGGTGTTGCGGCCGACGTTGCCGCCGCCGAGCCAGCCCTTTTCCAGCACGGCGACATTGTGGATGCCGAACTCGCGCGCGAGGTAATAGGCGGTGGCGAGCCCGTGGCCGCCGCCGCCGACGATCACCACGTCATAGGACTGGCGCGGCGTCGCATCGCGCCATGTCGGCTGCCAACGCGGGCGTCCGGTCAGCGCATTTCCGACCAGACCCCAGCCCGAATAGCGCATCGTTCAGATACCCCATGACTTGATCTCCAGGCATTTTCCTCCTAAGAACAAATGTTTCATGCCTAGGAGCGATGCCATTTTGCCTGCAGGCGACATCCTGCGACATTTCGCGTCTGGCGGCAGGCAACGGGTTGGCTTCCTGCTCATTCCGGACTTTGCGCTGCTGTCCTTCGCCTCGGTGATCGAACCGCTGCGCGCGGCCAATCGCCTGATCGGGAATGACTATTACGACTGGTGCTATATTTCGCCGGACGGTGCCGCAGCCGAGGCCTCGAACGGTATCCGCATTGCCGCCAGTCACCGTGTTGGCGACGATGTCGCGCTCGATATGCTGTTCGTGTTTGCCGGCGGCAATCCAGCCGTGTTCAGCGACGAGGCGACTTTTTCCTGGCTGCGCACGCTGGCACGGCGCGGTGTGCAGGTCGGCGGGGTGTCAGGAGGGCCTTATATTCTAGCGCGCGCCGGTCTGCTCGACGGCTACCGTTGTACCATCCATTGGGAGCATCTGCCGGGGTTCCTCGAGGAGTTTCCGGGGCTCGCTCCTTCGCGTGTGCTCTATGAAATCGATCGCGAGCGAATGACCTGCGCCGGCGGAATTGCGGCGCTGGACATGATGCGGGCCTTGATCACTCGGGATCTTGGACCGGCAGCCGCTGCCGCCGTGAGTGAATGGTTTCTGCAGACGCAATTGCGTTTGGGTAGCGGTCCGCAGCGTCTGACCTTGCGCGAGCGTTATGGCACCGCCAGTCCGCGGCTGCTGGCGGTGCTGAAGTTCATGGAAGGCCGGCTGGCCGAGCCGGCTTCACGCACGGAACTGGCGGAGATCGCCGAAGTGTCAATTCGGCAGTTGGAGCGACTTTTCGCGGTCCATCTCGGTACGACGATCGCCGATCACTACACCAACATCCGGCTTGATCGGGCGCGCGCGCTTGTGCACGAGACGGCCATGCCGGTGCTGGAAGTCGCCGTCGCATGCGGGTTTGTCAGCGCCAGCCATTTTTCGCGGGCCTACAAGCGTCGGTTTGGTCTGTCTCCACGCAACGAACGGATGGCCGAGCGGCTGCGTAGACGGTCGGGATGAAGAGGCCACAGGCGAGCATCTGTGGCATTGCAGGCGACTGGGGAGTCAAGGATATGAAGAAGGCGCAGGCGTTACAGGCTAAGCCGAAAAAGGGCGGCGAGCGAACGCTTGCTACGGGATCGAGTGCACCTGCGGAAAGCGGGCGTACCCTGGAGCGTGCGATCGGCAACCAGGTGAGGGCACTTCGCCGTCATAATGACTTGTCGGTTTCCGACCTGGCTGCTGCCGCGGGAATATCGAGCGGCATGTTGTCGAAGATCGAAAACGGGCAGATTTCCCCGTCGCTCTCGACGTTGCAGGCGATTTCCGGCGCCCTCAGCGTTCCTCTGACGAGCCTGTTTGCCGCGTTCGAGGATCGGCGCGACTGCTCCTTTGTCCGGAATGGCCAAGGCTTGGTGATCGAGCGCCGCGGCACCAAGGTCGGCCACGTCTACCAGCTGCTTGGCCACGTGCTGCGCGGCGATGTGGTGGTCGAGCCCTATCTGATCACGCTACGCCGGGGCGCCGCGGCCTATACCAATTTCCAGCATGCGGGCACCGAGTTCATTTACATGCTCACCGGCGAGGTCGTGTACCGACATGGCGACCAAACTTATCATCTCAA
>Ga0307479_10005040_pt1 | contig 12112 bp, 12 predicted proteins | sample atmos_gasesECM4C_FD_203743 | JGI IMG/M metagenome (GOLD analysis project Ga0307479, IMG submission 203743) | Hardwood forest soil microbial communities from Morgan-Monroe State Forest, Indiana, United States - atmos_gasesECM4C_515 | ecosystem: Environmental > Terrestrial > Soil > Temperate...
CGAGCTGACCGGCACCGGCCCCGCGGGGTCGATAACCAGGGATGACGTGCAGCAAGCGGCTAGTGGAGCCACAGCCCGTTATGGCTCCGAGCGGATCCCGGTGCGGGGAGTCCGGAAGCACATGGCGGCCGCCATGGTGCAGAGCGCCTTCACCGCGCCGCACGTCACCGAGTTCCTGCAAGTCGACGTCTCCGAGACGATGACGGCGGTGCGACGCATCCGCGAATTGCCCGAGTTCGAGGGCATACGGGTGTCGCCGCTGCTTTTCGTCGCCCGGGCGCTGCTGACCGCGGTGGCCAGGCATCCGCTGATCAACTCCAGCTGGCACGAGGACGCGCAGGAAATTCTGGTGCACGGCCAGGTCAACCTGGGCATCGCGGTGGCAGCCGAACGAGGGCTGCTGGTGCCGAACGTCAAGGACGCGGGTTCGCTGCCGCTGCCCGCGCTGGCCGCGGCCCTGCAGGAGCTGACCGAGACGGCGCGAGCGGGCAAGGCCACCCCGGCCGACCTGGCCGGCGGCACGATCACGATCACGAACGTCGGCGTGTTCGGGGTGGACGCGGGAACGCCCATCCTCACCCCGGGCGAGGCCGCGATCCTGGCCTTCGGGCAGGTCAGGGATACCCCCTGGGTGGTGGACGGTCAGCTGGCGGTTCGCAAGGCCTGCACCTTGTCTTTGTCCTTCGACCATCGCATCATCGATGGAGAACTCGGCTCGGCCGTGCTGCGCGACGTAGGGTCGATGCTAGAGGACCCAGTGAGGATGCTCGCCTGGAGCTGAGCCGCCGACCCCGGAGGGAGGCCCGCCGTGTCACTCGCGAAGATGCGAGACGCAGTGGTGGTCATGGTGGGCTTCCTCGCGCTGCTGTGGGTCATCCAGGCGGCTAACTGGGCGGACGGGTACCGGCTGAACATTCTCGGCATCCAGCCGCACAGCCTCGCCCACCTGGCCGGGATCTTCACCGCCCCGCTCCTGCACGTGTCGTGGCAGCACATTGAGGGCAACACCGTGCCGCTGTTCGTGCTCGGTTTCCTGGCTGCGTACCGCTGCGTCGCCAAGTTCCTCACTGTCACGCTCATCGTCATGGTGAGCAGCGGGCTCACCGTCTGGCTGTTCCAGAGCGGCGATTCGGTGACGGTGGGGGCGAGCGGGCTGGTATTCGGCTACTTCGGCTACGTGCTGGCCCGAGGCGTGTTCGACCGGAACTGGACCGACATCTTCGTCGCCGTCTCCGCCGGGGTGATGTACTACTACATCCTCCTCGTCGCGGTGCCGGGGACCCCGGGGATCAGCTGGCTGGACCACTCCGGCGGCCTGCTCGGCGGAGTGCTGGCCGGCTGGCTGCTGCGAGCGCGGAAGCCGATAGTGTCGTCGCATGATCAGGCATACGGCACTCTTCCGGTGGACGGATACAGCCACAGCGGAACAGAAGCAGCTGGTTGAGGCCTCGCTCGCCACGTTGCCGTCGCTGGTGCCGACGCTGCGCGGGTTCGAGTTCGGCGCGGATATCGGCGTCAACGAGGGCAGCTACGACTTCGCGGCGACGGCCACGTTCGACGACCTGGACGGCTACCTCGCCTACCGCGACAACCCCGCCCACCGCCAGATGATCAAAGACGTAATCCTCCCCATAACCGCCATCCGCGCCGCGGTTCAGTTCGAATCCTCATGATCACGAAGGCTTTTGCGGGCTATAGCACGTAAAAACCTTCATGATCATGGGAAACGGGCGCTTAGAAGGCTGTCTCGGGGAGGTCCATCAGGTCTAGGGTGGTTTCTTCGGCGATGCGACGCTCGGCCGCTAGGCGCGGGAGCACCGTGGCGGCGAAGAAGCGCGCGGTGGCGATCTTGCCGGTGTAGAAGTCCGTGTCGGCGGCGCCTTCATCGAGCGCCCGCTGTGCGACCCCGGCCTGGGTGAGCAGCAGCCAGGCGACCGCCAGGTCGCCGAGCGCCATCAGCAGCCGGACCGTGTTCAGCCCGACCTTGTAGATCTCGGCCGGCCGATCCGGGGAGGCCATCAGGAAGCCGGTCATCGTGGTGACGATCGCCTCGACGTTGACGGCGGCCTCGGCGAGCGCGGCCCGTTCCGCCTTGAGCCGCCCGTTGCCTTCCTCGGCGGCGGCGAAATCCTTGATCTTGCCGAGTAGCAGGCCCAAGGCGGTCCCGCCATCCTTGACGATCTTGCGGAAGTACAAGTCGAGGCTCTGGATGCCGGTCGTTCCTTCATAAAGGCTGTCGATCTTGGCGTCCCTGATGTACTGCTCGATCGGGTAATCCTGAAGGAACCCGGAACCGCCGAGAGTCTGCAACGCCAGGTTGAGCATCTCGTACGAGCGCTCCGACCCGACGCCCTTGACGATCGGCAGCAGCAGGTCGTTCAGGCCGACCGCCGCCTCGTCGTCGGGGGCCGACTGGATCGAGTCCTGGATCGTGGCCGTGTACAGGACCAGGGCCCGCATGCCTTCCGCGTAGGCCTTCTGCAGCATCAGCATCCGGCGCACGTCGGGGTGCGCGATGATCGTCACCCGCGGCGCCGTCTTGTCCGTCATCGCGGTCATGTCGGCGCCCTGCACCCGGTTCCTGGCGAAGTCGAGCGCGTTCAGGTAGCCGGTGGACAGCGTGGCGATCGCCTTGGTGCCGACCATCATCCGGGCGTCCTCGATGACCTTGAACATCTGCCTGATGCCGTCGTGCACGCCGCCGACCAGGGTGCCCACGGCCGGCTGGCCGGGGTTGGCGCCGAAGGTCAGCTCGCAGGTGGTGGACGCCTTCAGGCCCATCTTGTGCTCGACGTTCGTGACGAAGACGCCGTTGCGGTCACCGAGCGAACCATCCTCGTTCACCGCGAACTTCGGCACCAGGAACATGCTCAGGCCCTTGGTCCCCGGGCCGTGACCCTCCGGCCGCGCCAGCACCAGATGGAAGATGTTCTCCGCCAGGTCGTGCTCGGCGCTGGTGATGAACCGCTTCACGCCTTCGATGTGCCAGCTGCCGTCGGCTTGCTGGATCGCGCGGGTGCGGCCGGCGCCCACGTCGGAGCCGGCGTCCGGCTCGGTGAGCACCATCGTCGCGCCCCACTCGCGCTCGACGGCCTGCTCGGCGAACTTCTTCTGCTCGGGAGTGCCGAGGTCCCACAGCACGCGGGCCATCGTGTGCCCGCTCGCGTACATCCAGATGGCCGGGTTGGAGCCGAGGATCAGCTCGGCCATCGCCCAGTTGAGCGAGCGCGGCGCCTCGGTGCCGCCGAGTTCCGGCGGCAGCGCCAGCCGGTAGAACCCAGCGTCCATGAATGCCTGGTACGACTTGCGCAGCGATTCGGGCACCGTTGCCGACGAGGTGGCCTGGTCGAAGACCGGCGGGTTCCGGTCACCATCGGCGAACGACTCCGCCAGCGGGCCGATCGCCAGCCGCTCCAGCTCGCTGAGGATGCCCCGCACGGTCTGTTCGTCCAGGTCCGGGTAGGCGTCCGTGCCGAGCACGTCCTGCCGGCGCAACACCTCGAACAGGTTGAATTCGATGTCACGGAGGTTGCTCTTGTAGTGGGTCATCGGGTCTCCGCCGTTCGCCGCCGCAGGTTTTCCACTCCTATGCTACTCGCAAGTAACTAATACCGCGAGCGCGATGTTGGGCGAGTGGCCGCGGGCCGACTTGTTGTTGAACCTCGTTACTCATATCCGAATTTTGGCGGTTTTTCGTATGTTGATGATCACTGCAGGCTACGCTCGGCAATTGTGACCGAAGTTCGCGCCTCCTCGACGGCACAGCACGCCGGGGTGGAGCGGCACGCCGGGCCGGAGCGGCGCGCCGCAAAGCAGCCCATGCCGGAGGATTCAGTGGCCGAGCGTCCCGACGACGGAATGCCGGCGCCTCAGTCAGCATCGGGTTTCCCGGTGCGGCGGCCGATGGGCCGACTTGTGCAGCCGGGCGGCCGACACCGGCGGGCGGTTCCGGCCAGCCTGCCAGAAGGATCGCCCGCCCTGGTCCTCGCGGTACCGAATGCCAGCGACGACGCGCTGTCCGGCACCACGGCGGAGATCGCGTCCATCCTTGGCCTCGACAACCCCGCCCTAGACGTGCGCCTCGCGAAGGTCGACAACGCCGGCCGCGGCGACCCCAAGGGCATCCGCGCGGTCCTCGCCGAAGCGGCGGCCCGCCGCCCGGCCGGCGCCCCGTCAGCGGTCGTGGTACCCCTGCTGGTGGCGCCGCACCCGGCGACCATCCGGGAAATCCACGAGGCCATCACGGCTAGCGGCACGAACGCGTCCATCGCCGAGGTGTTCAACACGAACGCGCTGCTCGCCGAGGCCCTGCACATCCGGCTTGCGGACGCCGGCCTGGCCCGCGCCGACCGGGTGCGCATGTTCAGCATCACCACGTCGGCTGACGGCATCATCGTCGCGACGGTCGGCGGTGCCGAGGCGGTGGGCTCGGCGAGTGTCACAGCGGTGTTGCTCGCCGCGCGGCTCGCGCTGCCGGTGCTGCCGGCGTCGCTGGACGGCAGTTCCGGTATCGAGGAAGGCGCCGCCCGACTGCAGGCGATGGGTGTCACCCGGGTCGCCATCGCGCCGTGCGTGATTGGCCCGGAAGCCAACCCCGGCGCCATCGAGGAAGCCGCCGCCACCGTCGGCGCGAAGTGCGCCGCACCGCTCGGCGCGCACGGCAATGTGATCAAGCTCATCGCCCAGGCCTACGGCCTGGCCCTCAGCCAGCTCGAGACGCCCGACATCGCTTTACTGTCGCGGCTTTAGCTCTCGGGCAGTGATTAGCCCGCCGGGCGGACCGCGCCGATGAGGCCCGGGTCCTCGACAGGATCGATGCGGACGAACGCGCCGGTGTACGGGGCGTCCACCATCATGCCGTTGCCGATATAGATGCCGACATGGTGAATCGTGCCGGGATCCGACGTGTCCGCGGCGTAGAACACCAGGTCGCCACGCTGAAGCTGGTCCAGCGGGACGTGCGGTCCCTCGATCCACTGGTATCCGGTCCAGTGCAGCAGCTGCACCCCGGCGTGCGCCCAGGCCATCATCGTCAGGCCGGAGCAGTCGTACTCGGCCGGGCCGGCGCCGCCCCATAGGTACGGCCTGCCGAGCTGGTTGAGCGCCCAGTTGGCGGCGACGTCGCCCTGACTGGCCGACGCCCCGGAGCTCCACGCCCAGGCCGGCGCCTGGACCGAGCTGGACGGACTGCCCGCGGCCGCGGCCTGCCGAGCCGCGGCCGCCGCCAGCGCCGCCTGCCGAGCCGCCTGCCGAGCCGCTTGCAGCTCCGCTTCCCGGGCCCGGGCGGCCGCGAGCGCGGCAGCCCCCTTGTTCGCAGCCACCTTGTCGGTACGGACGAAGGCGAGCTGGCGTGCCACCGCGGCCTGGATGGCCAGCTTGAGGTCGGCGGCCGCGCGCACATCCGCTTGCTGGGCCACCAGCAGGTCGTGGGCCTGAGCCCGGAACACGCTCGCCACCACGTTGTTGGCCTGGTTCTCGGCCAGCGAGGCGGTGCCGTCGCTGGACAGAACCTGGCTGAGCGCGAGCGCGCGCAGATACGCCTCTGGCCCCTGCCCGTCCCCGAGCAGGGCCGACACGGACCCGAAACCCCCGCCTGATTCGTACTCCTGCGCCGCCAGCCCGGCGACGCGCCGAGCGCTCACTCGCCTGGCCTTCTCCGCCGCGGCCAGCCGGGCCTGCGTGATCAGGTACGCGTCCTGCGCCCGGTGCTCGTTGACCAGCGTCTGGTCATAGCGCTCGCTGAGCACTTCCGCCTGCGTCTGCAGCGCGGTGAGCTGTGCGTTCGCGGCGGTGAGCCGCTTGTTCTCACCGCCCAGCTCGGCCTGCCGCCGGCTCACCTGGCCAGCCGCCGCGCCGACCTGGGCCGCGCTCGGACCCGGATTCCCGGCCAGCCGCCAGCGGAACGGCGTGGTCGGCAGCAGGAGCAGTATCAGCAGACCGCAACCGACGACGCCGCGGATCCAACCACGAGTGTCCCCCCCGCTACGCACCGTAGTAAGGGTACTCCTGGATGTGCTGCGCGTCGCGTGTCAACGCCGCACCGCGGAGCGCTTAATGTGATCCCAGGCACACCTAAGTCCGGATGATGATCCACACTTATAGGTGGCCGGCCGATAGGACAGGAGGATTGGTGGAGGACGCCGAACGGGTGCTCAGGCGGGCACCGCTTTTCGAGGGCCTCGATGAGGATAACGCGCGAGGTCTCCGACGCCAGCTGTCTGAGGTCAGGCTGGCACGCGGCGAGCATCTCTTCCTTGAGGGGCAAGACGGCGACCGCCTGTACGTCGTGCTCGACGGCAAGATGAAGCTGACCCGCGCCGCCGCTGACGGCCGGGAGAACCTGCTGAGCGTGCTGGGACCGGGCGAGATGTTCGGCGAGCTGTCGCTCTTCGACCCGCGCCCCCGGACGTCGACCGCTAGCGCGGTCACCGACGCCACCCTGGCCGCGCTCGCCCACGACGCGCTGCGGCCCTGGCTGATCGAACACCCGGAAGTGTCCATGCACATGCTGCAGGCACTGGCCCGGAGGCTGCGGCGGGCCAATGACGTGATGGCCGACCTCGTGTTCACCGACGTTCCCGGCCGGGTGGCGAAGAACCTGCTCGACCTGGCCGAGCGGTTCGGCGAACAGGAGCCGGACGGCCTGCATGTGCATCACGACCTCACCCAGGAGGAACTCGCCCAGCTCGTCGGCGCGTCCAGGGAGACGGTGAACAAGGCGCTGGCCGACTTCGCGGCCCGCGGCTGGCTGCAGATCTCGGCCCGCTCGGTGCTGATCCTGGACACCGAGCGGCTGCGCAAACGCGCCCGCTAGGCTACGGCCTGGCCAGGTAGTCGAGCTGGGCCTGGACCGACCATTCGGCGGCCCGCCAGACCGACCGGTCCACGTCCGCGTACACGATGGCGACGATCTCGGCCGCCGTCTGCGCTCCGGTGGCGAGAGCCGCCCGGATCTGGTCCAGCCGCTGGGCCCGGTGCGCGATGTAGTAGTCGAGCGTGCCGGCGGCGTCGGTCAGCACCGGGCCGTGCCCGGGCAGCAGCAGGCCTACGTCGAGCTGCCCGATCAGGTCCCGCAACTGGTCGAGGGTGCGCAGGTAGTCAGCCAGGTCGCCGTCTGCGGCGATGACGGTGGTGCCGCGACCCAGCACGGTGTCCCCGGTGAACAGCGCGCCGTCCGCGGGGAGCAGCAGGCTCACCGAGTCGGCCGAATGCCCGGGCGTGGCCACGGCCCGCAGCTCGCAGCCGGCCGCGGTGATCACGTCCTCGTCGGCCAGCCCTTCCTCCCCCAGCCGGTGCGCCGGATCTGCCGCCCGCACCGGCGCGCCGGTCAGCTCCGCGAACCGCCCCGCTCCCGCGGAGTGGTCGGGATGCCCGTGGGTGAGCAGGATCATCGCCACCCGTCGCTCGTCCGCTACCGCCGCCTTGAGCACCCGGCGCAGATGGCCGTCATCCAGCGGTCCCGGATCCACCACTACGACCGAAGCGGAGGAAGGCTCCGCGATGATCCAGGTGTTGGTGCCGTCCAGCGTCAGCGGCGACGGGTTGGGCGCCAGCACACAGGTCGCCCGCGTCGTCCGGTAGCCGTCGATCGTCACAGCGGATACTCCACGCCGTCCGGCAGCGTCAGCCACGCGCGGCCGTCTTCGACCTGCACCGATGGCATCAGCGGGGTGATCGTCCGGCGCTGCGTGAGGATCTCCGCGACGCTGTCGTGCGCCGCGAGCTGCTGCAGCGTCACCGCGGTGGGAGGCAGCAGGGTGATCTCCCCGGCGCGGGCGGCGTCCAGCGCCGCGGCCGGCCGCAGCCAGGTCGCCGCGTCCGCCTCCGCGTCGCCGCCGGTACCGATGCCAGCGTCAGCGACCTGATCGGCCGGCATGGCCGCGACAAAGAACCAAGTATCATAACGACGATCGCTTGCTTCTGGTGTTATCCAGCGTGCCCACGGGGTGAGCAGGGCAGCGTGGAGCCGCACGCGGGATTCCTCGAACGTCTCCCGCACGGCGGCGCCGACCAGGGCCCGGCATCGATCCGGCGTCACTCCGAGCACCGAGCCGAGGTCCTGCGCTGACACCGCGCCGAGGTCGGCGCCGGCGTCACCCGGATCGACCGATCCGCCCGGGAACACGTGCGCGCCAGGCGCGAAGTCCATCGCCCGCACCCGGCGCAGCAACAGCACCTCGACGCCGGGACCGTCGCCGTCGGCTTCCCGCACCAGCGCGACGGTCGCCGCGTCCCGCGGTTCCGCGACCGGTCGCTGGCCGCTGGCGACCTGCGCCGCCAGCGCACCCAGCGCACGCGGCACCGATACGCGTCGCCCGCTCACCGGCGACGCACGTCAGAAGGTGAGGAGCTGGGCGATGAGTTCTACTTCTACCGGAGCGTCCAGGGGGAGTTCGGCCATGCCGACCGCGCTGCGCGCGTGCTTGCCCTGCTCGCCGAACACCTCCAGCAGCAGCTCACTAGCACCGTTGATCACCGCGGGCTGGGCGTTGAACCCCGGCGCGCTGGCCACGAAGCCGACCACCTTCACGATCCTGGCGATTCCGTTCAGGCCGGATCCCGACACGGACGCGGCCGCCGCCAGCGCGTTCAGCGCGCAGATCCGGGCCAGGCCGGCCGCTTCGGCCACGTCCACCGCGCCGCCTACCTTCCCGGTGGCGAGCAGCTTCCCGTCGACGAACGGGAGCTGGCCCGACGTGTACACGAAACCGCCCGACACCACGGCCGGCACGTACGCGGCCTGTGGCACGGGGACCGGGGGAAGCTCAAGGCCGAGCGCTGCCAGGCGCTCGGTGGGGGTGCTCATGAGGGGAACCACAGCCCGTTATGAGGTGTCAAGATTTTTCCCTTTTCAGGTAAGCCACCAGCTGCTCGGAGTTCGGGCCCGGGATGACGGCCACGAGCTCCCAGCCGTCGTCCCCCCAGTTGTCCAGGATCTGCTTGGTCGCATGCACGAGCAGCGGCACGGTCGCGTACTCCCATTTAGGCATGGACCGAACCCTACCTCTCCTCGCCGCCGGGCGTTACGCCTCCTCGGGAACCTCGGCCGCCTCGGCCGCCGGCGTGATGCCCTCCAGCGCCGGCACCGGCGGGATGGCCGACTCGTCCAGCTCGGGCACCTTGACGTTCGCGATCGCCGCCTCCGCCTCGGCCACCTCGGCGTCGCCGACGTCATCCGGCTGCCGTGGCGACGTCTGCCCGGGCGCCATCTGATCGAAGAACCGCAGCAGCTCAACCGGGACCGGCATGACCAGCGTGCTGTTCTTCTCGGCGGCCACCTCGACCACGGTCTGCAGCAGCCGCAGCTGCAGCGCGGCCGGGTCGCGGGCCATCACGTTGGCAGCGGCGGCGAGCCGCTTGGACGCCTGGTACTCGCCGTCGGCGGTGATGATGCGCGCGCGCCGCTCCCGTTCGGCCTCGGCTTGCCGGGACATCGAGCGCTTCATGCCTTCGGGCAGCGATACGTCCTTGATCTCGACCCGCTCGACCCTGATGCCCCACGGGCCTTCGGTCGGCTCGTCGATGATCCGGCGCAGTTCGCGATTGACCGTGTCCCGCTCGGCGAGGAGCTGGTCCATCTCGGACTGGCCGATGATGGACCGCAGCGAGGTCTGGGCCTGCTGAGAGATGGCGAACATGTAATTCTGCACGTTCACCGTGGCCTTGATCGGGTCCACCACGCGGAAGTAGACCACCGCGTCCACTCGCACGCTCACGTTGTCTCTGGTGATGCCTTCCTGGGCGGGCACAGCCATGGCGATGATCTGCATGTTGACCTTCTGCATGCGATCACCGACCGGCCGGATGATGGTCAGCCCGGGGCCTCGGATTTCCGGCATAACCCGGCCAAACCGGTAAATAATCCCCTTTTCGTACTGCTGGACGACCTTGAACGACCGCGCGGCCGCGATGATCGCGAGCAGGGCCACGATCACGATGACGGCAATAACCGCACCCATCGAGATCACCTCTCTTCCTCGGGACCTAGCGTAGTCTCCGGGCGGTTATAGCCTCCAGTACAGGAAACTAACGGCAAGGTAGCAACTGATCGATGATCACCAGGGACACCGACTGGGACGGCGTGCGGCTGCATGTGGTCACCGGAAAGGGCGGCACCGGCAAGACCACGGTGGCCGCCGCGATGGCGCTCGCCCTCGCCTCCGCCGGGCAAAAAGTCCTGCTCATCGAGGTGGAGGGGCGGCAGGGCATCGCCAGGCTCTTCGACGGCCCGCCACTGCCTTACGAGGAGCGGAAGATCGCACTCGGCCTCGGCGCGCGAGGTGAGGGCGGCGATGTCTTCGCGCTCGCCGTCGACCCGGAAGGCGCGCTGCTCGACTACCTCGCCATGTTCTACAACATGCGACGAGCTGGCGCGGCGCTGACCAAACTCGGCGTGGTGGACTTCGCCACCACGATCGCTCCCGGTCTGTCCGACGTGCTGGTCACCGGCAAGGCCACCGAGGCGACCCGGCGGCGGGTCCGGCCCGGCGCCAAGGACAGCCCGCACGTCTACCACGCGGTCGTGATGGACGCCCCGCCGACCGGGCGGATCGGCCGGTTCCTCAATGTCAGCACCGAGGTCTCCGACCTGGCCAAGGTCGGGCCCATCCGGACCCACGCCGACACGGTGGCCAAGGTGATCAGGTCGCCGCAGACAGTGGTGCATTTCGTCACGACGCTGGAGGAAATGCCGGTGCAGGAGACCCTGGACGGACTGGCCGAGCTGCGCTCGCTGACCGGCGGCGCGATCGCCGCGGGCGGGGTGTTCGTCAACATGGTCCGGCCGGCCATGCTGTCCGCCGCGGACCTCGCGGCGGCGGCCAGCGGATCGCTCGACATCGCGACGCTGAGCGACGGACTCAAGGAGGCCGGTTTGGGCGACGACAACGGACTTGCCGCCGACCTGGCCGCCGAGCTGCGGGAGCACGCGCTACAGGTCTTTCTCCAGGATCGGATACGCGGTGAGCTGGCGGTTGCCGCGCGGCCGCAGTACGAGCTGCCGATGCTCACCGACGGCATCGACCTGGCCGGCCTGTACGAGCTGGCGGGCACGCTGCGGTCGCAGGGGGCCGCGTGAACCCCGCGCCACGGCTTGAGGTGGACCGGATCATCGACGACCGGCGGACACGGATCATCGTGTGCTGCGGCTCCGGCGGGGTGGGCAAAACCACCGCGGCGGCCGCGATCGGCCTGCGCGCCGCCGAACGCGGCCGGCAGGCCTGCGTGCTCACCGTCGACCCGGCCCGGCGGCTGGCCCAGTCGATGGGCCTGACCTCGCTGGACAACACCCCGCGCCAGGTGGACGGCGTCGCTGGCGTGAACGGCGGTTCGCTGCACGCGATGATGCTCGACATGAAGCGGACGTTCGACGAGATCGTCGAGGCGCACGCCGACCCGGACCGCGCCGAGCAGATCCTGGCCAACCCGTTCTACCAGTCGCTGTCGTCCAGCTTCGCCGGCACCCAGGAGTACATGGCGATGGAGAAGCTCGGTCAGCTCAGGCACGCCGACGAGTGGGACCTGATCGTGGTCGACACGCCGCCGTCCCGGTCCGCGCTGGACTTCCTGGACGCGCCGCAGCGGCTGGGCCGGTTCCTCGACGGCCGGCTGATCCGGGTGCTGACCGGCCCGGCGCGGGCCGGGATGTCGTTCATGGGGATGCTCAACGCGGGTTTCTCGATGGTGACCAGTGCACTGACCAAGATCCTCGGTGCCCAGGTACTCAAGGACGCCCAGACTTTCGTCACCGCGCTGGACACCATGTTCGGCGGCTTCCGCGAGCGGGCCGAATCGACGTACCGGCTGCTGCAGGCGCCGGGCACCGCGTTTCTCGTGGTGGCCGCGCCGGAGCCGGACGCGCTACGGGAGGCGTCGTACTTCGTCGAGCGGCTGGACGATGAGCGGATGCCGCTGGCCGGCCTGATCCTGAACCGCGTTCACACCTCGCCTGCCGCCCGGCTGAGCGCGGCACGCAGTCTGGCCGCGGCTGAAACCATTGACATGAACGACGGTGTTGTTACCCCCGGCGTTCCAGAGGGGGGACCCCAGGCCGGCACGTCGCTTGCCGCGGCGGCGCTACGGATGCACGCGGAGCGGATGCAGCTCGGGAAAC
>Ga0307479_10005041_pt1 | contig 12111 bp, 11 predicted proteins | sample atmos_gasesECM4C_FD_203743 | JGI IMG/M metagenome (GOLD analysis project Ga0307479, IMG submission 203743) | Hardwood forest soil microbial communities from Morgan-Monroe State Forest, Indiana, United States - atmos_gasesECM4C_515 | ecosystem: Environmental > Terrestrial > Soil > Temperate...
GAAGGCGTCGTCGTCAACGACGGGGGGACGATCAAGGCGGTGTCCGCGGTTTGCACCCATCAGGGATGCCTCCTCCTTCTGGACGCGGCTGCGCACCGCCTTCGTTGTCCTTGTCATCCGACGGTCTTCTCGGTCACCGGCAAGCTGCTCTCCTACCAGCTGGCGACGCCACCCGCCAACCTGCCGGGATTACAGGCTCGCGTCCGCGACGGTCAGATCGAAGTCCTGGTCGTCTAAACGAGCCACCTCCCTGCCCTCCCCCGCAGGCGATGTGGGGTGAGTTGTATCCCGCCTCGTATTGATCAGCGTTATGAAAGCAACGCTTCGACCCACCTCGATCCGACCCGACCAGGGCGCACGGCGGCTTCCGGCCAGCGGCAATACCGCGCTCGCGGCTTCCGCGCTCATCCAGACGGCGTTAGGCGTCGAATTCGTTCTGTCTGGCCTCAACAAGTTCGCCGATCCGCACTACGTGCAGAACTTCGACCAGTTCGTCAGCTCGAACCCCGGTACGCAAAGCGGGATCCTTTCCGGGCTGGTCAAAGGGCTGGTTCTGCCCAACGTCGCGTTCTTTGCCACCCTGCTGCAGTTCACGGAAACCGCGCTGGGCATTGTCCTGCTGCTGGGCGCGATCGAGGTCGGCCGACGCCGGTTCTCCGGTCGCTTCGGGCGCGAGCATGGATACGAGGCACCGGTGGCACTGGTCAGCGGCCTCGCCGGATTGGCGGTGGCCGGCCTCTCGCTGTCGATTGCCGTCCTCATGGGCGAGCAACTCCCGACGATCATGCCCGGGCGTGCGTTCACGACGGCGATCCCGGTCGAGCTCTTGATCGTGCCGCTTGGCATCGCCGTCGCCTGGATGGAAGCCGGCCGATTCCTGGTGCTTTGGCGCCACCGGCCCGTTGCGATTCCCGCCTCCGTCCGCGCGCAGGTCATTCCCGTAAACGAAGGTCACCGCGCGAGTTAAGGACTCAGAAGCGGTGGAGAAAGGGGATGCGCGGAGCGATCACGTAGTTGAGCTGAACCAGGAAGATCAGGGCGATGCTCACCCAGGTCGGAAACACGATGCAGGTGGCGGTCGCGATCGCATACAGCGACTGGGCGATGACGATACGGCCACGCATCAGCGCCGCGACTTCGGGCATCTCCGACACCTTGAAGAGCCCCGCTCGAAGTCCGTATTGGAGCCCCACCAGCAGCGTCATCCCCAGGAGCACGATATTGAGCCAGTACTCGACGAGCGCCACCCGGAAGGTTGGAAAGCGCGCCAGCAACTGCGTCGAAAAGGGCACCAGGGTGACAGCGAGAAGAAACGCGAGCTGCAACCACGTGTAGTTGCGATTGCTTCGCGCCAGCAAATTGAGCTGGGTGCCCTGGCCAACCCAGAAGATTCCGAGCGTCATGAAACTCATCGCATAGACGAGGGCATTCGGCGCGAGCCGCACCAGCGCTTGCATGAGATCTCCCTCACTACGAGCGCTCAAGGTTGGGACCGCCAGGCCCAGGACGAGCAGCGTCATGCCGACCGCGAAGATACCGTCTGAGATTCCGCCCAGGCGGTCGAGGTTGGTACCCGCAAACTCATTGAAGCGGTGCTGACTCCCGCGGATCAGACTCACCCGGTAAGAATGACAGAGACTGCGCTACCCGACCAAGTGGGTCGCTCCCGCCGCAGATGAGCGGCGGGAGCGACTGCGGGGTGACTAGCCAATTGTTTCCATTAGCGAGGACAATGGCTCGGCTACGATGACCGCCCCACCTGCATAGGTCCCGGCGCCATAGTGCCCGACAGTGCAAACGACCCGAATCTGATCGCCGCTGGTAGTGATCTGCCAGGTGTCCAGAATAGTCGCGATACCGTAGACACCATTTGGACCGGTTCCCGATTCCGTCGCCCCATTACCCGCGCTGCCGAAGACGCTATCGTTTGTTCCGGCCGGGGTACTGACCGGCGACGTGGCGCAAACGACATTGTCATTCGGACCGACGACCACGCCGACGGTGGCATGCACCAGGTATGTTCCCGCTGGTAGCGGTGGCGTGACAGCAAGCTCTGTTGGGCTCGACTGCGGCCCCAGCAGGATCGCCTTGTTGAGAACCTTAGCCTCGTAGACTGATGGGCCCGCGGCTCGCGAGGATCCCGTAGCCGCGACGGAGAGACTCATCATGGCGGCAAGTAGTAGTACCGCCGCAGAGACTGAGGCAGCTCGGCTCAATATCGTTCTTGCGAAGGTGCCACGCGTAGGTTTCATCTTTTACTCCATTTCTCATACGAATTTCAATATGCGCATAACGTTTCCTATGCCTCCTCGGCGCACCACCTCCCGATCGGTAAGTTCGGGTCGCACAGCCTCACGGCCGCTACCACGCGACGCAGGCAATGCATATGGCCGACGCCAGCCAGTAGAGGCCCCGCTGCCGGTCCCCGTGGCTGAAGGCCAGGACTGCTGCTCCAACGTTGCAGAGGAGCAGGACGGTCGGGAAAAACCTGGTAGCAAGGGCATCAGTGATCATGGCTACGGGCTGCGTTTCCTTGACCATGGGCTCGGCCTGGGACACATCAGCGATCCTGGAGGCGCCCTTTTGATCTCATCGCACTACTTTGGGATTCGGGTGGCGCTTGGTCAATTCACCGGCAGTCAATTTCGAGTCATTTGACGTCTTGACGCCACGCCATACGGCGGAATAGGCTAGGCCCGGAGCTGGGGAGGTCTCGCTGGATGCCAGTCGCTGAGCGCTCTATTCGTGCCCTCCGTTTTGGAGCATTCGCCGCTGACCTCCGCTCGGGGGAGCTGTTCAAGGGCGGCACCAAGATCAACCTTCAAGAACAGCCTTTCAAGATCCTGGCCATGTTCTTGCAGCGGCCGGGTGAAGTCGTAACTCGGGATGAGCTACGCCGAAATCTGTGGCCCGAAGACACGCTGGTTGACTTTGACCACGGCATCAACGTGGCCATCAACAAGATCCGCGCCGCCCTCGGCGAATCGCCTGAGGGCCAGCGGTTTATCGAAACGGTGGGAAAGCGGGGCTACCGGTTTGTTCAGGTGGTCAAGCCGAGTTCCGAGAAAGTGAAACCGCACCCGACAGCTGTTCGCGCTGATCTCGCCCCTCGCGAACGCCACTCGGTGGGACGCGCGAAGGAGGCGAGGGAGCTTCGGGAGGCATTCGCGTCGGCAACCGCCGGTCGTGGGCAGCTCGTTTGCATAACCGGCGAAGCCGGCATCGGCAAGACAACGTTGGTCGACAATTTCGTTGCCCAACTTTCGGACGCCGACGGGTCGGTTCTGGTTGGTCGTGGTCGTTGCTCTGAGCGACTCGCTGGCACAGAAGCCTACCTTCCTGTACTCCAGGCATTTGAAGACTTATTGCGGTGTGACGAAGGCAGGCGAATGGCGCGTTTGATGAAACGTGTCGCGCCCAATTGGCACAATCAGATTGTCAGCGCTGCCCCCAAGCTCTCCAAAGCTGCTTCGAAGAACGAAGTAGTGCCGAGCTCCCAGCAACAGCTCAAACGCGAAGTCATCGCCTTTCTGCGCGAGGCCTCGCGATTAGAGCCCGTCACCCTGTTCCTCGATGATGTGCAGTGGGTTGACCTCTCTACGGTCGATCTGCTCGCTTACATCGGGGCGAATCTCCCGTCACTGGCAGTTTTGGTTGTCGCCGCATACCGTCCCTCCGAACTGCTGCCACCGGGGCATCCCTTCTCAATGATGCAGCTGGATCTTCAAACGCGCGGATTGTGTCGCGAAGTGCCGGTCGACCTATTGAGCCTTGAGGAAGTGGAGCGCTACCTGGCCCTCGAGTTTCCCCAACATCGGTTTCCTCCGGGCTTCTCCAATGTCATTCACTCGAAGACCGAAGGAAATCCCTTGTTCATGGTGGATGTCCTCCGCTACCTAAAAACGCAAGGGGTAGTTGCGAATGAGGGCGGGGAGTGGACGCTGCTTCAGGACCTTTCCGCGGTCGATCGCGGGATTCCGCAGTCGGTGCGCAGCATGATTCAGCGAAAAATAGAACAACTCGAGGAGGCTGACCGGGATTTACTAATCACAGCCGCGGTCCAGGGTCACGAGTTTGAATCCGCGATCGTCGCAAGGGCTCTCGACCGAGATATGGTCGCTGTCGAAGAACGTCTGAAGGGACTCGACAAACTGCATGAGTTTGTCCGGGCGATCGGCGAATCTGAATTACCGGACCACACCTTGACTGTTCGCTATCAATTTGTACACGTGCTGTACCAGAATGCCTTCTACGACTTGCTCGGGCCTATCCGTCGCTCTGGATTGAGTGCGGCCGTGGCGGAGGCAATCGTAAGTTCTCAGGACGGTCAAGTCGCGTCCGTCGCTCCCGGGCTCGCAAACCTGTTCGATGCCGCTCGGGACCCCTGGCGCGCGTCAGGGTATTACCTCCTCGCTATCGAGAATGCCGCCCGCGTTTTCGCTCTCGACGAGGTGATTGCGCTCGCAAGACGCGGACTCGATTCCCTGAATAGGGTGCCTGACACGCGCGAACGATCCGAGAGGCAACTTCAACTGCAGGTTGCCCTGGCATTCGCCGTGTGTTACTCGCGGGGATTTGCGTCCGATGTCACGGCAAAAGAGATGGCCAGAACGCTGGAGATTTGTGGCGCATTGGGAGATAGCCCACAGCTCTTTGCCGCGTGGTTCGTAGCGTGTCTCTATTACATCGTTTCGGGCAATCTGGTCAAAGCTCAAGAAATCGGAGTGCGGCTACTTGCACTGGCCGAGACGACGCAGGATCCAATCCTGTTGCTGGGAGCCCACGCTCACGTCGGAACGCTTCTGCACATGAAAGGGGAGTTTGTCGAGGCTCATGACCATCTCGAACGGGCGGTCGCCCTTCACGATCCCCTTCAGGCGATGTCGTACGTCGCTATTTACCGAGTCGATCCAGGTCTCGGTGCTCGAGGTCAAAGCGTCACCAACCTTTACTTGCTTGGCTATCTTGACCAGGCCAACCGGCGTGTAGAAGAAACGCTCTCGCTCGCCCGGCAGGGTCCGAGTCGCGTCGCTGAGGGAGTCCCCCTCGTCTTTGCCGCATTCTTCTACCAATTTGTCGGTCAAGCTGACGAAGTCCTTCGGGTCGCCGACGAGTGCTTAGCGCTCGCTCGCGAGTACTCGATGCCTGAACAGCAGGCGTGGGCGAGCTGTATCCGCGGCTGGGCGATTGCGGAGATGGGGCGAGTCGTAGAGGGCATTGCCGAAACCCGTGCCGGTCTCGCGCAGCTCCGTGCGATGGGCGCCGTCCATGCCTTTCCATATTTTCTTGCCGTGCTCGCCGAAGCCGCGACTCGAGGAGGAAAGATTGAGGAGGGGCTGGCGGCCATCAGTGAGGGCGTCGAAGCCGCCGAGAAGCACGGAGACCATCTTTATGATGCCGAATTGCTTCGATTGAGGGGCGAGTTGTTGCTGAAGCAGGACGTCGGTAACGCTCCGAAGGCGGAAGCGTGTTTCTGCGCGGCCATCGAGATTGCGGGGCGGCAGGCTGCGAAGGCCCTGGAACTCCGCGCTGCGCTGAGCTTGACCCGGCTACGGCTCAGGCAAGGCCGGGGAAACGAGGTCCGAGAGCTCCTTGGTGGAATCTACGGCTGGTTTACCGAGGGTTTCCACACGCCCGATTTGAAGGAAGCTGCGGCGCTACTCGATCAAGTGCAGTAAGGGCTCGAGAATCAGTTAGTTACAGCTCTCGTCATCAGCGGGTCTCATCGAAATCGAAGACCGAGCTTTCGCCACCCACGTCGTAGACCTGTCGGCCGAGCAGGCTGTTCGCGATGATCGCGCTGCGCCAGGCCATCAAACTCAGGTTGGGATCCGCCACCCCGCGCATGTGGCGGGCCGCGTCCTGCGCGTAGATCCGCAAGTCGTGCGGTCTGTCCCACTCGACCGAGAAATCAGAACGGACCGGGAACCCGTCGCGACTCCAGCTCAGGCGATCGGCGAGCGGCTGCATCGCCTCGGGCAAGGCATAGCTGGACCCGGTACCGAGCACGATCACGTCGGCGCGGACCGTCCGGCTGGTGCCCCATCGATCGCGGAGAGCGAGATCGCAACCCGCGGATGTGTGCTGCATGCCGATGACCTCGTTGCCCGGTAACAGGCGGACACGACGGCCGGCCGGTTCCAGGAACTCGAGGTCGTAGAGGCGGTCGTAGATTCTCTGCAAGAGGCCCTGTGAGATACCGTCGCTCGCCAGCCGCTGCTCGGCGAGCAGGATGTCGCGCTGTTCCGGCGTCAGACCGAAGAAATAATCGCTGTAGTTAGGGTTGAAGAGCTCGTTGGTGAAGGGCGACTCGTCCAACGGGAGGAAGTTCGGGCGGTGCGAGATCCATTCCAGCTGCGCCGGCAAATGCTGGAGATCCAGCAAAAGATGTGACACGACCTCGGCCCCACTCTGACCACCGCCCACCACGGCGACCACCTTACCGGTGACATCGGTAGGGTGAAGCAGGTAGTCATTCGAATGGAACACGTGGTCGCCGACGAACGGGTCAGCCCATGGCGGAATGTTCGGCACGAGGCCGGTACCGAGCACCAGGTTCTTGGTGTGGACCACCCGGCGATCGACTCGGATGGAAAACTGCTGGTCGTCGATCGCCACCTCGAGGACTTCCGCGCCAAATTCAACATTGGGCAAGCGGCCGGCGACCCATTGCAGGTATTGATTGAATTCCATTCGGCTGACAGGTTGCGAGCGGTTGATAAAGCGATAGAGCCGTTTATGGGCGCGAAGGAATGCCAGGAAGGAGTACTGACTCCCAGGGTCGACCAGTGTCACCAGGTCTTTCAGGTAGGAGACCTGGATGACGGCCTCGGGAAACAGCAGGCCCGGGTGCCATTCGAACTCCGCGTTCTTATCGAAGAAACGCGCCGTGAAGCCGGTGGGCGCGAGCAGCGCCGCGAGGCTCAGGTTGAAGGGACCGGCCCCCACGCCGACCGCGTCGAGCGTCAAATCAGCGTCCGTTGCCGCCGTCCTGGGCTCGCTCGATGCCGTCGAGGATGAGATCGAGCCCGTACTCGAATTCGTCACCATAGTTGTAGCCGGGCTTGGTGGCGCGGTCGACCGCCATCTCGGCCAGGTGAGGATACTCGCCGGCGCGGAATCCCTTCGCGATGTTTTCCGCGATCTCTGCAACTCCCATAGCGCCCTCCGAGTTGCTGAACGGCAAGGTCAGTTCGGTCAGGGTGAATCCGTAGATGTAGCCGTCGAGGATCGAGTACGCGTGAGCCGCCATGTCGATCGAGAAGCCTGCGGTTCTCAAACTTCCGAGCACGGCGTCGTGATGACGCAGGGTCGCGGTGCCCGGTGTGGCTCGCGACTCCATCAGGCCGATGGCCCAGGGGTGGCGTATGAGAGCTTGGCGGGCGGAGATCGCCCGCGTCCGCATGGCGGTCCGCCAGTGCACGCCTTCGGCCGGCAGGTCGATTTCGCCGAACACCATATCGACCATACCGTCGAGCATGTCGACCTTGTTCCCAACATGGTTGTAGAGAGACATGGCCTCCACCCCGAGCTTCTGACCGAGCTTGCGCATGCTGAGTGACTCGATGCCATCTCGGTCGGCGAGGCTGATGGCGGCCCGCAGGATTCGCTCCCGGGTCAGGGCTGCGCGGCGCTTTGCCGCTCGTTTAGCTGGCGTGGCCACTGGTTTTCATGCGCCTCGCCCATAGGATACACCGTAAGTCCTTGCAGGCTTACGCTGTATGTGATAGGCTTACGCCACTAGCTTACGGTGTAAGTGCGAACCCCAGGTCCAGAAGGAAGGTACGAACCATGATCACGACCCAGACCCGCGTAAATGAGGGCCCAGCCACCGTTGCGGCCAATCTCACCACGATGAAGGCGATCGTCCAGAACGGCTACGGCTCGGCCGAGCTCCTCGAGCTGCGCGAGATCGAGAAGCCCACGATCGCAGCCAACGAGGTGCTCGTTAGAGTTCGAGCGGCCGGCGTCAATCCGGGGGATTGGGCCATCGTGGGTGGCCTACCCTACATCGCCCGCCCGATCTACGGGATGGGCAAGCCAAAGAATCCGGTTCGAGGCAGCGACGTGGCGGGCGAGGTTGAGACCGTCGGCGCCAGCGTAACGAGACTTCGGCCGGGTGACGCGGTCTTCGGCTGGAGTGGAAATCTCGGCGGCGCCTTTGCGGAGTACGCGTCCGTCTCCGAGGACGCGCTGGTGCCTAAGCCTGCCAATCTGACCTTCGAGCAGGCCGCGGCCATTCCCATGGCCGGCACGGTCGCCCTCCTGGCGATTCGCGATCACGGCAAGGTCCGGGCAGGGCAGAAGGTCCTTGTCAACGGTGCCTCGGGCGGAATCGGGACCTTCGCGGTGCAGATCGCGAAGTCGCTCGGTGCCGAGGTGACCGGTATCTGCAGCACGAGAAACGTCGACCTGGTCCGATCGATCGGCGCCGATCATGTCATCGACTACACGAAAGTGGACTTCACGCGGACCGGCCAGCGCTTCGACTTCATTCTCGACAACGTGGCGAACCGTTCCCTGTCGGAGCTGCGGCGCGCGCTTACCCCAAAGGGGACGCTCGTGCCGAACGGCGGTGGGTTCGACCATCGGTGGGTGGCAAGCGGAGGTCGCCTCATCAGGGCGAAGCTGTTGTTCGCGTTCGCCAGCCAGAACGTGCAGACCTTCATCGCCTCGTCGAAGCAGCAGAACCTGGTTGCTCTGAGTGATCTCATCGAGGCCGGCAAGGTCGTACCCGTGATCGACCGAACCTACCCGCTGAGCGAAACCCCTCAAGCGATCGCTTACGTCGGTCAGGGACACGCGCGAGGCAAAGTCATCATCAGCCTCGCCAGAGCCACATCATGATCGCGACCAAACCGACGACCAATGGCCACGGGCCTACCGCCTCACCGACCGCGGCGGGGGGCCGCATCGCCCCAACCTCGCCGAAACGTCTCGCCAGAATCGCCGGCGTCCTGTACTTGCTCGTCGGCATCTTCGGGGGCTTTGCCCAGGGCTTCGTGTACCCGAAGATCTACGTCGCCGGCGACGCGGCCGCCACGGCGGCCAACCTCGTCGCGAACTCCGGGCTCGTACGTCTGGGCGTGGTCGCCGACTTCTTCGACAACGTCACCTGGGTCCTGCTCGCGTTGATCCTCTTCGGGCTGCTCAAGCATGTGAATAAGAGCGCGGCACGCGCGATGGTCGTGCTCGTTGCCATCGGGGCCAGCATCACGATGCTCAACGCGGTTTTCGAATTTGAGGCGTTGCGGGTCGCCACTGGCGCTGTGAACCTTTCCGGCTTTGGTGCCGCGGGTTCCAATGCCCTCGCGCTGCTCCTGGTCGACGCCCAGCATTACGGGCTCCTCATCGCATCGATCTTGTTCGGCCTGTGGCTGGTGCCACTGGGGTATCTCGCCTACATGTCAGGGTGGTTCCCCAAGGCCCTCGGCATCGCGCTCGTCGTTGGGGGCGCCTGCTACCTCGTCGACTTGCTTGCGGCGTTCCTGCTCCCCGATGTTGGCAGGGCGATTCACGGCTACATCACGATCCCGTCGGCAATCGCCGAGGTGTCGATGGTCGTCTACCTGCTCGTTATCGGCGTGAACAGCAAAACCTCAAACGCGCGGCTCGTTCCCCAGGAGGGCAGATCATGATCGATACGAAACCAACCACCAATGGCCATCGGGCCACGGCGATGCAGACACCGGTGGAGTCGACCACGACTCCCCGTGACGTGCTGGGCTCTCGGATGACGAATTCGAGGCTGATCGGAGCGCTGTTTCTGTTGGGGTTTGTCTGTTACGGATTGGGCTCCGGCCTTGTGACGTCCCTGGTCGGAGGCTCCAACTTTCTCTCGACGATCCTGGCGAGTCAAACCATCCTGGTGATCGGAGCCTTCCTCATGCTCTTGAACACCGGGGTGGATGTTGCCAAGGGCGTTCTGTTCTTCCCGATCCTGGAGAAGCACAGCAGGCGAACGGCGCTGGCCTACCTGGCGACCATGATTGTCGAGGTCGTCCTGCTGGCCGTCGGGGTGCTGGCGATCCTCTTGCTCGTTCCGCTGGCCCGGCACGTCGGTGAAGTCGGGGCGCAAACCCTCGGGTCGATTCTGGTCCAGACGAATGCCACCGCCTACCAGATGGGCGAGATGGCGCTCGGAGTGGGAGCCACATTCCTATGCCTGCTGCTCTTCCGGACCCAGTTGGTGCCTCGGTGGCTGGCGATTTCGGGCTTGATTGGCTACCCGATCCTGGTGGCGGGAACCATCGCGGAACTCTTCGGAGTCCACATCGGCCTGTATCTCACGATCCCCGGGATTTTCTTTGAGCTGGCGCTGCCATTCTGGCTGTTCTTCAAGGGTTTTCAGCCCGAGGCCTATCGAGGGCAGGTTCGTCGCATTACCGCCTGAGGCGGGGACCATGGACGGGACACTCCCGATGGCCGGCAAGGTCGTCCTGATCACGGGCGGGACCGGCGGAATCGGCAAGGCGACCGCGATCGGACTCGCCGCGCTCGGCGCCCGGGTCGGCGTGACAGGTCGCGACCTCCCCCGCGCCGAACTGGCCGCAGCCGAAATTCGTGCCGCTTCAGGAAGCTCGGCGGCCGACGCGTTCGCCGCCGATCTGAGCTCCCAGGCCGAGGTCCGGTGGCTCGCCACGGCTGTGCTCGATGCCTACCCCCGACTCGACGTGCTGGTCAACAACGTCGGCGGCTTCTGGGCACATCGCCACCCGACGGCTGACGGCCTGGAGCGGACCTTCGCCCTCAACCACCTCGCGCCGTTCCTCCTCACCAACCTGCTGCTCGATCGGCTCAAGGCCAGCGCGCCGGCACGGGTCGTCACCGTCTCCTCGGGTGCACAGTCGAGGGGACGGATCGACTTCGACGACCTGCAGGGTGCTCGCAGCTACTCCGGACAGCGCGCCTACAACCAGTCCAAGCTCGCCAACATCATGTTCAGCAACGAGCTGGCCCGCCGCCTCGACGGTACGGGCGTAACGGCCAACGCGCTGCACCCGGGTGTCGTGCGCAGCAACTTTGGCGCGGAGGACCAGGCCCGGTGGTTCGCGGTCATGAGCCACGTGATCCTCCCGCTGCTGAAGACCCCCGCGCAGGGTGCCCGTACCTCGATCTACCTGGCTTCCTCATCCGACGTGGGTAGCGTCACCGGTCGGTTCTTCGCCAATCGCAAGCCCAGGAAGACCAACAAGATTGCGTACGACATCGACCTGACAGGCAGGCTCTGGCAGGTCAGTGCCGATCTGGTCGGCATCACGTTGGAGGGTCCCACCTGAAAGCAAGACTCCAACTCACGCCCGATAGCTTCTCGTTAAGGGGTGCAGAATAGGGTTTAACCCGGCACCGCGGTTCGCCGGAACGACGTTCGTTCGCTTTGTCAACATGCATGAGGAGGCAGGCTATGGCAGAAGCTAAAACTGCGGTCGCGAACAAGCCGGCGTGGGTCGACCTGGCGACGTCCGATGCCCCGGCGGCGCGCGAGTTTTACTCGAAAGTGTTCGGCTGGAAGATCGACGTCAATCCCGATCCGCAATACGGTGGATATGGAATGGCGAATGTTGGGGACAAACGGGTGGCCGGGATTGCACCCAAGATGTCACCGGACGCGCCGACGGCGTGGTCGATCTACATCGGCACCGATGATGCCGACGACCTGGCCAAGAAGGTTCAGGCCGCTGGCGGCAAGGTCATCGCACCGCCCTTCGACGTCGGCGACCAGGGCCGCATGGCCGTCTTCCAGGATCCGACCGGCGCGATCATCTCGGCGTGGCAGCCTCGCGCCATGAACGCGTCGTTGCCGACGGGCGAAGCCAACACCTTCGGTTGGGCCGAGCTGAGCTCGCGCGGCGTCGACAAGGCGATCCCCTTCTATCAGAAGGTCTTCGGCTGGACCCCGAAGGCCAACGACATGGGCCCGGATTCACCGCCGTACACGGAGTTCCAGCTCGGCGGCGAGAGCATTGCCGGTGGGCAGGAGATGCAGGCCATGGTTCCGGCCGAGACGCCCAGCTACTGGCTGGTCTATTTCGCCGTCGGCGACGTCGACAAGTCGTTCAAAACCGCGACGCAAGCCGGCGCAAAAGAGCTGGTTGCGCCGATGGACTTCCC
>Ga0307479_10005042_pt1 | contig 12111 bp, 10 predicted proteins | sample atmos_gasesECM4C_FD_203743 | JGI IMG/M metagenome (GOLD analysis project Ga0307479, IMG submission 203743) | Hardwood forest soil microbial communities from Morgan-Monroe State Forest, Indiana, United States - atmos_gasesECM4C_515 | ecosystem: Environmental > Terrestrial > Soil > Temperate...
GGCGCGGGGTATCTGGCAGTTCATGCCCTTCCGCGGCGAGGAATACGATCTCACGCGGACGTACTACGTGGACGAGCGCAGCGATCCGGAGAAGGCCACACGCGCGGCCGCGCACCATTTGCACGATCTCTACGACATGTTCGGCGATTGGTACCTGGTGATGGCGGCGTACAACTCGGGCCCCGGAAACGTGATCAAGGCCATCGAGCGCACGGGGTATGCCGACTTCTGGGAGCTGCAAAGGCGCAATGCTCTTCCGAAACAGACGCGCAACTACGTCCCGATCATCATCGCGCTGGCGCTGGTGGGGAAAGATCCGGCGGGTTATGGAGTGCGGGTGCAGCCGGAGAAGCCGCCCAGCGTGGACATCGTCCGGCCCGGGCATCCCATTGATCTTCACCTCGTGGCGGATGCCACCGGAGCCGATATCGACGATTTGCACCAGCTCAATCCGCAGTTGACGCGCAACGTGGCGCCGGGGGATTCCAGGTTCGAGCTGAAGCTTCCGGCAGGAACGGCGCGGAAGTTCGCGGACGGCGTCGAGCGCGTGCCGCAGAATAAATGGACAAGCTGGCGGCTGCATGCGGTGGAAAGCGGCGAGACGCTGAGCGAGATCGCCAGACGCTATCGCGTGACGGTTCCGGCGATCGAGACGGCGAATCATCTGCAACCGCGCGCCGTAATGCACGAGGGGTTTGTGCTGAGCATCCCCACCGCTCCTCCGGCAACACGGCTGGTACATTATCGCGTGCAGCGCGGAGATACGCTCGAGGGAATCGCGGAGCGCTTCAACGTCACCGTGCCGGAGCTGAGGCGCTGGAACAACATCCATAGCGAAAAAGTGCCGCGAGGCGCGCGGCTGCGGATTTATGCGGGAGGAGAACCCGCCGCGTCATCGGGCGTGAAATCGAAGACAGCTCAGAACGCAAGCCCGGCGGTCCAGAATGTACCCGCGCAAAAGCCGGCTGCGGGCAGGGAAGTCCAGCACCGCGTGAAGCCGGGCGAGACGCTGTACCAGATCGCTCATGCTTACCGGACGACGGTGGACTCTCTGCGGCAATCAAATCCGTTCCTATCCGACCGCCCCCTCGAAGCGGGCGATTTGCTGACCATCAATCGCTAGCAGTAACGCCTCCCCAAGCATGTAAGATAAAGATTCCAAGCAACTTATTGGCTCTATTGTGTAAATCCAAGTGGCAGGAATGGCACGCCCTCGGGAAGGGGCTGACTTTTCATTCCGTTGTGGCTTGACAAAGTTCGGACACTCCGTCTATAAGCGCGAGAGGCACATAGAAGGTCTCGTTGGCCTGCAATCAAATGGAGGATGCAATGTTATACGGCAAGAAGCACGATGAGGAAGACGACGAACTGCCTCGCTACGAAGAGGAAGAAGAAGAAGGACTGGAGCGGCCCGCCGAAGGGATCGTGGAAGAAGTCGAGGAAGTGATCATCGAAGACGAATCGGGTGAGGGAGAACCGGCAGGGCCGGCACCCGCTGCCGCGCGTACGTCATCGGCGCTGTCGAAAGCGAAGAAGTCGAAACCCAAGGCCAAGAAAAAGGCCAAAAAGAAGAAGGGTGCCGCGAAGAAAAAGGGCGGCAAGAAGAAATCCGCAGCGAAGAAGAGCCGTCGCAAGAAGCGCTGAGCGGTTCAAGGACAGTTCCTGGAGTTTCCGGCGGCGGGACCGCGCAGGCCTTCGTCGCGCGCGGTCCTTGCCGGTTGTAGAATCCGGCCGTGGCTTTGGATTTATTCCGCTATTCCCTTCCCGGCATGTTTCCAACTCCGTCCGCTATTTCCCAATTTGAAATGTTTCGCTTGCCGTAAACCCGGCTGCGTGGCTAGCATACGCCCCGATGCCAGTAGCGGTGGAGCACGTGAGGAGAATGCGCGGGGGCGCGCAGTCGCATCTGATGCGCTGCGCCGCGAAAGACAAACGGGACGCGTACTACGTGGTGAAATTCCAGAACAATCCGCAGGGGATGCGGATTCTGGCGAATGAATTGCTAGGGACACGATTGGCGGCGCGGATGGGGATTCCGGCGCCGGGTGCTGAGGTGATCGAAGTGCGCGAAGAGTTGATCGCGCATACGGAAGATCTCGTCATTCAACAGGGGCGAGGGCGCTCGCCCTGCAAGTCCGGGCTGCAATTCGGCTCGCGCTATCCGGGGTCGCCGGCGGACATTGCCGTGCATGACTTTCTTCCGGACGAGCAACTTCGCGGGGTTACGAACCTCGCGGACTTTTGCGGCATGCTTGCGTTCGACAAGTGGACCTGCAACACAAACGGCCGCCAGGCAATCTTCTTCCGCACGGCCGGAGAATCGTGCTACCAGGCGCTGATGATCGATCAGGGATTCTGCTTCAACGCCGGGGAATGGAATTTTCCCGATGCCCCGCTGCGCGGACTGTATCCGCGGCACCGCGTGTACGATTCGGTCCACGGAATCGAATCGTTTGAGCCGTGGATCGCGCGCATCGAGACGCGCATGACGGAGACCGTGCTCGAAGAAATCGCCAGCGAGATTCCGCCGGAATGGTATGGTTTCGATCCGGACGCGCTCGAAAAAATGCTCGAGCACTTGCTGCGGCGGCGCAGGATCGTCCGTGAACTGGTGATCTCGGCCTGGAAATCATCGGCACATCCTTTTCGGAACTGGAAGTGAGCGACGCCTCGTCGCGAGGCAGGAGCGAACCATGCCTGAAGAACGGCAGGAAATGTTTCAATACCGGATCCTGCGCTACACGCCGAATCTGATCCGGGACGAATGGGTGAATATCGGCGTGCTGCTCCAGGATGCAGCAGGGCGGCAGCAAATGCGCATGCTCGAGGACGGAGCGGGGCTGGCGCGCGTGCGACGGCTGCACCCCAACGCCGATCTCGACTTGCTGCGGGCTCTGCCCTCGGAATTCGAAGCGCGCCTCCACGATGATCCTGGGCGCACGGCGGCTTATCTCGAAAAACTCGATCAGACGCTGTCGAACGCGCTTCAGTTCGGTCCGGTGAAGGGGTTGCTGGCTCGGGACTTCGATTCCGAGATTGACCGTCTCTACCGCGAGCACATCGCGCCTCCCGTGCGCCCGCGCGGCGGAATCATCGAGACCACGCGCGACTGGATCAAGGCGCGGCTCGAAGATGTTTTTCGCCGGCGCCGCGTTCCGGGCTTGCAGCGCAACGTGCGCGTGGAGGAGTTCACCGAGCCCGGCGATCCGTTGCGGCTCGACTATGCGTATCAAAACGGCGTGCAGGGATACCTCCAATCCTTCTCCATCCGCCGCGATTCCAGCCAGGCCAAGGTGCTCGCCTACACCGCCGAGCGCATCCGCGCGCGCATTCCCGCTTGCGAGTTCACCGCCATCACGGAAATCGAGCCCGAACCGGAAAACCGGCGGCACCAGTTCGTGTCGCGGCTGTTTCAGAGCCAGAACATTGCCGTGGTTCCGCTGAACCGCATCGAGAGGTTCGCGGAAGATTTGCGGGTCCGGCTGCAATAAAGCGTCGACCTTGCGAGTTCGCAGCGGTCGAAGTTTCCGTTTATTGCGCTGAAATCATGCCCCAGGGAGGAAGTTCGCGTCGGCCGAGCAGCGCCTCGGCAGCCCAGGCAGCGAGATACGACGAAAGCGCAACGCCGTGCCCTGCATAAGCGCCGAGCACGATCGTATTCCGCGTCTCCGCGCTTTGCGGATGCCAGTCGAACACGGGAGTCCACGAATCACGGAACAGAATCGGCCCGCCCCAGCGATGCGTAAACCGCACGCCTGCGAGCGCCGGGTGCAGCCCGTGGACGCGCCGCTCGAGCGCGCCGAACATGCGCGACGGTTCTTCACCGGAAATATCCACCGCGTCGAGGTCGCGCTCATCGGGCGATTGCACCAGCCCGGCGCCCCACACGATGGAATTGTCCTGGCGGACGCGCCCCCAGAGATAGGGCATGTCCACCGTGTAGAAGGGTTTTCTTTCGGCCAGGCCGATGGCGCGGAGCTGGTCTTCGGTTAAAGGCTCCGTGAGGGCCGCGAGCGTGAGCCGCGGATGCATCCCTTCTTCGAGCTCCGCGAGGCCCAGCGACAACGCGTTCGTGGCGAAGAGAATTTTTCGCGCGCGCAGGCGTCCATTCGTGAATTGGATCTCCGGAACTTCCGCCCAAGCGACGCGCTCGACCGGATGATTTTCACAAATGACCGCGCCAAGGCGATGCGCCGCACGCGCAAGCCCGCTCACGAGTTTCCCCGGGTCGAGCGTGCCACCCGGCACTTCCTTCACGACGCGCAGCGTTCCCGAGTCATTCCATCGAATGAGCGAGCGCGCGAGCCCGCCCGAGCGGCCGATCTCCCAGGCACTGGTAAGCGCGAGATCACACTCCACGTGAAGCTCCGCGAGGATTTTCGTGAAGCCCGCAAGAACGTCGCCCAGGCCCGGCTGGTCGCCGGTGGCTGTCTCCGAAAGAGCCATGCCGCCGGTGCGGCCGCTCGCGCCCGCGCCGATGCGTCCGGCTTCGAGCACGACGACAGACTTTTCCGGCGCGAGATGGCGCAGCCAGGCGGCAGACGCAAGGCCGGTGAAACCGCCGCCGATCACGGCGAGGTCCGCCTCCGCCGGCGCAAGCTGCTGCGGCGGCGCGAAATCAATTTGCCAGGGCGGCTGGCCCCAGGGATGGCGTTGCGCGGAGGGAATCATGGGGAAAAGGTTGAGAGTCGAGAGCTAACGGTTCAGGGCAAGACCAAGAACCTGAAGCATGACCCGCCCGGGAAGAGCGCACGCCTCTCTCGACTTTCGACTCTCAACTCTGGACTGCTTCACAGCACGCTCTCCGTCCAGTTCTCGAGCGTGTGCTTCACCTTGCCCATGAATTGGTGGGCGACGGCGCCGTCCACGACGCGGTGGTCGTAGGAAAGCGTGAGATAGACCATGGAGCGGATGGCGATGGCGTCGTCAATCACGACAGGGCGTTTCTCGATCGTCCCGAGGCCCAGAATCGCCACGTTCGGCTGGTTGATTACCGGCAGGCCGAACAGGCCGCCGAAAACCCCGGGGTTGGTGATCGAAAACGTGCTTTCGGCCACTTCTTCGGGCTTGAGTTTTTTCGAGCGCGCCCGCTCGGCGAGATCGTTAAGGGAGCGCGCGATGCCGAGAAAATTTTTCTCCTCGGCGCCCTTGATCACCGGCACGATGAGCCCCCAGTCGAGGGCCACGGCGATTCCGATGTTGCACTCCTTGTGCAGGACGATGTTCGTGCCGTCCACCGACGAGTTCACCGTCGGGAACGCGCGCAGCCCTTCTACCGCGGCGCGCACGAAGAACGGCATGAACGTCAGCTTCGTTCCGGAGGCCTGCTCGAATTTGTCCTTCATCTTCGCGCGCAGCGCGGCAATCGCCGATACGTTTACCTCGTCCACCGAGTACACGTGCGGCGAAACCCGCTTCGAGAGCACCATGTGTTCGGCAATCCGCTGCCGCATGACGGACATGGGCTGGACTTCGTAATGCCCGAAGTACATTTTCTCGCGCGGCACGGCCGTTTCCATGGCGCCCTTCGCTACGGCGCCGCCTGCAGCGGGCGGGGGGATTTGTGTGGGAGCCGCGGCTCCCGCGCCCGCGCCACCGCCTTCGATGGCGCCGAGGATATCGCGCTTGCTGACGCGCCCGCCCGCGCCCGTTCCCGGCACCTGCGCGAGGTCCACCTCGTGCTCGCGAGCCAGCCGGCGAACGAGCGGAGAACTGCGAATTTTTTCGCCGGTCGGGGCGGCGGGGGGTTGCGTCGCAGCCGGAGCAGCGGCGGCGGCTGCGGCCGAAGCCTTGGGAGCAGCCGGTGCGGATGCGGCAGGCCTCGCAGCTTCCGCCTTCGGGGCAGCCGCTGCGGGCGCAGGAGCTTGCTTCGGCGCTTCTGTCTTTGGTGGCGTCGCGGCGGGCGCAGCCGCGCCTGCTCCGTCCGAGTCAATCAGCGCGACGACGGTCTGAATCGGCACGGTCTGGCCTTCGTTGACCTTGATCTCCTTGAGTATGCCGGCGGAGGGAGAAGGAATCTCGGCGTCCACCTTGTCGGTGGAGATCTCGAAGAGCGGTTCGTCGCGCTCCACTTTGTCGCCCGGCTTCTTCAGCCACTTGGTGATGGTGCCTTCAAAAATGCTTTCGCCCATCTGGGGCATGATGACGTCAACAGCCATCGTCGTCTCCTCTGAACTCGCTACTCCGCGGCCAGGCATTCCTCGTGCCAGACGCCGGGGATGCCCTCAAGCGTGTAAATCTCGTCGCCGCCGTGAAAAAAATCGACCGCCTTTACCTTCGCCACCTTGCCGGCATACGCAAGCTGCTCGGGCTCGAGCTCGTTATGATACTGCCCTTCCTCCATGAACTTCTCGAGGAACGCGCGAGTGGCCACGCGCACTTCGGCCCCCACTTCGAACTCGGCAACGTTCAAACCTTTCGTTTTTCCCACGTCACTTAACCTTTCTTTTCCACTTCAGTATTGTGCCAATTCGCGCGCGGCGGCGGCAACCTTTTCTGCATTCGGCAGGAAGCGCTCCTCGAGCGGCGGCGAGTACGGCACCGGCGTGTCGAGCGACGTGACGCGCATGATGGGCCCGTCGAGATGCTCGAACGCCCCTTCGTTGACGATCGCCGAAATCTCCCCCGCGATGCCGCCCGTGCGCGTGTCTTCGTGGACGATCAGCAGCTTGTTCGTCTTCTTCACCGACGCGAGGATAGTTTCGCGGTCGAGCGGCGCGAGCGTGCGCAGGTCAATCACTTCCGCGTCGATGCCTTCCTTCACGAGCAGCTCAGCCGCTTCGAGCGAAGTATGCGCCATTGCCGCATAACTTAAGATCGTGAGGTCTCTGCCCTCTCGCCGCACCACGGCTTTGCCGATGGGGACCGTGTAATCGCCTACTGGAATCTCTCCCTTGATCCGCCGGTAGAGGAATTTATGCTCGAGGAAGAGCACCGGGTTGTTGTCGCGAATCGCCGATTTGAGCAAGCCTTTCGCGTCGTATGGCGTCGAGGGGTAGACGACCTTCAGCCCCGGCGTGTGCACGAAATACATTTCCGGATTTGCCGAATGGAACGGCCCGCCGTGAACGCCGCCGCCCGATGGGCCGCGCAATACCATCGGCACCGGGGCGCCCCAGCGATAGTGCGATTTGGCCACGAAGTTCGTCACTTGATTGAAGCAGCAGGCGATGAAGTCAATGAACTGCATCTCGACCACCGGGCGCAATCCGAGATAGCTCATGCCAACCGCTGCTCCCACGATGGCCGTCTCGCTGATTGGCGAATCAATCACGCGCTCGGGGCCGAACCTCGCGAGCAATCCTTCGGTTACTTTGAACGCGCCTCCGTACACGCCGATGTCCTCGCCCAGAGCGACAACCGCAGGGTCGCGGTCCATTTCTTCGAACATCGCCTGCCGGATTGCCTCGAGCATGGTGATCACGGCCATCGTCAGCGCCCTCCCTGCTTGCCCTGAGGGCCTTTCCGGAACGGCTTGCCGCCGCGAGGGTTATTGTCCCGGCGGTTTCCGTCTCGAACGGCGCGCTCGAAGCGCTTCGCTTCGGCGGTCTGGCGGAAGGCTTTGTCCTTCGGCCCGCGCCCGAACGGAACGCGATCTACAACCGGTTCGCCCTCCTTTGCAATTGCTTTCGCGGGCGCAGGAACGGCGGCCTTTGCCACGTGCTTCTCTACGGGCTTGGCCGGCTGCTTAGAAGCTTCTTTACCGTTGCCACCCGCGCCGGCGGCCACGGCTGCGGCTTCGGCCTGCCTCACGTTTGCCGTCTCCGCTTCGAGCCCGCCATAGTCCTGCACGTTCCACGCCGCTTTGACGCTCGAATTCGGCGGCGTCACTTCCTGTTTCGGCCGCTTCCAGTCAGCGGCGATCGTGTGGCAGCCGTCGCAGAAGACGCCCTGCTCGGCCAGCTCGGGCGGCGGCAACGGCGACTCCTCGGCGAATTTCTGATCTTCGTCCAACACCCGCTCAATGCGCGCGTCAATTTCGGACTTAGCCTTCGCGTCCCAGAGTTTGTTTTCCGCCAGGTATTTTTCGTAGCGCGCGATGGGGTCGAGCGCCTTCCAGTGCTCGAACATTTCCTTCGGGACGTACTCCGCGGGATCGTGTTGCGCGTGGCCCCTCATGCGCATGGTTTTCACTTCGATCAGCATCGGGCCGCGGCCCGCCCGGCAGTCATCCACAGCTTCCTTCGTTGTGTTGTAAACGGCCACGACATCGTTTCCGTCCACGATCATGCTCTTCACGCCGTAAGCCACGGCGCGATCGGCGAGATTCTTAACCGGCACCTGGCGCGACACCGGCGTCGAATACGCCCATTGATTGTTTTCGACCACCAGAACGAACGGCGCGCGCTGCGCCGCCGCAAAGTTCATCCCTTCGTGGAACGCGCCGGTCGAGCTGCCGCCATCGCCGATCCATGTGAGCGCCACGATATTTTGGCCGAGGTACCGTCCCGCCATGGCCACGCCCGCCATCACCGGAATCAAATCACCCAGCATGGAAATGGGCGAAACCGTGTGCCGCGTTTTCAAATCGCCGAAATGGCTGGTGCCGTCCTTGCCCAGCGTGGGCGACGTGTACTTCGCCATGTGCTGCGTGAAAATGTCGCGCGGCTTGAAACCCTTCACCAGCAGCGCGCCGATATTGCGGATCATGGGCGCCAGCCAGTCGCGGGGCTCAAGCGCGTACGCCGTGCCAACCGATACCGCTTCCTGGCCCAGGCTCGAATACAGGCCGCCGACAATTTTATTTTGCCGGAAGAGCCGCACCATGCGCTCTTCGAGCTGGCGATTGAGCTGCATGTAGTAGTACAGCTCGAGGTGCTGTTCGTTGGTGAGCTTTGCGCTCATTCAAATTTCCCCATTTCAAGCCATCACTGAGTCCGCTGCTTCGCGGCGGACCGAAAAGGCCGCGAGCCGTTCGTCCAATTCGCCGCGGCTCACGGCAGCCATCTCGCACCCGAAAACTTCTCCGAAATTTTCCACAACGCGCGGCCGGGCATCTTCTGAACGCACGCTACGCCCGAGGATCCGCTCGAGCGACGTCGCGCGCTTCCCGGCAATCCCGCACGCAACGATCCAATCAAAGTAGCGCAGGTCCGCCGATACATTGTACGCGAAGCCGTGCGAAGTCACCCAACGGCTCAAGTGCACGCCCAGCGCCCCGAGCTTCTCTTCGCCCGCCGGCGCATCCACCCAGATGCCGTGCATGCCTTCGACGCGCTTCGCGGCGACGCCGAAATCCGCCGACGCGCGGATCATCGTTTCTTCGAGCTGGGCAACGTACCAGCGAACGTCGCGGCGATATTCCGCCAAATCGAGAATCGGATAGCCGACGATTTGCCCTGGGCCATGATACGTGATGTCGCCGCCGCGATCCGTGGCGTGGAATTCGACGCTCGCTTGCGCAAGCACGCTTTCGCTCGCGCGCAGGTTTTCGCGCTTGCCGTTGCGCCCGAGCGTGATCACATGCGGGTGCTCGCACAGCAGCAGCACGTCCGGAATAGCGCCGGCCTTGCGCGCCTCTACAAGCTGCCGTTGCAATTCGCATGCAGGCGCGTAGCGCACAAGCCCCAGGTCAACCACCCAGCAAGTTTTCGCCGTTTCGTTCATGAACGCTTTGTGGGTCGCCCCTTTAGGGGCGACATTAAATCAGCCAAAAGAGAAGGGCTTTAGCCCCTGAAGTGCCAGTTGCCGCCCACATCAATAATTGATCGCGATGCCGCGCACGGCGTTGAACGCGTCGCCCATCGCTTCCCACACCGTGGGATGCGCATGAATCGTCGAGGCCATATCATCGAGCGTGGCTTCAAGTCCCAGCGCGGCCACCGGCTCGCCGATAATTTCCGTCGCCAGCGGCCCGATCGCGTGCACCCCAAGTATCTCGCCGTATTTTGCTTCGGCCACGACCTTGATGAAGCCCTCGTGCATTCCGAGGATCGTGGCTTTGCTGTTGCCGATGAACGGGAACTTTCCGGTCTTCACCTCATAGCCCGCTTCGCGCGCCTGCTTCTCCGTCAGCCCGATGGACCCAATCTGCGGCTCGCAGTACGTGCAGTTCGGGCAGCGTTTGCGGTCGAATGGCTGCACATCTTTTCCCGCCATGCGCCCCACGGCGATGATGCCTTCCATGGAGGCCGCATGCGCGAGCTGGGGCAGCCCCACAACAATGTCGCCGATCGCGTAAAGGTGCGGCTCGGCAGTCTCGAGATACGCATTCGTGTGGACGAACCCGCGCTCCACCTTGGCCTTCGTTTTCTCGAGCCCGATATTTTCCGTCAGCGGGCGGCGTCCCACGGCGATCAGCACTTTCTCCGCGCTGATCGTCTGCGGCTTTCCCGCCTTGTCCTTGAACGCCACCGTTGCTCCTGTGGCGTCCTTCTTCACCGACTCGACTTTCGCTTCCGTCTCGATGCGCATGCCCTTCTTCTTGAACGCCTTTTCGAGCTCCGGCGAAATGTCGTCGTCTTCGAGCGGCACAATCCGCGGCAGCGCTTCGAGGATCGTCACTTCCGTGCCGAACGTCCGGAAAATGGACGCGAATTCCACGCCCACCGCGCCCGCGCCAACCACCACGAGCGATTTCGGAATATCCGGCAGCAGCAGGATTTCGCGGTTGGTCAGAACCGTCTTGCCGTCAATTTCAACGCCCGGCAGCGTCCGCGCATCCGAGCCGGTGGCAAGGATAATATTGTTTGTCTCGAGCTCGGTCGTCTTGCCGTCCTTCTCCACCGACACGCGGCCTGGCCCCGCGATTTTTCCCCATCCCGTGATGGATTCCACTTTGTTCTTCTTGAAGAGCGACGCGATTCCCAGCGAGTGCTTCTTGACGATCCTGTCCTTGCGCGCCAGGATCGCCTGCCAGTTGATCTTCACGTCCTTCACTTCGAAGCCGAATTCCTCCGCGCGCTTGAAGTAATCGTAAATGTCCGCGTGATGCAGAAAAACTTTCGTCGGAATGCAGCCGATGTGCAGGCAGGTGCCGCCCAGGAAAGGGTCCTTTTCGACGACCGCAACCTTCAGGCCCCATTGCCCGGCGCGAATCGCGGCAACGTAGCCTCCCGGCCCGCTCCCGATTATGACCACATCATATTTTGCCAAACGAGTTCTCCCTTTACCCTGACGCGGGCAGCTTCCCGCCAGCATCTTTGCCTTTTCTGGCGTGCGGCGGCCTGCCTGTCGCAGGCAGGCTTCACGCCGCTTTCTTATTCACCGTCCGCCCATAGCTTGTCATCCCGAACTCGGCTGCGTTGCCGCAGCCGCGGTGAGGGATCTGCTGTTCGATTGTCCCCGTTAGATGTTCTCGAAGGCATCGAGGGTTCGTACGATGTGGCTCTTCCAGGCCGCGCAAACAAAGGATTTTAGCAGCCGCCCCCGCCCCCCCGCAACCGCAACCCTCTATCTCTTCGGGGGCACTGTTTGGCTATCCAGACCACTCGACTTGTCACGCCTTGGCGTATAAGCTTGTAAATCCAACTCACACCCCAAGCCAACTGCCGGCAATCAACCTGAGCGGGCGCCCCCATCCCTTCGTTCGCCGCAGCGCAAGGGTCGGCGTTATTGACCCTGGTCGATCAATCACCCAAGGCGGCGGAAGCAGCGCGCTTTGTTCCCCGAGAGGATGTCCGTCGCTTCGCACGCAAGGCGGCGCGCTTTGTTCCCCGAGAGGATGTCCGTCGCTTCGCACGCAAGGCGGCGCGCGCGGGCCGGACTTCGAAGCGCACACCTTCCGCGTGCTGCAAATAGGCAACGATCTCAAACAAATTGCGAGCCTGAGGGTTGCCACGGGGACCGAGCATCCGCATCAGACTTTTCGCCGAGCGATGTGTAGCGTCGCTCAGTTTGGCAAAGCCAACTGTCGCATTGATGAAATCGCGCAGGATGATCTTGCCAGTTTCCACGTCGCCGGAAAGAAAGTTCTCGATTCCTTCCCGGAGAAGCGCCTTGCGAAAGCCAGGATCACGCTTCACCCGCGCCCGGATTGTTTCCTTGAAATCTCGTGTCAAAGCCATCTAGTCACCTTCCTGTTGCTTTTCGCCGTTTATAGTCTTGCCACCGGCCCAGCGCAGTAATGATATCTTCCTGCTGGCGCTTTTTCGTTCCGCCTCCGACGAGGAT
>Ga0307479_10005043_pt1 | contig 12110 bp, 11 predicted proteins | sample atmos_gasesECM4C_FD_203743 | JGI IMG/M metagenome (GOLD analysis project Ga0307479, IMG submission 203743) | Hardwood forest soil microbial communities from Morgan-Monroe State Forest, Indiana, United States - atmos_gasesECM4C_515 | ecosystem: Environmental > Terrestrial > Soil > Temperate...
TGAACGAGTTCCGGCTCAGCGGGATCCTGGTCGAGCGGGCTGCGCTGCGCTTCACCCCGGCCGGAGTTCCGGTGGTGGAAGCCCAGATACGGCATCGGTCCGATGTGATCGAGGCCGGGGTGCCCAGGACGCTGGAGTTCGTCGTCAGCGCAATCGGACTGGGACCGATCGCCGGCGCCCTGGAGCACGAACCGCTCGGGGTGCAGCTGGACCTGGCGGGGTTCGTGGCCCCGAGGTCGCGCCGATCCCGCAGGCTGGTGCTGCATCTGACCGGGCTGCACCGGGCGCGGGCGGTATTGGAATGAAACGATTAGTCGGGAGTTGACATGCCACCACCACGCAAATCGACCAAGGGCAAACCGGGCGGCCGCGGAGGCCGCCCCGGTAGCGGCGGCGGGCGCCGCGCTCAACAGCAAAATGCCCTGTTCAAGCGCCGCAAGTTCTGCCGCTTCACGGCCGAGAAGGTCGTGATGATCGACTACAAGGACATCGAAACGCTGCGCGATTTCATCCTGGACAACGGCAAGATCATCCCGGCGCGGCTGACCGGTACCAAGGCGCATTACCAGCGCCAGTTGGATACGGCGATCAAGAGAGCTCGCTTTCTGGCGTTGATTCCCTATACCGACAACCACTGAGCGTCGACCATGCAAGTGATCCTTCTGGAAAAGCTGGCCAAGCTCGGCGAGCTCGGCGATATCGTCAAGGTCAAGGACGGCTTCGCCCGCAATTTCCTGATTCCCCAGGGCAAGGCCCGCCGTGCCACCGAGACCGCGCGCAAGGAATTCGAGAGCCGCCGCGCCGAGCTGGAACTGGCGCATGCCGATCGGCTGAAGCGGGCGCAACTGGTCGGCGAGAAGCTGGCCGGACTGACGGTGCAGATACCCGCACGGGCGGGCGTGGACGGGCGCCTGTTCGGGTCGGTGACCAACTTCGACATCGCCGAGGCGGTCAAGAAGCAGGGCTTCGAGATCGCCAAGGCGCAGGTCAGGATGCCGCAGGGCTCGCTCAAGTCGGTCGGCGACCACAAGGTGGCGCTGGCGCTGCACTCGGACGTCGTGGTCGAGATCATCGTTTCGGTCCTGAGCGACGCCGTGTGAGTTCCGCGGTCGCCGATGCGCAACTGGCGGCCCTGCACACGCCGCCGCATTCGGTCGAGGCCGAACAGTCCGTGCTGGGCGGACTGCTGCTGGACAATTCCGCGTGGGACCGGATCGCCGACCGCATCGGCGCCGAAGACTTCTACCGCCACGATCACCGGCTGATCTTCCAGCAGATCGCTCGCCTGATCGATCAGAGCAAGCCGGCCGACACGGTCACGGTGTTCGAGGCGCTGCAGGCCGCGGGCCAGGCCGCGGACTGCGGAGGCCTGCCGTACCTGAACGCGCTGGCGCAGAACACGCCCTCGGCGGCCAACATCCGGCGCTACGCCGAGATCGTGCGCGAGCGCTCCGTGCTGCGCAGCCTCGCCTCGGTCGGCGAGGAAATCGCCATCTCGGCGCGCGAGCCGCAGGGGCGCGACGCCAAGCAGATCCTGGACGAGGCCGAAGGCAAGGTATTCCGGATCGCCGAGCAGGGCTCGCGCAGTCGCACCGGGTTCGCCCGTCTGGAGACCCTGCTCACGCGGGTGGTCGAGCGCATCCAGGAACTGTTCGAGCGCGCCGGCGGCAGCGATGTGACGGGCGTGCCCACCGGCTTCGCGGACCTGGACTCCAAGACGGCCGGTCTTCAGCCGGGCGACCTGATCATCATCGCCGGGCGGCCCTCGATGGGCAAGACGGCGCTGGCGCTGAACATCGGCGAACACGTGGCGATCGACCTGGGCATGCCGGTGGCGGTGTTCTCGATGGAAATGGGCGCGGCCCAGGTCGCCCTGCGCATGCTCGGATCGGTCGGGCGCATCGACCAGCAGCGGCTGCGCACCGGCCGCTTGAACGACCAGGACTGGCCGCGGCTGAGCGAGGCGATCGAGCGGATGCATGCCGCGCCGCTCTACATCGACGAGACCCCGGCACTGAACGCGCTGGAGCTGCGGGCCCGGGCCCGGCGGCTGGCGCGCGAATACAAGCAGCTCGGCCTGGTGGTGGTCGACTATCTGCAGCTGATGTCGGCCAGCGCGTTCGGTGAGAATCGCGCCACCGAGATCTCGGAGATCTCCCGCTCGCTGAAGGCGCTGGCCAAGGAGCTGCAGGTGCCGGTGGTGGCGCTGTCGCAGCTCAACCGCACGGTGGAATCGCGCACCGACAAGCGGCCCGTGATGTCCGACCTGCGCGAATCGGGCGCGATCGAACAGGATGCCGACCTGATCCTGTTCATCTACCGCGACGAGGTCTACAACCCCGACACCAGCGACAAGGGCGTGGCCGAGATCATCATCGGCAAGCAGCGCAACGGGCCGATCGGCCGCGTGAACCTGCGCTTCGGGGGCGAGTTCACGCGCTTCGACAATCTGGCCAGCGGATCACCGTCGGCGCCGTTCTAGCCCGCCATTGAGCCCGCGCGTCGAGCCCGAAGGCGCCCCCGTGCCGGCCGATCGCTGGTACGTGCTGGCCGTTCTGACGGTCGTCTATGCGCTCAATATCGCGGACCGCTTCTCGATCTCGACGCTGATCGAGCCGATCCGCCTCGAGCTGCACCTGTCGGACAGCGGCGTCGCCTTTCTCACGGGCGTCGCCCTCGCGCTCTTTTACGTGACGGTGGGCATTCCGATCGCGTCCCTGGCGGACCGGGCCAACCGACGCAACATCCTGGCGATCGCGATTGCGCTCTGGTCCGCAATGACCGCCCTGTGCGGGCTGGCCCAGAACTACACGCAGTTGCTGCTGGCCCGCTTCGCGGTCGGGATCGGCGAAGCCGGCGGAACGCCGCCGTCCACCTCCATTTTGGCCGACAAGTTCCCCGCCGCCCGGCGACCGATGGCGCTGACGATCTTTGCGCTGGGGGCCTGCCTGGGCGCATGGCTGGGTTCGTCGGTGGCCGGCGCCGCGGCCGAGCGCAGCGGCTGGCGGGCCGCGTTTCTGGTGCTCGGCCTTCCGGGTCTGGTGGTCGCTGCGATCGTTGGGTTCACGGTGCGCGAGCCCCGGCGCGGCGCACTCGATGCGGCGCCAGCCGCCTCGCCGCGCAGCACGCTCGCCGCTTCGCTGCGCTTCATCGCGACCCAGCGCTCGGCGGTTCATTTGCTCGCAGGAGGGTCCGTCGCAACCCTTTGGACCTGGGGTCTGATGTGGTGGACGCCCGCATTTTTGCAGCGATCGCATCACTTGACGGTGGGGCAGGCCGGAGGGCTGCTGGGACCGATGCACCTGGTCGCCGGAACCGCCGGCACTTTGCTGGCCGGGTGGGTGATGAGCCGGCCAGCGGCCGCCGATCCCCGCTACGTGGCGCGACTGCTCGCGTGGGGCATGGCTCTGGCGACGGTTCCCTCGGTCCTCGTGTACTGGGTCACCTCCGATTGGGCCGCGACCGCGCTGCTGTGGATCTTCGTACCCGCGGTGTATTTCTATATCGGCCCCATCCTGGGGCTGCTGCAGAATGTGGTCCCCGCGCACATGCGCGCCACGACGTGCGCTGTCCTGCTGTTCACGGCCAACGTGGCCAACCTGGTGATCGCGCCGCAGGCGATCGGGTGGCTGAGCGACTGGTTCGCAGGATCGTTCGGCGCGGGCCGCGAATCGCTGCGCTGGGCCCTGCTGTTGCTGGCGCCCGCTGGCTTCTGGGCGGCCTGGCACTTATGGACCAGCGCGGCCACGATCCGCGAGGACCAGGCGCGGGCGAGCTGAAGTTGCTGCAAGGGGGGCCACTGCGGCCCACCTGGTGGCGTGTCACCTGCGCGAGGCGCGTAGGGTTACTCTCCGACTCGAGTACTTTGCTTCAAAGTCGACCCGCGCCCCGCCAGATACAGCAGACTACCGACTGCGAGCAGGCCAGCCACGCTCGCATACGCCAGGAGCTTCACCTGCAACAACAGCGCCACGCAAACCGCTGCGGCCAACACGGGGACCAGATTTCCGCCCGCCAGTCGCACAGCGCGGTCCGCACCGGCAAATTGAGTCTTCAGGCGCGGCAGTGCGGCAATGCAAGCCAGCCACAAGGCAAGCCGAGTCAGGACACTGAGTCCCGCCAGCCAGACGAAACCGCTGGTGGCGGCGAGCAGGAAGCACGCAGCGCCAAAGAACCCGATGGACCAGAGCGGCGTCCGGTAGGTCGAATGAACCGAGGCGAACCAGCGCGGCAGCTGCCCTTCAAGCGCGAGTCGATACGTGATGCGAGCAGTCGAAAACATATTACCGAGCAAATTGGCGGCGATCGACACCACTGCAGCCGCCGCCAGCAGGAGTGCAGCCCACGGCCCCATGAGCGCTGCCGCTGCATCAACCAGCGGCCGGGTCGAGGTCGCGAGGCTGTCTACCGCCGCGACGCTGACGGCCTGAATCAGGGCGTACAGGCCGACGCAGACCGATAACCCCGCCAGCAGGGCGCGTGGAACGTCGCGCTGCGGGTCCCGCGCTTCCCCGGCGACCACGGTTCCCGACTCGAAGCCGGTATAGGCGTAGATGACGAGCAGCACCGCGGCGCCCAGATCGTGAAGATCCGTCGGGGTTGGCAGGTGCAGATTCGGGCGCAGCTTCAGCAATCCGAACAGGACGAGCGCAATCAGAGGCGCAAACTTCAAGACGGTGAGCGCGCTCAGACAGCGCATCGCGCCACGGACTCCGACGGCGTTAACCACGCTGAGCGAGCTGCACACCCCAAACAGCAGCACGGCGCGCCAGCCGGCGCCGATCGTTCCTCCGGCCAGATAGGCGAACGAATCGACCAGCAGATTCACGTTCGCGGCGAAGGCCAGCAAGCGCGCGACGTACAGACACCAGCCGGCCTGAAAGCCGCAGATCGGTCCGTATGCCGTGCCCACATAGAGCACCGGACCGCCGGTCCCCGTGAAATAGCTTGCGAGTTGGGCGTAGCACAGCATGATCGGCAGTTGCAGCAGGCCGCAGATCACAAAAACCCACGGGCTGAACGCACCAGCAAGGCGAGCGGCTTCAGCGGGCAGTCCGAAGATGCCGGCGCCGATCATGCCGTTGATGATCAGCAGCCACAGGCAGCCTCCCGACAGCGTGCGCAGGACAGGTTCTTGAACATTGATAATTGTTGTCATGATCCTGGCCGGCGCGCCCTCGCGGCGCGCTGCGCGATGCTATATCCGGATCAGTTTGCGCCGCAGAGCTTAGAGCTCGCGCACCACCGGAGTTCTCCCTCTCCCGCTCCGCGGGAGAGGGAGAACTCCTTCTGCCTCGCGGATTCTAGAGCGCCTCGGCCGCGTGATCCGCCAGCCTTGAGCGCTCCCCGCGCTGCAGCGTCACGTGGCCCGCGTGCGGCCAGCCCTTGAAGCGGTCGACCACGTAGCTCAAGCCGGAGCTGCCCTCGGTCAGGTACGGCGTGTCGATCTGGGCGATGTTGCCCAGGCACACGACCTTGGTGCCGGGGCCGGCGCGCGTGACCAGCGTCTTCATCTGCTTGGGCGTCAGGTTCTGCGCCTCGTCGATGATCAGGTACTTGCTGATGAAGGTGCGCCCGCGCATGAAGCTCATCGCCTTGATCCGGATCCGCGTGCGGATCAGGTCGTTGGTGGCGGCCCGACCCCAGTCGCCGCCCGAGTCTTCGCCGCGGTTCAGCACCTCCAGGTTGTCTTCCAGCGCGCCCATCCAGGGAGCCATTTTTTCTTCTTCGGTGCCCGGCAGGAACCCGATGTCCTCGCCGAAGGGCACCGTGGCCCGCGTCATGATGATCTCCGAGAAGCGGCGCGATTCCAGCGTCTGTGCCAGGCCGGCCGCCAGCGCCAGCAGCGTCTTTCCGGTGCCGGCCTGTCCGATCAGCGTGACGAAGTCGCAGTCCGGGTCCATCAGCAGGTTCAGCGCAAAGCTCTGTTCGCGGTTGCGCGCGGTGATGCCCCACACCGCGTTTTTCGCATGCAGGTAGTCGCGCAGCACGCGTAAAACGGCGGTCTTGCCGCGGATCTCCTTCACCTGCGCATAAAACGGGGGCGCCGCAACCTCGAGGAACACGAATTCGTTGATCAGCAGCTCCGGCACCACCGGGCCGGTGATCCGGTAGTAGGTGGCGCCGCCCTGCTGCCAGGACTCCATTCCCTTGGAGTGCCGGTCCCAGAAGTTCTCCGGCAGCGCCTGCACGCCCGTGTACAGGACGTCGGTGTCCTCCAGCACCTTGTCGTTCGTGTAGTCCTCGGCCGACAGTCCCAGCGCGCGCGCCTTCACGCGCATGTTGATGTCCTTGGACACCAGCACCACATCGGATCCGGTGCGCGTCTGGCTCAGCGCGCGCACCACCCCCAGGATGTGGTTGTCGGCTTTCCCGACCGGCAGGCTGGCCGGCAGCGCATCGCCCAGCGCCTCGGTCTGCAAGAACAGGCGCCCGGTCGCCTCGGTATTGCCGATCGACGACAGCACGATGCCTTCTTCGATCGGGTGGTGACAGGTCGCCACCAGCGAGTCGAGCGAGCGGCTCGCCTGGCGCGCGTTGCGCGCGACCTCGGACATACCCTTCTTGTGCCCGTCCAGCTCTTCCAGCGTCATCATCGGCAGAAAGATGTCGTGCTCCTCGAACCGGAACAGGCTGGTCGGATCGTGCATCAGCACATTCGTGTCCAGCACGAACAGGCGCGGCCGGCCGCCGGCCGCGCGCGGCTTGCGACTGCCCGCGGCGCGCGCGCGCGTCTCGACCAGCGCCAGGTGGGCGGCGGCCGGGCGCTCGCGCCCGTGCGGCACGGAGGCGGGCTCGCCTGCCGGAGCGCGCAGCTTGGACGCCGGCTCGCCCTCCGTAGCGCGCAGCGCGGAGGAGGGGCGACGCGCGGGCGCTGTCTCGGCGGCGGGCGCATTGCTTGGCAGCAGGATCGTGGCAGGCTTGCTCGGAGCTTTTGGGAGTGGCATGCGATCAGCGGTGGGTTGGATGATTCGGAAGGGAGGCGATCCAGGTCAGCCGAGCGAGCGCACGGCTTGCAGCGTTTGCTCGACATGCCCGGGCACTTTGACGCCGCGCCATTCGTTGCGCAGCACGCCTCCGGCGTCGAGCAGAAAGGTGCTGCGTTCGATCCCGCGCACCGGCCGCCCGTACATCGTCTTGTTCTTGATCACGTCGAACAAGACGCACAGCTTTTCGTCCAGATCGGAGAGCAGTTCGAACGGAAGATCCAGCTTCTGCTTGAACGCCAGGTGCGATTTGATGCTGTCGCGCGAGACGCCGACGATCACGGTGTGCTGCCGGGCAAACTGCCGATGCGCGGCTGCGAAGTCCTGGCTCTCGGCGGTGCAGCCTGCCGTGTTGTCCTTCGGGTAGAAGTAGATCAGCACCGGCGAACCACGCGCTTCGGACAGCCGGAACTCCCCGGCGGTGGAAGCGGCGGAAAAATCGGGCACCGCGGCGCCGATTTCGACCGTCATCGACCTGTTTCCTCCTGCAGCAGCAGGGCGGCGACGCGCCGCCCGTCGGACATCAGGATGTTGTAGGTGCGGCAAGCCGCCGCGGTGCTCATCGGTTCCAGCGCGATGCCGGCCCGGCCCAGGTAGGCGGTCAAGCGCGGATCGGCCAACCGATGGCGCTCGCCGGTACCCAGCAGTACCACCTCCGGCTCCAGCTCGAGCACCGGCGCGAGATCCTCAGGGCGCAACAGCTCGAATCGCGTCACGCTCCAGGGCTGTACAAACTCGGCCGCCAGAATCAAGTGGCCGCCGTGGCGGGCGCCGTTGATCTCGATATAGCCCGGACCGTAACCGGTGACGGTGTTCAGGTGGGTAGCGCGCTCTGCGTGCAGCTTCAATGCATCTCCAGCAAGGCGCCGCGCGCGGGCGCCTCGCTCGCCCGGTCACGCGTCGCGGTCGTGCATTTCGGGTAAATTATGCACAGAAAGATCGCCCATGGAGCGCGCCTCGCCCGAATTTCCTCGCATCAAACGGCTTCCGCCGTACGTCTTCAGCATCACGGGCGAGCTGAAGATGGCAGCCCGCCGTCGCGGCGAGGACATTATCGACATGAGCATGGGCAACCCGGATGGACCGACGCCCAGGCACATCGTCGACAAGCTGGTCGAAGCGGTCCGGCGGCCGGACACGCACGGCTACTCGGTCTCCAAGGGAATTCCCCGGCTGCGGCGAGCCATCGCCGGCTGGTATCTGACCCGCTACGGGGTCGAGGTCGATCCCGACTCCGAGGCCATCGTCACGATCGGCTCCAAGGAGGGGCTGGCCCACCTGATGCTCGCCGCCTTGGACCGCGGCGACACGGTGCTGGTTCCCAACCCCAGCTATCCGATCCACATCTATGGCGCCATTATCGCCGGCGCCGACATCCGCTCGGTGCGGATGACGCAGGGGGTGGACTTCTTCGGCGAGCTGGAGCGCGCCATACGCGAATCGTTCCCGAAGCCGCGCATGATGGTGCTGGGTTTTCCGAGCAATCCGACCGCGCAGTGCGTCGACCTGGACTTTTTCCGGCGCGTGGTGGACCTGGCCCGCGTGCACGGCATTTATGTCGTGCACGACCTGGCATACGCCGACATCGTATTCGACGGCTACCGGGCCCCGTCCATCCTGCAAGTGCCCGGCGCGCGCGACGTGGCGGTTGAGTTCTTCACATTGAGCAAGAGCTACAACATGGCCGGCTGGCGGATCGGATTCATGGTCGGCAATCGGGATCTGGTGGCAGCGCTGGCCCGGATCAAGAGTTATCACGACTACGGCACCTTCACCCCGATCCAGGTCGCATCGATCGCGGCGTTGGAGGGGCCCCAGGACTGCGTGGCCGAGATCCGCGCCCAGTACCAGAACCGCCGCGACGTGCTGGCCAAGGGGCTGCAGGAGGCGGGTTGGACGGTCGAGGTGCCGCGCGCCTCGATGTACATCTGGGCCGAGATCCCGGCGCCGTATCGGGCGCAAGGATCGCTGGAGTTCGCCAAGAAGCTGCTGGCGCAGGCCAGGGTGGCCGTCTCGCCCGGCGTCGGCTTCGGAGAATACGGCGATGCCCACGTGCGCTTCGCGCTGATCGAAAACGAGCACCGGATCCGGCAGGCCGTGCGCGGCATCCGCGACATGTTCCGGCGCGACCGCCTGGTGCCGAAGGCGGCGGCCTGAGGCCGGCGCGGCAGCGGCCAGCGATATGAAGCCGATCAGGGTCGGTTTGCTCGGCCTGGGCACCGTCGGGCGCGGCACCTACGAAATCCTGCGCCGCAACCAGGAGGAGATCCAGCGCCGAGCCGGCCGCGGCATCGACATCGTGCAGGTGGCGGTGCGCGACGCGGCCAAGGCGCGCGCGGTGGTCGGGAGCACGGTCCAGATCGTCGATCGGCCCGAGCAGCTCGTCCGCAGCGCCGACGTCGACATCGTGGTGGAGCTGATCGGCGGCTGTGAGCCGGCCCTTTCGCTGGTGCTGGAGGCGCTGACGAACCACAAGCACGTGGTCACCGCCAACAAGGCGCTGCTGGCCGAGCACGGCAACGAGATCTTCGCGGCGGCCCACCAGAAGGGCGTGATGGTGGCGTTCGAAGGCGCGGTGGCCGGCGGCATCCCGATCATCAAGGCCATACGCGAAGGGCTGACCGGGAACCGCATCGAGTGGATCGCCGGCATCATCAACGGCACCAGCAATTTCATCCTGAGCCAGATGCGCGCCACCGGCGCCCCGTTCGAATCGGTGCTGGCCCAGGCCCAGGCGCTGGGCTACGCCGAGGCCGACCCACGGTTCGACATCGACGGGGTGGACGCCGCCCACAAGCTGACGATCCTGTGCTCGATCGCCTTCGGGGTGCCGATCCGGTTCCAGGCCGCTTATATCGAAGGCATCGGCAAGCTGGCCGCCGCCGACATCCGCTACGCCGAGCAGCTCGGATATCGGATCAAGCTGCTCGGCATCACGAAGCGGACCGCCAAGGGCATCGAGCTCAGGGTCCACCCGACGCTGGTGCCGATGCAGCGGCTGCTCGCCAGCGTGGAAGGGGCGATGAACGCAGTGCTGGTCAAGGGCGACGCGGTCGGCACCACGCTGTATTACGGACCGGGAGCGGGCGCCGAGCCGACCGCCTCGGCCGTGGTGGCCGACCTGGTCGACGTCACGCGCACCCATACGGCCGATCCGGACAACCGGGTGCCGCACCTGGCCTTCCGGCCGGACGCGCTGGTGAGCCTGCCGTGGCTGAACATCGAAGACACCGTCACGTCGTATTACTTCCGGATGCGGGTGGCCGACCGTCCCGGGGTCCTGGCCGACATCGCGCGCGTCCTGGCCGATCACCGCATTTCGATCGACGCGATGTTCCAGCGCGAGCCCGGCGAGGGCGAAAATCAGACCGACATCATCCTGCTGACGCACGACGCGCTCGAGCGGGACGTCAACGCCGCTCTGGCCTCGATCGAGGCGCTGCCGACCGTGCTGGCGCCGGTGATCCGGATCCGTCAGGAAGAGTTGCTGTAATGCGGTACGTGTCCACGCGGGGGCAGACGCCGCCGGCGCCGTTTCGCGCCGTCTTGCTGGAGGGCCTGGCGCCGGACGGCGGCTTGATGGTCCCCGAGCGCTATCCCGGCATCGGCGCGGACACGCTGCGAGCCTGGCGCGGCCTGCCCTACGCGCAGCTGGCCGGCGAGCTGATGGCGCTGTTTGCCGACGATTACGCGCCGGGCGAGCTCGCCCGACTGACCGCCGCCGTCTACACGGCCGCCTCGTTCGGCACGACCGAGGTGGCGCCGCTCGTCGACCTGGAGCCGGGGCTGAAACTGCTGCAGCTCGCCAACGGCCCGACGCTGTCGTTCAAGGACATCGCGATGCAGCTGCTCGGAGGGCTGTTCCAGCTCGAACTCACCTCACCGGCGGCCGCGTTGAACATCCTGGCGGCCACCTCGGGCGACACCGGTTCGTCGGCCGAGTACGCAATGCGGGGCCGCGGCGCGATCCGCGTGTTCATGCTGTCGCCGCACGGCCGGATGAGTGCAATCCAGCGCGCCCAGATGTACTCGCTGGCGGACCCGAACATCTTCAACATTGCGGTGGAGGGGACGTTCGACGACTGCCAGGACGTCGTCAAGGCGATCGCCTCGGACGTTCAATTCAAGCAGCGCCACCGGCTGGGCGCCGTCAATTCGATCAACTGGGCGCGCGTGGCCGCGCAGACCGTCTATTACTTCAGTGCCTACTTCGCCGCCACCGCGCGCAACGGCGATCCGGTGTCGTTTTGCGTGCCATCGGGCAACTTCGGCAACGTGCTGGCCGGCTGGGTCGCCCGCAGCATGGGACTGCCGATCGACCGCCTGGTGGTGGCCACCAATGAAAACGACGTGCTCGACGAGTTCTTCCGCACCGGGCGCTACCGCGTGCGCAGCCGGACGCTGGCCACCAGCAGCCCGTCGATGGACATTTCCAAGGCGTCGAACTTCGAGCGGTTCGTGTTCGACCTGGTCGAGCGCGACTCCAACCGGGTGCGCGATCTGTGGAGCCAGCTGCAATCGCGCGGCGAGTTCGACCTGACGCAGACCGCGCAGTGGTCGGGCGCGGCGGCCTGCGGCTTTGCCTCCGGGCGCAGCACGCATGCGGACCGTGTGGCCACGATCCGCTCGGTCCACCAGGCGAGCGGGCGGATCGTCGATCCTCACACGGCCGATGGCATCAAGGTCGCGCGCGAGCGGTGCGAGTCCGGAATTCCGATGATCTGCGTGGAGACGGCGCAGGCGGCGAAGTTTCCCGAGACGATCGCCGAGGCGATCGGCCGGCCCCCGCCGCTGAGCCCTGAGCTGGCGGGCGTGCTGGCGCGTCCACAGCGCTTCCAGACGATGCCGCCCGAGGTGGCCGCGATCCGAAGCTACATCGAGGCACACACGGTTTGAAGGTGATCGGTTTTATCGGCCCATCAGGGTCCGGCAAGACGACCCTGATCGAGCGCCTGATTGAGCTGCTGACGCAGCGGGGGCTGACCGTGTCCGCGTTGAAGCATGCACACCACGGATTCGACCTCGATCGACCCGGCAAGGACTCGTTCCGGCTGCGTGCAGCCGGAGCCGCACAGGTGTTGGTGGCGGCGCCCCAGCGTTGGGCGCTGATGACTGAGCTGCGCG
>Ga0307479_10005044_pt1 | contig 12109 bp, 10 predicted proteins | sample atmos_gasesECM4C_FD_203743 | JGI IMG/M metagenome (GOLD analysis project Ga0307479, IMG submission 203743) | Hardwood forest soil microbial communities from Morgan-Monroe State Forest, Indiana, United States - atmos_gasesECM4C_515 | ecosystem: Environmental > Terrestrial > Soil > Temperate...
CGCTGTTCCTGCTCCAATTGCAATGGGGCCAGGGGTCGTCCCACATTCATAGGCACCTCCATTTTCCATAGAAGATGCCTAAGGGGAAAACTGTTGCGCAAGGATTATATTAGTTACTTAAGGGACATAACACTAGTTAGATTTTTGGCTGTCTCATCATCCAGTCGGCTTCGCGGCTTAATGTGATGGGCTCGAAGACCCTCCTTGCGCCCGCACGATTGACACCGCCAGTCATCTCGCTCCAAGACCTCGCGTCAAGCTGGCCAAGAGCTTTCGGATCAATTCTCAAGCGAGATCCCATTGGCTCGCCTTCCGGTCAAAGTGTGACCTGCACTTCTTCAAGAAGCTGCTTCCGCGGCGGCTTCTGGAGACCAATGACCAGCCAGGTGAGCTAAGGTAGTAAAGCATCTCGGTTGCCCGCCTCCCAGCTCACTCCCGCCAAAAAATCCGCACAGATCATCTCCAAGCAATAGCCCCCCGATTGGTCGCTCCCGATCATTAGACCGGCAGTTTCTAGTGCCTGCCGGATTACGGGAACCGGCTCTTGTAGGCCTTGAAATAGAGAATCACCGAATCACCCGCGGCTTAGTGATTCTTCTTAGCGCCTATTCGAGTAATGCGATCGATCGACACCCGAAAGAGGTAGACTCCCAATTGAGAGTTCCGAACGTTATGAACTTCGGAGACATATCACAACTGTACTGAAAGAGTGGTCAGTGGTCAGATATGTATGGAGTTTGAAAATGCACTGGCTGCGCCAGTAATCCGCCCCGTGCCTTAAAATTTGGAGTATGGTTCGCGGCCGCGGCTACGTGCGCTCGCTCGAACAATCATAATTGGGGCTCAGGCTCCGAACTCTCACGAATCGCGATCCATTGTTACGTCCTCCAGGTCAATCTCTTCCATCCGTGAATCCCAGGGTTGCGCGCAATCGTGTGCCGCAACTTGGCGGCTAAATGCTCCAATTCCCTTAGGCTCATCTTGTTCAGAGCAGCCATGGCCTTGATTTTAAGCTGGGCGTCAAGTACGTGCCGGGGGAAATAGATAGGTTGATCCCTGAATTCGGTACCAAAAAGCCCCGCCGATAAGGGGCGATCACACCACTGGTTTCGGACTCTTCAGCAGCCTACCTATCAGTTGAACGGCCTGCGAAAGAGAGGAGTTAGGTAATTCGTAGCACTCCACTCGGCGGATCCACTGCACCAAACTGCGCACAATGCGCTTGTCCAGAGGCTTTGCGACAACCAGGATTTCCCCCATGAGACGCGCGAGAGCTTCTGCCTTTCCAATGGGTCGGAGTTCGGTGATTGCTCGAGCAGAATACTGCGGGAAAACAATCCACCCGGCTGGATGCGTCCGGTTCAAGTCGTAGCGGAACGATGCCGCAGGAGGATTCAGGTACGTGACAGTTTCAAAGTCTTCACGAACGTGATTGGTCGACCGGTGTAGTTGGGGAAACAGAGGCGCCAGGGCCTCAAGCGCACCGGACTTTACCGCAAGGCTTATCGGTACCGCCCTTACCTCAAGGTCCGGCTCTTCGAGCAAGGCAAGTTCGTCGGAGAAGTATTGGAAGCCCGCCGCAGTCAGGGCGGCGGTCAGCGTAGTCTTGCCACTGCCGGGCGAGGCCGGAAGTAACAGACACTTTTGGCCATTAGAAACGACGCCTGCGTGGATCTGGAGAAGGAACGAATGGCGTTGCACCGCCTTCTGGAGCAGCAGTGTCTTCAGGCGCGGTGTGACCCGCGCTAGTTCTCGGCAGAACCCAAACGGAGCAATGCCGTCCAGCAGAACGTGGCCGCCCACAGCATCGAGAACCTCGAGCACGGCGTCAGAGCGTGCTGGTTCAGCCTCCAAGTGAGCGAGAGCCGGATGCACTCGAGCTTCCTCAGCTGCCGAAGAGAAGCGAATCGCAAAGGTTGTCGTCAGAAGCCGGTAGTACCGTACCCGATTCATTCGGCCGCCGCGGCGCGCGCGGGCGTCGAGTGCGGCCTGGAGAACGCTCTGCCGACTTTTCCCTGCTGTCGAGGACCAAAGGACGAATTGGCTGCTCTTGAAGAAGTTTTCGATAAGCTTCGAGGATTTCGACTTCTGCAACTGGAGTGCTTCGAAGTCGAGGGCGGCAGGACGAAGCAATGCCAACGCCTTGCGGTCAGAGGAAGCAACCCTCAATTCCTTGGTGACGGCTGCTGGCGAGTTTTCGAATTCTTCTCGGAGAGAAGGGCTCGCCATCAAGCGGGCTAAAGCCGTGGTCCAATCTATCTCAGAGTGGGCTGTGTCCGGAACACCTCGGATGTAACCGGACGCTTGCCAGCGCGACAGCAGATCGCCGGTGGCTTGCGCGGCTTGCTCGAGCGGAACGTCGAAGCTTTTCGAAAAAGCGGCGCTGATCTGGTCGAAAGTCAAACCTTCCTCCACGCAGCACCAGACGTACGCGGCGGGGGTGTTCAGGGCGTAGACCTCCTGTTGACCTTCAGAAAAGAGAATCCCCGCATCCTCCAAGAGAAAAAACCTCAGACCTTCCTCAATGCCGATGGGCTGCCTCATTCGTTGGTCTCACAAGAAATCGGACGAGATAGCCCCTTCAACCGAGCGAGTTCGTGTTCGATGGCGAAAATCGGCGGATAGTTCCCTTCGCGCTCAATGATGATCGCGCGTGGGCAGCAATACCCAAGCACTTCTTCGACCAGATTCCAGACATCTTCCTGAACCGCACTCAGGTGTTCGTCGAAGTAATGATTGTCGCGGCGAGAGTAGCCGGAAACGTGCAACTGGAGGATAAACCGGCGATCGACTTGGTGCAGCCACTCCACCGGGTCGAAGCGGTGGTTAATTGCGTTCACTAGAAGAGCGGTGACATCCAGCAATACACCGCAACTGGCCTTTTGGCAGAGCTGATTCAGAAAGTCGGTCTCGCGGATGGATCCACGGGCTTGAATCGACGACGCGGTAGTCTCGAGAAGCAGTAGCTTCTGGCAGACGTCCATCACCTCGATGGCGTGCTCCGTGATCGTATTCAGGCTTCCGGGGTTGGGACAGACGGGCAAGTTTGTTTCCCAACCGAATTCGTACGTCCTCGAAAAGCCGAGCGGCTCGGAAATCCATAGCGGTTTAGTTCGCTCGACGACGGCGGCGAAGGCGCGGACGCGATTCACATCCAGCGGACCGGGGGTGCCGAGGGAAAGCCACCCTTTAGAAATGACCGTTGGCCGAAGGCGGCAAAACGAGTCCACCAACTGTGGGCTGGTGGAATAAAAGCGGGATGCCTGGACCTCGAGGCATTCAATGAACTTCGGCCATTCCTCAAACCACGGAGCGAGGGCCGCTGAGTAGAGGACGCCAGCTCTGGCAGGCCGTTTCAATCGCAAGCTTTAGATGATGCCGCCGCTGGGTGCAGCATAAGCCTGCTTGGCGCTGGCAGCAAGCAACAGCACCGCAGCCGGCACGGTCACCGAGCCCTTCCCAACCTTCTTGAGGAATTCACGACGTGCTTGCGTTTCGTCGTCCGCGTGGTTCTGTTTGGGTTCGCTATCTTCAGGGGTCAAGAGCCGCACCTCCTGCTTTTCTTATAGCATGAATGGCGCGAATCGCGGTTAAGCTTTTCATAGCGAAGCTGTGAATATCAGGATCCTGGCATTCTGTTTGTTGCTCGAGAAAACCTCGTGCTAGCCCGGGGTGGAAACCTTCGACATTGCGCCGCAACTACAAACCTCAACTGGCCAGATCCGCCCTGGTTCTCCCCTCTCCTTCCGGGTGGATGATACAGTCGGGCTCAGAAATTGTCGAAGTGCGCTCGAAGGGGCTGGCTCGAGCCGGGGACTTGCTTGTTGATCTCTTCGACGGAAGTCACACGCTCGACGCGATCGCAGGGCAAAGCGGGGTGCGACTCCAGGAGTTGGAGCGGCTAACGAGGCGGCTGTCACACTTGCATCAGCTGGAGACTCCTCCCAAGACCGGACCCATCCCGAAGCAGCGCCGCCCCTTGCTGAGAACCTCCTTACACGTCAAGCATCCGCGCAGGAGGCTATGCCCCCTATTGCTCGTTGGCTTGGGTGAACTGGGGTTGACGGTTCTCGACCAGCTATTTCACTACGGCCCGCGACTCGTGTACATTTTTGATCCGGTACCGGTAGAAAGCGCCGACCTCGGTCCGTTTTACCGCCGGGGCGATTTGGGCCGGGAGAAAGTCGACTTGGTTTGGCACTGCCTCGGCCGAATCGGTCAAAGCATCGTGCAGCGCGTGAAATCCGAGAGCAGAGAGTGGGAGTCGATAGCGGCAACCTTGGGCCAGCCGGTCGGCAATGTTGGAGTAGTACTGAGCTGCGCCGACCGCGCCAGCCAACTGGCAGAATGCGTTTCCGCGGTTTGCGAAACTGCCGGGGTTCCGTTGGTAGTGGCGGAACTTTCGGACGCAGGCGGGTCGGTTGGTCCCATCAGAACTTCGCATGGAGCGAGAGAGTCCGGTGGCTGTATTTCCTGCGCATCGCTCTACCGTGCGGAAGGAGATCCCTTTTTGTTGCTCGAGCGGGATTATTTGCGGCGACGTTTCCCCCTGCCAGTCCGCGGGCGCCGTGCAGTGGAGCCGTGGCTCATCGAGATGATCTCGCGCCTGGCGCTGCTAGCCGCTCTCCAAGTCGCCGACCCAATGGCGGAATCCGCCACCCGTCCGAGCATGCTCTGGCAGCTCAGCAGTGAACCTTTCGAAGTCGTCGCTGCGACGGTCCCCAAACACTACGCATGCACGCAATGTTTTCCAGGGTCGGGTCGCACGTCCGCCGAGTTGCGAAAGCAGGCGATTCGAGAGTGGCAGCAATGCTGGAATGGCCCGGCGGCAGAGCCGGTCGATTTATTGGAACTTCGCCGGCGATCACGGCACCTGATCGGGGAACGCTTTGCGGTCTTTCGCCCCTGCGCTCAGGAGTCAGCTGATCAGAGACGGGCTGTCTATCGTTTCTGCCGCTATCGCGACGCCAACCCGCGGGATAATCTCGTGGCAAACGCATTTCGTGCCGTGGTGGAACGGCCAGGCCGTCGTAGCGATCGAACGGTGACGTTTTCGGAGGGCTCGGACTTTCACGACCCCCGCAGAGCGGAAGCATTGGCACTCATGGCGGGGATCGAGCGACTCTTTGCGCTCGAGCATAGCGACCCCCGGCGCGTGGTTGCGGCGAGTTATCAAGCCGTCGTCGGATGCGCTTTGGATCCGACAACATTCCCGCTATATGCGGCGGAACAGTATGCCCAACGCGGCTTTGGACTGCGCAAGTTCGACCCAGCCCAGTGCATCGAATGGATCTGGGGAATCCGCATTTCGGACTCCGAACCAGTCCTGGTGCCGTTGGACCTGGTGTTCGCTCATCGTCCGTGCCCCAGGATCTACCGGGCGAACAGCAATGGCGCCGCCTGCCACAGCAGCTTTCATCACGCCGTGTTGCGAGGGATCTACGAAACTATCGAGTGGGATTCGCTGATGGTGGTTTGGATGAACCGCTTGTCGCTACCATTGTTGGAGTCTTCCGGCGCCGCAACTAATATTGCCGGTGTTCGCCGCGATTTCGAGGCGCTGTCTCTGAAGCTGACTTGCGTCGATATCACCACCGATCTAGACATACCGGTCATGCTGGGCGTGCTCACGGACAAACTCAACCCGGATTTCTTGTTGGTCAACGCCGTAGCCTCCTTGTCCCGCCAGCAGCTCGATCAGAAGCTCGACCGGAAAATGATGCAATTCTGCCGCCCATACTTGAGCGATCACCGCTTCTATACGAACTGGGTCAGTGCCAGTTCCGATCCTGAATCGGTCAAGAACCCTCCGGATCATTTGAAGTTCTATCAGAATCGAAAGAAGATTCGGCACGCGCGCTTCCTTACGTCCGGCCCGTCTAGGAAAGAGGGGATGCAACTGGCTGATGCCAGCGAACCAATTGGCGTTCAAGAAGAGCTGAGCGTGGTTGTGGATCGCCTCTCGCGGCGCGGATATCAGGCAATTGCCGTGGACTGTTCGGTTCCGATGATCCGGGATCTTGGCCTGCACGTCGTGAAAATTCTAATACCCGGTCTCCAGCCGCTGCACACCGGTCATCACTATGCGACTCTCGGTGGGGAGCGGCTTTATCAAGTACCACGGCTGATGGGCCTAGCGCACAGCGGCCGGAGTCGGACGGAACTGAATCCATGGCCGCATCCTTATCGCAGTTGCTGGTAGTTGGAGATAGGAGTGTTGTATTGTCTTTCGCCTTACTGTGTCTTCTATCCAGACCCGACAGCTCGCATATCCTGGTGCAGTGAGAGAACCTCGACCTCCCCGATTGCCAGCTGGAATGCCCGGCGGCGGGCGTTGTGTCGCGTCTCACGGGGAAGGCATAGGAGAGTGAAGGATCTAGAGCTTTCAGCCCGCTTCGGTCCTAAGGGGCCTTAGGGAGGGCCTTTTTCCATGGACGCACTAGAGGCCGCCAGGCATAGTCGCAAAGGAGTTTGATCGGGACGTACAGGAAGCAAAGGAATGGCGGTAAAGACACGATTGCAAGATGACCGCAGTGGGGGGTGGTCGCATTCCTCCAGCAGTAGAGCAATTTGTCGCGGAAGCGCTCGCGGAGTGACAACAGGAAGGGTTGAAAGGCCTCGAAGATATCCGGTCGACGCTTCCCATCGTGAAAGAAATCCGCTTGCATTTGGTGGGCTAGTTGCCTTACTTCGGAATCGGCATGAATGCGGTCTCGTACCGGCTCGGGGAGTTCCGTCTCAAGTAGGGCCTCGGCGAGCGTCAAGCCGAGCAACAGCATTCGCTCGCAGCCTTGTTTGCGGGAAAGCTCAAGGCAGCGCTTCCAGTCGATCGCTGTATGCGCGTCCAAGAATTCGTGGATATCACATATCCATTTCAACCTGCACCAGAAGTGTTTCGATCCGTGAACGCAGAGGAAGATGAGGTTGTCTTCGCAGGAGAGGGAGAGCACCGACCGGTCTTCGAAGGGGATCATGCGGGCGCGCTCCCAGAGGCCATTGATATCGAAGCGCACGGCCATGGTTCGTGGTGTCAGGTTCCAGTGCAATTCCGCCACAATCATTTGGTCCGGGCGCTCCAGCGCAAAATTATTGTAATAGCGACGGTAGGCCACATGCTGCCCGGCACACAGTTGGTACCCCAGGCTACCGAAGACCTCCAGCGCAGATGAGACGCGCCGCTCGGGCACAAAAAAGTCCAAGTCGCCGCTTTGCCGCCGTGACAGGTCGCCAAAGAGCGTCTTCGCGAGCACGGGACCTTTGATGGGAATCACCGGGATGTTCTGCTTCTCCAGCAAGTCCACGATAGTCAAGACTTCATGTGCTAATGCGAGGTTTCGCGCACGGTTTTGGGCCAGCCAGTCGCCGAGCGCGTCGGCCAGTTCGACCGGTAGCGAGTCGGCGCAGGAGCGCGCCAGGTTCCAGGCTACGAGTGGCGTCAGACCGTGGAAAATGGCACGTCGAACCACCAGCGTCCAGTTGACTTCTCCATTCCCCACGACGCTCTTGATTTGCTTTATTGTTTCTAAATCGAGGCGGTTCCTGGCGCAGGCGAGAAGTAGCGTAGTTTCCAGGCCATCGGGATGGGATAGATTTCCGGCTAGGCGACTTACAGTTGCGCGTTGATCGCTCACCTAGCAATTATACCGAGGAAGTTGGCTTCGTGAAATTCTCAGCGGGTTACGAGTCGGCGGCAGTAGCTAGACAGTTCGCGGCCGTCCTATTGGTTTTCCGACGGCGATTGTACTTGGAAGTTCGACCAGCCGGATACGATTTCTTGGCCTGCGGCGCTCATCGAGTGCGTCGCTGTAGTAGGCGCGGTCGCTGATCATTCGTGATCGATATCCGCTCTCCCTTCTCCCTATGATGTGGGCGATATAACGAGAACCTCTTCCCCTTGAGAGCGAGGGGAGACCCATTGCGATCTCTATTTTCCGCTAGCAGGCCTGGCAGGGACTCTATTAAACCGACATTTTGAGTGGGCACAGCAAGGACGGGAGCGCGATAGCTTTCGTTCTTACATTAAGACCGCCCCGGCCAGCCGTCGCTGGAATTCGCCAATGAAATTGATGGTGTGCCCCGGATCGACGATGTGGAACTCGTACCGATTACTGGAGGCCTGTCGTGTTGAACTCTGCGCGGAGGAAGGTCTCGAAATGATGGGCTTCCTGGCTCGTCTATTCATTGCGGCCGTGCTTCTGCTTCACCCTCCCACCGGCCCCGGGTTTGCACCCCCAACTCGAACCCCGCACCACACTTTTTTTTGCCGAGATCTCCGTTTTGGCTTTGAAGCTTAATTGATCGGAATTTCCGGTCAAAATGATGCGCGGACGTGTTTACCAATTGGCGACGATGTCTCAACCGGGTCCGACGCGATTCGCGGACCGGAATAGAATAGCTTGGGTGCTTGACGAGCGTGCGCGGCGAAGACGCAAGGTTCGCCTTCGTCCATTGGTCCGGTTAGCTTCAAGAGTCGACTCATTTCTCTAATGCGACAAATCCTGATTCTGGTTGCGACCGTGCTGTTCCTCTCGGCTTCCGCAGCAGCCCAAGGCCCGGGCCCAACTGGCGCTGGGATTCACTCTAGTCCCCATTTTCCTTCTAATTACGGCCCGACAGAATGGCAAATCGCGATTGGCTATCAATACAATCGAATTAATATGACAGCAGTACCATACAATTCGAATGGTCTAGACGCCTCCCTCGTACGTTTTTTCGGCAAGTGGTTTGGGCTGGAAGGCCAACTAGGCCTGGGATATGGGACTACGGGCACGGCAACGGTTCCGCCAAATGTGACGGCCAAATCAGTCTTTGTTGGGGCCGGCCCACGCTTGGTACATCGCGGTCATAGCCGAATTGAGCCTTGGGTACACGGAGTCGTCGGAATCGAATACTTCCGCTTTGGTCAGGCTGTAGGGTTGCTCGGGAGCAACACGGCACTGGGAGGGGTGGGCGGCGGGGGCATAGACGTTCGTCTGGGTCGGCGCACATCGGTCCGGACGGAAGCGGATTGGCTGGGCACGCGTTTCTTCTTAGCGAATCAAAGACATTTCCAAGTGGTTACAGGACTGGTTTTTGATTTCTAGCTCGCCGACTCTGAACCTTCATGGCGTAGCATCATGCATGGTCAACATGTACTGCCCCCCTGGGCAGGACGCGAAAAGTCGTTCCAAAGCATACAAACCCCCGGGTATGAAGACTGGGACCCAAAACCCTGGCTGGAGCATTGCATGCCGATGGGGTTGGGTGCATGGTTTTTCCCCGCATGCCACGACGATCTGTTCATCGTAGGTTCGGTCAGCCCGGCTGCCTCGCGGCTTTCTGGCTACGGAACGACGATCGTGTCGCCTGGCTCAAGACGGATATTCTGTTCCGGTTTGTCACCATTGAGAACATCGCGATAATTAAACGGGAGTTCAACCTGTTTGCCATCGCGCATCCGCAAAACGTGGATTTTCTTGACGTCGGCAAATGTAGTAAATCCGCCTGCTGTGCCAAGAGCCTGTAGCACGGTCATCCCCGGAAACAAAGGGAACGCACCGGCCCGAAGGACTTCGCCAACAACGAAGACTCGCTGGCTATTCACTGCCGTAACGATGACGGTCACCTGTGGCTCGGTCACAAACTTGCGCAGTTTCTCGGCTACCGTAGCTGCCAATTGCTCGGGCGAAAGTCCGGCTGCCTGAATGTCATTGATTAGTGGAAGCGAAATCCGCCCGTCGGGACGCACAGGGACAACACGACTCATGTCCGGCTCCTTCCAGACAGTGACGTCCAGCACATCCTCAGGCCCAATCAAAAAGACTGAATCTTTTACCGAACTGAGAGATGCTTTTTTGTCGTTTGCCGGTAAAACCGGAGCATTCTTCACTGTGGGTGCAGGAATTTTTCTGCCGCTATTTTGCGCTGCCCGCATTACGCCAGCGCTGGCCAGCAGAAGTGCAGCCCACGAGATAGCCCTTTGGCTCATCGCGATCCTTCTCAGCGCCTGTTCGAGCTATCCGGTCGACCGAGGACCAAAAGAGGTGGACTCCCGAGTGAAAATTCCGACCACTATGAGTATGAGAGGATATCACAACTACGCCTAAGGCGGCGTCAAAAGGGCAGAATGGAAAGGAGAGGGCCATCACGATTTAGATTTCAGCAACACCAATCGCTCAACCCACCGATTTCTCTGGGAATGTCTTACTCGCCAAATCTTGCACTGCATCTCCAATAATTTGGCAGTTATGATTTCAAGACGAATTAAGTATGGGAGGATGGATTTAACCAGCGACAGGATTGTCGTTGTTAAGCCGGTTGCGGGGCGAAACGCGATCCGACATGAGCACAGGGCTTGCATAAAAATTCGTGGTGGAAGGATCGGCCGGGCGAATCGAGTATGACCTGCTAATTAGGGCGAAAGATTGTGTTAAGACCGCCGATGGGTCTTTTGATGGCACGGTGCGCAGAGCGCAATCAGATTCTCGGCAGCGTCATCGCCCAGTTGGCTACGCGGACGAATGTGATGGGCTTGAAGATCCTCCATGCGCCCGCACAATTGGCAGCGCCAGCTATCTCGCTCCAGGACTTCCCGGCAGAGTTGGCGATAGGCTTCAGAATCAAGCCTCAGGCGTGGCCGTTTTGCATGGATCCCAGTCAAAGCGTCACCTGCACGTTTTCAAGGAGCTGCTGCCGGTGCGCCTTCGGAAGACCGATTGCTAGCCGAGTCAGGCAAGGCAATAGAGCATCTCGGTTGCCCGCCTCCAGGTTCACTCCCGCTAGAAAATCCGCGCAAATCATCTCCAGGCAATAGCCTCGAGACTTGTCACTCCCCAGCATCAGACCCACTGTTTCAAGCGCTTGCTCGATCACCGGCAGTTGGCTTTTGTAAGCCTTGAAATAGAGGATCTCCCAGGGCTCTGTCTCCTTGCCAGTTAGATGTTTCGAGACCTCCCGTTTGAATTCCTCCTTGGGTAGTTCGCGAGCTTTGTGCAACCAGGTTGCACTATCGAACCTCTGACCGTCCCTCCTCGCCACCTTCGCTAGCTCTGTCGCCTTCGCCCAGCCTACCTGCTGCAGCTCCACCTTGTGAATGCGCGGCAGTTGCTCGTGTATGGCCATCAGGTAGTAGGCCTTGCGTCTGGATTCCGGGAACTTCCTTTCCAGAAATTCGTCAAATGAAACCACGTTGTCCACCCTCCAGTACTGTCCTGATCGAACCTCGCACAAGTAGCGCCCCAGTTCGACAAACTTCGAATCCCGTTCGCGGTCGGTCGCCCTCTCCCAATACAGGATCTCGTCGATCTCCGAGAGCACAAACACGGCACGTCGGCGATTGAGCTTCGGAGCCACTAAAGGCCTTCCGTTAGTCGTCAAGCACGTCAAGCCAATCAAGTTCGGCGGCTCCTGGTTGACGAATGAGTTTGGACTCGACCAGATGCTCGTTTCCCAGGCACAGACCGAGATGGGCACAACTGACGCAGCCATTTTGTGGGAAACGGATACCAGGTCGGGCAGGGAATCGAGCGCTTTCAATCTGACCGACCACCTGATCGACCACCTGGCCAAACTCGCGACGCTGCTCTTCGGTGATCGAAGCCGTGAGGTACTGAATCTCCGGGAAGCGCTTCCTCACAAAAGCCACAATCGCGACTTCGGGAATGCCTGTGATCCAGGAATAGCAAATCATTTGAGGATCGAGAGCGGTCACCCCCTCGAGCTCTTCCGGGTAGCGAGAACTGGTGGTCTTCCATTCGAGGAGACGCCGTGTCCCGTCCAGGTGGCCAATGGCATCGACATAGGCCACGAATTCGTTTCCGTTCGAGAGCGGATGGACGAGTTTCTTCTGCAAGTTTCGTTGGGGCTGGGGAATCCGAATCCGGTTATCTCGCGCAAACTGCTCGAGTAGACCAATTCCCTGGCGGAGCAAGCGCTCCCAGTCATCGCCACGGGAATACGCCAGTGAAGCATCGCGGTAAGTTCCCCACTCCTGAAACAACCTCGCACCAGCATCCTCGCGGCTGAAAAACGCCCCCAAAGCGTTCTCAAACGCCCGGCCAAAGCAGAGGGCCGCCCGAGACTCTTTCTCTCTCCAGCCGTCCAGATACCGATAGCGGTAGCTTCTGGGGCA
>Ga0307479_10005045_pt1 | contig 12109 bp, 10 predicted proteins | sample atmos_gasesECM4C_FD_203743 | JGI IMG/M metagenome (GOLD analysis project Ga0307479, IMG submission 203743) | Hardwood forest soil microbial communities from Morgan-Monroe State Forest, Indiana, United States - atmos_gasesECM4C_515 | ecosystem: Environmental > Terrestrial > Soil > Temperate...
CCCAAATTCTGCGCACCGCCATATTCCTGGAATACGTGATGCAATATTTCATCCATCACCGTGACCGCCAGCACGACACTGATGGCGTTCCCGGTCCAGTACGCGTCGAAGTAGCCTTCGTTGTAACACCGGAATGTGAGGAACAAGACGCATGACTTCAACACCTGAAAGAGGATGTAAGAAAAAAAGCGAGGAAAAACCGAGTGCAGCTTGCGATGCACCATGTAGGCGAGAAGGGTGATCTGTAAGGCAGGACCCGCCAGCCAACTGAGATACATGAGCCAGTTCATTGCTTGGTGTGCACCCGAAGGCGAGAAGCATACCTCTCCCTCCACCGCCATGCAACCACTTTCTCGGCGGCCCGGTCATCAGTTCAGAGGTTTACCCTACCTGCAGAGTTTTCCGCGGCAGAGAGGCATGGGGTCGCTACCATCGGCAAGAATGACTGTCTGTTGTGTCCGAATCACATCAGCGCCCGGGGTGCTCTTCGGGATTGCACAGTACATTCCGCTTAAGGCCAAGGCGGCCAGCAAGAACTCGACTGTCTTATTCATTGGGGGAACCTCAGAAGCAAGGATTTGTTGCGGCCGAGTATATGCCTCGGCGCTGGAATTGCCACGGTTGCCGCCTGTGGAAAACTATTTTTCAGTCTTCGGGGGCTTCCGGGGAACCCCTCCGCGCCTGCCTGCGCGAAGCGAGAATGAGAACCGTCTGTCGAGGCGGTACGGCTGGGGACTAGCGGAACCGTGCTATCCGCCACGCCACAACTCTGGCCTTAAAGAGCCTGGCGGGTGTACGATTCTCCTGCCCTTTTTAGCAAGTGACTGAGTAGACGGCCTTATCGTTTAGCAAGCCTGTTAGGTAAACCCGGGAATCGAAGTCATTCTCTCGGGGCTGTGCCGATCGAGAGCACTCAGCCCTCCGTGTTGCGTTCCCGGCAAGCAACGAGGGGGAACCATGTCACTCGGTCGAAAAAGCTACCTCCTACCCCTACGAACCACTACATCTCTTTCCTGCGTCACCTCAAGACTCATAAGGTTGGCGGTTGCTACCGCAAGGGAAACCCGGTGTCCGATTGGCGCGCTGGCATTTCACGACGTGGTCGAGGGGGGCTGATGAAATTTTCCGACCCGATTGAATTGGTGTTGATGAACAAGGCCGAGCGCCGCGTCCTGTCCGTAACACCCGAGCAGTCTGTCTACGAGGCAATTGAGAAGATGGCTAAGGAGGGTGTCGGAGCCGTGCTGGTCATCTCCCACGACAAATTGGTCGGCATCCTGTCGGAACGCGACTACGCCCGCAAAGTGGTCCTCAAGGGCCGTTCTTCGAAAGAAACTCCCGTTCAGCAGATCATGACCAGCCCGGTCGTGTTCGTGACCCGGCGACATACCGTGGACGAGTGTATGGCCATCATGACCGAGCACCGATTTCGCCATCTTCCAGTCGTCAACGAGGGTGCCGTGGTGGGGATGGTTTCCATCGGTGATCTCGTGAAGTGGATCATGTCCGGGCAGGCACAAGTCATTCAAGAGTTGGAAGGCTACATCGCGGGAAGGTATCCCGGTTAGGAGATGGCTATGAAGAAGACCTTCACCATCGGCATTGGAGGCGCCGCCGGCCAGGGAGTCGCGACCCCGGGCGACATCTTCGCAAAAATCTTCAGCCGCCGCGGCCTGCACCTGAATGCCTACAACGCCTATCAATCGATCATTCGCGGCGGTCATACCTTTCTCACGATTCGAACCGGCCCAGAAAAAGTCACCAATATGGGAGACCGCCTTGATTTGCTGATCCCCCTGAACCAGGACGCCATGAACCGGCACCTCGGCCTGCTCACCGACGGGTCCGCGTGTATCTATAACGCCGACACGATCAAGCCAGGCGCCGCTGCGGAGGGCGTCGCGCTCTGCCCCCTTCCGGTCGCAAAGTTGGCCGACATCACCCGCAACAAGGTGGCGCAGAACACGCTCGCGGTGGGCGCGGGCCTCAGCATGATGGGGATCGGCTTCCCGGCGCTAGAGCAGGTCCTTAACGAACAATTCAAAAAGAAGGGCGACGCGGTGGTGTCGGAAAACGTCGGCATTGCGCGGGCGGGCTTTGACTATGCCAATGCGAATTTCAAGCCGTTCGCCTGGCCGCTTCCCATGACCGAAAACCGGTACGCGGTGCTCAGCGGCAACATCGCCATGGCCATGGGAGGCGCGGCCGCGGGCGTGAAATTCTATTGCGCTTACCCGATGAGCCCGTCGACCGGCGTCCTGCACTGGATGGCGGGACACGCGCGCAAAGCGGGCATCATGGTACGACAGGTGGAAGATGAAATTGGCGTGGTGAACATGGCGATTGGCGCCGCGCATGCCGGGGTTCGCTCCATGTGCGCTACTTCCGGCGGTGGCTTCGCTCTGATGAGCGAGGGCCTCGGGCTGTCGGCGATGATGGAAACTCCGGTGGTGGTCATCGACTGCCAGCGCGCCGGACCGTCCACGGGAGTCCCCACCAAAACTGAGCAAGGCGATCTCTGGCAGATGTTGGGCGCAGCCTTCGGAGACTATCCGCGTGCGATCGCTGCTCCGCTCGATATTGGCGACTGTTTCAAGATCATTCCTGAGATTTTCAACATCGCAGACAAGTTTCAGTGTCCCGGCATCGTGCTTTGCGACCTGTTGCTGTCGGAAGGCCGCCTAAGCGTAGACCCGAAGGATCTGGACTTCGCCCCAGTCGTCGAGCGCGGCGACCTAATCACCGCACCGGGCTCAAACGGGGACGGCGCCTACAAGCGCTACAAGATCACCGAAAGTGGCATCTCGCCCCGCGCCGTTCCGGGCGTTCCCGGTTACACCCACACTGCTGCCAGCGACGAGCACGACGAAGACGGCGTCCTGATCAGCGACGAATTCACAAACCCAACCAAGCGCCGCGCCATGATGGAAAAGCGCATGCGGAAGGTGGACGGCATCGCAGCGGCCGTTCCTGCTCCTGCGCTATCCGGCCCACGCGACGCCCAGGTCACGTTGATCGGCTGGGGATCGACCAAAGGCGTGATCGAAGAAGCCTGCGAGATTCTTACCGAGCAGGGGATTCCGGCCAACCAGCTGCAGATCCGCTGGCTGGTGCCGCTGCATGGCGACGCGATTCTCAAAATTCTGAAAGATGCGCGCCACACCATCATCGTCGAGAACAACTACAGCGGCCAGTTTGCCCGCTACCTGCGCAGCGAAACCAGCTTTGTACCCAGCGGATATATCCGGAAATACGATGGCGAACCATTCATGCCCCACCACATTGTCGAAGCGGTGAAGGAACAGCTCGCTGGCAAGTCCAGACTTTCCATTCCTGCCCATGAAATCCTGGTTTGAGGAGAACCGAAGATGGCGACCGTTCTAGCAGATACCAAGCACGTGGCGATGACCGACTTCAAAGGCAAGGTGGATCCCGACTGGTGCCCCGGATGTGGCGATTTTGGGGTGCTGGCCGCCGTCCAGAAAGCGCTAGTCGATCTTCAGATCCCAAATCACAATGTGGTTACCATCAGTGGCATCGGGTGTTCCTCCAACTTTCCCGGTTTCATCAACACCTACGGCATGCACACGCTGCACGGCCGGGCGCTGGCGGTCGCCACTGGCGTGAAGCTCGCCAATCACGACTTGACCGTCCTTGTGACGGGCGGTGACGGCGACGGCTTCGGCATTGGCGGCAATCACTTTGTCCACAGTATGCGCCGTAATGTGGACCTGCTCTACATCGTCATGGACAACCAGATTTATGGCCTCACCACCGGTCAGACCTCTCCCACCAGCCGCATCGGCATGAAGACGAAAAGCATGCCCTTTGGAAATATCGAAGCACCGGTGAATCCGATTTCGCTGGCTCTTGCTGCCGGGGCTACGTTCGTTGCCCGCGGTTTCAGTGGCGAGCAGAAGCATCTCACCGAGTTGATTAAGCAAGGCATCCGGCACAAGGGTTTCTCGTTCCTCGATGTCTTCAGCCCTTGCGTTACTTACAACCACGACAACACCTATCAGTGGTTCCGTCCGCGCGTGAAAAAACTCGAGGACGATCCCTCTTACTCTCCCTCGGACTGGATGGCGGCCATGGGAAAATCTCTTCTCTGGGACGACGAGATCCCAATTGGAAAATTCTTTGAGCGCAGCGACGTGCCCGCCTTGCACGAAGCCGAGCCCGTGTTGAATGCGGGTCCCCTGCTGCACGCCACTTCTCGGATACCGGCTGAAGTGGCTCGCTCTTTCGTTGAGGAGTTGATGTAGCGCGCGAGGAAAGCGAGACGAAGCGCCCGGCTGCTGCGCGGGTCCGCACGGCGCCGGACCACCAAGCAGGCAGTTTTCGTCTATATATAATTGGCCACCGTCATGGACTGGGCTCCAGCGTCCGCGATCGGCTGGCTCTTTGATTGGCGCCGCGGAGCGCCAGATCGCCTGATTCCGCGCTGGCTGTTTCTCCGCGCGCTTGGCCTCATCTATTTTTCTGCATTCTTCTCACTGATTTTTCAAATTCGTGGGCTCATCGGCCCAACGGGAATTCTGCCCGCCGGCAGCTATCTGCAGGCCGTAGCGCAAGCGGTTGGTCATTGGCAGCGGCTATGGATTGCGCCAACACTACTGTGGTGGTCAAGCAGCTCGGCCATGCTGATTGCGCTGTGTTGGGTCGGGATGCTGGCATCGCTGCTGCTGGTATTCAATCTGTGGCCGCGCGGCATGCTGGTGATTTGCCTGGTCTGCTTTCTGTCGTTTGTGAGCGCGGCACAGGATTTTTCCAGCTATCAGTCGGATGGGATGCTGCTTGAGGCGGGAGCTATCTCGTTCTTCTTTGCGCCACCCGGATTTCGCCCTGGGTTCGGCCGCATGCATCCGCCTTCGCGCGCCAGCCTCTTCTTGCTGCAATGGGAATGGTTTCGCATCTACTTCGAATCGGGTGTAGTGAAGATCTTAAGCGGAGATCCCGAATGGCGGCACTTCACGGCCATGGATGAGTATTACCAAAACGGGCCGTTGCCCACCTGGATCGGCTGGTACGTCCAGCACTTGCCGCACTGGTTTCATGCCGCGACAGTGTATGGCACCCTCGCCTTGGAACTGGGCCTGGTTTGGATGTTTTTTCTGCCTCGACGTTGGCGGATTCTATGTTTTTTCATCGTGACACCGTGGCAGATCGGCATAATCCTGACCGCCAACTACACGTTTCTGAATTATCTCGTCCTGTCGATGGGTGTGCTCTTGGGGGATGATCGGTTCGTTTTGAGTTGGTTGCCGGAGCGGTGGAAGATACGGCTGGCGGCGGAGATATCCCGCGAAGAGGATGTATTAAAGTCACAAGACAGGCGTTGGACGAAAGCCCTTCTGCCGCAACGGGGAACAGTGACGTGGATTGCAAGCAGCGTGATCCTGGTCTGGATCTTCTATGCGACTGCGGCGCAGCTGGTGTGGATGTTTGCGCGCGCACCGTTACCGACGTCTCCCGTGACCGCACTGGAACCATTTCGAATTGCCAACCAATACGGCCTTTTTGCTGTCATGACTCGTGGCCGATATGAAATCGAATTCCAAGGTTCCGACGGTAGCCAGGACTGGGTGGCATACCCCTTTCGATATAAACCGCAGTTGCTGAATCAACCGCCGGGAATCTACGCACCGTATCAGCCGCGGTTTGATTGGAACCTGTGGTTCGCATCCTTGGGTTCCTGGCGCGACTATCCGATTGTGCCGAGCACTGAGGTGCGGCTGCTTTCCAATAACAACAAGGATGTCCTCGCTCTGTTTGCGAATAATCCCTTTGCGCGTGAGCCACCTCGTCGGATTCGTGCCGTACTCTGGCAATACTGGTTCACATCGCTGCCAGAGAAACGTGCAACCGGAACGTGGTGGCGACGCCAACTGGTGGGATTATATGGGCCAACCCTGGAGCGCGAACCCGACGGGAGCATCCGGGTGCTGGAATGGCCTGCAAGGCCGTCGCACGAATAAGCTCTCAATTGCCATCTTATGAGATGGTGCTGAAGGTGACCTACGATGAGCCGGAGCGCATGCGTGATTGGCGCCGGTCCGAATGGGCTGGCAGCCGCCATCGTTCTGGCCCGGGCAGGATTGCACGTAGATGTGCTGGAGGCCGAGCCTACGCCAGGCGGGGCGGCGCGCACCCTCGAATTGACGCTGCCTGGCTTTCTGCATGACTTCGGATCGGCGGTGCATCCGCTGGGTGCAGGATCGCCCTTCTTCTCATCCCTGCCGCTGCGCGACTATGGCCTGGAGTGGATCCACTCGCCGGCTGTTTTGGCGCATCCCCTGGATGACGGCACGGCGGTGATGCTGGAACGTGACCTGGGAGATACGACCACTTCGCTTGGTGTCGACGGCAAGGCTTGGAGCAAGCTCATGCAGCCGTTTGTTGAACGGTGGAGCGAATTCGCTCCGGAGGTGCTTCGCCCCTTGCCCTCGATTCCGAAGCGACCCTGGCTGATGGCGCGTTTTGGAGTGAATGCTCTCCTGCCCGCTCGAGCTGTTGCTCGCCGCTTTCGGAGCCAACGAACTCGCGCCTTGTTTGCGGGCTTGGCGGCCCACTCTTTCCTCAGTCTCGAGGAGCCTTTGAGCGCGGCGTTTGGCATATTGATGGCAGTGCCTGCCCATGCCGTTGGGTGGCCGATTGCGCGCGGTGGTTCTCAGTCCCTCACCAACGCCCTATGCCGGTGGCTTTCGACATTCGGGAGCCAGGTGAAAACTTCGCAGCGGGTCGAGAGCCTGGGGGCGTTGCCGAATTATGACCTTTTTTTCTGTGACGTAACCCCGCGACAACTTCTCAACCTTGCCGGATCACGACTCTCGGATGGCTACAAGCGTCGGCTGGCACGCTACCGGTATGGCCCCGGCGTATTCAAAGTCGATTACGCGCTGAGCGGTCCCATCCCGTGGAAAGCGTCCGAGTGCTTGCGCGCAGCGACGGTCCACCTGGGCGGAAGCTTTGATGAGATTGCTGCAGCGGAACGTTTGGTGCGAGGCGGACAGCACGCCGATCGTCCATTTACGTTGTTGGTTCAGCCGAGTTTGTTTGATAAGTCCCGGGCTCCACAGGGCAAACACACCGCGTGGGCCTATTGCCATGTTCCAAACGGATCAAAGGTGGACATGCTTGGCAGACTCGAAGATCAGATCGAGCGCTTTGCTCCCGGATTTCGCGAGCGCGTTTCGGCGCGGCGCGTATTTTCTCCCGCAAATCTTGAAACGATGGATGCCAACCTCGTGGGAGGCGACATTGGTGGCGGCGCCATGGACATTCGCCAAGTCTTGTTTCGGCCAACTTGGCGACATTACGCCACCTCGGCAGCGGACATCTACATCTGCTCCTCATCCACTCCGCCCGGGGGAGGCGTGCACGGCATGTGCGGCTACCACGCAGCGAAGATGGCGCTGTCGAGGTTGAGCTTAAACTAGAGTTATTCTTACCAATGGATGGCGGGACCAGAACAGAGAGATGAGGAGGAGGCAGACCCGGTGGACTACCAGGCCATGCTGGCGGTGGCATTGGCTGAAGCTCGCAGAGGATTGGAAGAGGGTGGTATCCCTATCGGCGCGGCGATCTTCGATTCAAATGGACATCTGATGGGAGCGGGCCACAACCGTCGCGTGCAGAACGGGGATCCTTCCATGCACGCGGAAACCGACGCCTTCCGCAACACCGGACGCCAGCGCAACTATCGGAATCTCATCATGGTGACCACACTCGCCCCCTGCTGGTACTGCAGCGGGTTGGTCCGACAATTTGGCTTCGGGACCCTGGTCGTGGGTGAAAGCCGGAACTTTCAGGGTGGAGTTAACTGGCTGCGATCGCTCGGTGTCAGAATCGTTGACCTGGACTCGAGCGAGTGTGTCGCGTTGTTGGCCAAATATATTACTGCCAATCCTGAAGTGTGGAACGAGGACATCGGAGCAGAGTAAGTTAAGTGGTTAGAACGCGCTGTGGTCCTAAGCAATCGCCCGAACTTTTTTACCCGAAGTGGAACCGCAATGAAACTTGAACGAAATCTGCTGAAGGCCTTGCCTAAGGTCCTACTCCATGAACACCTCGACGGCGTGCTGCGGCCGCAAACGGTGATCGAATTGGCGGACAGCGTCAAGTATTCGGACCTTCCCGCCCACACCCCGGAAGGGCTGGGCCAATGGTTTCAGCAAGGCGCCAATCGGGGAAGCCTGGCAAAGTATCTGGAAGGCTTCGCGCACACCATTGCTGTCATGCAAACGGAAGAGGCACTGGAGCGCGTCGCTTATGAGCAGGCTGAGGATCTCAGCAAAGATGGGGTCGTCTATTTCGAGACGCGATTCGCGCCCATCTTTCACACCAAGAAGGGACTCTCACACCAGCAGGTTGTTTCCGCTGTGCTCAAGGGACTGGCGCGGGGACGCCAGGACTTCGGCGTTCACTCCGGACTCATCATCTGCGCCATGCGCAACATGAACGTATCTCTCGAAATGGCCGAACTGGCAGTGGATTTTCGCGAGCGGGGTGTGGTGGGCTTCGATCTTGCAGGAGAGGAAGGCGGCTACCCGCCCAAAAAGCACGTCGATGCTTTTCACTATATCCAGCGCGAGAACTTCAATATTACAGTTCACGCTGGGGAGGGCTTCGGGAAAGAGTCGATTTGGCAAGCCATTCAATACTGCGGAGCTCACCGCATCGGGCATGGCACCCGCCTGATCGATGACATCGCGGTCTCTGACGGCAAAGCCGTCAAGCTGGGGGATCTCGCACAATACGTTCTCGACAAGCGAATCCCGCTGGAGATCTGCCTGCTCAGCAACGTCCATACGGGCGCCACGCCCAGCCTGGAGCAACACCCTTTCAAGATCCTTTATCAGGAGAAGTTCCGCGTCACCCTCAACACCGACAATCGCCTGATGAGCAACACCAGCATGACCCGGGAATTTGAAGCGGCCTCAGAAACCTTCGGTCTTACGGTGGATGATTTCGAAAAAATCTCCATCAATGCGATGAAGAGTGCGTTCCTCCCTTACCGTCAGCGCTGCGATTTTATCTACAAAACGCTGAAGCCCGGCTACGCCCGAGTACGCGAGACTGTGCGTGCCCGGGGGTGACAGAGGTCAGGCAGCGAGGGAGTGGAACAAAGCAAATTACACCGCCAGCGTCGCCAGCGTCTCGGCAAGCACCAGGGTTCCCCGGCCGATATCTTCGGGCGAAGCGTACTCGTCCGGCCGATGGCTGTACCCGTTGCGGCACGGAATAAACAACATCGCAACCGGCGCGATCCGTGAGATGAAGAGCGAATCATGATAGGCGCGACTTGTCATGGGGAGAAAACCGAACCCATGCTGTTCGCAGGTTCGGGCGAGAGTCGCAACGATTGCGGGGGAACAATCGGCCGGTGCGTCAGCATTTAAGAGTTCCGAATGAATCGCTACCTGGCGCTTGGCCGAGACCGTGCGGCACACCTCATCAAGCGTCTTCATCACGCTGTCACGTCGTTGAAGGTTCGTGTCCCGAATATCGACGCTGAGGCGTACCTTCGCAGGAATGCTGTTCACCGCTCCCGGGAAGACGTCGCAGATTCCGACCGTGGCGACGGTATCGACGGCTCCAGTGGTTCGCGCTGCTTGTTCGATTGCCAGGATCACTTCCGCTGCTGCGCACAGCGCATCGCGCCGGTCCGGCATCAGGACTCCACCCGCGTGTCCTCCGCCTCCTTCAATGAGCACGCGCAGGCTGGCCGGAGCTGCAATTCGCTCGACTACTCCTAACGGCTTCCGTTCTCGCTCCAGCAAAGGACCCTGCTCAATGTGCAACTCAACCAAGGCCTTGTAGTAGCCATCCTGCAGCTTCACTTGTTCCAGCTCGCCCGTGAATCCCACCTTTCGACGCACATCCTCGATCGATGCACCATCATTGTCGACGAGCTTCCTCGCCGCAGCCGCGGACAGAGTTCCCGCTAGCAACCGACTGCCAAGACACCCGATTCCAAAACGCGTCGGCTCCTCGGAAGTAAAGATCAGCAGTTCAATCGAGTGCTTCGGGCGAAAACCAGCTTCCTGCAGAGCCCGAATCGCCTCCAGCCCGCCCAACACCCCAACGACCCCGTCATATTTCCCCGCGTTCGGAATCGCATCGATGTGCGAACCGGTTCCGACGACCGGGGCCGCTGGATCGGTGCCGATCCAGCGCGCAAAGGTATTGCCGATCGCATCCAGTCGCACGGTGAGCCCTGCGGCCTCGCACCGTGCTCGCATCCACGCGCGGGCTTTTAGATCCGTCGGCGAGAAGGCCACGCGTGTGACCGCTGGTTGAACCGCATCGGAAAAAGCGGCTAGCTCCTCGATCTCAGAGCTCATCCTGTCCTGGTTAATGGCGAGCTTCATCGCTGCGCACCGGTCAGAGGATGCCGGTTCCAATCCTTGTAGATGAGGTATTTCGCGGGCACTTTGCCAAGCGCCCCAAACCACTGCGGACACCAGGGTGCCATCCAGATGAAGTCTCCTGCGGTCACCGGATACCAGGCATCGCCCAGCCGATAGATTCCGCCGCCTTCGAGCATAATCAATCCGTGCTCCATAACGTGCATTTCCACCATGCTGAGTGCCGCTCCGGGCTGGTACACCATTGTGTTCACAGCGAAATCAAAACTCGGCTCATCCGGGAGCAGACACTTTACCTGCAAATCTGGATCGTCGTTGAGTGGATGGGACGAAACGGTGTCCTCACTGGAAATGATCGCTCGTGGGGTCTCGACTGACTTAAGCGGCTGATAGGGTTTCTCGATCACCGCCACCCGGCTGACCTTGGCAGCCTGAACATGATGTTGTGCGCTTTCTGGGAAGTACCCGTACCCACGTGGACCGAGTTCCTGACGTTTTCCTCCGACTTCCGCGCAAACCGCACCCTCGATGACATAGAGGAAGCGCTGCGCAGACGTGCTCCCTAGTTCACCGCCCGCTTCGAACTCGGCCGTGTACTCGGTGAACGCGGCGCCCAACGCAGGTCCGGCGTGCACGATCGCGGTGCACCCTTTCATTCCTGGCAACGGGGTCCGCACAAAAGTGTCTGCGGTCAGGAGCAGGTGGTTGCCTTGCTGTGAACTTCGGGTTTGTCCAAGATTATGCACGGCACGTCCTTGTTTGAAATTTGGATGATGAGGCTAGCTGATCGAGCAAATACACTCCGCACTCGATGGCCTTGGCAACGTCGTCCACGGCTACGGACTCCATCGGGTCGTGACTGATGCCGCCAGGCGTCCGCAAAAAGATCATTGCGGCGGGTACTTTTTCCGCCAGGATCATGGCATCGTGTCCTGCTCCGCTCACCATCCGGTGCGGCGCGCAGCCGGCCTTCCGAATCGCTGCTTCGATCTGCCCAGTTAGAAATGGATCCATCGACACTGCGCTCTGGCTCAACCAGGTATTCTGATGCGCTGAGAGGCCGCGCGACTGCGCGATCTGGTCGGCGCGGCGAATCAATTCCTCGACCGCACGCAGACGAGCATCGTCCGCGCTGTGACGCACATCCAGGCTCAGCCGGACTTCTCCAGCGATCACGTTGGTTGCGCCCGGCTTTGCCTCCACTGAGCCCACGGTAGCCACTAACCCGGGAACGCTGCGCGCGACGCGCTCGACCTCAGTAATCCATTCCGCCGCACCTGGCAATGCGTCGTGACGCAGATCCATGGGCGTTGTCCCAGCGTGATTCGCGCGTCCCACGAATGTCACCTCCAGCCGACTCTGGCCGGCAATTGCCTCGACCACGCCCAGCGGCCTCCCAAGTTTCTCAAGTACGGGGCCCTGCTCGATGTGAAACTCCAGATACGCGAGGACGTCGTCTTTCAACGCGGCTTGCGCAATCTCGCCAGGATTCAACCCAAAATCCTCGATCGCGTTGCGCACCGAGATTCCCTGCGCGTCTGTCCGTGCCAGCAACTCTTCGTCCAGCCGTCCCACCAGCGCCCGGCTACCGATAAACGGCGTGCCGAACCGAACGCCCTCCTCCTCGGAAAAACCCACCACCTCGATTCCGTAAGGGAGTTTGCGCCCCTGGAGCGCCTGTAACAATGCGACTGCCAGCACCACACCGAGAATTCCATCGTAAGCACCGGCGTTCGGAA
>Ga0307479_10005046_pt1 | contig 12106 bp, 11 predicted proteins | sample atmos_gasesECM4C_FD_203743 | JGI IMG/M metagenome (GOLD analysis project Ga0307479, IMG submission 203743) | Hardwood forest soil microbial communities from Morgan-Monroe State Forest, Indiana, United States - atmos_gasesECM4C_515 | ecosystem: Environmental > Terrestrial > Soil > Temperate...
TGCCAAGGAGGTCGGCTGCGCGCGTTTTGTTGTTTCCGGTGGCGCTTAAGGTTTGCAGGATGAGTTCTCGCTCCATGGCGTCCACGGTGGTTCCCACCGGGAATTTGATGGTCGAAAGATCGCTCGGCCCTTTCGCCTGCGACTTACCAAACTCATCCGGGAGGCATGCGCGAGTAATCAAGTCCTTCTCGCACATGATGGTGGAGCGTTCCAGAACGTTTCGCAGTTCGCGAATATTTCCTGGCCAGGTGTGGCTCATGAAAATGTCCAAGACTTCCGCGCCGATGCCGCGTACGTGTTTGCCATGCTTGGTGTTCACTTCCTGCAAGACGTTTTCGACGAGCAAGGGAATGTCCTCTTTATGATCGCGCAACGGCGGCAGGTGGATGTGAAACACATTCAAGCGGAAGTATAAGTCCTGGCGCAATTGGCCTTGACCGACGGCGTGTTCGGGATCCTTGTTGGTGGCGGCGAGAACACGCACGTCTACCGGTGTCTCCGACTTGCTCCCAAGGCGGCGCACCTTGCGGTCCTCCAAGACGCGCAGAAGCTTGGCTTGGGTCGGCGCGGGCATCTCGCCAATTTCGTCGAGCAGCAGCGTGCCGCCATCGGCGAGCTCGAAGCAGCCGATGCGGCGCTCCGCGGCGCCGGTGAACGCGCCACGCTCGTGGCCGAAGATTTCGCTTTCCATCAGCGTTTCCGGGATCGCGGAACAATTGATGGCCACGAATGGACCCGAAGAACGCGGCGATAACTTGTGGATCGTTCTGGCCACGATTTCTTTGCCTGACCCCGTTTCGCCGGTAATCAACACCGATGCGGAGCTTGGCGCCGCCATTTCCACGATGCGCATCACTTCCTGCATGGGTTTCGAGCCGCCCACCAAGTCGCCCAACCGGCCGGTTTCGCGCAGTTGCCTTTGCAAGACGGCCAACTGCCGCGCGTCGCGCGCTTTCCCGAGCGCGCGATCCAGCAAAGCGCGCAGCACCGGCCCCTTCAGCGGCTTCTCGATGTACCAGAAGGCCCCGGCCTCAATCGCGGCTACGGCGCGCTCTTCGCTGCCTTTACCAGTGATGATAATCACGGGGACGCCGTGGAGGTCCGCGCCCAATTGTTTGAGCAGATCCAGGCCATTCATGCCCGGCAATTCCACATCGGCGATCAGGGAGTCCGGCTGGTAGCTCGCAAATTTTGCGAGCGCGTCTTCCGCGCTGGCTACGCCGAGAACGTCGCAGCCCCATTTTTGTAGCAGCTGTTCGTAACCTTTGCGCGCATTGTCTTCGTCTTCGACGATGAGGACGCGGTCTTTCCGTTCGCCGGTCTCCACGGCGCGCACTGCCGACTTTGTATCTTCGCCCATGCGGATCTGCCTCTCTCTGTAAAGCGGGATATATGATTTGGGTTTCTGCATAGGCTGGATACTTTGACTGTAACAAGCGCGCAGGCTGCTTGCCAAGCAGTGGCACACCGTCACGTAAGGCTTCAAAAGCAAAGCCCCCGCCTCAGAAGGCGGGCGCTACAACGTCGCGCCGCGGCGGGGAGCCCGCCCTTTGGATCGAAGAGCAGCTTTCCAGATAAAACTTGCCTGAGCTGGGGCGCAGCCGTGCTGCGCCCTACGTGAAACCTACTCTTTGAGCAGGTATAGCGCTCGCTCCAACTCTAATTCCAGTTTGGACCCCTTCGGCAAATCCAGTTCGTGACCGCGGCCAGATTCCATCAAGTAGGCGGCGAGTGCGCTGACCGCCGCCTCTTCTGCGGCTTCTTTTTTGCCTTTGTGCTTGATTCCCTTCACCGCACCGATGGCAGCCCCTTCTGCCGCGGCCTCCGCGGCTGCTTGCTGCGTGCTGGTACGCGCTTCAATCAAGCCTTCCCGGTCGCCCGCAGTCCTAACCGTGTGATCGCCGGGGACGCTGACGACTTCCGCCACGATAGGCAGCTCGCCAAATTTGGTGCGGATGTCGTCGAAGGTCAGCCAGATTTTCGCTCGCCCGGCTACACCGGCGGGTACAACGCGACTGACGTGTCCGCGAATCTCTGCTCCGGAGGGGAGATAGATGCCGCTGCCCGCTTCGAGAGGCTCCAGGGTTCGCACTTTGAATCTGGATTTCTCCGGCGTTTGTTTGGTGTCGAGCTCATCTTCGAGCCGCACCAGGAATTTCGTCCCCGGCACGACCGCATACGCTTCGGGTGGCAGATCGCCGCGCTGCCGGCCATCCGCGGGATGCGTTCGCGGCACTTGGGGAGACAGATTTGACTCTTCCTGCGCTGGGCGGGACTGTTGCTCCTGCGTCTGCGGAAGGCTATCGCGACTCGTAACCGGAGGCTGCTCTTGTGGCGTGGGCTGCTCTTGTGACGGTTCTTGACTCGGCTCTTGCGCAACCATTGTTATCCCCACGACGAGGCTGCAAGCAGCTACTGCAGTTGCAAGCCTGACTTTCGAGAACATCTCACAGCGTGTGAACCCCATAGTTCCTCCTCATTCACCAGAGGAACCAAAGCAGTCTGTCGTCCAGTGATGCGAATCACAGATAGTTATAACTTACACAATTTCAATGAGTTACAGATGGCTTATCGCAGGGGATTGGGTCAGAGGCGATGCCTGTATGTTTCTCACAGCAGGGTGTCATGCGTTCCTGACACTGGGTGCCGCGAACGATCACTCTCGGTTTGCTTGCGTCTGCCGGTGGCTAATTCTTGTTCTCTCTGTGTCCTTGCAGGTACCGCTGAATCCGACGGAGTACGCGCGCGTACATCGCGGGCGTCACTTTCCCCGTTTGCGTGTTCTGCTGGCTGGGGTGATACACCCCGAACAAACGCGTGCCGGCAAACTCGGCTTCTGAGCCGTGGGCAAAGGGATAGGCTCCGCGGGAAAGAATCACGCCGCGATCTTTCAAGATGGAGAGGTACACGTCCCAGGCGATCTTGCCGAGCGCCAGCACCGCCTTTGGCCGCAAGATCTCGAGCTCTCGTTCGAGATGCGGCCGGCAATTCAGGAGCTCTGACGGCAGAGGCTTGTTGTCCGGTGGCGCGCAACGCGCCGTCGCCGTGATATAGGCTCCATGCAATTGCAGTCCATCATCGGGCCGTTGCCACGTCGGCTGATTCGCGAAACCCGCCTTGTAAAGGGCCATATACAAGAACGCGCCAGAGCGGTCGCCCGTGAAGGGCCGGCCGGTTCGGTTGGAGCCGTGTGCACCGGGCGCTAAGCCCAGAATCAACAACTCTGCCTCTGGATCGCCAAAGCCGGGCACTGGTCTGCCCCAGTAGGTCCAGTCACGATAAGCGCGCCGCTTCTCTTGCGCCACGCGTTCGCGATATTCCACTAATCGTGGACATTTTCGGCAGCTCACAATTTCTTTTGCCAAAATCTCCAGGAGTTCCGATTTTTTCGGCATATCGTGGCTTCCGTCGCGCCCTCTCAGCGAGGGGAGCGAGTAATCAGGGCCGAGCCGTTCGCTTTGACCCAGACCCGCTCTGCGCCATCAATTTGTTAAGCTCGGAAAACGGCACTGTGCCTTCAAAGAGCGCCGAGTACGTGCCCGTCTCCTTCAATTCCTTGGCGATGCGGCGAACTAATCCCAAGGTCGCTCGCATCATTCCAGAACCCACACTGACTCGCGCTACTCCGATCTTTTCTAAGTCTTTGATCGCTGGGCAACCTGCGCTCGCCAGTATGTTCAGAGGCGCATTCAGGGCCTTCACCAGTTTCTCGATGATGTTGCCGTCGACCACTCCGGGCACGAACACACAGTCCGCTCCCCCATCGCGATAAGCGCGCAATCGCTCCACCGTGCGCTCAAACCGGGTAGCTTCCGGCCCAATCGGCATCAGGTAGACATCCGTGCGCGCATTGATCACCAGCGGCACGCCCAGTTTTGCGGACGTGTCTTTAATCGCTCGAATCTTTTTCACTTGGAGGCCCAGCTCGACTTGAGACTCTTCCGTATCGCTGGTTACATCCTCCAGGTTGAGCCCCACCGCTCCCGCTGCGACCAGAGCCGTCGCCGTTCCGGCCATGTCGTCGATGGTGGTCCCGTATGCCGCTTCCATATCGGCGGTCACGGGAATGCGCACGGCCCGGGCGATTCGCGACACGACGCCGAGCATCTCGTCGCGTGTGATACGCTGCCCATCCGGATAGCCCAGCGCAAAGGCCACGCCCGCGCTGCTCGTCGCGAGTGCCGGATAGCCGAGTTCCTCGACAATCCGTGCGCTCGCTACGTCCCAAACATTTGGCAGCACCAGCGTGCGGGGTCCTTGGTGCAGCTTGCGCAATGCTTCCGCCTTACGCCCCTGTTCCTTCATGTCCATAACGAGTCCCCTTTTGGAGTGCGACGGTCTTGCCGTCGCTTTTTACGGCGTAACCTTTCGAGCGAAATCGCCGAACGGCAAAGCCCGTCCTCGAGCCTACTGCAGTAATTTCAACGCTTCCTCGTGAACCTTTCCATTTGTACTCAACAAGTTTCCTGTGTAAATGGTCCGCACCCCGCCGATATTGGTCGATCTGCCGCCCGCCTCTTCCACAATAATTCCCAGCGGCGCCAAGTCCCACGGTTTGGAGGTCCAATCCAGCGCGGCCTCGATAGCGCCCTCAGCCACCAACATGTGCTGCCAGAACCCACCTAGAGCGCGCCCGTTCCTCGCGGCATCCGGCAAGCGTCGGATTTGTTCACGAGCCGCTTTGTCCTTGGTTGGTCCGGTGCCCGTCGTGAAGACCATGGACTCGCTGAGCCGCGCGACTTGCGAAACGTGGATTCGTGTTCCGTCGCGATACGCGCCCTCGCCACGATAAGCCCACCAGCGCGCGCCAAGAGCAGGCGCGCTCACTATGCCCGCCACAATTTCACCTTCGCGCTCAATCGCCAGTAGCGTTCCGAAAGTTGGTATCCCGCGCGAAAATTCTTCGGTTCCGTCGATGGGGTCAATAATCAGCCTGGCTCGCTTTGCCGCGCCAGCGTCTCTTTCCTCGCGAGTGCTCATCTCTTCGCCGAGTACATCCAGAGCCAGACCGCCGGCCGCAACTTTTGCTCTAGCCATTTCTTCAACGGCGCGATCCGCCTCGGTAATCGCGGTGCCGTCGACCTTCCTTCCCACGCGCATGCCGTCCAAACGAAAATACTTCATCGCCGTCGCGTCCGCCTCGTTTGCGATGGCCTCCAGCAGCGCGCCATACTCGTTTCGATAACTCACTGTGGTAATGGCAGCTCCTTGCCGAGAAATTTGGCTTTGCTCCGGCTGTCGATTTTCCACCGTGGATTGTCGACCGCCTTCATTTGACTCTCTCAGGCCTGCCCCCTAGCATTAACCGTACACTCATGATGCCTCAAACCAGCAGTGGCACTGTGCTCGACCGCATATTGGACGCGCGCCGTGCTGCGGTCGAGCGTCGCAAGAAGGCGGTGCCGGAGGCGGCGCTGAAATACGGCGTCAAAGCGGCGACTCCACTGCGCGATTTTGCCGCTGCGCTCTCGCGCGACGGACTGAACGTTATTGCCGAATTGAAACCCGCATCCCCGTCGCGCGGCGTCATTCGCGATCCTTTTGACTCAGTTTCGCTCGCGCGCAGTCTGGAGGCGGCGAGCGCTGCCGCGCTGTCCGTCCTAACCGAAGAAGAATTCTTCCATGGTTCGCTCAAGAATTTGCGGGAGGCGCGCAAGTCAATCGCCCTACCGGTGCTGAGGAAAGATTTCATCTTCGACCCGTGGCAAGTGTGGGAGACGCGCGCGAATGATGCGGACAGCTTTCTCCTGATTGTGGCGGCGCTCAGCGATACGCAGCTGAGTGAGCTCATTGCCCTCGGTCGCGAACTGGGCATGGAGCCGCTCGTCGAGGTGCACTCGCAAGGTGAGCTGGACCGCGCGCTGGCATCCGATGCTCGCATTCTTGGCGTGAATAACCGCGACCTAAAAACGCTGACGGTGCGCGCGGAAACCTCCTTGGAATTGATCGAGCGCATTCCTGACCATTGTATCGCCGTCAGCGAATCGGGTCTCAGCGCTCATGACGATCTGCTCCGCTTGCGCGGGGCTGGCTTCGATGCGTTCCTCATCGGCGAACATTTGATGCTCGCGTCCGACCCCGCCTCGGCTCTCGCCAGGCTCCTCGGCGCTCCGGCCTCAGGCTAGCGGGCCATGATACTTATCAAGATTTGCGGAATTACCAACTGGCCGGACGCCAAGGCGGCCACGGACGCGGGCGCCCATGCGCTGGGCTTCAACTTTTATGAGAAAAGCCTGCGCCGCGTGTCCACGGCTGATGCCGCGCAAATCCGCTCGAAGCTGCCACCAGGGCTGCAGGCCGTCGGTATTTTCGTGAACGCCAAACCTGCCGACATCAATTCCCTTCGTGCCTTCGTGCGCTTTGACGCCGCGCAACTGCACGGCGATGAAACGCCGGAGATTGTCTCGCAAGTCGCGCAGTCGCTGCCGGTAATCAAAGCCTTTCGCGTGGGCGGCGACGTCCCACTTCCCAAGTTCGATGACTATCCCAAGGCCTTTGCTTTTCTGCTCGACGCCGCGCGCCCAGGCCAATATGGCGGCACCGGACAAACCACCGACTGGGACTTCGCGCGTCGCGCGGCTGTTTCTCGCCGTATCATTCTGTCCGGCGGCTTGAACGTGGAGAATGTCGCCGCCGCGGTTCGCTTGGTGCATCCCTACGCGGTCGATGTGGCCAGCGGGGTGGAATCCAAGCCCGGCAAGAAGGATCACGGCCGGCTGCAGGAATTTGTCAACGAAGTGCGCCGGGCGGAGCAGCAACTCGAAACGCAACTGGAGAATCCTACGCAAGCATGAGTTCCATCCTGCAATCGCCGACTACGGTTCCCGGGCGCTTCGGCCCCTACGGTGGCCGCTACGTGCCGGAAACGCTGATGGTGCCGCTATTTGAGTTGGAGCGCGCCTACGAGATTGCCAAGTCTGACGGCGCTTTCCAGTCGCAGCTTGCGGATCTGCTGAAGAATTTTGCCGGGCGCCCTACGCCGCTGCAATTTGCTTCGCGTTTGACCGCACATCTCGGGGGTCCGCGGATTTACTTGAAGCGCGAAGATTTGCTGCACACCGGCGCGCATAAAATCAACAACGCTCTAGGCCAGGGACTGCTCGCGGTGAAAATGGGTAAGCCCCGCATCATTGCGGAAACCGGCGCAGGCCAGCACGGGGTGGCTTCGGCGACCGTGGCCGCGCAGCTTGGCCTGGAGTGCGTCGTTTACATGGGCACGGAGGATATGGCCCGCCAGGCGCTGAACGTCGCGCGCATGCGCATGCTTGGCGCGCAAGTCGTCGCCGTCGATTCCGGCAGCCGCACGCTCAAGGACGCCATCAATGAAGCCATGCGTGACTGGGTGACCAATGTGCGCACCACGTACTACCTGCTGGGCTCGGTGCTGGGCGCGCATCCGTATCCGACCATGGTGCGCGATTTTCAGTCGATTATAGGACGCGAAGCGCGGGAGCAAATCCTTGCGGCGGAAAAGCGTTTGCCTACTCATCTTTTCGCGTGTGTTGGCGGGGGGTCAAACGCGATTGGCCTGTTCTACGCGTTTCTTCGCGACGCCGACGTAAAGATGGTGGGCATCGAAGCCGGTGGCCGCGGCAACGAACTCGGTGAACACGCTGCGCGCCTCGCCGCCGCACAAGGCTACTTCGACGCGCGTCCCGGGGTGCTGCAAGGCACCTACACCTACGTGCTGCAAAACAGCGACGGTCAAATCGCCACGACGCACTCGATCTCGGCGGGGCTCGACTACCCGGCGATCGGACCCGAGCACGCCTGGCTTGCCGATCAGCGCCGCGCCGAATATGCCGCCATCTCTGACGACGCTGCCGTGGATGCCGCGCGCACGCTGGCGCGCACCGAAGGCAACATCCCCGCGCTGGAAACCGCTCACGCCATCGCCGGACTCATCGCGCGGCGCGGCCAATTCACGAGCGACCACCTCATAATCGTTAATCTCTCAGGCCGCGGCGACAAGGATATGGACACTTATTCGCGCCTGCTCTAGTCTTTATCCTTCTCCAAGAGCAATGATTGCCGCGACTTCCAACATGACCCGCATCTCCAGACGCTTCGCCGAACTGCGGGCATCCGGCGAGCTAGGCCTGATTGCGTACATCACCGCGGGCGATCCTTCTCTGGAGGCCACGCTTAAATTCGTTCTCGCGCTAGCCGAAGCCGGCGCTGATGTGATCGAGCTGGGCGTACCCTTCAGCGATCCCCTAGCTGATGGGCCGACCATTCAGCGCGCGTCCGAACGCGCCCTCAAATCGGGCACGACTCTCGCCAGCGTAATCAACCTCGTCCGCCGCATTCGCCAAGCTTCTCAAGTTCCCTTGATCCTGTTCACCTACTACAATCCCGTCTTACAAATGGGGCTCGAAAAATTTGCAGCGACGGCTTCGGCAGCGGGCGCGGACGGCGTGCTCGTCACGGATCTGACTCCGGAGGAATCCTCCGACTACCGACGCATCCTCAGCGCACATCATCTCGACACCATTTTCCTGGGCGCGCCCACTTCCACGGACGAACGGCTCGCCAAAATCGCTGCTGTTTCTTCCGGTTTTCTCTACCTCATCTCCCGCACGGGAGTGACCGGCGCCAAGGACATGCTCCCGGACGATTTGCCAGCGCTTCTGCGCCGTGCCCGCGCCGCCACGCAACTACCACTCGCGGTGGGCTTCGGCATCTCTCTTCCCAGCCACGTTTCCGTTCTCGGCGGCCTCGCCGATGCCGCGGTGGTCGGCTCTGCGCTTGTCGCGGAGATCGAGCACGCCACTGCCGCCAGTCCTAATTCATCCGCATCCACCGACGCAGCCGCGCGAGCGCTAGCCGATCGCGTCCGCTCTCTCAAACAAGCCGCCCGCCACGGCCTCTCTCGCCGCGAGGTGGCGCAATGACGTTGTCTGATTGGCGTCGCCAAATCGATGAGATCGACCGCAAACTTGTGGAGCTTCTCAACCAGCGGTCGCGGTGCGCACTCGAGATCGGCAAACTCAAACAGGCGGAAAAATTGCCTTTGTATCAGCCGGATCGCGAACAAGAAGTCTTGCAGAACGCTGAGTCGGGCAATTCCGGCCCGCTCACCGACGCCGCTATTCGGCGTCTATTCGAGCGCATCATCGACGAAGCACGCAGCATGGAGCGCGAGGCCATGCACCTCGGCGACGTGGTCGACAAGGATGAGAAACTGTAGCGCCCGCTTTCTGAAGCGGGCTCTTTCGCTTTTTTAAGGTGTCCGCACAGGTCCGAGAATTTAATGTAGCGCCGCACTTCAGGGCGGCATCTTCGCGGCCCCAAATTTCGCCGTGAACGAAAGGAATCGCACCAACTCATGGTCATCGTCATGCAAGAGGGCGCCAGCGACGCGCAAATCCAGCACGTCATTGATCGCCTGGTCGCCAGCGGCTTTAACGTGCATCGCTCCACGGGCGTGTCGCATACCGTGCTCGGGGCAGTCGGCGTTCATCGCGATTTCGACCACCGCGATTTCGAGCTGCTCGATGGCGTGCGCGAAGTCATGCGCATCACCCAGCCGTTCAAGCTGGCCAGCCGGGAGTTCAAGCCGGAAGGCACCGTCGTGGACCTCGGCCGCGGCGTGAAAATCGGCAGCAATGAAGTGGTGGTCGCCGCCGGGCCGTGCTCGGTGGAATCGCGCGAGCAGATTCATTCTGTCGCTGAGTCCGTGGCCAGAGCCGGAGCCAAAATTCTTCGCGGCGGCGCCTTCAAGCCGCGCACTTCCCCTTATGCGTTCCAGGGCATGGGCGAAAAAGGGCTGGAGCTCATGCGCGAAGCCGCGCAGAAATTCAATTTGTTCACGGTTAGCGAAGTGATGGACCCCTCGCAAGTCCAGATGATGCTCGGCTACGTGGATATCTTCCAGGTGGGCGCGCGCAACATGCAGAACTATCATCTTCTCCGCGCACTAGGAGAAGTGCGCAAACCGGTGCTGCTCAAGCGCGGCATGTCCGCCACAATGGAAGAACTGCTTCTCTCGGCCGAGTACATCCTGGCTGGCGGTAACTACAATGTTATCCTGTGCGAGCGCGGCATCCGCACCTTCGAGACTTATACGCGCAACACTCTCGATATCGCCGCCATTCCCGTCATCAAGAAGCTCTCGCATCTTCCGATGATCGCCGATCCATCCCACGGCACCGGCCGCCGCGACAAAGTGCCGCCCATGGCGCGCGCCGCCGTAGCCGCCGGAGCGGACGGTCTGCTCATCGAAGTCCACAATGATCCAGACCACGCCCTGTCCGACGGCGCGCAGTCGCTCGATCCCTCTAGCTTCACGCAACTCATGGCCGAGCTGCGCATTATCGCTCCCGCTATAGGGCGCCGCCTCGCGTGATTGATGCACCGTGCGAACCTTGGCGCTGCAACGCTGCGCCACTGCCACCTTGCGCCTCAGTTGTCTCTTTACCCTGAACCTCAAAGGTTTACCCGAGGTGAAGGGTGCGTTATCTTCTCTCCGGCTCATTTAGTGTGGACGCCGACTGACTCATGTCCGCTCATCTCATCAACCGCGCCACTATCCTCGGCACCGGACTCATCGGCGGCTCGTTTGCGCTCGCTCTCCGCAAATACACCACGGACCTCCACATCGGCGGTTGGGACCGCCCTGACATCGTGCGTGAAGCGCACGCTCGCGGAGCGCTTCACGAATGCTTCTCCGGCGTTCTCGCTCCCGCCCTCACCCGCGCCGACCTCATTTTCATCGCGCTGCCGATCGGGGTAACCATCGACCTTCTTCCCGAAATTGCGCGCCTCGCCCCAGCCCACGCCCTGGTCACCGACGCTTGCAGCACCAAGCTGCGCATTACGCAATCTGCCGCCGAGCACTTCACTGCATCCACGGCGCTTTTCCTCGGCGGCCATCCGATGGCTGGCCGGGAATTCGGGGGCATCGCTCACGCGGATGCTGACCTCTTTCGCAATGCCCCTTACGCGCTAATCGGCGAAAAGGCTCGCGGCGATTCTTCCCAAGGCGAGCGCGAGCAAGTGCAGGCGGACCGCGATCCTCGCGTCGCTGCCTTCCTTAAGCTTCTGGAGAAAATCGGCGCGCGCCCATTGTGGCTAGGCGCGCAACAACATGATTATGCTGTGGGCCTCGCCTCGCACTTGCCGCAGCTCGCAGCCGTTGCGCTTGGCTCTTTCCTGTATGACCATCTTGACGAAAACGGCCTGCCCATCACAGTGGCGGGTCCCGGCCTGCGGGATTCGTTGCGCCTGGCGGGCAGCCCCTATTCCATGTGGCGCGATATCGTTCTTACGAATCGCGAAGCGCTCAGCGCCGCCCTCGATCTTTTTGCGCGGCGGCTGGACGATCTTCGCGAACGGCTCAATTCCCGCGAACTTGAAATGGACTTTGACTCCGCCAACGAATTGTACAAACTCCTTCGCACCTTGTAGCGTGCAGCACCGCTGCGGCGGCGGGTGTTCGCGTACCACTGAGAGCTGACTGGAGTCCTGCAAGTCTGTTTCATTTCGGTACAGGCCGACCTCCGTCCGGCCAAAAACGTTTTCCTCATTCCTCGGCGATAGTTCCCCTTCTTCCCGCGCTCAATTTCCTGGATCTTGACGATTTCCGGCACTTTAGCGGCTATTTAGATAACCCTTTGCGCACAGAAAGCCGAAAGCAGGACTGGAGTACTAGTTCTCCCTATTTTATGACCTGCCACGATGCCACCTGTGTACGACAACGACTGCATGCTTCGGCGTGGGATTGCAGAGGGGGTCGTAGCGAAGGTCGCTTTTCAACCTAAAAGGAGAACAGGGCTCATGAAATTTTCGTGGAACAAAGTTGCAGCATTCGCTGTTGTAGCAGCCGTTGGCTTCGGGATGAGCTTGCCGCAGTTGCAAGCGCAATCCGTTGCGCGGGGCAAATTCCAGCTGCCTTTTGATTCAAAGGTAGACCAACTGGCGCTGCCCACTGGAGATTACACGTTCGCGGTGGACCATCTGGCCATGAACGGAATTGTGTCCATCTACCAGGGGAGCAAGATTGTAGGCTTGATGCATCCGCAGTCGTTCAGCTCCTACGACAACCAGGGCGAGAAGCCGGTTTTGGTTTTCGTTCGCCACCAGGGGGATACGGCGCTCCGCGCGT
>Ga0307479_10005048_pt1 | contig 12103 bp, 5 predicted proteins | sample atmos_gasesECM4C_FD_203743 | JGI IMG/M metagenome (GOLD analysis project Ga0307479, IMG submission 203743) | Hardwood forest soil microbial communities from Morgan-Monroe State Forest, Indiana, United States - atmos_gasesECM4C_515 | ecosystem: Environmental > Terrestrial > Soil > Temperate...
CTGGTAGAGGTTGATCTTGACGTGCGGAACCATGGGCTCCCAGGTCAGTTGGAGCAACAGGGCCGGATCGTCAAACGGACGAGTCGAGGCATACACAACGTGCCCGCGGATGCCGCCGTTCTCCGCCAGAGCGGTGGCTGTCGCGGCAGCGAAAGGTCTCTTGCCAAATTCCAGGTACTGATTCTGTCCGGCGAAGCTTTGCCAGCCGTAGCTGGTGACCCAGGCCGGATCAATTCGTCCCGTGGAACCGCCGGGACCGCCTCCGGTTGGATTGGTCAGCAGGGTCTGCGTGCTGCAGTCTGCATCGGCACAATAGACCGCACCGGGAACCCGCAAACTCGTGGGCACGGAGAAATCCTCGTGCGTTCGTCCGAGATTCCGGAGCAGCGCCGAGTTGCCGCAGGCGGGGAAGCCGGCCACACTGCAGGCGGGGGAATTGTCGGCCGGGCCGCCCGCGTCATTGACCACGTGCGTTCCCGTGTTCTTGTACCGGGTCGAATCCGTTTCCAGCACATACCAGTTGAACAGCGGGAACACCTCATTGAATCCGGCAAAGCCCTGCAGGTCGGTGCTGTTCAGGTTGGAGATGCTGCCGTCGCGATAGCGGATGTTGGTGGGTACGAGCGAGAGGCCCGGTTCGTTGTCCTGCGAGACGCCATCCCCGTTCAGGTCAATGAATGTCCGGGTAGAGAGATTGTTCTTCCAGGCATGGGCGGCGATTTCACCCATATCGCAGACTGAACCCGTACTGGCCGGCCCCTTACACAATTGCTGGTTTGAAGCGGCGCCTAGTCTTACGGGCGTGGTAATGCCGTCGACGATCTGGTCGTTCCACTGGTCGAAGATGGTGATTCGCCAATCGCCAGCCGGGATCCTGCTGAGTGTGAAGCTGCCGTCGTCGGCGCACTTGGTAAAGGAGAAGTCCGCGCCATCCGGGCTTCCCAGGCTGACATAGCACTGGGTGTAACCGAAGGTATCGCGGGTTCCAGTGCCGTAAAGTCTTTCATCCGCCGGACGGCTCATGTGCACACCCGTCACCATGCCAGTAACGCTTTGCGTGCACGCAGGCGCGCCGGCCCCGGTGCAGAGCGCGGTTCCGGCGTCGTTGATCCACTTCGGGTTGGCGAAGCCCATGGAGACGTGGTATCCCGCGGGACCAAACTCCTGGAAGAAGCTCGGTTCGCCGATTCGGAGGAAGGATTCAAGATCCTTGCCGCCGTCGAGCGTGTTGGTCTGCAGCCATTCTTCACCCCGCGCGATGCGGTCGGCCGCAGGCGTGGCCACGATGCCGTAACGTCCGGGAGGCAGATTGACGACTACCGCCTGGCCGCCGAGCGGAGACAAGGTTGTGCCATCCGATTCGAAGTTCGGGCAGACGGGGATCATGCCGGCGATGCCTATGGGACTGATCGTCCCGTCGGCCGGTGCCGGGTTCTGGTCACCCGTGTACACACCGAACCGAGCGCCCTTCGCGATGGGGCAGGCGTCCTTGCCCGTAAGCGGGTCTATCGTTCCCGCCAGGTTGTTCGACAAAGGCTGTCCGAATTCGTCGTAGGTCAGCTGTCCGGCAGAATCGCCTGTGCCCCCGACCAAGTCGAAGATGGTGATGTTGAAACCACCCAGACCGGGTTCGTTGGGTGAGAGCGTATCGATTCCGCCGCCGGCGTCATGTTCGCCGTTGAGCGGGTGGTCGTCTTCAAACACAAACACCGAGAGTTTGGCCGGCGGCAACGGCAGGGGTTCTACAACGACCGAGACGGAGGTCTGTCCAGCCGCAATCTGAGCGCCGCCCATGGCGTGGCCCGGATCCGCCGCATCGCCAGGCAAAACCGAGATGTAATAGCGCCTGGTCGGGTCCAGCACAACCTCGCTGGGATCAACCGGCGTCTTTTGCCCAGCGTTTGTGCGGCATGCACCGTTGCCCATGTCGCAAACTGCTGGTGCGCCCAAAAGGGTTTGGCCCGATTCGCACGAGTTGGGCCCGGTGCAGCCCTGCGCCACAACCGGCATATAGCTGGTGTGGAAGTTGGTGCCGAAGGTGGGGAGGACCCCGCCCGTTCCAGTCGGACAACCTGCGGCGGGAGGATTCGTGGTGCACTTTGGATCAAGATAGAAGGTGCGATCTTCCTCGATGATCCAGCGATAATCCTGAGGAGACCCCGGGAGGGCAGCTTTGGTCGCGCCGTCGATCAGGGTTACTGCCAGATTGCTGGGCGCCGGGAAGTTCAGCGTAACGGCTGCTGCTGCCGTGCTTGCTGTCTTCTGGGAATTCACCGCGTTGTAACAGAAGTGGTAGGTTCCGGCTGCCGACACAGTCGCGCTGAACGAGCCATCTTTATTGAGGGTCACCGCTCCAGGTGGAAGTGCAGCGCCCGAGCCACTGCAGGATCCGCCCAGAACTGCTGTGAGCGGGTGCCCTTGCGGATCGGTATCGTTCGCCAGAACTCCGGGCTGAGCGATTTGAATTCTCGCAGAGGGCGCAGGGGTTGAGGGGCTCACCTGGCTCGTGTAGGTATCAACATTCGCCGTGGGCGCCCCTCCCAGTTGGCAGGCCGCGACGCTGGAATTGGCGTCGCACTGCGAGATGGTTGCCGTTGCGCTGGCGGTGCCGTTCACCAGGTAAGTGAACGTGCCACCGCACGACGTGTTCGCTGCGTCCTGGGTATACGTGAAGGTACCGTCCGGGTTCAGCGTGAGCGAATCGGTTCCCGCTCCGCTACCGAAGGGAGACACGGTGTGGTTCGCAGGGTTGCCCTGAAGAATCACGCCGTTGGCACCAGTGTCGTTCGCGAGAACGCCCCGCGAAGGATCCGACAGATTCAGCGTGGTACCCGCGACGCAATTGTAGGTTTCACCGGTCGCGGACGCCGTGACGCTGCCAACAGGCAAGATCGCCGCGCTCGACCCGATATAAGCAAGCATTCCGGCGTCGCGTGCGGTGGCGTTCGCAGACAAACCCAGCGAGCGGTCGAAGATGGGGTGAGCGGCGGTGCCCGCCGGCACGTTAATCACGACATCGTAGGTCTTGCCGGCGGCGAGGAACACTTCGTTCTGCACTCGCGTCGCGCCCGGCAGAGGATTGCCGTCTTCTGCAATCAGCCCGAATCCAGGGACCGGAGTGGCGCCGGTCAGCGATCCCACGATCGAAGGCACGTGCATGCGCAACCCAGCGTTCACCATGCGCACCAGAAGGCTGCCGCTGGCTGCGGCGGGCGCCGGGTTGAAGAGCGATGCCGCGACTTTGGTCTTGTCGAAGGCCACGCCGTTAATAAGGTAGTAGCGGGGCGAGTAGTTCACCGCCGGCGGATAACAGGTGAGGTATTCGGCTCCGGAGGCAGGATTTCCGCATGCTCCGGGCTGCCCGGACCACACTTTCGTCTCGCTGAAATTGGCCGTGTTGACCGCGGCGTATACGGTGTTGTTCTGGACCGGATCAATTTCACTGAAGAGCAGCGGAATCTCCGCATCGTAGTTCACGAGCGGAGTCGAATAGGCTTTACCTCGCGACGTCCCAGCCACGGGAGCGGTCGTCACTACCAGGATTCCGTACAGCCCCATCGGGCCCTGAATCGAGGGATGAGTACCGGACTCAATCAGGTACGTGCCTTCCTTAAGATTGTTCCAGGTCAGGGCGACGGTCGCGCCGGGTCCAGCCGGGTTCATGAACGACTGCACGCGGCGCCCTTGGGGTGGCGGTGCGTTCATCGTAGTGGAGTCCGCCGCGGGCCAGGTAACTCCCTGCCCACTGTGCGCCGGACTTGCGCTGGAGGTCGCGGTCTTACCCTGCCCGACTCCTAACTGGCCCACGATCACCAGCGACGTCTCCGGTACAGACGTGGGCAAGTTGTTGGTCAGGTTGACGGTCAGACCGCCAGGCGGGACGGTGATAACCACCGGCGACCAGCTGGTTCCAGCATTCGGGTTCAAGGCTGCGCACGTCGCGGGAGCCGCCGCAGTGCAGCTGTAGCCCCACATCTGCACGGTAGAACCGTCGGGCAACGTGACGCTGCTCGGGCCCGCGGCCAGATTCACCGACTGGGCAAAGGACACACTTACTCCGAGGAGGAGAATGGTTATCGCCAGGACCGCTGTCTTCAAGGTTTTGAGATCGTTGGATCGCATCGCAGTTCTCCTCACTTAGTTCGACTCGTCAATCTTGAATTCCCGGGAATCCACCAACATCATCATGAGCATGCCGCCCGGAAAAATATTGTTAGTCGTGATTTCGCGCTCGTTGTGCGAATGCCACATGAAGGCATAGCCAGCTTCGTCCGTGGGCGAATTTGCGATGGTGCCCGACGGCGGCGTGGTTCCGGTCGAACCGACACTGCGCACGGTCGCGTCCGGACCGAGATAAGGACTGCCGCCGAACCATGCGCCATTCGCAAAAATGTTCGGATCCGGCAGCGTCGCGGGACCGCCGCTGGCGACGTTCCCAGAGGGAGTGGCTTGCACGGGCTTGTTGTGGTCCTGGCACCACTCGAAGTAGTTGATCGCGCCCGGGTCACCCGTGTAGTAGCCGTTCCCATCGGGAACACAATCCGCATGACCGGATTTCTTGGGGTCGGTGTTGTGACCAAAGGCATCCCAGTTCAGGCCTTTGCCCGTCCAGTAGAAAATCCCGTCTATCGTCATGCCAGGTGTTGTCGTGGTGGTGAACAGGAGCGGCCCGGCAAGACTGTGGGTCGGATCGGTCGCACTCGCAATCAAATTGCCGTCGCGGGCCAGGACGCGCACGTGATTGCCGTGCTCGTGGAACGGGTGTTGCCAGCGTCCCTGGCCGATGATGCGCAGCAGCACCAGTTCTCCAGGGTGCATGTGCGGATTGCCGTTGTAGGGCTGGTGCGGATACTCCGGAGCGTAGTTGGCGTCCATGTCGTCGGGCATGGAGCGGCCGTTTATCATGAAGTAGGCGGGAACGTAAGGCTCGGTCGCCACGTTGATGCCGCATCCCGCTCCTCCAGCCGCGCAATTTCCTGCGGCCAGAATTTGTTCTTCCGCTTGGCGATGAATTCTGGGATCGATTTCCGAAAACTGGAACATGTACTCGCGGTCGTAGCAGGCACCGGGGTGGTTATAGGCGGCGGGAGCCAGTCGGAAATTGGTTTCGTTACGGATCCCTTGGGCTGCCAGGTTCGTGCCGTGGATGCCGCTCGTACATGCGGCGGGAGTAGACGAAGGCAACACGATGAGGGCCCCGTACAGGCCCATCTCGACCTGCAAGTCGCTCTGCGTTCCGCTGTAGTAGGAGTGGGTTCCAGCAGCCGTGGAAGGAACCGTAATCGTATAGATCACCGCACCCCCGGGCTGAGCTTCCTGCGTCAGCAGCCCAGCCACGCCGCCCGACGTTGCCACCTGGAAGCCGGGAAACAGGATCGAGGTATTACCAGCCGCTGTGGGAAGACCATTCGTCAGTGTGACCGTGAACGTCGCGTTCCCAGACGCGGGCGCATTGACGATGAGGGTCGGGCCCGGAACCTGCATCGTGCCGCCGCAAGCCGTACCCGCGGAGCCGAAGGGGGTCGGGCTGCCGCCGGTGTCGCACGAATAGCCCCATGAGTAAACCGCATTGCCATCCGGCTGTGAAACGAACGCCGGCTTGGCGGTCATCTGGAAAGCCGAACCGGTTACTCCAGGTGCCGCTGCGTTGGCTGCCGTCGTTAGCAGCAAAGCCAGAGCCACCAGAACCGCCGGGAGCAGTCGTGTCATTGGGATCGCTGTTTTCTTGGTTATCGGATTCATGGCTGCTCTCCTAATTAATGTTGACTTCGGTCATCAGCCCACCGAAGTTCTCGGCATCGTTGGACAAGTGGTCCAAATTGGGGGTGTAGAGATAGAAAATGCTGCCCGACGGATATTTCGCCGTGTCGCTGACGTCCAGGATCACGTCCAGAGATTCGCCCCCAGCCAGCGTGATGGAGTTGGTGTAGTAGTCGAGGTTGTTTCCGGCCTGATCCCGAAGCAACTTTGCGTTGTAGCCGACCACATGCATCGGAATCTCCAGCGAAGCCAGGGTCTGGTACTCGGTCACGTCGAGGTCGGCGATGCGTAGCAACGCCTTGCCGCCAGCAGGAATGTTGATGATCGAAGACAGCGGCTGCGAAAAGTGCACCAGCCCGTCGGTCGTCTGGGTCATCAACGGGCCCGGCGTGACCGTGTCCGGATAGCTGCGCCCGTTCAGGAGGAAGTATTTGTCCTTCATGTCTGTAAAGCCTTCGGGGTTGAAGGTCATGCCGACGAAGTGGAAGTTGGGGTCGAAGCCGTGAATCTGGAGGGGGTACTCGACGTCATAACGCGTCGAACCATCGCCGTCGTTGTAGGCGTACTTCTTTGTGCCATCGTTGCCGGCGTCTGGTCCAACTGCCTGCACGGCCGGCAGGGGATTGCTGCACAGAATGTCGCTGGAATCACACCTCGTGCGCAGGTCGCCTTGTTGCGCTTGCAGGCCGGCGAAGAGGCTGCCCACCCAACGATTCTGCCGCGGCCGCACATAAATCTGTCCTACCATGCCCATCTGCAAGTGTTCGGGCGGAGTGATGTGGCAATGCCAGAAGTACGTGCCGGCATCGGGAGCCAGGTAGTAATAAGTGAAGCTACCGCCAATGTTGATGGCGACTGACGCATCCGGCACGCCGTCGTAGAACGCCGAAGCATTCGGATACCCGTGGAAGTGCACGGTGTGTTGCTCGAAAAGATCGGGCCGCATGACCTGGCCGACGTTGGTCAGGGTGAGGAAGAACTCGTCGTCTTCGTCGATCGCCATCAAGGGCGCCGGCATGTTGCCGTTCATCACGCCGACATCCATGATCGGGCGCGGATCCACATGGCCGTCGAGGCCGTTGGCAGGAATGGTGGCGGAGCAAGTTGGGTTCGCCAGGCAATCCGTATCGGGCGCCAGTCCTACGGCTCCGTTCCACCCGAACGCCCCGGTCGGAAGCGGATAGGATGGCCATGAGTTGGCGGTTAATCCATTCGCCGTCGCGGGATCGCCCGGCATCAGCGTGGTTGGGGGAAGTGTGTTGAAGTCCTTGGGGAACCCGGTTCCCGGAAGACCGTTGGCGATATCCGCCAGGCCGGAGAGTGGTCCGAAGGCAAACAGATAGGTCTGCGTGCCGTCGCCCATGGTCGCGAAACCATCACCGCCAGAGATTTGCTGGCACTTGATGGCGCCGTTCACATGGGCTGGTTGGGTTCCGTATCCGGTCGTGCCCGTATACGTTGGACCGGCGTACGCCGGCTCCGAGTTGTTGTTGGCCGCCACCGGGTGAGTGACGGTGCTTGTGGGGCACTGGATCTGGAACGACTGGGCCTGTGCGGCAAGCGTGCCGAACGCGACCACGAGAGTGAGCAAAAAAACCTGGTGCAGCTTGCGGATCGCCATGCGACCTCCTACCTGTTCTCAGCAACTGACATACGTGTACTGCTGGTGATCGAGCGCAAACCTCGGCCCGAGCTGTAGCCCTTACGTCTTGTCGATGACAAGCACGTCGCGGCTCACGACTCCATGCCCTGAACGACGGGAGAGGCTCAAGAGAGCCAACTGATGTGCCTGCTCAAAAGCGACGCGCCCTGAGGCGCGAGGCTTCGATCTTCTGCGAGCGGATCGACGACGACTGCTTTGCAGTCACTGCATTCCCACAGTTCCGCCGGCTCGTTCCACCAGAGCTCACTGCGGCATTCTTCGCAGGTCAAGAGCGGGTCGACGGGGATCACGAACCTACACGCGCATTCCCACTGCAAAAGATCTTTGCTCCAGCCCATTTCACGGAGACACTGTGGGCAACTGATCGCCGTCATTGACGCTCCTCGCATACGAGCCAAGGATTTCCCCTGCGCGGAGTGGCGGAGCACGGACGAGTTTGTCCATCACAACGCGGATCCTTCTCGCGGGGATACTGGCCCTTGTGCAGTTCAGTTGTGGGGAGGGATTACTGCCTGTGACTTGGGGGTGTCACAGACTCGTCACCAAGGGTGTACTGTCGATCACCCACCCCGATGGCGTTAAGTATTTGTAAGGTCTTTTGGAAAATCACGACATCCGGTTGAGGGGGGAGATCATCGTAGAAAAGGGGGGTAGACCGCCCCGGAGGCACGAGTTCGCAGGCTAAGACGTCGAAATGATCTTCTTGCGCACGGCGTAGAGCACGATTTCCGCGGTGCTGTGCAGCCCCAGCTTGGTCATGATATTGGCGCGGTGTGTTTCGGCAGTCGAAACGCCGACTCCGAGGATACTGGCCACTTCTTTGTTGGATTTACCCTCGGCGAGCAACTGCAGGGTTTCCTTCTCGCGCTCGGTGAGCAGATCGTAAGAATCGGTGAGACCGCGCTGCTGCATCTGCCTCACGTAGTCTTCCACCAGAAACCTGCTGATCGCGGCACTGAAGTACGGCTTCCCTTGCGCCACCGCCTCCACCGCGCGGACGATGTCGACGTCGGCGGTGTCCTTGGCCAGGTAGCCCTTGGCCCCCGCCGCAAGCGACCGGGCCAGATAGCTTTCGTCGGAATGCATGCTGAGCAGAATCACGCCCACGTGGGGCGCCCGCTTCAAGATCTGCGCCGCCGCATCGATGCCGTTAAGATTGGGCATCGTGATATCCATAATCACCACATCCGGCTTCAGCGTTTCCGCTGCGCTGATCGCTTCACGGCCGTCGCTCGCCTCTCCCACGAGTTGGAAATGCTCAACCTGCATCAACTGCAGGCTGATCCCTCTCCGCACGATGCCGTGATCGTCGACCACAAGGATCCGTATCTTTTTCATTGCGCCGCCTGCGGAATCGGGACTTGCAATATTAGCTTTGTTCCGCTCCCCTGCCCAGTCACGATGGACACGCGGCCTCCGAGTTCCTCCACCCGCTCCCGAATACCTAGCAACCCGATTCCCGTCCGTTGGCCCTCGGCGGGGTCGAACCCAACCCCGTCGTCCTCGACGGTTGCCATCAACTGCCCAGGCTTGACGTCCACCACAACTTGAATGTTGCGAGCGTGAGCGTGCCGGACGCAGTTGGTGAGTGCCTCCTGCACGGCGCGATAGACGCAGGTGCGCTGCAACTCCGGGAGTCCGTCCGTTTCGCCCGAGAACTCCAACGAAACCGGAGTGGACGAGCTGCGGCTGATCTGGCGGCCCTGCCATTCCAGCGCTGGACGGAGGCCGATGTCGTCCAGCATCGAGGGGCGTAGCCCCATCGCGAGATCGCGGATCACACCAAGCGACTCGTTATTTAGGCGCTTAATTTCATTCACGCGCTCGGTAAATTCCTCACTCCTTCCGCGCAACGCTTCGAGCGAAGTCAATTCCATCCCGACCGCCGTCAACGTCTGCCCCACGGCGTCGTGCAGCTCGCGCGAAATGAATTTGCGCTCTGCTTCCTGCGCGCCCACCACCCGCCGCGAGAGCTGACGAAGAGCCGACTGAGCACGCTCCAGCTGGCGCTGATGCATCTCTTTCCGCCTATCCATGGCGACGAATCCCTGGGTTCCCGCGAGCGCCACGACCACGCCAAGAATCATGCTCAGCAGAAGGCCGAGTTGCAGAAAGCGTTCGAACGAGTTCTGGCTGGCTTCGAGTCGCCGTTGATCTTTCTTCAGGTCTTCCTCGTTCAGCTTGGTCAGCCTGTCCGCGAGATAAACCACCTTGCTCCACTGCGGCACTACGTCATGCCGCAGGAACTGCTGCCCTCTCTTTGCTTTTTCTTCCCGCGTCCATTGGAAGATCTGGGAAAGCGACTGCCAATAACTTTCCACCTCCGCGTTCAGCCGTTCCAGTTCGACGATTTCCCCCTGGTCGAGTTCCGGCTCCAGACCACGCAGGTCGTGCCGCTCGGACTCCAGAAGCGCGGCCATCTGTTGCTGATAGGTCCGCGCACCATCGGCAGACGCGTCGAGCAAGTAGTCGCGCACCAGGAGCTCACCGACGTACATGTCCTTGGCTAAACCCTTGAGGAGGGCGTCGGCTCGAAGATAGCTCTGATGGGCTTCTAGCATTTCCTCTTGGATGGACCTGGCTCTGCGCATGACCCAGAACCCATTGCCCGCGACCAAGCCGAGCAGTGCGACAAAACTCAGAAATGGCAATGCCCGTGGACGTAGCTTCAAGCGCGACTCCTCCTATCTTTGAGTTGTAGTGCAAGGGCAACCGACTGCTTCCGGTTCTGACAAGGCTCTCGTCCCTTGCGGTGGAGTGATAGCGCTGCTATCAGGATTTAGATGATTGATTTCGCGGTCCGTAAGTACCTGAAAGGCTGGCGGAGACAGTGGGATTCTACTCAGCACAAATTCAAAATTCACAGTAAAACTGCGAAGATCGATTCGTCCCAATTACGATGCAGTCACTCAGAAAATACCGCGACGAAGCTCAACGAAGTCCGATGAAGCCCGCCGCAGCCGTTAAACCGGGTCATAATATCCGAAAAAAGTAACCAATAGTAACCGGAAATTGAGGTTCGCCGCTGACGCGTTGCGCAGCCGAAGGCGGGGATCTACACGATTCAGCAATGATCCGTTACTTCGATGGCTGCCGCAATCTCCTCACAAAATCAGGACGACACTCTGGCTGAGCGGAAGAACCAGCGCGTCCACGATTCGGAAGGATGATGACGAGTTCACCCCCTCAGCAACAGAATCCATGCGACGGCGAAGCAGCGTGTGCCAATGGCAACGCCGATGGCAGGAATGCAAAACCAGTAAGCCAGGGCGAGAACCAAATAGAGCCGATCAACGTCAACACTGGAATAATGACGCCGACTGCGAGCGTGTTGAATCGAGACCCAGCCCAGAATGCCAGCCCTGCAGCCAGCAGAACACTCAGACTGTGGCTGAAGTTAAGCCAATCCAAGCTCGCCCCATGTCCGTGCGTCCACCCGACAGTCTAAGAGCCGAGTTCGCCATCGCCTGCGCAACCGAAGGATCGGCTGGGACAAGCCGTTGCGGGTGGCGCAAATCGAGAAGAGTGTAAATGGCATGCAACGCGCCCAGCAGACCAAACACTCCACCGCCGAGGAAGAGCAGGATAGCGATCACTCTAATCCTTGGCATGTTCCTTTGCCGGGAGCGGCACAGTTGACGCTGCTCTGGTGTTCTCGGGCACGAACGGTTCGAGCAGTGATTTGAAGCGAGGATTTAGTCGCAGCCCTTCGCTTTCTTTGTCGAACAGCCGGCGCGGTCTGTTGCCACCTTGAGCGCGTAGCGCAGGTACGAACAGCCGGATGCGCCACAGCGCGTGGGTGATGTCCCGCTCGCTGCGGATGTGGAACGTGATCCAACCGGAACTCGGAACCCACCGATGTTGTTCCGCTGGTCCTTCCGCCAGCAGCAGATCGTGGACCGGCTTCCCGTGGTCCGCTGTGGCTCTAGCCCTTCTGCGTTCTCCTCCATTTCGCCCAGCGTGCCTTTTGAGCGGCACGGATGCGGGCGAGTGCGGATGCCGACAGCTTGCGTTTCTTACGAGCACTGATTGAAATGACCTTTCCCTTGAGCTTGGCCCAACGGGCGCGTTGAGCTGCGGCGATCCTTGCTCGACCCGCTGCTGACATTCTGCCTCTTCGGGATGGTCCTTGTCGGTTCAGTGCGGTGAGAGCGTTGGTGAGGCGTGCAAGTTCAGAATGGAGCCGGGTACGTTCTTGTACCAGTTTATTGAGTACCGAGGTGAGATTTGACATGTAGAGAGTGTACTAGAGCGAAGCCCTATTCTTCGATCCCAAGGACTGCCTCTCAAACGTGCGCTGTAGGACTGAAGTCCCTACGAACGAAATGCGTGTGGGCCTCCTCGGAGGCATAAGAGAAACTCGGCGGTGAACCTCATTCTGCTCAGGTTGCAATAGTCCACCACTGTCTTGCAGCTCCGTTCTGAGAGAGTCGCGAGAGTCTTCTTGGCACTTTGCGGAATGAGGAACTTCTCACCTTGCGGCTACACTGCGGTCACTGCGGTGCCCCACACTGCAGTGCCCCACCTGTCAGTGCCCCACCTGTCAGTGCCCACTGTCAGTGCCCCACCTTGACAAACCGTGGAACTGCGAGCAGAATGAGTCCCTCTCGCCGGGGCGACCAGTCCGCCTCTCCCGCCAAAAGCCCCCGACCCGGAGGAGGTGGTCTATGACCATCCTTT
>Ga0307479_10005049_pt1 | contig 12102 bp, 9 predicted proteins | sample atmos_gasesECM4C_FD_203743 | JGI IMG/M metagenome (GOLD analysis project Ga0307479, IMG submission 203743) | Hardwood forest soil microbial communities from Morgan-Monroe State Forest, Indiana, United States - atmos_gasesECM4C_515 | ecosystem: Environmental > Terrestrial > Soil > Temperate...
CGAAATGGACGTCCGCATCGGTGAAGACCAGCCAATCGCCCGACGAATGTTCATAGGCCTGCTGCAGGGCGTGCGGCTTTCCCAGCCACCCGGCGGGAAGTCCAGCCACGTGCACGGCCTTCAGCCGCGCGTCCTTCCGCGCGGCGGCTTCGAGCGTCGCGCCGGTGGCGTCATCGGAGCGGTCGTCCACACCAACTACTTCGTAATGGGGATAATCGAGCGACAGGAGCGTGTCGAGCGCACAGGGCAGCTTTTCAGCTTCGTCGCGCGCCGCGAAAAGGATGGAAATTGTGGGGCAGCCGGCGTCCGGCGTGGGGGAAATATCTCGAAGGCGGGGAATGGAGCGGAACCCCACCACAATCTCAATGGTTTCGGCCAGCCACAGAAAAGCAACGGCGCCCAGGAGCACGGTCCAGAAGATGTGCAACGCGCAAATTCCTCCACGCAAAACGGCGAGACACGTTATGCTATCACACTGGTCGCGAGGCCCCTTTCGGCGCGCCCGCGACAATTTCCCGGGAGGCCCATTTGAATTCGCAGGCTAGGAAACTTCATATTCCTGTCGAGCATACTACGCTCTCGAACGGCTTGCGCGTGGTGGTATCGCCCGACCGCTCCGCGCCCGTCGCGACCGTCGGGGTCTATTATCAGATCGGCTTTCGTATCGAGCCGCGCGGCCGCAGCGGCTTCGCCCATCTTTTCGAACACATGATGTTTCAAGGCTCCGAAAACGCCGGGAAAATGGAGCACATCCGCCTTATCAATTCCTCCGGCGGCCTGCTTAACGGCACCACGAACTACGATGTGACAAATTATTTCGAGGCGGTCCCTTCCAATGCCCTCGAACGCGTCCTGTGGCTCGAAGCCGACCGCATGCGCGCCCTCAAAGTGGATGACGAAAATCTTCGCAATCAGCGCGACGTGGTGAAAGAGGAAGTTCGCGTCAACGTGATGAACCAGCCCTACGGAGGATTTTCCTGGCTCGATTTGCCGCCCGTGGCCTTCCGCAATTGGCCCAACGCCCACAATTTCTACGGCGATTTCGCGGACCTCGACGCCGCCACGCTCGCCGATGTCCGCAATTTCTTTCATACATATTACGCGCCGAATAATGCCGTCCTGCTGATGCTCGGCGATTTCGAGCCGGCCGAAGCCTTCGCGCTCGCCAAGCGCTATTTCGACGATATACCGCCGCATCCGCTGCCGCCGAGTCCGGACGTGAGCGAGCCGCCGCAGACCGAAGAGCGGCGCGGCGAAGTGGAGGAAAAGTTCGGTCCGCTGCCCGCGATGGCCGTCGGCTATACGGCGCCTCCGCGCGGAACTCCGGATTGGCGCGCCTTCACGATCCTCGATCGCGTTCTCCACGGCGGGCGCGCCGGACGCGTCCATCGCCATCTCGTGCTCGAAAAGCAGATTGCCGTGGAGGCCGACGGAAGCGTGGACACATTTGACGCAAATGGCCCCACGCAGATGGTCACGCGCATTTTCCACAAGCCCGAGTACACATCGGACGCCACGCTCGCAGCCTTCGACCAGGTGATCGGTGAATTGCAGGAGCGGGAAATCGCCGAAGACGAGCTTGATCCCGTGAAAGTGAAATTTCGCGCGGACTATTACGGGATGCTCGAAGGCGGCATGGGATCCTACATGCCCCGCTTCGGATTGATGCACTACCTCGCATGCTTCACTCTGTTCGACGGCGACCCCGAGCGCGTCAACACAGTGCTCGATGGCTTTCTCGCCGTCACGCCGGCAGAGGCGCAAGCCGCCGCGCGCAAATATTTGGTCCCACGAAATCGCGCCGTGCTCTTGCGGCGCCCGGTCGCCATGGGAGGCGCGCGATGACCACCGCGAGCACTCCCGCAACCCCGCGCCCTTATCCGACCGCAGCGCCGGCTCTCGGCCCCGAGAGTCCCGTCTCCTGGCCGGCGCGCACCGTTCATGCCCTTCCGAGCGGTCTCCGTGTGGTCCTCGCGGAATCGAGACAATTTCCAAAAATGTCCGCGCAGCTCTTCTTTCGCAGCGGAAACGCCGCCGTGGCGCACCACTCGCCGGGCCTCGCCGGGATGACTGCCGCAGTTGTGCGTACCGGCACCGCTTCGCGCCCGAGCCGCCGCATCGAAGAGGATCTTCGCCGCATGGGCGCGGACCTGGGAACGCACGCGGGCGCCGATTCCAGCGTCATCTCCATTTCAGGACTCGCGGAGTTTTCGGGACAGATGCTCGAGCTCGTCGCCGATCTCGCCCGCCATGCTTCCTTTCCCGCGGATGAGTTCGAGCGCGAGCGCCGCCAGCGCCTTGAGGAGCTGCGCGTCGAGCGCACCACACCCAGCTTCCTCGCGAGCGAACGCCTGCGCCACGTCCTCTTCGGCGAGCATCCCTACGCGATTGCCGCGCCCACGGAAGAGCAGGTGGCCGCCTACCGGCGCGAGCAGCTCGAAGAGTTCTATCGCGGCCACTACGTTCCCGCGGACGCGCTGCTTGTTGCTGTGGGCGATTTTGCCGCGGACGCCATGCTTGCGCAGATCGAAAAAACCTTCGGCGATTGGAAAGCTGCTCAGCCGGAGCCGCTGGTGTCGCCCGTGCCGCCGCATCCCTCCGGGCGCCGCGTGCACCTCGTTCATGTACCCGGCACTGTGCAGACGCAAGTGCTTGTGGGAAATCTGGCCATCACGCGGCGCGATCCCGATTGGTATCGCACGGCGCTCGCGAATTCCATTTATGGCGGTGCGTTCCATTCGCGCCTGGTGATCAACATTCGCGAGCAGAAGGGGTATACCTATAGCCCGCGCAGCAGCGTGCATGCGCTGCGGCAGCAAGGCTACTTCACCGTGCATGCGGCTGTGCGCAACGACGTGGCCGCCGCAACGCTCACGGAAATATTCTACGAAATGGACCGCATGCGCGCGCTGCCGGTGACGCCGGAAGAGCTCGATAGCGCCCGCAACTATCTCGCCGGAGTTTTCTCGCTGGGCGTGGCCACGCAGGATGGCCTGCTCGGCCAGCTTTCCACGGTGTATCTCGACCTGCTACCGGCTGATTATCTGGAAACGTATCGCGAACGCATCCGCGCGCTCACTGCGGAAGACGTCCTCGTGGCCGCGCGGCGCCATTTCGATTCCGCGAATGCGCAGATTGTTCTCGCAGGCGACCGCGAGCAAATCGCCGCGCAAGCCGCGCTCTTCGGCCCCGTCACCGAATACGACGGACGCGGCAATTCAATGTAACGATGGGAAACTTCGCGAACTCGACGTGGGGGCGCGGGCTGCTTGCACTGCTGCTACTGCTGGCGCTTGCGGGCATCGCGTCCGCAAAGAAGAAGCCGCCCGCGCATCCGATCAATCTGAACACCGCCACATTCAAACAGCTCCAGGAATTGCCGGGCGTGGGCCCAACCACGGCCAACGCCATCATCCAATTCCGCGATAAGAGCGGGCCATTCAAGCGGCCCGAGGATTTGCTTGCCATCCATGGTATATCCCAGGCGAAATTCGAAAAAATGCGTCCGTATGTTAAGGTGGGTGCCTACGCCCCGCGGGCGGGCGCTCCCGGGGTCAAGAAAACAACACCGTAAGGGGGTTTCTATGCCATCCAATCGCTTCGCCTACCCGGTACTTTTCGCGGCGGCCGCCGCGGCACTAGCCTTCCTGCTGGGCGCCGCGAGGGCGCAGCAATGTCCGCCGATAGTCGCACCGGTCTCTTCGGGTTATCACCTGCTGAAGACCATCCCGCTCGGCGGCGAGGACCGCTGGGACCTTCTTGAGTTCGACTCGCCCACGCGCCGTCTCTTCATCTCCCGCTCGACGAAGGTCGTCGTTCTCAACGTGGACTCCGGAGAGGTCGTGGGCGAAATTCTCGACACGCAGGGCGTCCACGGCATCGCGCTCGCCCCCGACCTCGGCCGTGGCTTCACCTCCAACGGCCGCGCCAATACCGTTACCATCTTCGATCTCGCCACGCTCCGAGTGCTCGGAACGGCCAACACAGGGGACGGTCCCGACGCTATCGTCTACGATCCGGCGTCGAAGCGCGTCTTTACCATGAACGGCCGCGGCAAGAATGCCACCGCCATTGACGCCGCCACGGGAACCGTCGCCGGAACATTCCCGCTGGGAGGGAAGCCCGAGTTCGCCGTCGCGGACGGCGATGGCCAGATCTACGCGAACCTCGAAGATTTGGGCGAACAGGTGGCTATCGATACCCGTAAGCTGGCCGTGACCGCACGCTGGCCTATTGACGGGTGCGAGTCGCCATCCGGCCTGGCCATAGACCGCGAGAAAAAGCTGCTCTTCACGGGCTGCGACAACAAGGTGATGGCCATCCTAAGCACAGGATCGAGAAAAACGATCAAGACGCTGCCCATCGGCCCAGGCGTCGACGGCAACGCCTTCGATCCCGGCACAGGTCTTGCGTTTTCGTCGAATGGCGGCGACGGCGGGACGCTCACCGTGGTGCACGTGGATTCGCGGAAAAAGTTTTCCTCAATGGAGGATGTTCCCACGCAGCAGGGCGCGCGGACGATGGCGCTCGACCCCAAGACGCACCAGGTATTTCTGGTCACCGCGAAATTCGGCCCTGCGCCCGACCCGACGGCGGACCAACCCCATCCGCGGCCGCCCGTTCTGCCGGATACCTTCGTCGTCCTCGTTTACGGGAAATAGAAACGAACTAGAGAACCTGGTGGCTCCGCTTGGCCCTCTCGATAGGAAGCGGCACCTGCTCGACGATTTCGATACCGTAGCCTTCGAGCGCCACCATCTTGCGTGGGTGATTCGTGAGCACGCGAATTCGCCGCAGGCCCAAATCCGTAAGGATTTGCGCGCCGATGCCGCTTTCGTGCTGGACCATGCGCTGGCGCCCCAGGCCGCGGTCCATTTGCTCGCGCGAGTGAAAGAGAATCCGCGGCAGCGCCGCGCCTTCTTGCGCGCGCGCTTCGATCTCGAATCCGCGACCGGTGTGATGCAGGTAGACGAACACTCCGCGTCCCTCTTCCGCGATGGCGCGCAGCGCTCCATCGACAAGATCGCGGCAATCGCACGCCGTTGAGCCAAGCACGTCGCCGGTGAGGCAGTGCGAATGCACGCGCACGAGCGGCAGCCGGCCGGAACTCTCGGGGGCGCGCGCGCCCAACCCTTCGCCGACCTCGCCTCGCACCAGCGCCACGTGCAGCTCCTGGTCCACGTCGCTCGCATAGGCAATCATGCGGAAGTCGCCGTATTTCGTCGGCAGGACGGACTCGGCGATGCGCCGCACGTACCGCTCGTGCTGCATGCGGTAGCGGATTAGCTCCGCCACGGTCACCATTTTTAAATTATGCGCGCGGCAAAATTCCACGAGCTGGGGCACGCGCGCCATGGTGCCATCGTCGTTCATGATTTCGCAGATCACGCCGGCAGGCGCGAGTCCCGCGATGCGCGCCAAATCCACGGACGCTTCCGTGTGCCCCGCGCGCACCAGCACTCCGCCCGTGCGCGCCCGCAGAGTATAAACGTGTCCCGGCCGCGCCAAATCCTCCGCGCGCGCATCGGGATCGGTGGCTGCGAGGATCGTCGTCGCTCGATCGGATGCGCTCGTGCCCGTCGTCGTGCCGCGGCGCGCGTCCACCGGCTCGCAGAACGCCGTGCCGTATGCCGAGGTGTTGCGCGGCGAAATCGGCGCGAGGCCCAGCGCTTCGCAGCGCTCTTCGGTCATCGCCAGGCAGATCAAGCCCCGGCCATACTTGGCCATGAAATTGATGGCTTCGGGAGTGACCTTCTCCGCCGCCATGGTGAGATCGCCTTCATTCTCGCGGTCTTCGTCATCCACGAGGACCACCATGTGGCCCGCGCGAATCTCCTCGATGGCTTCCTCGACCCCTGCAAACGGAGCTCTCTCGCTGCTCATGTCAGTTTGACCCGTTCCCTATGGACGATGCGCAAACCGCACCTACTCAGCAACATTATGACCCCGCTGGACCATTCCCGCAAAATTCCTGTCTCTATGCCTTCTCCGCTGAACCTGCGGATTTCCGATGGGCTTCTTGCGACCACTCGAAAGCTTTCCTCGAATATTCCAACGCTTGCTTGGAGAGCTCGTGCCCAGTGAGGTGGTCTCCCTTCTCGTGGGACGCGGCGGCGGCAAGGTGGGCGTGCTCGGCGAGTTGATGAAATTCAGCAGCTCTCTGATGCGAATCGTTTGGCATGGCGTTTCCTGTCCTCGGCGGCTAATCCATTTGAAGCCATCCCTTAATAGCCACTTCCGATGATCAAACGATACTCGAATGGGCGCGAGGCGTCGAGCCGGAGCTGATGAGGGCTCGCGCGGCATGGCGGGTAGGCGGGAGCCCTCTCTATTTCTTCGAGGGTAGAAAAGCGGCGTCTATTCCTGCCCTGATGCATTCTGCTTTTCGCCGAGCCAATAGAGGACCAATTCCACGCGGCTGGACACGCCCAATTTATCGAAGATGCGGAAGAGATAGTTTCGAATCGTGTGTTCGCTCAGGTCCAGCCGCGCGGAGACTTCCCGGTTCGTCATTCCTTCTGCGACCAGACGCACAACCTCTTCTTCCCGCTTGGAGAGCAGCTCGATTCCATGGGCATCCCGCAAATGCACGGGAATGGTGTGGCCCAGGGCATCCACCACATCGCGGAGATGCTTGCTGTTGACCCACACCTGTCCCTGATGGACGGCGTGGATGCACTTGCCGAGTATTTGCAGGGGTTCATCGCGGAAGACCACGCCGCGCGCGCCGTAGCGGAACGCGTCGATTACAAGCTCCCGCTCGCGCGATTCGAGCAGGATAATGGCATGCGTCTTCGATTGCAGGGAATGCAACTCGCGCAGCAAGCGGTAGCCCTCAAGGGGGCCCTCTTGGAGGTGCGCGCTGATCACCGCGACGTCCGGCTCGTGTTTTTTTACCAGCGAGAGGGCGTCGTGAGAATTCACCGCGGAACCGATCACCGTCACGCGATTGCGCTTGGGCCGGAACACGCTCTGGACCAATTCGCAATTCATGTGATTCGCTTCCGCGATCACAACATTCACGATAGAGCTCCGCGTCTGCTGCGCCTTATGCATAGGCCTCCTCCGCAGCTTCGGAGTCTGGAAGGATGGTTTAGTATAAACTTCCTTGCTTGATGATTACAAGGAGAAAGTATATCTCGGAAGCTACGTATTCAGGACGCTATATCAGGTGAAGGGTGTACGCCGCCGTGGGGCGCCAGCCTTGGCGCCGCACGGTCCGTTTTCCGCGGATTGCGGCTGCGAAATTGGGCCGGCATTCGAAATGATTCGCGGGTCTTTGCGCGAGGTTCGAAGGCTCGCCCCAGGAAGTTTCTTTGCGGCCATACGCAAAAATAGACTCCGCGCTGCACGTCCATCTCTTCCCTGGATTCCACCTATCGGACTGATTGCGCGGTAGATCGAACCGCCGAGCGCTCCATTCCAGCGCATCAAGGTGGCATCAAATCGCCTGCCGGTATCTCCGCCCTGCTCGCTCCCTTGCGCCCGCTCGCCATCCAAAAGCTGGGGGACGCTAGGTACATTCATCCACGGTGGTTAAGAGCTGTCCGTGTTCACCGGGAAAGCCGGAAACGGACAATATCGCCGGGCTGGATGGCTCAGCGAAACCCTCCTTCGAGAGAGTCCTCCGCCGGAGAACGAAGCGCCTGTTCGATTCAGGATGTTCCGCCCCTTGTGCGACGTTTGGGTGCCTTGTAGTGTACGTGCCTAAATTATATGCATGCGAATCACATTTCGAAATCGCACGGCGGGGATGCTTTTCCCGCGAGCGGCAGCGGGAACAAACAGCGCGCGGCGTTGCGTTTCGCCCTGCGCGCCCCAGCGAATTTCGCCTGTGTCGCCGTCCTTATCATCGTCCGTTTGTGCGGCTCCGCTGTTTCAACGCAAGCTCAATCACAGAATCAGGCGATGGCGGCCAATCTGGAGCGTGCGGCCGCCGCAGCGGTGGTTCGCGACGTCAACCCCAACTCAAATTCCGGCGATGTGACGGTGCAGCCGGACCTCGAGCACAGGGACGCGCGGTACCAGCTATGCGCCAGCGATGTGATCGCGCTTGAATTTCCTCTTACGCCGGAATTCGACCAGACCGTGGACATACAGCCGGATGGATTCGCAAGCCTCGCGGGCGCAGGAGACGTTCATTTGGAAGGCCTGACGACGGAGGAAGCGGTGGCGGCGATCAAGAAGACGTACGCCGGGATTCTGCGCGATCCGGTCGTCACGGTGGAGTTGAAGGATTTCAATAAGCCGTATTTCATTGTGAGCGGGCAGGTGAACAAGCCGGGAAAATACGATCTGCGCGGATATACGTCGGCGGCGGAAGCCGTGGCCATCGCCGGGGGATTCAACGAGTCCGCGAAACATTCGCAGGTGCTGCTGTTCCACCGGGTGAACAACCAATGGTACGAAGTGAAATCGCTCGACATGAAGCGGATCCTGAAGGGGCACGACGTGAATGAGGACGCGGAGATTCGTCCGGGGGACATGCTGTTCGTGCCGCAAAACTTTATCTCGAAGATAAAAAGGTACATTCCCTCGACGGGGATCGGAACCTATTACGAGCTTTACAGATGAGCAGGGCCGCGTCACTTCGTTAGAAATCCACAGAGGAAGGAAGGGCAGAGAAGAATATGGACGAGATGGTCATCCGGCAGGAAGGAAACCCGGCGGCGCTGACACATACGCTGCGGGATGCGGTCGCTCCGGTGTTCCGCAAGCGGTGGTTGGCGTCGCTGATATTCGTGGGAATTTTCCTGGGCGCCGTGCTGAGCGGGCTGCTGGTTCCGCGCAAATACGAATCGGAAATGAAGATTCTAGTGAACCGCGACCGCGTGGATGCGGTGGTGACACCCGATCCCGATGCGCCTGTGGCGGCCGCTCCGGCGACGGCGGTGAGCGAAGAGGATATGAACTCGGAAGTGGAACTGCTGAGAAACCGCGACGTCCTGGAGAAAGTGGCGCTGGCCTGCGGGCTCGATTCGAGGAGGGAGACGGCGTGGGAACGCGTCGGCGATGTGATGCGTGGTACGAAACCAACAGGAGAAAGGCGGCTGGCGAGGTCCGTCGAGGCACTCGAAGGTCAATTGGTGATCGAGCCGCTGAAGAAGACGACATTGATCCGCGTCGCGTACGCCTCGAGCGATCCGCAACTATCCGCGCGTGTGCTTGAAATGCTTGCGACGTTCTACCAGGAAAAGCACGCGGCCGTGCATCGGCCCGTGGGGACATTCGACTTCTTCGACCAGCAGACGAGCCGCTATCAAGAAGAACTGGAGTCAGCGGAGGCGCGGCTCGAGCAGTTCGATAGCGAGGAAGACGTGGTAGCGCCGGCGGCCGAGAAGCAACTGGCGCTCGAGCAACGTAGCCAATTTGAGGCCCAGCTGCAACAGGATCAGGCCAACGCATACGGCGCCGAACGCCGCGCCCGGGCGCTGGAGGCGGAAACAGCGGCGCTGCCCCAGCGGCAAACGACGCAAACCACCGAGCAGGACAATGGCGAGCTTCTGGCGCAGTTGAAAAGCACGCTGCTTTCTCTCGAGCTGAAGCGCAGCGACATGTTGGCCAAGTACGCGCCCAGCTATCCGCCCGTGCAACAGGTGGAGGCGCAAATCACGCAGGCGCGAAATGCCGTCGCGCAAGCAGAGGATTCGCCCTTGCAGCAAGTCACCACCGACCGCGCGCCGGCGCAGGATTGGATGGCCACGGAACTAGCCAAGGCGGAAGCCGACCGCGCCGGATTCGAAGCGCAGGCGGCGGCCACGGCGCGCGTGGTGCGGCATTACGAGGATACCGCGCGGCAACTGGATGAAAAGGGGGCCGCGCAGGACGACCTGGTCCGCCAGGTGAAAACGGCACAGGACAACTATCAGCTGTATCTCGGCAAACGCGAAGAAGCGCGTATTTCCGACGCGCTGGATAGCAAGCGGATCGTGAACGTATCCGTCGCGGAAGCGGCGACGGTGCCGATGTTTCCGACACTCCAGATCGGCTGGCTGCTGATGGGGGGATTCTTCACGGCGGGAATCGTGAGCGTAGGCGCGGCTTATGCCGCCGACCGGCTGGACCCGTCGTTCCGAACTCCCCAGGAACTGGGGAGGTACCTGAATGTACAGGTGCTGGCGGCGATTCCGAAGGAAATAACGATAAGGGAGGTGCCATGAGCCGGACTTTTGACGTCCTGCATATAGACCGAGACCCAGCGGTGGAGGTGCCTGCCCCGGCGGCCGAGCGAGTTCAGGAGAATGGGGCGGCGCAACATCGGGATCGCCGCGGCGTGCCGGGAGACGAAGTGATGAAGCTGGTGCAGCGCGTGTTCATTCTGCCGGATACGGCCGCGTCGCCGGAGGCTGTGGCATTTTGCGGCGTGGATGAAGGAGCCGGATGCAGCTGGGTATGCGCGCGGGCCGGAGAAGCGCTGGCCGAGGAGTCGTCGGGGACGGTATGCATCGTGGACGCGAATCTTCGGACTCCGTCACTCGGCGAATATTTCGGAATCAAGAAATGTCCCGGATTCGCGGACGCGATGACGGGAACGCGGCCGATCCGCGAATTCGCGCGGCGGCTCGGGAAAAACAATCTATGGCTCATTACCGCGGGCGCCGTGGGAGCGGAGCCGAATGGGGCGCTGAACCCGGCGCGGTTGCGCGCGCGGTTTTCGGAACTGCGCGACGAATTTGACTACGTAGTGATGGACACGCCGGCCGCATCCTCGCATCCCGATGCGGTGCTGCTCGCGCAACTTACCGATGGAGTGGTGCTGGTGGTGGGGTCGAATACGACGCGGCGGGAAACGGCACGGATCGCGAAGGAGAGTTTCAAGGCTTCGAGAGTTCCGATTCTTGGCGCGGTCCTGAACAGACGGACCTATCCCATTCCCGCAGCGCTTTACGCGAGGCTGTAGGGCCGGGCTTTTGGCGAGCACGGCCGCTGCCTAGCGCGGCGCTGGACGAAGGGAAATGACATCGTGCGGGCGGAGATTCCCCGCAAAAGACCGAGTGGCTGGGCCCGGGATCCAACCGTTGGATACGAAGGGCGGACCCACCCCGGGACTCGCAACGTGCCGAATCCGGTTCGAGGAAATCTCCAAGGTACTGGAGGGGGCGCGTTGCGGGCCTCGCGACTAATACAAAACGAAGGAAACGGTGTTCACTCATGCAAACGCTCTCGGCCGGACAGGCCACTCGGGGAAGTTTCGGAAGAGTTTCGGAAGTATGCGGTGCGCTCGGCCGGTTTTGGAGGCGAGCGGCCGCACGGGGCAATGGAAACCACGGGGCTCGTGTATTTCCGCGAGAGGCGCGGATTCCGAGCATCGAAGAGCTTTTGCAGCGGGAAGAAGTCCGCGTGGATGCGCGGGAGACGCGCAAGATCGTTGGCGGAAAGACCGTGCTCGTTACGGGCGCGGGAGGAAGCATTGGCCTTGAACTCTGCCGGCAGATCGCCGGCGGCGGACCGCGCAAGTTGCTGCTGCTCGACAAATCGGAAAACAGCCTGTTCTACGCAAACCTGGAAGCCTCGGAGCGGCTGGGCGCGGCGCGTGTGAGTCCTTTCCTTGCGAACCTCCTCGATGGGCAGGGCACGAAGGAAATCCTGAGAAACGAGCGGCCGGACATTGTTTTTCACGCCGCGGCGCACAAGCACGTCGGGCTGCTCGAACGGCAGCCGCAGGAAGCCATACGCAACAACGTGCTGGGGACCCGCAACATCGCCGAGGCCGCGCTCGAATTGGGCGCCGGGCGCTTCGTGAATATTTCCACGGACAAGGCGGTGAACCCGCGCAACTACATGGGCCTTTCGAAAAAAGTGACCGAACTGTGCATTCAGGAGCTGGCGCGCAAGGGCGGGACGCGATTTTCAAACGTGCGGTTCGGAAACGTCGCGGGGAGCACAGGCAGCGTGCTGCGGCTTTTTCGGGAGCAGATTGAGAAGGGCGGGCCGGTGCGCGTGACAGACCCGCGCGCGACGCGGTACTTCATGTCCGTGACGGAGGCGGTGCACCTGATCCTGCGCGCCGCGGCGTTGGGGCAGGGCGGTGAAACATTCGTATTCGATATGGGCGAGCCGCTCAATATCTACGAACTGGCGAAGACCATGGTGCTCCTGGCA
>Ga0307479_10005052_pt1 | contig 12101 bp, 9 predicted proteins | sample atmos_gasesECM4C_FD_203743 | JGI IMG/M metagenome (GOLD analysis project Ga0307479, IMG submission 203743) | Hardwood forest soil microbial communities from Morgan-Monroe State Forest, Indiana, United States - atmos_gasesECM4C_515 | ecosystem: Environmental > Terrestrial > Soil > Temperate...
CGTGGCCTCGGGCAAGCCGCAGAATATTGCCGAGAAGATGGTCGCCGGTAAGATGGAAAAGTTCTACGAGGAAGTCTGCCTGCTCGAGCAGCCCTTCATCAAAGACCAGACCATGTCGATCGCTCAACTGATCGCGGCGAAGATCGGGAAGCTGGGCGAGAACATCAGCGTGCGCCGCTTCGCGCGCTTCAAGGTGGGCGATGCGAGCGAGACTGTCGCCAGCACTAAGCCCACGGAACAGAAAGCGGAGTAATTCCGGCGCCCGAAGGGGCGCTTTTTTTGCTTGCGGCGAGGGCGGGACGCACTCGCGACAGCCGGCGGGACGCCGGCGCTACACTTTTCCGGCGCTTACCTATGACTGCCCCTGCCTTCAAACGCGTTTTGCTCAAGATTTCCGGAGAAGCTCTCGCTGCCAATCAAGGTTTTGGCGTCGACACGGCGCGCATCCACGAGGTGGCGGCCGAATTGGCCGACGTTCACAAGTTGGGAGTTCAGCTCGCCATCGTCGTGGGCGGCGGCAACTTCTTCCGCGGCGTCGCCGATCAGGCTCGCGACATGGACCGCGTCTCCGCCGACCACATGGGAATGCTGGCCACCGTGATCAACGCCCTGGCGCTGCAGGATGCGCTGGAAAAACAGAAAGTCTACACCCGCGTGCAGACGGCGATCGAAATGAATCAGGTGGCAGAGCCCTTCATCCGCCGCCGCGCCATCCGCCATCTGGAAAAAGGACGGGTCGTGATCTTCGCCGGCGGGACCGGCAACCCGTACTTCTCCACCGACACGGCCGCGTCCCTGCGCGCCATGGAAATCAAAGCCGACGCGATTCTAAAGGCCACCAAAGTCGATGGCATCTACGATGCCGATCCCATGAAGGTGAAAAACGCCAAGAAGTTCACGGACATCACCTACATGGACGTTCTAAAGCTGGGGTTGAAAGTGATGGATTCCACCGCCATCAGCTTGTGCAAGGATAACAATCTTCCCATCATCGTCTTCAACCTGAATCAGCATGGGAATATCCGGCGCGTAGTCAGCGGGGAGAAGATTGGGTCGCGGGTAGGCGCTTAAGACTTGGCCACGGATTGGCACGGATTCACACGGATTTTCTGAATTGCTTGATCCGTGGCGATCCGCGGAAATCCGTGGTCAGGTTTTGTTCGGTTTATAATTCAACGTTTTGATCTCTTGTTCGGAGCTGACAGATTATGGCCCCACCAACCATGGCCGCGATTCCGGGCCTGAAAGAAACATACGTACAACTGAAGACGCGGATGGAGAAGGCCGTCGAAGACTTTCGCAAGGCTATGGCTGCGACGCGCACCGGGCGCGCCAGCGTGCACATGCTGGATAGCGTGAGCGTCGATTACTACGGGTCGCAGATGCCGCTGAACCAGATTGCGCAGGTGCACGCGCCGGAGCCGCAGATGATTACAGTGCAGCCGTTCGATCCTTCGCAGATCGGACCGATCGAGAAAGCGATTCGTTCCGCCGAGCTGGGACTGAATCCAATGAACGATGGCAAGCTGATCCGCGTACCGGTTCCGGCTTTGACGCACGAGCGGCGCCAGGAGATGGTGAAGCATCTGCATAGAGTGCTCGAAGAACACCGCACGGCGGTGCGAAATATTCGCCGCGATGGCAACGACGCCATCAAGAAGGCGATGAAGGACAAGAAGATTACCGAAGATGACGAGAAGCGGTCGCTCGATGAAATCCAGAAGCTGACCGACGACGAAATCAGAAAGATGGAAGAGATGAGCAAGGCCAAAGAAAAAGAAGTGCTGGAATTAAAATAATTTCGTCTTTGAAGTAGCTCGTTTCTTGCATCCAATCAACATTAGGGCATCCCAAGCGTGCGGATGCCCTTTGTGTTGTAGGGACTTTTCGAACGTATAATTGGAAAATCGAAGCTATGAAGAAAGTAGTCCATGCCGCCTGCCCGCACGATTGCCCTGATGCTTGCGGAGTTCTGATTACTGTTGAAGATGGACGGGCGACGAAGATTCAGGGCGATCCCGGGCATCCGGTGACGCGCGGGTTTTTGTGCGCGAAGGTGGCGAAGTATCTGGACCGCGTGTATTCGCCAGATCGCGTGCTATACCCGATGCGACGCATTACGCCCAAGGGAGATATACGAGCGTCGAATGCCTGGCAGCGAATCACCTGGGACGAAGCTCTCGATGAGATTGCCGCGCGCTTTCGCGCGATCGTTGCCGAGTTTGGCAGCGAAGCGATCTTGCCGTATTCCTACGGCGGAACGCTGGGAGCGCTGAACGGCGCTTCCATGGATCGCAGATTCTTCGGCCGTCTGGGCGGATCGCAGTTAGAGCGCGCAATTTGTTCCGCCGCCGGCGAGGCCGGTTTGATCTCTGTGCTCGGCGTGAAACTTGGCACGGAGCCTGAGCAGTTCGTTCACTCACGCTATATCATCGCGTGGGCCTCGAACATTCATGGAAACAACGTCCACCTCTGGCCGTTCATCGAAGAGGCGCGGCGCAAGGGCGCGAAGCTGGTGGTCATCGATCCCTACCGCACGCGCACGGCGGCCTGCGCGGATTGGTACCTTCCGATCAATCCCGGCACCGATGGCGCGCTGGCGCTGGCCATGATGCAGGTGATCATCGCCGAAGGTCTTCATGATGCCGACTATGTAGCCAAATGCACGCTGGGATTCGATGAATTGCGTGAGAAGGTAAAGGCATATTCGCCAGAAAGAGTGGCGCAGTGGACTGGCATCGCGGCCGAAGACATCCGCAAGCTGGCGCGGGAGTATGCGACGGTTCGGCCATCCGTCATCCGGCTGAATTATGGCGTGCAGCGGTCCGAGGGCGGTGGCATGGCCACTCGCGCCATTGCCATGCTGCCCTGCATCACCGGATCGTGGAAGGAAGTCGGCGGCGGCCTGCAGATGTCCACCAGCGGGGCGTTTGGGCTGAACAAGAGCGCATTGACCCGGCCTGACCTGAAGCCGGACGGCCTTGAACAACCACCCCGAACTGTGAACATGGTTGAGCTCGGCAAGGCGCTGAACACGTTGAGCGATCCGCCACTGAAGGCCCTGTTCGTTTACGGCTCAAATCCGGCGGCAGTTTGCCCAAATCACAATGAAGTGATTCGCGGGCTGAAGCGGGCCGACTTATTTACTGTAGTCCACGAACAGTTCTTCACCGACACCACCGATTACGCCGACATTGTCCTGCCGGCAACGACATTCTTCGAACATAAAGATTTGCAAGCTGCTTACGGTCACTATTTCTTGCAAGTGTCCGACCAGGCGATCGAGCCGCTCGCAGAGTGCCGCTCGAATGTCGAACTGTTTCGCGCACTGGCCGGCCGAATGGGATTCACCGATCCGTGTTTCAGCGAAAGTATCGACGAGATGATCGATGGCGCTCTGGATTCGAGCAATCCGTGGCTGGGGGGAATTACCCGGGAGCGGCTGGAGCGGGAACGGCAGGTGCGGCTGAACTTCAGTGGCCAGGGGTCAGTGGCCGGCGGCCAGTCAGAACCGTTTCTCCCATTCGCTAACGGCAACTTCCGCACGGCTTCGGGTAAGGCGGAGCTCTACAGCGAAGCGTTGAAAGCGCAAGGACTTGATCCGGTGGTCGAGTTCACTCCGCCTGACGAGTCTCGACATGGCAAACAACGAGCAACTTTCCCTCTTGAGCTTTTGGCGCGCAAAGCCGACAACTTCCTGAACTCAAGCTTCTCGAATCTTCCCTCAATCCAGGCAATGGAAGAGACGAATCTCCTGGAAATGCATTCCAGCGATGCTCAGGCGCGCGGAATTTCCGATGGAGAAACGGTGAAAGTCTACAACCATCGAGGAGAAATCTTCCTGAAGGCTCGTGTGGACGGCGCAGTTCAGCCGGGCGTGGTTTCAGCCAGGCTCAATTGGGCCAAGTTGGGACCCGGATTCCGCAATATCAACGTGCTGACTTCAGAAAAACTTTCCGACATGGGCAACTCCGCCACGTTTTATTCCGTCTTGGTTGAGGTGGAGTCCGCCAAATCCATTCCATGAAGCCGCCGATAAGAGTGGCAACTTGGACGCTTTCCATTTCTCTACGTATAATGATCGTTTTCCTACATCCCAGAGGCTGAGGTCGTAGCGATTCATCTTTGTTCTCATGCAGATAGTGCTGTGTCCGGGCGCGGCCAGGGTTCTTCCGGCCAGGCTCATCTTCCATCTTCTTCATTTACACCGTCTTGCCAGAGAATGAAACAGTTTTTGTGGGTGCTGGGGTTTGCGTTGGCACTGGTTTTCCCCTCAATCGGCTGGGCGCAAAGCGACATCATCTCCGAGATCGACATCCAGGGAAACCGTCGCATTCCTGCCGAAACCATCCGGGCCCGTATTTTCACTCACGCCGGGGATATTTACGATACCGCCTCCCTGGAGCGTGATTTCAATTCGCTCTGGAACACTGGCTATTTCGAGGATATCCGTTTTAGTCGGGAACAGACCCCAAAGGGCTGGCGGCTGATCGTTACAGTCAAGGAAAAGCCGACGATCCGCGAGATCAATTACCTGGGCCTCAGTTCAGTCTCCACCAGCGATGTGCTGGATCGTTTCAAGGAAGCAAAAGTCGGATTGGCCGTTGAGAGTCAATACGACCCAACGAAGGTCAAAAAAGCGGAAGTAGCCATCAAGGGTCTGCTGGCGGAGCACGGACGGCAGTTCTCCACCATCCGAACCGAAATCCGGCAGATTCCGCCGGCCGCAATCGGGCTGACCTTTGTCATCAAGGAGGGCCCAAAGGTCAAGGTGGGCAAGATCAAGTTCGAGGGCAATAAGAACGTCAACACTCGAACCTTGCGATACGCCATGAAGAACCTTCGGCCGATCGGCGTCCCGCACTCAATTTTCCTGGAAAATATCTTCGCCAGAACCTACGACGCAACCAAGCTGGATGAAGATACCGAACGCGTCCGCAACGAGTACCAGAACCGCGGCTATTTCAAGATGAACGTGAATGACACCAAGACTCAGATTAACGATACCGGGCATGCGGGCGCACACGTTCCGTTGTTGCAGAGCAAGGCCGGCAAGGCCGTCGATATCACCATGTCCATCGACGAGGGCGAGCGCTATACCCTGGGCGGGATTGCCTTCAAAAACAATAAGGCTGTAACCAATACAAAGGCGCTGCGGTCCCTGTTCCCGATCAAGGACGGGGACGTCTTCAGCAAAGAGAAAGTTGCCAAAGGCCTGGAGAACCTGCGCAAAGCCTATGGCCAGCAGGGCTACATCAACTTCACTTCGATTCCCGAAACCAGATTTGACGACGAAAAGAAACTGATCTTTCTCGATATTGACGTCGACGAAGGAAAGCAGTTCAATGTGCGGCGCATCGAGTTCCAGGGAAATACCACCACTCGGGACAAAGTGATCCGGCGTGAGATCGCGCTTGAGGAAGGAAACATTTACGATTCGCATCTCTGGGAACTTAGTTTGCTGCGCCTGAACCAACTGGGATACTTCGACCAGTTAAAGCCGGACGATCCGAACGTGACCATCCGGCAACTCGACGAGAAAAACGGATTGGTCGACTTGACGCTGAAGGTCAAGGAGAAGGGCAAGAACAGTATCGGGTTAAACGGAGGCGTGAGCGGACTGGAAGGCGCGTTCGTCGGCATCAACTATTCGACGAACAACTTTCTTGGTCTGGGGGAGACACTCCAGATCCAGGCGAGTCTTGGGAACCTGGCCCGCAGCGTTAATTTCGGCTTCACCCAGCCCTACATGTTTGACCGCCCTTTGCAGTTTGGTTTCAACGTGTACTTCAACAAAATCAAGTTCGACCAGGCCCGGCAACTTTCCATCTTCAGCGGGCAGAATTTGAATCTATCCAGCGCCGTATTGCAGAACCTGCAAAACTACACGCAATCGAGCGCGGGCTTCACCCTCTCGTTGAGCTACCCACTACGACGCTCTTTCAAGCGCGTTGGCATCACTTATTCCTTCGACCGGTCGTCGCTGCTGGCATTGAGTAACGCATCCAAGAATTTGTTCGAGTTCCTCGCTTTTCGCGGTATTTCCGGGCCCAATGCGCTGAACGGAATCATCACCAGCAAGATCTTCCCCAACTTCTCCATGAACACCATCGATAGTCCCATCTCGCCCCATCACGGGAAGCAGCTTACCGTCGGAGCAGAGCTGGCGGGATTGGGAGGAACGGTTCGCTCGATTCGGCCAATCGTTCAATACAAGAGATTCATTCCGGTACAGAAGGGGCGGAATGCGCTGGGCTTCAACTTCCAGGGCTCCTTTATCAGCGGTTTCGGCGGATTGGTTGCGCCGCCGTTCCAGCGTGCCTACATGGGTGGCGAAAACGATCTGCGAGGCTTTGATATACGTTCCGTATCTCCGGTGGCATTCCTGCCCAGCGTGGGATCGGTCACCCTGACGAATCGCGACGGAACGCCCGTGCTCAAAGATCCCCAGAATCCACGGGCAGGGAACGTAAGTATCCCGATCCCGATTGACCAGATTACTTTTCCTGGCGGTGATTTGAGCCTGGTGACCAATGTCGAGTATCGCATCACGATTTATGGCCCCGTCGCGTTGGCTCCATTTATGGACATGGGCATTGACCCCATTGTCCGGAAGTCGCAGTTGCAGATTGCCACCCAGCAATACGATAGCGTGATTGGTACGCCGCTCGGATGCCCTCAACTTTTGCAGACGGCTGGCGCCAACACCTGCACCGTGGGCAATTTGTTGTCTCCGCGTCCGTCGCAGGACCTGCAGGTATTGGGCTCGACCAACTGGCGCCCCAGGATGTCCACCGGACTTGAACTGCAAATGTTCCTGCCGGTGATCAACGCGCCATTTCGAATTTACTGGGCGTATAACCCGTTGCGGCTGGATAGCCAGGCGAATCCGCCAATTCCAATTACGGCCTCGATGTTTCCGCAGACCTGCAATGCTAAAACTGGTTGCCAGCTGACCGCCGCCGGGGCGTATACCTTCAATCTGGCAAAAAACGCCTTTTCCCCAAGTTTCCTATTGCGCGAGCCCCGCAAGACGTTCCGCTTCACCGTGGCGACAACGTTCTAGCATGTGCGCGAAAGCAGGAGTTTGACGGCGGACAACGAGACTCTCTATAATCGAAACGATCCACGCCAATTGCAAAGCTGAGCAGGGTGGACGACACGTCCGCAACTCCGGCAGTCCAGTGCGCCTGGTCCGATGACGTCTGGCGGCGGCCGTTCGAAGATGCGAAGGCTCTGGTGAGTGCTCCCCAGCGTTGCCTGAATAAGGGTAATCACAGTTCATTCCCGGAACCATCTTTACCGGAACTATGTTTCCAAGGAGTTTAAGCGATCCGATGACAAGCAAGTTTCTGCGCTCTGTCCTGGCCATTGCGGTTGTCTCCATGCTTTCCGCATTCGCCCAAACCACTGCCGCCGCTCCCACGAGTGCGCCCAGTTCTCCCGCAACCGGTTCCCCCGCGAGTCCCGCGGCCTCCACAACTGCAGCAACTGGTCCCGGCAGCAAGATCGGTACCATCAACATTGAGCAAGCCGTGGTCGGCACCAATGAGGGCCGGCGCGACTTCGAAGCTCTGCAAAAGAAGCTGGAGCCAAAACAGAACGAGCTGAAGAGTCAGAACGACGAGCTCGAAGCCTTGCAAAAGCAACTGCAGGCCCAGGGCGACAAGCTGAATGAAGATGCTCGCGCCAGTCTGGTCAAGCAGATCGAGACCAAGAAGAAGTCCTTTGACCGCTCGGTGCAGGATGCTCAGGAAGATGCGCAGAACCAGCAGAAGGAAATTTTCCAGCGCATTCTGCAGAAGATGGCGCCGGTAATCGTGAAGCACGCGCAAGATGACGGCTTCGCCATGATTGTCGACACTTCGAATCCATGGCCGCAAAGCCCGGTGCTTTGGTACGACGGCGCGAAGTCGGACATTACGAAGGATGTGGTGGATCTGTATAACACGCAGTCCGGCGTTCCCGCGCCTGCGGCTTCTGGAGCAGCCGCGAAGCCTGGGGCCCCGGGAGCGGCAGCCAAGCCTGCGGCCCCGAAGCCAACCACCCCCAAGCCCGCGACACCGAAGTCAACCGAACCACCTAAATAGTTTTCGCGACACCGCCAGGGTGGTGAAAGTTCCAAAAGGCCGCGCAGTGCGCGGCCTTTTTTCTTTGCCCCCGCCCGTCCCGCGGAGCGGCTTTTGGTGTCTCTAGCAGTAACGCATTCCATGCTGGAGGACACCATGTTCGACCGCACACTGAGTTCGTCGTGGAACGACCGTTCGCGCCGCGGACTGGCTACCTTAACATCACTTGGCATGCAGGCACTGGCAGTGGCCGTGTTGCTGGTGTTGCCGTCGCTTCGGCCGCAAGGCTTGCCTTCGTTTCACCAACTCTCAACACCGCTCAGCTTAGGGCTACCTTCCTCAGAGCCGGTTCCAGTTAGAACGCAGCACGGTCCCGAATGCTGCCGACATTTCGTTGCACCCCCCGACAAGAATTCCAAAGGGTATTCTGCCGAATGACAATGATGCAGCGCCCCAGGTTGGAAACTATGGCTCAGCGATCACAGGATTGGGACACGGCGATCCGAATGGCGTCGCCAATTTGTTTGTGAGCGGTTCGCAACCGGTTGTTCCAATCATGCACCCACCAGCCAATGTCGCTCCGCTTCGCATCTCGCACATCAATGAAGGAAATCTCATTCGCCGAGTGCAACCCGCGTATCCCCCGCTGGCACGAAGCGCGCGCATCCAGGGCGCGGTTATATTGCAGGCGGTGATTAGCAGGCAAGGCGCGATCGAGAACCTCAAAGTTCTGTCCGGTCATCCCATGCTGGCGCCTGCGGCGATTGACGCCGTAAGGCAATGGCGCTACCGGCCTTACATTCTGAATAACGAACCCGTCGAAGTGGAGACCCTGATCACTGTAAACTTCTCTCTGGCCGGGAACTGAGACCTAATGTGCCGCGGCCGCCGCTTGGACAAGCTCGGGGCAGGCTATCGTCCGCGACTGCCGGGCGAGAGCCAAAGCTAACGCTGGCGGCGGGGCCGGACCCAGGCGGGAGTAGCCCAAGCGTAACCTGAGCACGCCGCGTCGCTGCCGCTATAATCGACCGCAGTGGCGACAACTGCAGAAATCCTGAGCCGCGTGGCGACGCGCCCCACATGGGCGGAAGTATCGCTCGCCAATCTGCGGCAAAATTTTCGAACGGTGCTGAAGCATGTCGGCGCGGGCGTTACTGTGTGCGCTGTGGTGAAGGCGGACGCTTACGGCCACGGCGCCGTCGAGTGCTCGCGCGCGCTGCAGGACGAAGGCGCTCGCTGGTTGGGCGTCACCTCTCTCGACGAGGCCATCCCGCTGCGCGACGCGGGAATCGAGTCGCGAATTCTGCTGATGACCGGTTTCTGGCGCGGCGAAGAGAACGAGATCATCCGCTTGCGGCTTACACCTACAGTGTGGGAGCCGTGGCACATTGAAGCTCTGGAGCATGCCGCGCTGAATGCGGCCTTTCAGCAGGCTGTGCATTTGAAAGTTGATACGGGGATGGGCCGCCTCGGAGTCTCGCTCGATGAACTTCCCGCGGTTCTGAAAGCTTTGAACGCGGCGCCGCATCTGCTTCTCGAAGGGCTTTCGACGCATCTGGCGTCGTCTGAGATTATGGATGCGCCTTCCGTCGCTGAGCAGGAGCGCCGCTTCGAAGAGGCGCAGCACATGGTGCGCGCGGCTGGTTTTGATCCGAATCTGATCCACATGGCCAACACCAGCGCACTCATCTCCCGCCGCGAGACCTGGAACAACATGGTGCGTCCCGGTATCGCGCTCTACGGTTATTATTTGCCGTTCCAGCGCGCCGGCCGTGAAGTGAGCGGCGGGACGCTGCGCCTTCCGGTAAAGCCGGTGCTCACTTGGAAGACGCGCATTCTCTCGATGCGAAAGTTTGCAGCTGATCATCCTCTCGGCTACGGCGGAACTTATGTGACCAAGGCGCCGGCCCAGGTTGCCGTCTTGCCCGTGGGATACGCCGACGGATACAACCGGCAGCTCTCGAACCGCGGCCGCGTGATCGTCCGCGACCACTACGCCCCCATCATCGGCAGCATCTCCATGGATCTCACGCTGGTGGATGTCACCGGCATTCCCGGGATTACTGTGGGTGACGAGGTGATCCTGCTCGGAACCAGCGACGGCCTGAGCGTGGATGCGCTCGAACACGCACGCCTGGCCAATAGCTCGCCCTACGAAATTCTCTGCAATATCTCCAAGAGGGTGCCGAGACGGTACGGAAGCTAGTTACCATGCCTTATTCGGGTTCGACTGTCATCTCCTTACCCGAGCGTCATCTCTAGCGCAGCGATGGATCTTGGCGTTGCCCACCAGTGATCTAGACCCGTCGCTTCGCTCGAGACGACAACAATGATTTTGTGCCTTCCATGTATTTGCGTAGGACGGTGTTCATCGTGGTTTGGTAGCCGCGACCATACTCGCGGAAGAATGCCAGCACGTCGGGATCAATCCGTAGCGTGATCTGCCTTTTCGGGCCTGGCCAAATGATCGCGTTCTTAAAGAAATCTGGACCTAGTTCGGGCGCGTCTGAAAAATCGATGTCCTCGTCGCGCATCGCGTCAACGCGCTTCCAATCTGTCCTGGATCGCCTTTTCGTATTCTTTCTGTTCACGACTCGTTGCCTTTCTCAGTGAGATAATTCGGATGATTTCGAGATCGCGTTCCGCAAAGACCAGGTGCGCAAGTCGCCCTCGAACTACGCCAAGTCCTATCCATCGCCTCTCACCGTAGTCCTCTCGCGTGTCGGCTTCGACGACCAGCACGCCTCGGAACATCTCTTCAGCGTCTGCGAAGTCGAACGCATGCTTGCGCATGTTAGCGTGGTTCTTCGCTTCGTCCCATTCGAACTTCATTGTAACTCCAAATGTAGTTACATTCAAATGATTGTTGTGGGGGCCGCCGGGTTGACTATTGCTCTCCGCAGCGGATTTCCTTGTGATGAATGTCACAAATGATGAACATTTCTCCGTGCTGTCCCGTTTAAGGATCAAATGCCGAGTGCTGACCGCTGTTTGCGACCGTTGCATGAATCATCTGTGAGGCGCTCAGCTACGGCTTGTTACACTAGAGAATTGACCATGCCCTCGCGCTACGCACAATGGATGTACGACTGGGAGCACCGTCTCACCTCGGTGGACAATAACCGCGTGGTGCGTCCGCTCGACTGGGGATTGGAATTTGCCCGGGACTGGCCCTGCCGCAATGGCTGGCAGCCGGGACAGGCGGCCGGCGATCCAGCGAAATTCCTAGTAGATTTCAACCGGCGCATCGTCGCCTCCAGCGACGAGTTTTATTCCTACACGACGCCAACCGATTTCCGTCTGGAGAAGCGCGAAGTGAAAGTTTTCTCCACGCGCGAAGTTCCCGACCCGAAGCTCGAAGCCAAAGTGAGGGGAACATTCGCAGAGTTCCTGCGCTTCACCGCGCCCGTGAAGACGCCGTATCCAGAAAACAATCTGGTGAATGCGCGCTGGTTTCCGGCGCGCGGACGCCGCGCCATTGTTCTGCTGCCGCACTGGAATGCGGACGCCATCGCCTACGTCAGCCTCTGCAAAGTGCTCAACATGCTTGGCATTTCGGTGTTGCGGTTGAGCATGCCTTACCACGACATCCGCATGCCGGCCGAGATCAGCCGCGCGGACTATGCCGTCTCCGCCAACATCGGCCGCACGCTCGATGCGGTACGCCAGGGCGTGGTGGATGTGCGCAGCTGTCTCGATTGGCTGGAGCAGCAGGGCTATAGCAAGCTCGGAATCGTGGGTACGAGTCTGGGTTCGTGCTACGCGTTCATTGCGGCCGCGCACGATCCGCGCATTCGCGTCGCGGCATTTAATCATGCTTCCACGTATGTAGCCGACGTGGTGTGGCATGGACAGTCGACGCGTCACATCCGGCGGGGAATCGAATCGCAGATCAATCTGGAGACGTTGCGGCAGTCATGGCTGGCCGTCAGTCCCATGGCCTACTTCGATCAGTTCTCGCGCTGGCCGCGGAAGTCGCTGATTATCTATGCGAAGTACGATCTGACTTTCTTGCCGGAACTTTCGCAGGGC
>Ga0307479_10005053_pt1 | contig 12101 bp, 13 predicted proteins | sample atmos_gasesECM4C_FD_203743 | JGI IMG/M metagenome (GOLD analysis project Ga0307479, IMG submission 203743) | Hardwood forest soil microbial communities from Morgan-Monroe State Forest, Indiana, United States - atmos_gasesECM4C_515 | ecosystem: Environmental > Terrestrial > Soil > Temperate...
ACATGAGGCCGTCCGGGAGCTCGGACGTCAGGTCGGGCTGTTCTTCGGCCCGTCGACGGGCGCGGTGCTCATCGCGGCGCGAGCGCAGGCGCGGCGCCTGGGGTTCGGGAAGCGTGTGGTGGGGATCGCCGCCGACTGGGGGGAGCGCAACGTGGGCGTCCTGATCGAACCGACGGACTAGGCGAAAGCCTAGTACGATTGACGCATGAACATCCGCGAGCAGCGTCGCCGCCGCGGCTGGACGCAAGCGGAACTGGCGAAACGGCTTGGCACCGACCACGTCACGGTTTCGCGATGGGAGCGCGGCGTTGCCGTGCCGCGTCCCACCACGTGGCGTCGTTTGGAAGATGTCTTCGGCGCCCCGCGCAAGCCGAGCGGTGAAGTGCGGTTCGCCGACGACCCTACGCGCCGGCTTCGTGAACTTGACCGGATGCTTCGCGAGCAGAGGGAACTGAAACGTCGGACGCAGGTCGCCGATTGGACCCGCTGACCGAAGCGTTGCTCAATGTCCATCACTCGCTCGATGAGCATCAGGTCAAACACGCTCTGTGCGGCGGCGTCGCGGCGAATCTCTATCGTGCGGAGCCACGGGCAACGAATGATGTCGATTGGTACATCGTCGTTTCGCCGACGCAACTACTTTCTCTCTCTCGTGCGTTCGAGGCCGGCGGGTGGGAGGCGCATCCGTATTGGCGACAAGGTGAACTGCTTCGACTGGATCACCCCGACCTCGTCCGCGTCGATTGTCTGATCGCGGGGACCGATATCGAGACAGCTGCCGTTGAAGATGCGGTCACCGCCACGATCGAGGGAGTGCCGGTGCCTGTGCTCAGGCCGGAGTCCCTCATCGTCTTCAAGCTCGTTGCAGGACGCTTCCGCGACTTTGAGGCTGTAGCCGCGATCATCAACACGCACCGAGACGCGCTCGACGAAGAGTACATCCTCGAGACCCTTGAACATTGCGGTGTGGCCGCGCGCTGGCAGCAAGCACTAGACGGGGCGAAGCTCGAGGCGCAAGACCGTGGATAGTCAGCAACTGCAAGAGATCCTCAGTCGCAGCATCGACGGAGCCGGGCCGTATCTGCGTGAATCCTTCCAGATGCCGGAACATTCACTCTCTGCTGCGCAGCTCACCCGCCATCTGGACGGCAAGGACTGGACGATCGCGCTCGCGACCGTAACGTCGAAGAACGAACCGCGCGTCACACCGATCGGCGCGCTCTTTCACGACGGACGCTTCAACGCGCCGATCCTCTTGTCGGCTGCTCGCGTGAAGCACGTCAGGCGGAATCCGGGTGTCAGTGCATCGCTCTACGACGGCATCGACTTCGCCGTGATCGTCCACGGCAAGGGCCGCGTTGTCACAGCCGATGACGAAGGCTTCGACGAACTCGTGCAAGCGCAGAACCGCGGCAGTGTTCTCGATTGGGGGCCGCGCGACCAAGCTGCGTTCCTCGTCGTCGATCCCGATGTCATGTTCACGTTCGCGCGGCACCCAGAGAGGTTCCCGGCATGAACCTCGACCAGCGCGTCGTCGACGACATCATCGAACAAGCACGCGCCGAGCACCCGAACGAAGCGTGCGGCTTGCTCGCCGGGAAGAACGGTGACGCGACGAAGCTCTACCGTATGACGAACGCGGAACGCTCGCCGGTCATCTATCGGATGGAACCATCGGAACAGCTCCGCGTGTTCAACGAGATGGACGATGCCGGACTGGACCTCGTCGCGATCTATCACTCGCACACGCGGTCGCCGGCGTATCCGTCGACCACCGACGTTCAGCTCGCGTACTACCCGGAGGCCGTGTACCTGATCGTGTCGCTCCGCGATCCGAACAAGCCGGAGCTCCGGGGCTTCAAGATCACCGAAGGCAAAGTGGACGAAGTCGAGCTGGTCTACACATGAGCGATTTCACCGAAGAGCAGATCCATCGCTACGCGCGACACATCATCCTTCCCGAGGTCGGTGGGGAAGGACAGCGCAAGCTGCTCGACGCTCGCGTGCTTGTCGTCGGCGCCGGCGGGCTCGGCTCGCCGGCGGCGCTCTACATCGCCGCGGCCGGGATCGGTTGCATCGGACTTGCCGATCACGATGAGGTCGACTTGACCAACCTCCAACGCCAGATCCTGCACTCGACCGAAGATGTCGGACGGCTCAAGACGGAGTCGGGGGCCGAGACGATCCGCGCCATCAACCCGGACGTCGACGTCGTCCGGATCGATGGACGCATCGACTCGTCGAACGCCCTCGAGATCCTCGGATCCTTCGACCTCGTCGTCGACGGGAGCGACAACTTCCCGACGCGCTACCTCCTGAACGACGCGTGCTACCTGGCATCGTTGCCCCTCGTGTCCGGCGCGATCTTCCAGTTCGAGGGCCAGGTCACGACCTTCGACCCCCGCCGTGCCGACTCGCCGTGCTACCGGTGCCTGTTCCGGACGCCACCTGCCCCCGGATCGGTGCCGAACTGCGCGCAAGCAGGGGTGTTCGGGGCCCTCGCCGGGACGATCGGGACGATCCAGGCGACCGAGGCGATCAAGCTCGTGTGCGGCATAGGGACGTCGCTCGTCGGGTTTCTGCTCCTGTACGATGCCTTGGACGTCCGGTTCAGCCGGGTGCGAGTGACGCGGGACGATTCGTGCCCGCTGTGCGGTTCATCCCCCGAGATCACGCAGTTGATGGACTACGAGGAGTTCTGCGCGAGCTGATATGACGATCCATGTGAAGATCCCGACGGTCCTCCGCAAGCACGTCGAAGGCAACGCGACGGTCGAGGCGAGCGGGTCGAACGTCCGTGAACTCGTCGACGACATCGTCCGGCAGTTCCCGGATTTCAAGGATCGGGTCTTGTCGGGCGACGGTCAGCTCCATCGGTTCATCAACGTCTACGCGAACGACGAGGACGTCCGGTACCTGCAAGGCATCGAAACGAAAGTGAAGGACGGCGACACGGTGGCGATCTTGCCGGCCGTCGCCGGTGGGGGGTCCGGGGGGTTAGCTCGCGCAGCGAGCGGAACCCACCGGTCTGATCGGGGCTAGACGTTGCGCTTCGAATCGCTCGTTGATGCGATCGGGGAGACACCTCTCGTCGGTCTTCCGCGCCTCGCGCCACCCGGACGGCGCCTGTACGCGAAGCTCGAAGGACAGAACCCGACCGGTTCGGTGAAGGACCGCATCGCGCGCGCGATGATCGCCGACGCCGATGCGAAAGGCCTCCTGACGGAGGATCGCATCCTTCTCGAACCGTCGTCCGGCAACACGGGCATCTCGATGGCGATGATCTGCCGCGCCAAAGGCTTGGCCCTCGAGATCGTGATGCCCGAGTCGGTCTCGGCGGAGCGCCGGCGCATGCTCGAGATGTACGGCGCGATCGTGCATCTGTCGCCCGGCGAAGAGGGGACGAACGGCGCGATCCGCGTCGCCGAGCGCATGGCCGAAGAGAACGCCAAGTACCTGATGCTCAATCAGTACGAGAACGAAGCGAACCCGCGCGCCCACGAAGAAGGGACGGCGAGCGAGATCATCCGTGACCTACCGGAGATCGACACCTTCGTCGCGGGTCTCGGCACCGGCGGAACGCTCACCGGCGTCGGACACGGGCTCAAGAAGTACAACCCCGACATCAGGATCGTGGCCGCGGAGCCGCCGGCCGGCGATCTCGTCCAGGGTCTTCGTTCGCTCGAGGACGGGTACATCCCGCCGATCCTCGATGCGTCGGTCATCGACCGGAAGTTCATGGTGAAGTCGCAGGACGCGTTCCGCGCGACGCGCGATCTCTTCGAGGTCGAAGGTGTCTTCGCGGGGATCTCGTCCGGCGCTGCCCTGCACGTCGCACTCCGCGCGATGGACGCGCTCGACTCGAAGGTCTGCGTCGTCCTGCTCGCCGACGGCGGCTGGAAGTACATCTCGACGGGTGTCCACACCGCGGACGCCGAACAGGTCGAGCGCGACATGGGCGACCAGATCTGGTGGTAAGCGGTCAGGATCGCGCGAGTAGCGCGCCCTTGCGATGAGCGATAGACCCATCGGGATCTTCGACTCCGGTTTGGGAGGACTCACCGTCGCGCGCGCGGTGATCGATGTGCTTCCGCACGAATCGATCGTGTACTTCGGCGACACGGAACGCACGCCGTACGGACCCAAGCCGCTCGAAGAGATCCACCGGTACTCGAGCGAGATCATCGCCTTCCTCCTCGAGCAGGACGTGAAGATGATCGTCGTCGGGTGCAACTCGGCGTCGTCCGCGCTCGCGACGCTCGGGCGCCCGAAGCTTCCCGTGCCGATGATCACGGTGATCGATCCGCCGGCACAGACTGCTGCGCGACTGACACGCAACAAGCGCATCGGCATCATCGGAACGGAAGCGACGATCTCGTCGCGTCAGTACGAAGAGGCGCTTCTTCGGACTCGGGTGCCGGTGAACGTTTTCGCGAAAGCCTGTCCGCGGTTCGTCGAGCTCGCCGAACAAGGAGAGACGACCGGACGACCTGTGCTCGAAGTCGCCGAAAGCTATCTGGACGAGCTGAAGGACGCGGACGTCGACACGCTGATTCTCGGCTGCACGCACTATCCGCTGCTCACGGCGACGATCGGGTACGTGATGGGACCGGACGTCCTGCTCGTCTCGTCGGCACAGGAAACCGCGAAGGACGTCTACACCGTGCTCGTCGCGAACGGCTTGCTGCGCGAGGACACGTCGACGCCGACGTACGAGTTCTTCGCCTCGGGGTCCGAGGAAGACTTCGGACGTCTCGCACCGCGCTTCCTCGGCCCCGTCGTCAGCGGCGTCAAACGTCATCCCTTGTAACGTGACCGTATGGAGATCACGGTGCTCGGCTGCGGCGCTGCGTTCCCGCGCGCGGGAGGGGCGTGTTCCGGATTCCTGGTCGACGGCGGCGGTGCGAAGGTGTGGATCGACGCGGGCAACGGCACGTTCTCGCGCTTGGAACAGGTCGCGTCGTGGCGCGACCTCGACGCGATGATCATCACGCACGGCCACGCCGATCACATCTCGGACGTGCTCCCGTTGATGTACGCGATGGGCTTCGACGACAACCCGCCGTCCGAGGCACTTGCGGTGTACGCGCCGCCCGAAGTGCCGGCGCGCCTCGGCGCCCTGCTCGGCAGCGGACCTTCGAGCGAGATGTTCAAGAGAGTGTTCGCGTTCAAGCCGCTCGGCGACGACTTCAAGATCAAAGGTCTGTCGGTTCGTCCCTTCCGGACGGAGCACCCGATCGACTGTTATGGGGTTCGCCTTTCGGCCGACGGACGAGACGTTGCCTACACGTCGGACACGGCGTACTTCCCGGATCTCGCGGACGCATGCGCCGAAGTCGACTTGCTCATCGCCGAGGCGACGTACGTGGGCAAGGTTGCTGCCGACGGCGGCGTCCACATGTGGGCGAGCGAAACCGGACGCCTCGCGCGCGAGGCGCAGGTGAAGCGCCTCGTCCTCACGCACATCTGGGCGACCCTCGATCCTGCGCAAGCGGAGGCCGAGGCGCGCGAGAACTACGACGGTCCGGTCGAAGCGGCCGTCGAGGGAAACCGGTACACGGTCTAGATGATCGAGCGCTCGTACGGACGGACTCCGGAGGATCTCCGGCCACTGCGTTTCGAGCGCGACTATCTCGACTTCCCGGCGGGATCCTGTCTCGTCGCGTTCGGACGGACGCGCGTCGTCTGCGCGGCGACCGTCGAGGAGGGCGTTCCCCGCTTCCTCGAGGGGAAGGGCCAAGGGTGGATCACGGCCGAGTACTCGATGCTGCCGGCGTCGACGGTCGAACGGTCCGGACGCGAGGCCGCGCGCGGACGCCTCTCGGGACGGACACAGGAGATCCAGCGCCTGATCGGGCGGTCGCTGCGGTCGGTCGTCGACATGAGCAAGCTCGGCCCGGTCACGATCACGGTCGACTGCGATTGCCTCGTGGCCGACGGCGGAACACGGACGGCGTCGATCACCGGTGGCTTCGTCGCGCTCGTCGATGCGATCCGGTCCGTTGACGCCGAAGCGTCGGTCCGCGACCACGTCGCCGCGATCAGCGTCGGGATGCTCGGCGAAGAGATCTGCCTCGACCTCGATTACTCGGAGGATGTCGCCGCCGACGTCGACATGAACGTCGTCATGACGGGCTCCGGCAACTTCGTCGAAGTACAGGGGACGGCCGAAGGCGAAGCATTCGCCAAGGCAACCCTCGATCGCATGCTCGACGTCGCCGGACGAGGGATCGAGCAGCTCATCGCCGCCCAACGCGAATCGCTTCGGCGGTGAAGGTCGTTCTCGCAACGTCGAACCCGGGCAAGGTCGCCGAAGCCCGCGAGATCCTGCATGGCTCGCCTCTCGAGATCGTGACCATCGCCATGTGGCTCGGCGATGTCGAGACGGGCGTGACGTACCTCGAGAATGCGCGTCTCAAGGCGCGATCCGCATCGCGCGTCACGCATCTGCCGGTCCTCGCGGAGGACGCCGGTATCGAAGTCGACGCGCTTCACGGCGCGCCCGGCCCCCATTCGGCGCGCTTTTCCGGTCCGGCGGCGACCGACACGACGAACAACGCGAAGCTGCTGCGTCTGCTGGACGGCGCGGCCGATCGGGGCGCGCGTTACCGCGCCGTTGCCGTCCTCGTGCTTCCGTCCGGCAAGGAATTCGTCGGTGAGGGAACGTTCGAAGGGGCGGTCGCAGAGCGGGTGCGGGGGAGCGGCGGGTTCGGCTATGACCCGCTGTTCGTCCCAAACGGAGAGGTGCGAACGGCCGCGGAGCTCGCACCAGACGAGAAGAACGCGATCTCACACCGTGGCCTCGCCTTGCGAGCCCTCGTCGCCGAGTTCGCCGATCTTTAGCATCTGAACTTCTGGACGCCGACGCTCGCTGCGTGCAGGTCGTCGCCTTTGAACCTCGCGCGGATCATGCACTGCCCGGGAGTCGTCCGGGCGAACGACGCGCGGAACGAACTCGTCGGATCGAGCATCGGACGCTGCTGCGCGACGAACTCGTAGTTGCCGTTCGACTTCCGAAAGAGCCGGACGACCACTTCGAAGCCGCGATGGTCCGGTGAAACTGTGCCGTGCGCTTCGAGGTCGGAGTCCGTCTTCGCGACGTGCACCGTCGTCGTCGACGGTCCGGATGGGCTTCGGGGGGCGACGCCGATCGTGATCGTTTCGCTGTCCGTTGAGAAGCCGTCCGATACGGCGAAGCGGACGCCTGCATACGTTCCGACTTCGGAAGCGGACGGTTTCCACGTGAACGTACGGCTGTCCGCGTAGAACGCCGCGCCGGATGGGAGAGACGACGCCGAATATGTGAGCGGATCGCCGTCCGGATCGAACGCGGAGAGCGTGAACGTCAGCTGCGACTCAGCATGAACGGCTTGATTACCGATCGTGTTGAGCGACGGCGGCGAATCGCAGCGGTTGTAGGCGGCCGAATGGTTGCGTGGCTTCGCCGCGGCGAGCTCGAAGTCGGTTGCGTTGTTGTCCGTGTCCATGCAGCCACCGCGTTTTCGCATCGTCGACTTGGCGTTGTCGGACGACGCGGGGGCCGGACGGGTCTCCGTCAGCGTCGTCCCGGATCCGTAGCCGACGAGATCAACCGTCGCGCTCGAAGCGTCGACGATCCGTACCGTCCCGGCCGATCCGCTGAGGTTCGTGCTCCCCGTTGCGTCCGGCGTGGGCAAAGCCTTGCCGCCGGACGACCCACCGCCGAGCGCAACGAGGTAATAACGGTAGGGAGCGATCGCTCCCAGAAGCGACGTCGAGACCCACCGGTCGCTTGCGCGTGGCGCGTACTGGACCTTCCAGCTCGAAAGGTCGATCGACGTTTTCGACCGGTTGAAGAGCTCGACGAAGTCACGGGCGTAGACGGCGTTCGCGTTGCCGCCGCCTCCGTAGACCTGCGAGACGACGGGTCCCCTCGACTCGGCCGTCGCGGGTTGCGCGACCCACGCGGTGACCAAGACCGCCATGCACAAGAGTCCGTTGATGGCGACACGCATGCCTTCCTCCTTGTTCGTGGGGAAGGCCGGAACAACGTTGGGGAGGACCGCATCATGACCGAAGGGAGTGACAGTTACTCGTACTGCAGTGCGGACACGACCTCGAGCCGCGACGCGCGACGTCCGGGCGCGATCGCCGCGACCACGGCGATGAAGATCGCGAACATGGCGACGAACGGCACCCAGATCCAAGGATAGAGCGTGGGGATCGTGAAGCCGAAGCCCCGTGACGTGCCGCGCACGACCAGGTACGTCAGCAGTCCACCGAGCGGCATCGACAGGACGAACGCCGTCAAACCGAGCGTCGACGACTCGACGAGGACCATCCGCCACGTCTGCGAACGCGTCACGCCGATGGCGCGCAAGATCCCGATCTCTCGGAAACGCTGCAAAACGGACATGGCGAGCGTGTTCGCGAGTCCGAGCAATCCGACGATCGCCGCGATGAGCAGGATCGCGTAGATGATCTGGAAGTACGTGGCGATCTGGCCGCTCGCGTCCTTCTTCTGCTGCGCGGACGTCTGCGTTCGCGGCTGGAAGGACGAGAGGTCCTTCTTGAGCGACGTCGCGAGCGTGTCCGGATCGGTTCCCGGCTTCGCATTGAGTGCATACCCGATGGGCTGACCGACGGTGAGGTACGTCCGGGCGTCCTTGAGTCCCATGGACATCTCCGGTGGTCCGGGGCCGCCGATGTATGTGGCAGCGATATCGAATGCGTGCTTGCCGCGCGTCGTGTCGAGGACGATCTGCTTACCGACGCCGAGCCCGAGCTGGCTCGCGACGTCGGAGGAGAGAAGCACGCCGGTGCCCCGTTCGAGCGCGCTCTTTGCGGTGTCGTCGCTCCCGTCCTTCCAGAAGAAGCTCGAAACGGGGAAGTAGGACGCCGGATCGATCGTCCGGACGAAGATCGCAAGCGGCTTGCCGTTCTTGTCCCGCGTCGTCGCGATCCCGAAGCGGATCGCAGTGATCCGATCGACGCCCGGTTCGCGGACGAGCTTCGCCGCCATCGTCCCGTCGTCCGGAGCCTGCGGCTGGATGAAGATGTCCGCGCCGAATTGCCTGTCGACGATCTGTCCGATGCCCGCCCGCACGGAGAGGAAGAGGCCGCCCGTCGAGAAGAGCATCGCCATCACCACCATGACCAGCGCGAGCGTGTACGCGGAACGGCTCCGCTCCTTCGCGAGGTGGAGTACCGCGATGTCTCCGACGCCGGGCGCGATCCGGTGCGTGAGGCGGCCGAGGAGCTGCGACACCGGACGAAGCAGCAACGGGACGATGAGCACCGCGCCGAGCAGCAGCAAGATCACCATCGGTCCCGCCAACGCCGAATTGAGGAACGCCGCGGTGGTTGCTAGGACGAGGATGACGGCGCCGACGATCCACATCCGCGTCAGGCGCGTATCGCGAACGTAGTCGCCCTTCATCGCGACGATCGGTGCGAGCTTTCCGGCGCGCCGGGCGGGGATCATCGCCGAGACGAGCGTGACGATCAGTCCGATGAGGACCGTCGCGATGAGCGCCGCCGGCGTGATCTGCAGCCCCGGGATCGTGAGCTGGAAGAGGCGTCCGATGAGCTTCAGGAGGCCGAGCGCAAGCACCAACCCGAGGACGAGCCCGACCACCGTCGAGACGACGCCCAGTGCGATCGCCTCCGTCATCACCACGCGTCGCACCTGCTTGGCTGTTGCGCCGAGGGCCCGGAGCGTTCCGTAGATGCGCGTCCGTTCGATCACGGCCATCGAGAGCGTGAGATAGATGAGGAATGCACCGACGAAGAGCGTGATGGCAGCGAAGAATGCGAGGAACGTTCCGAAGACCTTGAGGAATTGCTTGAAGCCTTCAGCGAGGCTCGCAGCGTTCTGAAGCCGCACACCCGGCACATCCGCGGTATGCGCGTCGATCCACTTGTCGGCGTCGACCCCACTCGCCAGGATGATCGCCGCCCCGTCATAGGTACCGGGACGATCGCCCTGGATCTTCTGTGCCACGTCGAGCGGGATATACGCGTGCCCTCCGCCGCCGCGGAACCCGCCGAGGTCGTCCACGTTGACGATGCCGACGATCGTGAAGGGCCGGACGGATCTCTTCGCCCGGATCGTCAGTTTGTCGCCGACCTTCACGTTGATGTCGCCGGCGAGCTTGCGCGATACATCGATCTCGAAACGGCCGGGCGCGGGGAAGCGGCCGGCGTCGAACGGGTAGTCGCGGACCTTCTGGTCCTCGGACGGCACGATGCCGGAGACGGTGATCGTGGTCGGCTGCGTGGGATCGGATTTCGACGGGTGTTCGGAGAGAGCGGTGTCGAACCCGTAACTCGGGACGACGTCCTTGACGTCCGGCGTCTTTCGAAGCTTGTCGATCGTCCCCTTCGGAAGCTTCGCGTCGAAGGAACCGACCGGTCCGGCGATGACGTTCGCGCGTCCGGTGAAGCTCGCGATGAGGTCGTCGACGCCCTTCTGCGTCGTGGCGTTCGCCACGAGGACGCCGAAGAGGATGGCGACGCCGAGCACGATCCCCGTCCCGGTGAGGATCGACCGTCCCTTCCTATGCGCCAAGTTTCTGGAGCCAAGAGAGGACAGCTTTCGCACGAGCTTCACCTCCCTTGGTTCCGTTCAGCGCGATGGTGCTCGTGATCTGTCCGTCTTCGAGATAGATGACTTCGTCACCGAACGCGGCGGCGCGCGGATCGTGCGTGACGATGACGATCGTCTGGTTGTGCGCGGCTTGGAGGTCCTTCAGCAGGGTAAGGATCTGCTGGCTCGTCCGGGTGTCGAGATTCCCCGTTGGTTCGTCCCCGAGGACGACGGCCGGCTCGGGGAAGATCGCGCGCGCGATGGCCGTGCGTTGTTGCTGTCCGCCCGAGATCTGCGACGGGAGCTGGTTCCGGCAGTCCTCGAGTCCGACCTGCGCGATCACGTCGTCGAGCCGCTGCCGGTATGCGTCCGGCGCCTCACCGGCGATCACGAGCGGTAGCGAGATGTTCTCGGCGACGGTGAGGACCGGAACGAGGTTGAAGAACTGGAAGACGAATCCGACAGATCCGCGCCGTGCGAGCGTCACTTGGTTGTCGTCGAGTCCCGACAGTTTCTTGCCTTCGAGGAAGACGTCGCCGGACGTCGGCGCATCGAGGCCACCGAGCAGATGCATCAGCGTCGACTTCCCGGAACCGGACGGTCCCATCACGGAGACGAAACTTCCGGGCGCGACCTCGATCGACACGCCGTCGAGAGCCCGGATGGACGCGCCGTTGGTGTTGTATTCCTTGACGAGGTCGCGGGCGGCCAGGATGGGCTCGGCCTTCTTCGGCCTCGCCGCCCGCCGCGGTGCGGCCTTCGGTTTGGCTTTCGTCCGTGGTTTGGCCGGAGGTTTCACGTTCCGCATCTTGCCCGGGCTACGCACCGCGGCGCAATCGGTGAGCACCCGCCGCGCGCCCCGAACGACCCTGAGCCGCCTCAGGGTCGACCCTTAGGGAGCTACTGCGAGAAGCTCGAGGGAGCCGGAAACGTACTGCTCACGGCACGCGCCGCGCTGTCGCTTGCCCGACGTGGTCTTCGGGAGCGTCCCCGGCGGCACGATCACAACTTCCTCGGGTCCGCGAGGCAGTGCGCGCCGCAGCTCCTCGAGCGTTGCACGAGCGACGCGCGGTGCATCGTCCGGAGGCGCCGTCGTTTCCGCAACGACGACCATCCGTTCGATCTCCTGGAGCGCGAACGCGATGACGTTTCCCTTGCGGACGCCCGGCACGCGTTCGGCGTGGAACTCGTAGTCCTCGGGATAGAGGTTCCGGCCGCCGAGGATGATCATGTCCTTGCGCCGTCCGCAGACAACGAGTCCGTGGGGGCCGAGGTACCCCAGGTCGCCGGTGTGGAGCCAGCCGTCGCGCACGGCTTCGGCCGTCGCATCGGAGTCGTTCCAGTAGCCGAGCATCACGCTCGGCCCCCGGAAACAGATCTCGCCGACGTTTCCGTCCGCAACGGTTCTTCCCTCCGGTGACTTGATCTGCACTTCGTGGTCCGGGAGCGCATGGCCGCAGGCGACGAGAGCCCGGGCGTTACCGACGTGGGCCGCCGGCCGGACGATCCCCTCCTTCTCGAGCAGTTCCCGATC
>Ga0307479_10005054_pt1 | contig 12100 bp, 17 predicted proteins | sample atmos_gasesECM4C_FD_203743 | JGI IMG/M metagenome (GOLD analysis project Ga0307479, IMG submission 203743) | Hardwood forest soil microbial communities from Morgan-Monroe State Forest, Indiana, United States - atmos_gasesECM4C_515 | ecosystem: Environmental > Terrestrial > Soil > Temperate...
CGTATGGCGGATCGGACATACAACCCTGCGATGTCCTCGTGTCACATGTCCCGCCTGCAGGGGTGCTCGACAAAGGGCTCTATGGAAAGGCGATTGGTTGTCCACGACTCTTGACCGCCGTCCGCATGCTCAAGCCACGCGTCCACATCTTCGGACACGCGCATGAATCCGCTGGTCACACCAAGATCGACGAGACGGATTTCTACAACTGCGCGGAGAACCCGACAAGTGTTCACATTAGCTTATAGAGAAAGCGTTGTCTGCTTGCTCTTTTGGAAGGAAACCCGAAGGAGAAGTCGAGTCCTTTCGCCGCATCATCGGTTTGCGATCGCATGGCATTCGCCTAATGGAGTCATTGAAACCCGACCGCGCGTGTGCCCTGCAGAGAAGGATTACTCTGCAACTCAGACTGCTTGGTGGAGCGAGGTGGATTCCGAACCCTCGGTACCAGTTCCAAGCATGCCGCTAAGACCCCATGTGTCAGTGACGTACTGGGATTTCATCCCAAACCGTAGTAGCGGCGGAGAAGCGCATTCGGCTTCGCCAAACGATCCAGGGTCCGGTTCCTGTGGCTGGTCGAAAGGCGAAGGCCTGGCGATCATCGGCAGGTCACCGCCGCTCGGTCGGACCCGCGACTCTCAATAGGGTTAGCAGTCAGACTGCCCCGCTAGGCGGACAGTACGAGGAGCAAAACCTGTCTCACTAGCCGTTTTGCAATTCAGGCTGCCATGCATCTTGAGGGTTCGATGCAGGCAAACCGCAACAATGAGGATGCCCCGAAGATCAATACGAGATCGCCGACGCTAAACAGTCCCAGCTGCGCTTGATCGGCCAAAAGTAGCAGCCGCGTTTTCGATGTCGCACCCCGCCACATTGGGCTCGCGGGATGCAGTGTTGACGGCATTCCGACGACTGGCATCGCTCCAGCGTTGGCTTCAGTCACGAGAGCATTCAGCGTCAGTCCACAAAGCATTAGCAAGACGCCGGCTTGAACCCCAGGTGACCGAACTACGCGGACCACCAGCCACAAAATTGCGCAGGACTCGCACAGCCAGATGACCGGATGTTGCATCCACGCCAACTGATGTGCCGCTGAGAGAAGATTCATCGTCCACCCCGCCGAATCCTAAGAAAGATAAGTGAACAGGTAGCAAGCGCGTTGCCAAAACGACTTGAAGGACAAGTCTCCTGTTTGCAATCGAAGTTATGACCGCAGAATCAGCGGGAAAGCGGTTTTCCGCCAAATTTTTGCAACCGTGCGGTTGAGGCCTCATGAGGTTCTTCGCCCTATCAATCATCAGAAGAGCACTTGCACTCTATGAAATCCCATCCGATATTATGGGGGCGAGCGCACAAGGCAGGAATGGTGTCGCATCATCAACCTTGGGCTGCACTCAGGATGTTGTGCCCGTGGGCCTTCCGAGCGCTGCGATTTGCCTGCGTCGGAAGAACTCCGCGGAGTGGCAAAATGCGCTAAACCCTCCCGGGTCAGATGAACTCGCACTTCTGGAGGGCCATTCTCGCCTTTACTCCGGATCTGAAACCAGTCCAGCTCCGCCATGGCGCGGTACAGTTGACGCTCGAGTGAGCTTCGTCGCGGATCAGCTTGTCTGTTGCATCCAACGATCTCCGCGGACGATTGAAAAGCGACGACTCTGTGTCATCAACCTTAGCACCCGGGCGTTACATTTTGCGTCGGCCGCCTGGTTCTGACAACTGACGAGTTCTCTCTTAACCAGGTTGCGCTTTCGCATTGGTGCCTCTTCGCTAAGTCATCCATATGGAGACGTGTAGTTGGCTAAGTCAACTGTTTCTGGCGGATTTACGAATTCCAAGAGTGATGGCGGAAAGTCGAAGAGATAGCGAGACGCGAAAGTCAGAGTGTGGCCCGAATTTGCGAAGCCTTTCTCCTGGCTGGATCCGACGCCTGCAAGAAAGTCGTGTTTTTTGGGTGAGGTAGTGACCAGAGTAATGACCGGCCTTTCAGACTTGAACGCTATAATCCCGCCCAAGTGAACTTTTTCAATTCAAGGTCGGCGCCAGTGAACTCCTGCGTTCGAATTACGGGAGATTGGCTTGAAGATGTCACCCTTCGCCTCGTGCTTGCTCGCCAATGTGTGGTGTCCTTACTGATAATGCTGGTCGCGCATCTGGTGGCTTGTGGGAGTGTCGGTCGGATGGTCCCTACAACTCCCATTGCCCCAGCACCGCCGCCCGAGTTCCTGTACGTGACTAATTATGCTTCGAACAACCTCTCTGCATTCAGCATCAACACCGCCACGGGTGTCTTGACTCCTGTGGTCGGCTCACCGTTTACCGCAGGAACTGGGCCCAACGCCGCAGCCGTAGCTTCCGGCAAATTTCTGTATGTCGGCAACTCCACTTCGAACAACGTTTCTGGCTATACCATCGACCAGAGCAGCGGGGCACTTACATCAGTGCCCGGATCTCCCTTTGCAGCTGGCACCGGTCCCCAGGCAATCGCGGTGGATTCCTCAGCGAAGTTCGTGTACGTGACCAATTTCTGGTCGGCGAACATTTCCGCTTACTCTATCAACGCGACTACTGGCGCATTGAGCCCGGTGCCGGGTTCACCATTTGGATCTGGTGGGACCTTCTACGGCATCACAGCTGACCCCGCCGGCAAATTTGTATACGTCAGCGATAACGGATTCCTACGGATTTCTGCTTTTGCCATTGACGCAACCAGCGGTGTGCTCACCGCGGTGCCTGGAGGCCCTTTTCCGGCAGGAAGTAATCCGTTGGGCCTAGTGGTCCATCCTTCGGGTAAATTTCTGTACGTAACGGACGTGCCTCCTGCCTCGAATGGCAATGTCTTGGCCTACAGCATTGATGGAACAACCGGAGCCCTGGCTCCTTTAACCGGATCACCATTTGCCGTAGGACCTCAGCCGCTGGCCGTTAGCATTGAGCCACAAGGCAAGTTCGCTTACGTCAGCCTCATTGGGGGGCCGACTATTGCCGGTTTGACCATAAATTCAACCAGCGGAGCCTTGACTCAAATGGCAGCTTCGCCTTTCCCTGCACAAAACCCGTTAGGAGTTGGGATTGATTTCTCGGGCAAGTTCCTGTACGTAAGCAATCCGAATCTGAACAGCGTGGGGGCATACACGATTGATGCGACTACTGGTGCGCTGACTGCCATTGGCTCACCAACAGCGACCGGCACCGGTCCTATCGGCATCGCGGTCTCACCTGCACATTAGCTCGTAGTGTTCGCCCGCGACGGGTTTCCTTAGACAACTCGCCATCAATTCGCCATCAAAAGTAGGCTGTTGGGGGTATTTTCGGACGGCAGAAAATGGCACGTCGGACTCTGGTGGCGCTTGGACAGCCATGGCCGCGCTACCCAGCACCTAAAGCGTACGCCTGGCTGGAGTATCCGGGACTCACGAACCCGAGGTAGTACCCTTTGCTTCTGCGCCGCTCCGAGAAAAAAGAACGTGTACGCTCGTACTCTTTGGGCCCGCAGTCCATTACTTGTAATGTCGGGATTGGGGATGAATTGTTGTGTTCGACGCCACGCCACCGGAAACAAAAGCCAAAAGGGTAGAGGGAATCATGTCAGATTTAAACGAGACGCAAAACCCCACATTCTATCGAGTCCGAATCAAAGACGGCCACGACGCTATTGGGTTGTTGGTAAGTGCGGCGGGCAAGCGCTGCATCCCATCAACCCAGTTTTGGTTGACCGTCGATGCATGTGCCGCCTATCGTTTCCCGCATAGTGCTGCACTGCACGTGCAGGTACGGCTTGGGAATATGGGATTCACGACAGCGTTAGAAGAGATTCAGGATTAGTCCGCCAAGGATTGACTTTTCTCCCTCTGACACGCCTCCTACGCCTAAAATTGCGATTTGCTTCGCTTTGATTCGGCGCGCCTGCCCCACGAAAATGAGCAGTTGTCCGGGTCTCCAGGTGGACGCATCTTCGCTTTCTTCGATTTGGAAAAGAAAAAAAGAAAAATTCCACCGCCTCTTGTACGACAGCTAAGAGCGGATTTTCTCTCACACCGGCTTGATGAATCGCGATTCGAAGGGTGCGCCGGATGCCCGGTGAATCGTCCAGTTCAGTCCGCGGATATGTACCAGAACCAGCTTCATCGTCGTGGCCGTGCGGGAATGTTTCGCGAGGCTCATCGATTGGGTGTTCAGCGTGCTGATCGAGGCGAGTGTCCGGGCAATCCCAAGGTCACGAGCGTACGCGTTGACCGCCGCATTCACGAAACTCTGTATCCCGCGCCCGCGCCAATTCGGAAGCACGAAATTGCCGTAGCGCACGGCCTCGTGAGCCCGCACGATCCACGTGATTCCGAACGCGAGTTCCACAACGCCAGTCGAAAGGCTCAGCCACCCGTAGCCTACCGGCTCTCCCGCCACACGGGCAACTGCAACGGCATCGCCCCGGTTCAGCCGGGTATTGATTTCCTCCGGGCTAAGCTCGCCCATTGCGGCCACCGCTGTCTTGGCCTGATCAACATCCCTCTCCCTCGTGTACACTCTCACTTCCACGTTTTCCCTTTTTCCCTTCGAGTAAGGCTCGGGCAGTGGCTGTCGCGCAACGTCCCTCTCGAAGACGTAAAACACGTGCCAATACGCAACGGGGCGCAGGAGCTCGCGCACGGCCAGCAAAAAGAGGATGAAGGGACCCCTCCAGCGCAGATCTCGCTTATCCTCCGCCATTGGCCTGGAGGCGGTTGAGCCATAGGTGTCCATTTTCCTGACATCAGTGAAAACGCGCTACTTGTTGGCTTCGTTTGAAAATCGTGTGACCGCTCGGCAAATCGGGAAGATGCGCTCGCTTCAGAGCGAGAAACGATCCGTACAGAACGACAAATGTGGCCGCTGTAAAAGCCGCGAAGATTCCCCACCGAAGACCCAGCGTTTTCCAGAATACGTCCCGATAGCCGAGCGAGCCGAACCAGAGAGCATCCACGTAATACGAAAGTGCGGTCCGACCGCCGAAGAAGATGATGGCAAGAACAACGAGAATCAGGAGAAGGAAACGGCGAAGACGACGCGGCGGTTGCAGCTGCGGCCGTGGCCAGTCAGTGGACTCGCGTATCAGCCCACCCGGTAGTTAGCATTTCCGTTATTAAAAGTCTCAAGAGAGGCTATTGTACAGGTCGTTTTGACCGGCTGAGCTCGATGATCGCAGAGTTGCAGACGCAGTGGAGCAGGAAGCGAACTGTCCCGTAGTGCCGCGGCTGACGACCATCCTGGAGTTGATCCGCTGCCCGCGCGGGCTTTCGTGTCATCGGACGAGCGGAGCGCCAGAGCGCAATGGCGCTCTTCCCCGAGCGCATGCCGACCCGCGCTCGAAAAGCGTTTGACACTGCCGACATTGTCAGAGACGTGATTTTACACCAGGCATGCCTAGGCTCGCCTCTCGCTCATCAACTCGTGACTTTGAGCTGTCTCCACATTTTTCCAGCATCAATCAGAACTTTGATGAACTCCCATCAAATTTTGAATGTCATGTTTACGCCTTTTTTATGTCCAACACTCTACTTTGTCAACAATGACTCGCAAGTCGTTACTCATTGTTCTTTCGAGACACATCGTGCTTGGCGTTATAGTTCATCTCGGTTGTGTTGCAGCCCAAGGCCAGTCAACTCGTTGGGCTCCGATCATTGCAAAAAGGCTGCCTCGACAGTACTTAATCGTCAGTCCGATTCGCCATTGGTCTCCGGTTACCTTGCGGCTGCCCTGCACACCAATTAGTTTCTAAGGGCATATCTCGGAGTCCTGCTCAATGTCTTCTTCTCCAACCGTCGGTCCAGGCACGCGCACCGCCGCGGCTGTAGCGACAGCACCATCCGCGTTTTCCACTCCGGCGCTTCTGATGGCTATGCTACGAGCCTCCACCAAGATCAGCGACTTATTCTTCTCGCCCGGCAAGCCACCGATGATCGAAGTCAACGGACGCCTCAACGCCACTGGACCGCGCGCTCTCAGTGCCGACGATACGCGGAAGATTGCCACCGATCTTATCGGCGATAACAAGCACGCCCTCGCTACGCTCCGAGAGCAGGGTTCGTGCGATGTCTCTTACAGTCTGCCCGGCGCGTCGCGTTTTCGCGTGAATGTCTTCATGCAACGAGGCAGCTGCGCGATTGTCATGCGCGTAATCCCGGGGGCCGTACCAGATTTCGCAGCACTTGCTCTGCCGGCGGAACTCGAGCAAATAGTCAACCTGCGCAGCGGCATTGTTCTGGTTACCGGGCCAACGGGTTCGGGTAAGTCGTCCACCCTGGCAGCTATCATCGACCTCATTAATCGACAACAGTGTTATCACATTCTTACCATCGAGGATCCGATCGAGTTTCTGCATAGCCACAAGAACTGCATTGTTCATCAGCGCGAATTACACAGCGATACGCCAAGCTTCGCGCTCGCTCTGCGTGCTGCACTGCGGCAGGCCCCGAAGGTCATTCTCGTCGGCGAGATGCGGGATAAGGAGACCATCGAGATCGCCCTGGAAGCGGCGGAAACCGGCCACCTCGTCATGTCGACCCTGCATACGATCGACGCATCAAAAACCGTCGAGCGAATTGTGGGCGTGTTTCCCCTAGCCGAGCAGCAGACCGTTCGCAATCGTCTGGCAAAGAGTTTCCGCTATATGATTTCGCAGCGGCTCATCCCGCGCAAAGACGGTACCACTCGAGTAGCCGCGATTGAGATCCTAAAATCAACTCTGCGGACTCGCGAATACGTTGAGAGGGGAGAAAACGAGGGCAAAACTCTCCTCGATGCCATGCGCGTTGGTGGTTCGGAAGGAATGCAGCACTTTGATGGCGAGATCGACAGACTGGTTCGGGAGGGCATTATCGATCTGGAAACCGGGCTGGCCTACGCAACCAATGCAGGCAATCTCCGCCTGGAATTGTCCGATCTCGCTGCACCTCAGAAAGCACCGGCACCGGACGAGATTGAACTGGAATAGGCCTGGCCGTACTGAAATATGTATGGTCCTCCGCGGAAGGTAGGAGATGAGACGAGTTTTCGTTTCTGAGCCGGGAGCGAGTCAGAGCTGCGTTTTCCACAATTACATTCACAGATATTTCGCGATTACGCTGAGAATTGCGTTGACAGCCATCAAGCAACTGTTTAGCCTGGCTCACGTCGACGGCTGAAAGGATTGGCGAAATAAAATTTGTCCATCCAAAGTAGGCTGAGTGATCTGCTCGGCAGGGCAACCTGAAGGGCAACCAGACCCGAAAAAACCGACTGACTCTGCGAGGAGCAGTTGGGGTTTGGAACTGCGAAAGCGGTGATTGCATCAAGGGCTGCGATGGTGCATGTATCCACGCTCTTAGCTCTCTCGCAGGAGCTGATGGCTGGAGCATAACCAAGGTCGCAGCCTTTCCTATTTCCAGGAATCAACTGAAGAAAATAGGATGGCACTAAAAATCCCGGCTGCAAGGTCGTCAAACGCAACGTTCTTAGGGACGTGGTCGCGAATACTTCGTGCAGAGCACGATTCCACCTCGGTCCACCCGCTAGGCACGGACAAGGAAGTCTGAGGTTCCCTAGGGTAGGTCACGTGACTGGCCGTCTCTCGGGGAGTCGATTCCTCACCCGCTTGCAATTCAGGCCGCCCTCCGTCTTGAGGGTTCGATGTAGGCAAACCGCAACAATGAGGATGCCCCCGAAGATCAACACAAGGTCGCCGAGGCTAAAGAGTCCGAGCCGCGCTTGATCCGCCAAGAGTAGCAGCCGCGTTTTCGACGTCGCACCCCGCCACATCGGGCTCGCGGGATGGAGTGTGGAGGGCATTCCGACAACTGGCATCGTTCCAGCGTTGGCATCGGTCACGAGGGCATTCAGCGTCAGTCCACAGAGCATTAGCAAGACGCCCGCCCCAACCCACGGCGACCGCACTATACGGACCACCAACCATAAGATTGCGTAGGACTCGCACAGCCAGATGACCGGATGTTGCATCCACGCCAACTGATGTGCCGCTAAGAGAAGATTCATCGTCAGCCCCGGCGAATCCTGAGAAAGACAAGTGAAAGAGGATTTGCGCGATATTACGTAGGTCTATAACGCCCAACCGGACCCGGACCGACCATCACACGCGAACTGCGTGAAACGTCTCCCTCCGGTTGGGCTAATGCTCCTTTGTAGGGGATTTTGGTTTGACATGCCAGATGCCGGACGAGTGGTTACGGGTGGTTACCAGCGTTGAGTCGCCTGGAGCCCGCTGTTTCTTCCCTATCGGGATTCGGCTCCAAATCTACCAAGACTGGGAAACGTCTAAAGATGGGTGAGACGTGTGGGGCAAGGAGATCGGCCTGTAGCTACCTCGCCCCAGACACTTTCGGGGCTGCTCGTATAGAGGCACAAGTGCGAACAACAGCGGACGAGCGGAAGGGGATAATGCGCAGGTTTTTTTGCGGACTGCGTGGAATTGAGAGCACAATTTTAAAACCGATCCCAATCGACCTCAAATTGTCCGAGCTCCCATCACAAAAATGCAATGAGAGGTTACGGCAAATGCGTACGAACTACTTGCCTGCGGCAGCATTCGCCTCAAGCTGTTTCAGCTTCGCCATCGTAGCGGCTGCCCAGTCTTTCCGGCGACCGGACTTGTTACGACGCCTCGGCTTGGTTGAATAATGGTTCTTTGACATTCGTCTCTCCTGCCTGTAGTGGTGCCCCCACTTGTTACCGGCTCCTGAGCTTAACGGCCATCGTCGATGCAAGAACCGCCGCCAGAATCAGAATGTGTTTCATGGCGCCTTTTTTCCATGCCTGTCGTAACCGGAAACGTACAAGGCTCAAATTACGTGGGTAACCCCGTCCATCCACCAAAGCGACTTCAATTGAGCCGCTTCGAGACTGTCTAGCATTATCACCTTGAGCCCCATTCAGATGCTGTGCCCGTGGGTCTTCGAGCGCTGTATGATTCGCTTTGCGTCGAAAGACCTTTTCGGAGTTAGAAATGATCTCTGCTCTGATCTTGTGGATCATCGTTGGTCTGATTGCAGGTTGGGCGGCTGGCAAGATCATGAAAGGCAGCGGATATGGCCCACTGATGGATACTGCCCTTGGCATGGTGGGCGCGGTCGTCGGAGGATGGATCTTCAACACACTAGGGATCTATCCTGCAGGCGGCATTATCGCAAGCATCGTGGTTGCCATCGTCGGCGCGATCCTACTTATCTGGCTCTCGCGCTTAGTGAAGAGAATCTGATCGCAGGGATGTTTCCTGTTAAATGGATACACAGATTCCGCAAGTGCCGAACTATTAATGAGTGACATCATGATGCATGACGGATCAGCATGTCCGAGGCCCTCGATCGGAGCTGCGGCGACCGAGTTCTGACATCAGTTCAAATGATCTACAGGAAACAGTAAAACTTGTTGATTAATCTCGTGAAGCCCAGTCTACGCAACTCCCGTGATGTCCACCTTAATCGGTGGGACCACCGCTTCCCTGGCTCTCAGCCTTTGCAGCCTTTCCAGCTCGCCCAAGGCGCGGTAGAACTCCCGAGAATAATGGTTATCCCACCGAATTAGCACGTCAGCCCGCTCCTCGGGAACGGCCAACCCTCCCGGGTCAGATGAACTCGCACTTCTGGAGGGCCACTCTCGCCTCTCCTCCGCATCTGAAGCCTTTCCAGCTCCACCACGGCGCGGTTCAGGTGACGCTCGAGGTGAGCCTCATGGCGATCCAGCTTCTCCGTTGCGTCCAACGGGACGCTACTTCGAAGCACTTCGGCTAAATCGATGGCTTGGGTGCCTTATAGAGCCCCTCCAGCTTCAAGCCACCGAAGCTACGGAATTCGCGGCTTTTTCTCGGCCGCCAAGTGCTATGCCTTCCCTGCTTCGCCCGATTCATCGCTTCCGCTCTCAGGTGGACCTCCGCGGTGCGTACAAGTAGGCGTCTGAGCATCGGTCGGACGCAGGGTCTGCTGCTCTGCCGCCAGCTGCGCATCGGTTCCGGCGGCGGCCTCCGTTCCGTTCGTGTGTGACCGGGTCGGATCACCGTCCGGCGGAGTTCTACTTTCCTCCTGTGCGACTTGCTCTTCCAGCGTTGCCACGCGGGCTTCGAGATCGGCGGTCGGAATGACGCGGTACAGCGAATTGCACAGCTGGGCCAGGGCGCTCGCCTCACGTGCCTGCAGTTCACCCGAAAGCAGCAAACGGATCGCCTGCCCGGTAACCTTGCAGACGTCGGCAGCAGTCATGTTGTCGGGCACCTGCAGGTCGACCCCCGTCGATCTGCGATTTTTTCGTCCTCCGATCTGGCCGAGCGCCCTAGCACTATCCGGATTGGCGTGGAAAAAGCAAAGCCCTCCGGAACCTGCGGGCGCCCGGCATGTGGCGCCGGTTCTTGTTTTACCTTGGCATGTTTTCATGAATACTCCTTTTGTCGATAAGCCGCTTCTTGCACAGCTTTCCGCCGGGCGGTGCGGGACGTAAGAAGAAGTCGCGTGTATCGCTTAAACGGAATGTGACCATGACTCTGTTCATGTGGATAAGTTGCCCCCAAGGTAGTCACCTGTGAATGCGTTGAAGAACGCAACAGTATGCTCCTGCTGATGGCGAAGATAATTTAAAGCCTGGGTTGTGCTATCCACAGCATCATCATGAGCACCGGTCGGGAATGCAGCCAACTCATCCAAATAGAGATCAAGCCACGGGGCGGACTCCGGCAGGAAGACCTTCCCGGCTTCGATCAACGGTGTTATCGACTGTGCTCGTGCCATCTTGTCTCGGTCTACTGATATAGGAATGATGGGTAACGGACTTTGATACTGTAGTTCCTGAATCAGACTTTGACCGCTGGCCTTGTCTTCAACCAAGATCGCATTGGGTTTCCATTCTTTACCCAGCGACCCTACAAGGCGCTTAAGCTCGGGAAAGTCGACTCTGCCTCGCCAGAGCGAGAGTAGGTAGTAACCATTTCCCGACACGCCCCAAGTGGTGCAAACCGAATAATCGTTCTCCGAGCCGGTTTTGAACGCAGTATCCCAACTTTGCACGATACGTTTGCACGCAGGCAACTCGCGGTAGAACCTCCACCATCCTCGATTGAAGACCGTCCCTTCCGCCGCAGCAGGGTGTTGCTGGTAGAGCGAAGCCCAGGTGGCACCCCCAACTTCTCTTCGAATCTGTTCCAGAACCTCGAGCGGAAATTTCTCTGGCCACAGCGCTTCACCGGCACGACGAAAACTCTCGTCAACCTCGGCAATGGCGGGCAGGCTGAGGACGTCCCAATCCCCGCCACTGGCCTCTCGGAGGAGGCGCCCAGCAAGATCGTCCTCATGCCAGCGGGTCGAGATCAAAACTATGCCACCGCCAGGCTGCAGGCGAGTACGGGCTACGGTGGAATACCACTGATGCAGTCCCCCGCGGATCAACTCGCTGCGCGCCTCTTCGAAATTCTTAAGCGGGTCATCGATCAGAAATATGTCCGCACCACGGCCGGTGATAGCACCGTCACGACCAACGGCAAAGTACGAGCCCCCAGCGGTCGTGCCGAACCTTCGCATGCTAGCCGAATCATCAGCCAAGCGAAATTCTGGAAAGGTGGCGCGATGTATAGGATCGCTGACCATGTTGCGGACCTTGCGTCCGAAGTCGTCGGCCAGCTCCTGGCCGTAACTTGCGCAAATGATCTGTCGGTCAGGGTGGCGCCCGAGGTAGTACGCAGGAAATATTTGAGATGCGAGCAAACTTTTCCCGTGCTGTGGCGGCATAGAGATCATCAAGCGGGGGATGTCTCCTCGCTCCACACCTTCGAGCTTGCCCACTATGAGGCGATGATGCGCAGCTAGCTCAAAGTTGGGCGACAACGCCATCGCGTAGCACGCCAGGTCTCGCTGGGCCAGTTTCAACACTTCTATAGTCATTTTGACTCCACCTTCGGAGGTCTATGTCTTTCGAGATAAGTCTCGGCAATTCGTCTGGCGGTCTCGGAATCAAGATTCACGTTTAGGATATTGGTAGGGCTGCGCTCGTCTAAATCGCCGCGCAGCTTAGCTGCAAGTTCTATGATGTAACAACACACGCGGATGCAGGCGAGAGCCGTGCGCAGGTCCCCGGCGGTCTTTGCTTGCTCCGT
>Ga0307479_10005055_pt1 | contig 12099 bp, 9 predicted proteins | sample atmos_gasesECM4C_FD_203743 | JGI IMG/M metagenome (GOLD analysis project Ga0307479, IMG submission 203743) | Hardwood forest soil microbial communities from Morgan-Monroe State Forest, Indiana, United States - atmos_gasesECM4C_515 | ecosystem: Environmental > Terrestrial > Soil > Temperate...
GCTCTTAGAAAGGATGTCGCATGACTGAAGCCACCTGCCGACGCGAACTCGACCTCGAAATTCCCGCTGAGGAAGTCTCCAAAGCCATGGAGCGCGTCGCCAAAGAGTTCGCCCGTGTCGCGCGCGTCCCTGGGTTTCGTCCCGGCAAAGCTCCCGTCTCGCTGATCCGACGGCGTTTCGCGGAAGACATCAAGGGCGAGGTCGTGCAATCGCTCGTTCCCGATCGCGTCGAGAAAGCTGTCAGTGAGCAGAAGCTTACGCCCGTGTCGCAGCCGCACGTCGACAAGCTCGATTTCACCGAGGGCCAGCCGCTCAAGTTCCGCGCCATCTTCGAAGTCCTCCCGGAATTTGAACTCGGCGCCTACAAAGAGCTCGAACTCGAAATGCCGGCCATGGACATCACCGACGCCGACGTGACCAAAACGCTCGAAGACATGCGCGAGCGCGCAGCGACCTTCGCGCCCGTTGAGGGCCGCGCGGCCGAAAACGGCGATTTCGTGCAGCTAAAGCTCCTGGGCACTCCGTCCGGTGGAGGCGAGCCGCTCAAAGCAGATAGCGTGCTCTGCCATATCGGTGCGGAAGAAACCATGGAGCCGTTCAACCAAAACCTGCGCGGCGCCAATATCGGTGAGCATAAGAATTTCGACGTCGAATACCCGAAGGATTATCCGGACGCCAAGCTCGCCGGCAAAACGTACCAATACGCCGTCGAAGTCCTCGGCATCAAAACCAAAAAGCTCCCCGAATTGAACGACGAATTCGCCAAGGACGTCAGCGACGCCGGCACTCTCGACGAACTGAAAACCAAAGTGCGCCAGGGCCTCGAAGCCGCCCGCGACCAACGCCACAAAGATCTGCTTCGCGAGAAGGTTCTAGCTGAGGTCGTCAAACGCCACGATTTCCCCGTGCCGGAATCGCTTGTCGAGCATCAAATGGACATCCGGTTGGAGCGTGTAGTCCGTTCATTAGCCGCGCAAGGCGTCGATCCCCGGGCCGTAAACGTGGATTGGGTGACCTTGAGGCGGCGCCAGCAGGAACGCGCTACCGACGACGTCAAAGCGGAGCTGATCATCGACCGCATCGCCTCCGCGGAAAGCATCGACATCAACGACCAGGAGCTCGATCACGAGCTACAACATGCCGCAGAACAGAGTGGCGATTCCGCAGAAGCTTTGCGGGCTCGTTTGACAAAGCAAGGTACCCTCGATAGGATGAAAGCGAAGCTGCGGAGTGACAAAACTCTCGACTGGCTCGCGCAGAATTCCCGGATTCGCACCGTCGCCGCAGCGGACACGAAGTGACACGGTTCGGGCCTCAGCGCGTATAACTCACAAATGAAAAATTTCGACGATCCAGCCTATCACGGTACAACGCTTGTACCCATGGTGGTCGAACAGACCAGCCGCGGGGAACGCGCTTATGACATTTATTCACGGCTCCTCAAGGAGCACATTATTTTCATCGGCACCCCGATTGACGATCACGTCGCCAATCTGGCCACCGCGCAGATGCTGTTTCTCCAGGCCGAGGACCCGGAGCGAGATATTCAGCTTTACATCAATTCTCCCGGCGGCTCCATCACCGCGGGCTTTGCCATTTATGACACTATGCAATTTGTGAAGCCCGACGTGGTCACCACCTGTGTCGGACAAGCGGCGTCCATCGCCGCGGTTTTGCTTGCCGGTGGCGCGCCTAAAAAGCGTTTCGCTCTGCCCAACGCACGCATCTTGATTCATCAGCCCTGGCTTTCCGGCTTGGGTGGGCAGGCAACAGACATCGATCTTCACGCCAAAGAAATTCTGCGCATGCGCATGATGATCAACAAGCTGCTGGCCAAGCATAGCGGCCAGCCGCTCGATCGCATTGAGAAGGACGTCGAGCGCGATTTCATCATGAATCCCGAACAAGCCAAAGAATATGGCATGATCGACGAAATCATTTTTAAGCACCGCTAGCTGCGAGCAGTGGGCTGCTTGAATTTCTCTGAATCGGGTCGAGAATTCAAACCGTCCGAACTCCACGGGTGACTTTTCTGCTGCGAGTGCTTGGTTCTAAAAAGTTAGTAGCGGCTCAGGTTTCTCTTTCACTCAGGGGAAAATTCAGCCTAGAATAGCGGTAGCGACTCCCGTCGATTCCCGGCGGAGACGAGGGCCTTCACATCTGTGAAAAAATTTAACCCAGACGAACCATTACGTTGCTCCTTCTGCCACAAGACCCAGGAGCAAGTCGAGAAGCTGATCAGTTCCCCTTCCGACTATCCTCGGGCCTACATTTGCAACGAATGTGTCAGCGTCTGCCAGACCATTCTTGAAGATGAAAAGCGCGAGCAAGTGGCGGCACCGGCTCGACGTCTCCCGCGTCCTCCGGAGATCAAGCAATTCCTCGACGGCTACGTCATCGGCCAGGACCGCACCAAAAAGAAATTAGCTGTCGCTGTCTACAATCACTACAAGCGTATTTTCTTGAACAAGCAGCCCGGTGACGTCGAGTTGAGCAAGTCCAATATTCTGCTCATTGGGCCTACCGGAACAGGCAAGACACTCCTCGCGCAAACCCTCTCGCGCATGCTCGATGTGCCCTTCGCTATTGTCGACGCCACCACCTTGACCGAGGCTGGCTACGTCGGTGAGGACGTCGAAAATATCATCCTCAAACTGCTGCAAGCTGCCGACGGCGACGTACAGAAAGCCCAGCAAGGCATCATCTACATTGACGAAATCGATAAGATCGCCAAGAAGGACGAGAATCCCTCTATCACCCGCGATGTCTCCGGCGAGGGAGTGCAACAAGCGTTACTCAAGATTCTCGAGGGCACCGTCGCCAACGTGCCCCCGCAAGGTGGACGAAAGCATCCCCACCAGGAATTTACGCCTGTCGATACCACCAATATCCTTTTCGTTTGCGGTGGCGCTTTCGTCGGCCTGGAAAAAATCATTGAAAAACGCGTGGGCCATCGCTCACTGGGTTTCCACACCGACACCGCACCGTCCACGCCGCAAAAACGCAACACGGAACTTCTTGAGCAGGTGCAACCTCACGACTTGATTCGTTACGGACTGATTCCCGAATTCGTCGGCCGTCTTCCCGTCGCCGGCGTCATGAACGATCTCGACAAGCCCGCTCTCGTGCGCATCCTCACTGAGCCGAAGAACGCGCTCCTTAAGCAGTATCAGCGCCTGTTCGAATTTGAAAACGTCCGCTTACGCTTCACCGATGACGCCCTCGAGACCGTGGCGGAGTTGGCTCTTCAGCGCAAAGTCGGCGCGCGCGGCTTGCGTATGATTCTCGAAGACCTCATGCTGGAAGTGATGTATCACCTGCCCATGCAACGCAAAGTGCGCGACTTCGTCGTCTCAGCCGACATGGTTCGCACTCGGGAGATCAATTGGAGTTTGCTCGAAAAGGCGGGGTAACCGCGGCGCCGCTTGAATCCTGGCCGCGGCTGCAGTAATCAAATCTCAGGGGATCTAGATGTTCAGCAAAGAAAAACAGGAAATCAAACGCGTACCCATGATGCCGGTGCGCGACATGGTCATCTTCCCGCAGCAGATGACCCCCTTCATTGTCGGCCGCGACGCCAGTGTGCGCGCCCTCGAAGAGGCTCTGGCCGGCGACAAGAAGATTTTCCTGTCCACCCAGCACGATGCTTCCGTTGATGACCCCAAACCCGAAGAGATCTACGCTGTAGGAACGCTCGCCAATATCGTGCAAAGCGTCAAGCTCCCCGACGGCAACATCAAAGTGCTCGTCGAAGGCGTCGAACGCGCCCGCGCAGTCTCTATCGCCACCGATGAAGGTTTCTTCCGCGCCACCGTGCGCCTGCTCTCCGCGCGCGTCGAGCCTTCTCCCCAAGTCGAGCAGACCGTCCAGAAAATTACCGGCTTGTACGAGCAGTTCATCAAGCTTTCGCAGAGCCTCAATTACGACACTATGATTGCCGCGGCCCGAGTCGACGACCCCGGCCGCCTCTCCGACACTATCTCCGCCAATCTCCAGCTGCCCGTCGACGAAAAGCAGGATCTGCTCGAGACCGTTGACCCCATCGAGCGCCTCAACCGCATCGGCGAAATTCTCGAAATCGAACTGGAGAAGCTCAACGTCGATCGCAACATCAATACCCGCGTTAAGCGCCAGATGGAGCGCGCCCAAAAAGAGTATTACCTCAACGAAAAGCTCAAGGCTATTCAGAAAGAGCTCGGCCGCGGCGAAAAGAGCGAGATCGACGAGCTAAAGAAAAAGATCGACTCCGCCGGCATGAGCAAGGAAGTCCACGAGAAGGCCATTCAGGAACTGAAGCGCCTCGAACTGATGCCGCCAATGTCCGCGGAATCCACGGTCAGCCGCAATTACCTGGACTGGCTGCTCGCCGTACCCTGGAAAAAGCGCTCCAAAGAAATTCGCGATATTCGCGCTGCCGAAAAAATTCTCAACGACGAGCATTATGGCCTCGAAAAAGTTAAAGAGCGCATCCTTGAGTTCCTCGCCGTCCGTCAGCTTGTAAAGAATCCCAAAGGCTCGATCCTCTGCTTCGTCGGCCCTCCAGGCGTCGGCAAGACGTCTCTGGCCATGTCCATCGGCCACGCTACCGGCCGAAAATTTGTCCGCGTCTCTCTCGGCGGCGTTCGCGACGAAGCCGAAATCCGCGGTCATCGCCGCACCTACATCGGCGCGCTGCCCGGCCAGATCATCCAGATGATGAAGAAGGCCGGCACCGTCAATCCGATTTTCGTTCTCGACGAAGTCGACAAAATGTCCACCGACTTCCGCGGCGATCCGTCCGCCGCTCTCATGGAGGTCCTCGACCCCGAGCTGAATCACGCCTTCACCGATCACTATCTCGACGTCGAGTACGACCTTTCCAAGGTCATGTTCGTCTGCACCGCCAACGTGCTGCACACTATTCCGCAGCCCTTGCAAGACCGCATGGAAATTTTGCGCATCCCCGGCTACACCGAGCAGGAGAAACTCGAAATCGCCAAGCGCTTCCTGGTCAAGCGCGCTCGCGAAGCCACCGGCTTAAACGAGCAGCATCTCAGCTTCACCGATGAAGGCCTGCTGCACATCATTCGTCACTACACCCATGAAGCCGGCGTTCGGAACCTCGAGCGCGAAATCCAAAACATTTCCCGCAAGATGGCCCGCAGAGTGGTCACTGACGGCGACGCGGCCAAAGCCGCGGAAATCGCCGCAGCGAACGCTAACGAATTTCTCGGCGTGCTCAAGTACCGCGAGTTCTGGCTCGAAAAGCACAACGAAATCGGCCTGACCACTGGCCTCGCGTGGACTGAAGTCGGCGGCTCGGTGCTCGCCACCGAAGCTACCTTAATGGAAGGCAAGGGCCGCCTCACCCTCACTGGAAAGCTTGGCGACGTGATGCAAGAATCGGCACAAGCCGCCATGAGCTATGTGCGCTCGCGTTCCGCCCTGCTTGGGCTGCCCAAAGATTTCTACCGCAACATCGATATTCACGTGCACGTGCCCGAAGGCGCCATCCCCAAGGACGGCCCGTCCGCCGGCATCACCATCTGCACCTCCATCGTCAGCGCGCTCAGCAAGAATCCCGTGCGCTGCGATGTGACCATGACCGGCGAAATCACTCTGCGCGGCAAAGTTCTCCCCATCGGCGGCGTCAAGGAGAAGCTCCTCGCCGCTCACCGAATGGGCTTGCGTACGGTCATACTTCCGAAGGATAATGAGAAGGACTTGGCGGACATCCCGCAAGAAATCCTCTCGAGCCTGACGGTTCATTTCGTTGAGACCATGGATGAAGTACTGCAGATCGCGCTCGAGCGGCCGATAGTGCCTGTGGAGCACGAACACGCCGCGGTCGCGCCCGTTGCCACCGAGAATTTCGTGGCCACCGAGAAAGACAAGAGTTTGACAAACTAAAGCAGCGCTGTGGCGGTTCGGTTGCGCTGCACGGTTTTCAGGTAACCCACGTTCTCCGTGGGCCCTCACCCTTGCACGGTTGGGTAGGTGACCCTCTTTTCGTGGGTGCCCGCTCTCAGTTTCTGAGGGTGGGTGCGTTTACTTCTGTTTTTCGGTTCGGTCGTTGTTCGCCATCTTGACCGGTTTTCGTTACGTCTGCCCGTTCGGTGTGCTGCCTCGTGCGTAATCCGGTTTGTTCAAGATCGAAATTTTTCACAACCAAAAACCCTTAGTCACAGCTACAAACATAGGAACAGGAAAGAAGTTAAAGGACACATGAAAGAAGCAAAAGTTGAAGGAACCAATCCGATGAGCATTAGCCTTGCCGAGCTAAAGGAAAAGAACATCACGGACTTGGCAAAAATCGCCAAGGAACTGAACATTCCCGGCGCCAGCGGCATGCGTAAGCAGGAGTTGATCTTCCAGATCCTCCGCGCGCAAACCGAGAAGAACGGCTTGATCTTCTCGGAAGGCGTGCTCGAATGCCTCCCCGACGGTTTCGGTTTTCTCCGCGCCCCCGAGTACAACTATCTCCCCGGCCCCGACGATATTTACGTCTCGCCCTCGCAAATCCGCAAATTCGATCTGCGCACCGGCGACACCGTCTCCGGCCAGGTGCGTCCTCCCAAGGACGGCGAGCGCTACTTCGCGTTAATCAAAGTCGAAGCCGTCAATTTCGAGGATCCCGAAGTCGCCCGCAACAAAATCTTTTTTGATAACCTCACGCCCCTCTATCCCCAGGGCCGCCTCAAAATGGAGACGACCAAGGAAAACATGACTGGCCGCGTACTCGATCTTCTCTGCCCCGTCGGCAAAGGCCAGCGTGGGCTGATCAACTCACCGCCGCGCACCGGCAAAACCATGATGCTGCAATCCATGGCCAACGCCATCGCCACCAATCATCCGGAAGTCGCGCTCATCGTGCTGCTCATTGACGAGCGCCCCGAAGAAGTCACCGACATGCAGCGCACCGTCAAGGGCGAAGTCATTAGCTCCACCTTCGATGAGCCTCCGCAGCGCCACATTCAAGTCGCCGAGATGGTGCTCGAGAAGGCCAAGCGCCTCGTCGAGCACAAGCGCGACGTCGTCGTCCTGCTCGACTCCATCACTCGCTTGGCGCGCGCCTACAATGCTGTCACGCCGCCTTCCGGCAAAGTGCTCTCCGGCGGTATCGACGCCAACGCCTTGCAGCGCCCGCGTCGTTTCTTCGCCGCCGCGCGTAACGTAGAAGAGGGCGGCTCGCTCACCATTGTTGCCACCGCGTTGATCGACACCGGCAGCCGCATGGACGACGTCATCTTCGAGGAGTTCAAGGGCACCGGCAACATGGAAATCTACTTGGACCGCCGCCTCTCCGATAAGCGAGTATTCCCAGCCATCGACATCCAGCGCTCCGGCACCCGCAAAGACGAATTGCTGCTGCCTCCCGACGAGCTAAGCCGCGTCTGGGTCCTGCGTAAGGTCCTGAGCCCCCTCTCCACCGTGGAAGCCATGGAGCTCCTCCTCAGCCGCCTAACCAAGACCAAATCGAATACCGAATTCCTAGCCTCCATGTCCGCCCCAACGTAAAACGTGCTTCTGCTAGGGCGCTCCTTCGGAGGCGGGCTTCTTCTTTAGGGGATCAAGCTGTAGCTCCGACACAAGAACTTGTCTCGACCGGCCTCCTTTAGCCGTTCACATCGCTCGAGCAAGCAAGCCAGCAAAGGTACCCAGTACCGCTACCGTGGCGTACGCCGCAGCTGCCACTCTCCAGGAAAGCGATTTCGCCACCACCGAAAGCGAATAGACGCTGACAATCCCGAGCGTGCAAAGAATGGTGACCACATAAGGCAAGGGCACGCCGCTCTTCCACGCGATGTACGCGATGGCTACGTCAAACGCCATCGGCACTGGCAGAAACGCGCCTACCAGGGCAACCATAATGAGGCCGCCAAACGTGACCGGCGTGATCAGTGCGTGTTGCGGCAGCAGTTCGATGACCATTGCGCCGAGAAGCGCCGCCACAATCATTAAGGGGAAGGCGATGCGGAAAACGTACCAAAAACTCTTCGCGTAGGAGCCCGCCACTTTCACCAGCGCTTGTTTCCAAGTCTCCGCGCTGGGGAGTTCGATGGGACAAGCGATACTCGCATCCACGGGCTTCCGTGAGGCCACCGCGGGCGCAAAGACGAAAATCAGCACCAAAACGCTGGCCAGCTTGAGCAGCGCCACGGAAGCGGGAAAGAGCGCAAAAGTCATCGCCAGCACCACGATATTGAGCGCCGGCGAAGCAAACATGGTGGCCAGGACAGACTCCGTGCTCACGCCTGAAGCGAACAGCCCGCGCGCGATCGGTGCGACGCAGTTGGTGCACACCGCCAGCGGCATTCCCGCTAATGCGCCCAGGGCGGTGTTGAGCCAGCGAGACCTCGTACGGCGCTGGCGTAACGTAGCGAGAAAAGTCAGAGCTGCAGGACCGAAGAGGAACGAAAAGGTCATGCCCACGCGATTGGCATCAAGCCAGTTGATGGTGGTGCGCCACGCCCGCTTCCCGATTGGCATGTTGCGGTCCACCGAGTAGGCCGCTCCAAACGTGAGCGCGCCGGCCGCCTTCACCTGCGTTCCCGCGTGATATCGCTTCAGCAGCGCCGGGTACCGGGAGTCAACCCAGAAGACGCTCGCAATGGCGATCATTAGCAGAACCGCCAGCATGCGGCTCCGTGCGGCGCTGGCGCCCACAACGGGAGAATCGAGATTCAGGACCGAAGTCTGCGCCGACATGACACTCACCCCTTCCGGCATGCCTAAGAGACTCAGTAAGTGCCAGAGACTCTACCGGCACCGTGCAACCCACGGAATAGCTCAAAACCATTAGTGCCTCAGGTTGCGCGATCTCCTTTTCTTCGTGGGGCGCGGTCCGGCGCGGCGGACGCCCCAGCCTGGCACGCTGTCAGCCTTAGGCTGAATCTGGCTTTTCTTCCTCATCAAAATAAAACCGCCAATGCTTCTCGCACCCAGGATTAAACCCCGTCCCGCAAGCCGGACACCGCGCCCCGCATCGCAAATACTCTCGAATGCTCAGCTCCCTTCCGCAAGCGCCGCACAGAATCGCCTTCGCATCAAATTCCTCGCGCCGCCAAACCAGAATGTCATGCCCCGCCAGCGCAGCGTGGCAATCCTTGCATGCATAGTAGAACCCGCAGCACTTCATCTTGATGGCTACAATGTCCACCGCCGAACGGTAGTGCACGCAACGCGTCTCCGCGTCCACATCCACTCCGCGCACCTCGGGCCTTCGCCTCTCGCCAGCCATCACCAAGCCCTCACGAGAAACAAATCTGACAGCGGAGCCCGCCGCGGACCTTGCCTACCAAAAGCGTTATACCAATCCACGCGTAAAGCAAACACCGCATTGTCACCAGTCGTGATTTTTGTTTAGCTGGGAAAAGGTGAACTGCCACAGCGGGGCCTTCCTCTCACCGGGCTTCCGCCCCGTAAACTGCTGCGCTCCGGCTCATCAAAGGAGCGCTCTTGCCTTCTATCCTCATCGTCGACGATTATGCCGCCATACGCGCTGCAGTCCGCGCTCGCTTTGCCACTTGTTCAGGATTCGTGATCTGCGGCGAAGCGGTCGATGGCCTGGACGCCATCGAAAAAGCCGCAACGCTCAAGCCTGATCTGATTCTGCTCGACATGTCCATGCCCCGCATGAACGGTGTGGAAGCCGCTTCTGTATTGAAAGGCTTGCTGCCAAACGTACGCATCATTGCCTTCACCATGTACGCGGAAGGGTTAGGGAAGTCCCTGGCTGCTGCGTTGAACATCGATGCCGTCCTCGCCAAGCCCGAAGGAATCGAGCAAGTTGTGGACTGCATCCGCCGCCTGCTGCCATGCCCCTCCTGCTAGCTGTTCAACCTACATCCTTCCAGGGTGCTAGACTTGTGGTGGACGAGTGGCCGGTCATCACAGCTTCGACTTAGAAGGCGAGAAGGAGCGTAACAGATGGCGTGCTTTGTCCCCCGCAGTGCAATCCTCAGGAAGCCTGACGGTTCAATCTCGAAAAACCGTGCTGGTTCAGTGTGGAAGAGCCCAACCGGCTCAGTCTCGAAAACCTTTATCGGCGCGGTCCTCAAGAAAATTTTGATTGTCGGTGGCTGCTTGTTAGTCCTCGGATGGGTCCAGCCTGCTGTTGCCCAGATACATGGCGGCGGCCACGTAGGGGGAGGCGGGCATTTCGGCGGCGGGGTGCGTATGGGTGCGCCCCCACTGCCTACACATCCCCCAATTTCGCAACCACGCTTCGTGGTGGGTCCGCATCGGGCAGGAGTGGGGCCGGCTGGTGCGCGCTTTGGGCCGCGCCCGATTAACATTTTTCGGCGACGATTTTTTGGCAAGCCTTTCGTCCGGTTTCCGCTCAACGCGCCGTTCATTTCAAGTTGGTGGCCAAGCTGCGGTCGTGGTTTGGGATGGGGCTTCGGAGTGGAGTGCTATCCGCAGCCCTCCTACGGCTATGGCTTTCAGAGCTATGTGACTCCGCCGATCTACGAGAGTCCGGTGTACTGGTATGGGGAAACGGGGCCCGATCTTGTGTGGCTCTATATGAAAGACGGCACCGTGTATCCCGCGATTGACTACTGGTTCGTGAATGACCAAGTGCATTTCGCGACGATGGAGGACGATCCGAGGAAACCCGCGGAGCGCGTGATATCCAGGGACGACTTGGATGTGGAGAAGAGCACCTTCGTGAATACGCGGCGGGGATTTCGGATGGTCGTGCGGGATGAACCGTGGCCTCAGTATTTGAAGGATCATCCGGATGCCACGCCGCCGGAACTGGCCCCTCGAGAAAAGCGCTGAAGAGAGAAGAAAATTCAAAGTCCGCACGCTTCAAAAAACCGAAGCACGCGGCACCCGCAAAATTTCAGGCTTACTTCCCCGAGTGCCACCACGCCTTGTCGCCTTCCACTTCTACGTTAACGGTGCTTCCGTTGGTGAGGGCGAGGCTTTCGCGGAAGTTTTTTTGGCCCATGAGTTCGAGATAGCTTTTGCCGTGGAACTGACCGGCTCCGAGTTCGTGCGAGTCGGGTCTCATGATCAGCCCACGATAGCCGGCCACCAAGCAACGCTGGAATTTTATGGTTTCGTGCAGGCCGCTGTCCTTGTTGAAGGGATATTCCTCGGGAAGGACCAGGGCGTCTGCGCGAACGATGTATTCCTCGGGAATGGTCACGTTCAACGTGCCGCGGACGAGATGGACTAGGCCCGTGCGCTGCTCGATCAGGGACATTACGGGATCGAGGTTGCGGGCCGCCATGCCGTAGCCAGTGGTGACTGTGCCGGTGAAAACTATCACCGTTCAAATCCGTTGCTGCGAAACTGCGCTTCCAATTCTCCCCAGAGGCATTCGTCGACCAAGGTTCTGATCCACACCGGCTAGCCGTTCAATCCCAGCGGGAAAATTCAAAACCCGCACGCTTCAAAAAACGAAGCATGCGGAACCCGGCTTCCTTCATTCATCGGAAGGATGCTACCAACCTAGCCGTGAGACTCTGCCTTGTTGGATATTGTAAAACTGGCGCAGATCGATTCAATTTGTTCGCTTGCTCTTTTGCCTTTGCTTCTGAAGGAAACGGTCCATAGGTTACTTTTGAATTTGGACTCGTGAGAACGTACTCGGAATACTTCCGATTCAGGCCGCGTACCATACGAGTTTGGATAGTCCACATTTTAAAACTCCTGCTAACTCCATCCGCATCGGAACATGATGCAACCAAACCTGTCGCAATACTGTGCGAAAGCGCACAGACAGTTCCCTGAATTCTGTCGTTTTAGACACTGGTTTCAGGCCAGGTTCAGCCCGTCACAAATCTGCTGCGTTCATACCGAACGTCGGTGGCAGCGTTTAGCAACCCGAGACGTGACCGTCCTGTCGGAATACGAGGTTAAACCGCAGGAAAATGAATCTTCAGCTTATAGCAAATGAAGAGAACCAGGATCGCACCCAGTGTGGAAAAAATCAGGCCGGCGGGATGATATCGTTCGTTTCTCGGGGGCGAAAACATGTGGGTAACGGCGCCGCCGATGATCGATCCGATGATGCCGAGCACGATCGTCCAGAAGATCGTTATGTGCACGTGCATCACCGATTTCGCGATAACCCCCGAGATTAGCCCAATAAGAACATACCAAATA
>Ga0307479_10005056_pt1 | contig 12096 bp, 9 predicted proteins | sample atmos_gasesECM4C_FD_203743 | JGI IMG/M metagenome (GOLD analysis project Ga0307479, IMG submission 203743) | Hardwood forest soil microbial communities from Morgan-Monroe State Forest, Indiana, United States - atmos_gasesECM4C_515 | ecosystem: Environmental > Terrestrial > Soil > Temperate...
TATCCTCTACACGTGATGGGGCCGCGCCGTTTGTATTGTTGGCGTCCAGTCGCAAGTCGAGCATTCGGCCTTCAGGCCGGCAGAAGAACGAGAGGTCTCGCTTAGAACAGCTGACTCCGTTGAGCGTGGCGAAAGGCAAGTCGTCCAGATAAACAGAAAGTCTGCGAGGTGACGTCGTAGGCTCAAATTCCATTAGAATGTTCCAACTTTCTGCCGATGCAGGGGTAGCTACGGTGAGAACCGGAGCGTGATAATGATAAGTAGGTTGGCGAGGGAAATCGTCCTCGGTCCGCATCGCGGAATGGAAGGCCTTGAGTAAACACCTTGCCGCGATGTCGAGATCGAAAAGTTTCAATCGTTCGCGTCCGCGCTTGATCAATTCCGCGCGAAGTTCATTATTCTTGCTCACCTCGAGCAAGGCTGCTGTCAACGAAGCCGGCTTGCGGGCATCAACTAAACGGCAGGCGTCGCCAGCAACTTCCTTTAAAGAAAAGGCGTCGCCCGAAATAATCGGTACCCCGTAATGCATTGCTTCGAGCAGAGGAATGCCGAAACCTTCGTGCAAAGAGGGAAAAACTAATGCTCCTGCGTTTTGCCAAAGACGCCGTAACTCCGGTTCCGTGACAAAGCCCGCAAAATGCACGTGATCAGAAATCCCAAGCGTCTCGGCGATAGATCTCAGGTAATCGGCTCGATCATCCTCTTGAAAGGTAAGAACAAGGTCCCATGCTGCCTCGCCGGCCTCATGCAGATAACGGGCGAAACTCAGCAAAAGAACCTCATGGTTCTTGTGGAGCCAGAGATTCGCTGGATAAAAAAAGAAAGGTCGCGTTGAGGCGAATTCGGCCGCCGCGCTAGAATTGTCCAACACTTGGTCCAGCCGAATATGGATCGGCAAATAGGTGTAGAAGAGCTTCTGGCGCGGCACCTGATAATGCTCCATTAATCTTTCCATTCCCGTGCGGCTGATACACTGGACCTTCGTCGCGACGGAGAGGGTGTTCCGAATGTAATCTTCCCGATGGCTGATTTCCGCTTGCGTCAAGGTAAATGGATAATCCTTGTGCAATAGATCGACTATCAGCGCGATGGTCGGAATACCGGGCGCGTGAAAAGTGGTCGCGCCAAACGGGCAATAGAGCAGATCCGCCTCAATTGTTCGGATGAAGTCAAGCGGTGGTGGCACAATCTTGAATTCGGCAGCGGGCCCAGCTCGGAGTTGCAGGTTGGGCTGCGTGGTGTCTTCAAGCACGCAGATCAAAATATCTTGCGGTCGGGCCAAATCCCGGACCTGTCCATGCGACGCGGAGTTCGTAAGAAAGACGAAGATAAGGGAATCTTCTGCTTCCGCTGCCACCGCTCGCATCAAGGTAAAGAGCGCCGGCTTCAGGCCGCCGTTCTCACCAGCTGGCCGCAGTGGAAGCAAATCAACGGCCACGACCAACTGTGGACGAGCGGCTTCTGTTGTCTGCATTTCTGCCCGTAAATTCGGAAATGTTTACTTTGTAAAAATACCAGCGTAATCCAAGTACCCTTTGAGAATGCCTTCTTCAAAATGTGGCTGAAGTCGCTCGATCTGAATATGGTTGAAGCCGACTTCCTTCGCCACAAAGGAGAGCAACTCTTGTGGAATCGGACTCCGATGAGTCGGATCCAGAAAGAAACTGTAGTTGGTTACCCGTAAACATTCCGGATTGGGAGTCTCAAAAATGGCGCAACCATCCGTCCGCAAAACCCGGAAGCTTTGTCGTAACAGATCCAACAGTTCCGCGAAGTGTAGGTGTTCGACAATATGAAAACCAGTGATAAGGGAAAGCGAGTTAGAAGAAACAGTGCGCAAATACGCATTGGCGTCGGCGCATTCGACCTCCAGTCCGTGCGAGCGACATTCTTCCACCATCGCCCTGTTCAGGTCCACCCCCCGGGCGTCAAAACCGTTTTCCTTCAGCAGCTCCAGCCATTCGCCACGTCCGCAACCTAGGTCGAGCGCAGCTACGTCTCCCGTCCGGCCTTTAGTCTCCCGAATGATTGGGAGATAAAAAGTAAGTCGCTCTTTGATCATCTCGCGACTGCCACGAAATTGATTTTCGAAGGCCACATAAAAATCATCGGTTGTCTGGTGCTGTAATTCTTCGGACAAAGAGCGAGCGGCGGATGGCGAAAGCGGACGTTTTCGTTTTGCGAAATGGTCCAGAACGACGTCAAAGGAGCCTTGAAGGGCATTTATTCTCTCACGCAGTAAGGTTGCGTTGGGCAGAATGCTGGTGCGAATCTCACTCAACTGTTTCTGCGAGTCCTCAAGCTGGCGCTGCTCTCCCGCGGTTTGCTTTTGTTGTGCCTGAATAAAATCGCGGATCTCTATTAGCTCTTGCTTCTGCTGCTCTTGATGCTCATTGAGACGCGATTCGACGCTCGCCGTCTCTTTTTGTCGCTGCTCAAATTGGCGGTGCACCTCCTTTGTTTGTTCCTGCTGCGCGACGATGAACGCTTGTATCTCGGATAGCCGTCGCTCGTGCTGTTGCTGCTGCTCTGTGGTGCGCAATGCACGCGTGCCGGTCTCCTCTTGATAAGCAATTAGCTTCGAGGTGAGATCGAAGATTTGCCTCTGCTGTTCATCGAACTGACGGTGCTCTTCTGCCGTTTGTTTTTGTTGCGCGGCAATGAACGCCTGAATTTCTGTTAGCTCTTGTTTCTGTTGCTCTTGATGCGCGCTCAGACGCGATTCGATCCTCGCCGCGTGTTCCTGTTGTTTTTGTGCATCGGCCCGAATCTCGTCTAATCGTTGCTGAAACTCCTGGAGCTGGCGCTGCTCTTTAGTGGTTTGCCTTTCCTGTGTCCGAATAAATTCCCGTATCTTTGCCAGCTTGTGATCAAGACCGGAGAATAGATCGGCGAATGTGCCGCGAAACGACTGGAACGTGTCAAAATGCGCTTGCAGCATGTCGAGATGCCCTTGAACCGCGTCAATCAAGGAATCGTTGATTGCACCTTGATTGCGCCGAATCCGTCTGATAATAGGCAGCCATCTGCGTACCTTCTTTTGTTTGCTGCGCGCGCGTTCGAGTGCAAGTCGCGCGCCTCGCAACTGATCGCTTTGCTCAGGCTGGCCGGGCGGCATTTGGGGCGTGGCGGGCGCAATGATCGTCTCCGGCACAGAATCGGAAGCGGCTTCTCGGTCTGCTACCGGGGAGGTCTCCAGTGCAAGTTTTCTCCGCCGCACTTCCGCGCGGACCCGCTGGATCAATAGTTCGGGATCAGTTTCACCGTTTTGCATAGGTTTCGCCCTGAAGGCTTGGGAGGCGCGGTAGCCATTTAGCACGAACTCACTTCCGTGTCACGTCAGGATAGTTCGAGGTCCGCAAATCGGAGCCAGTTCTTCCAGCGGCCAATAATCTTGCGCAGCGATCAAGACTTCGGACGAAAGGCGCCTTGACACAGCATCGGAGCTTGCATATCAGGTCGATCCTATGCCCACGCAATCTTTTAGCGGACCAATGAGTTCATCGCCCGGGATTCGCACGTTAAGACACGGTTTCTTGCCATCTTTTACCCTCGCAGTCCTGATTGGCGCGATGGCTGGTTGCCAGAAGGCGGAAAATCAGAGCACCTCGTCAAGCGCGGAGATACGCTATCAGCCTGGGGTTTCGATTCGTTTCACAAGCGGAGGGGAATCGGAGCGTTTTCGGGTTGCTGGCTGGAGCAGTGTCGAAAAAGACTGCACCTGGACAAGCGGCCAATCGGCCAAGCTTAAATTTTCAATCGCGAAGACACACGGGCCGCTCGTTCTAAAGATGCGGCTGATGGGATTGACCAAACAGCCGGAGCTGCTTTTTCAACCTGTGGAGGTAGATGTGAATGGCAGCAAGCTTGCTGATTGGGAAGTTGGTGGCGAATTCACGGATTATGTTACTACCATTCCGAGCGAAATTATCGGCGGCGGCGAGTTGGAGATAGAGTTGAAGACTCCAAAGGCAACTACTCCACAATCGCTCGGAATGAATGATGATAAGCGCGTTCTCGGGGTTTGTTGCGCCGAGATGGCTATTTCGGAACGCAAGTAAGCGAGCCCCGTCACTATTAATCGTAGCCGATGGAGGCTCGGTTCCATCGAGTGTGAATTTTGCCTAACTAAGGGTCAGAGGTTGAACGTGGAGCGTGTTTATCTCGATTAAGGCGTTTTTGACCTTACGTCGTGCGAAGATTTTGAATTTGGCACAAAATTCGGAGGACATTGCAACAATTGTGGCAGTGTCGTTGCAAATCCCAAGCAACATGAGAATTGTGAAACAGAGCGTCAACCGAGATTTCAAAAGAGGAAGGGCGGCTTTCGATAAGTCCGCGCGCTCGACTGACAACAACTCAAGAGAATATCTTGAAATCGAGGTTTGCTTTAACATGAGCCGTCGAATACGAACTTCTCTCCTGGCGCTAACGGATTCGGCATCCAGTTCCTAAATGATGATGGAAAACGGCACGCGGCCATTCTGACAATGCAATATTTTTGCTACTCGCTGGGTGCAATCGTTGTGCTCTACGCGCTCGGGCTCGGGTTCACCATACTACTCCTGCCCGAATCGCTCCGGCGCTACACGCTCATTGTGGCTCCTTGGATCGGATATTGTTACGTAGGTTTAGCGTGTTGGCCCGTTTTTTATTATGGAGGACAAATTGGCCGCCACACCGCTAGGGTAATTCTGGTTGCGCCGGTTTTATGTCTGATCATAGAGCTAGTCAGGAAGCGTGGTGCGAAGCTGGGACAGACTATCATGTATGTTCCAACGCTAAGTGCCTTGGCCGTAGCTGGAGCGGGTTTTGTTGTTCTCTCTATTCCTGTTTTCTGGACTGCCAGCAGTCTTACGACAGTCTCCTTGGCGAATAATGATATCGCAAGCTACGCAGCGGTCAGTCGATTCTTATCGGAGTTTACGCGCCATTCAACGGAGGGCTTCGTCGGACAGATGGCCGTTTCTCCGCTTCCACTCGAATGGGCGGCAAAGGATTTTTATTTTGGACCGACAGCTTTCGTGGCTTGCACGGGTGAATTGCTGGGGCTGATGCCTCATCAAGACCTGAGCCTGTGCGCATTCCTGCTTTTTGCGTTAGGCGCGGCGGTAGTATTCATTCTTTTGTACGAGACATTACAGCTGGGCGTAGGCGGCGCCTTGTTTGGCGTCCTATTTGTCGCCTTTCACCCGATTATCCAGTTCATGGCGTTAGAAGGTTTTTTTGCACAGGTGGTGGGTAGTGGATTAGCGCTCCTCATATTTTGGACGAACACAAAACTACTCGAAAAAAACAATGGGGATTTCGACAGGGCCAAACTGTGCCTATTGCTTACATTGTTTACGTGTGGACTCCTGTTGAGTTATCCGCACATGTTGGTTTTCCTTTGGTTTTTTGTCGCTATCTATTCAATCATTTTAGCATTTCTTGAAAGAAGTTTACATGGGATCAGAATCTGTGCCGTCGCGAACATTTTGGCAGTCCTGGCGACTGCGATGATCTTGCCGCAACGTATTGGACCGTTTTTCGAGGTGTTCAAAATGTACGGGTCAGCTGAGTTGGGATGGTTCATCCCATGGATGGCGCCCGATTATATTGCCGGTCTGATGTATAAAGCCTATGGCGCGTCCTTCTCAGCCGGCGCCCTGACTTTGGTGCCCCCATTTGTCCAAGTGAGTGATTGGCGTGTAAATTTGGCATTATCGATATTCGTGGGGCTCGTATTTGTCTTTGCGATGTATATTGCTCATCGTAACGGTTTCCGAGGAGTCGTTGCTTTAGGACTAGCGTGTGTCGCGGTGTACGCGGGTTGTTTTCTCTTGGCGTTTATTGGGCAAAGAGATGGGGTTTTAGGTGGTTATAAATCTTTCAAGCTAGTAAGTTTCTTTGTCCCGTTTTTCGGTGCCGCCTTTATCTCGTTATCGGCAGTCGTGAAATCTGAACATAGAAAGATTGACTTGGCGATCAAGTCAGTCGCTGCTGCTGCGGTAGTTAGTAGCTATGCAGTGGCTGATAACATTATGCTCTGCCCGTCGCGGTTTCTCAGAGTTGAACCGGAGTATGAAAGCTTGCGCAGGCTGGAGGACGCGAAGAACGTGAAGTCAATCAACGTCTTAGGCGGTGGATTTTGGCCGACGATGTGGACTGCATATTTCCTGATGCATAAGAAGCTCTACCTTGAACATCAAAGCTACTATGCAACGAGTGATCTCCTTGGAGAATACGATCTAGAGGATAAGCTCAGCTCGGGTTTCGATATTGTTCATGTGAAGCCTGTCGAGACACCGGCGGTTACGCGGCTGAATGACCGATTCACCTTGGTCGGACCTTTGAAGAGAAACGTTGGAGCCAAATTGGGAGCGGGATGGTATCTCGGCGAGATTGGCCATGTATGGTCCGGCAAAGATGGCAAGCACTCCTCCATTGTCTTACATTCGCGGGGCGACGGCGTACGGGTTCGTCTAAAACTAATTTGTGGTCCATTACGGGAAAAGGACAGGATAATGTTGCAATTTCATGGCGAACGTCTCAGCCCTAGTGTCATTGCTGAGCCCAATGGAGGCGAGGATATTGAGATATCCCAATTGCCACTTAATAAGGGAGACAATGAGCTGGACATCATCGCGGAACTTGATCCAATCCGCCCCAGCGCCGCCGATCCAAGGCCCCTCTCTTATAACTTTACTTCCGTCGAAGTGGACGAACTTTGATCGTGCATCATTGGCCGCGCAGTGGTTTTGAAATTTTCTTCGGTACCTCGCTGTGAATAGAAACGGTTCGGCGGCGTTTCCGGACCGCGGCTTCGCGCCACGATTCAACCGCAGTTCAAGAAATGACTAGCTAGGAACGAACTTGGTGGTTCATTTCCGGTTCTTATGAAAACTGTTCTCGTCACCGGAGGAGCCGGTTACAAGGGATGTGTCCTCGTTCCCAAACTTCTTCAGGCGGGCCATGGCGTCGTGGTTTACGACCTGATGCTTTTCGGCGCAGACGGATTACCGACCCATCCGAATTTGAAAGTGGTGAAGGGCGATATCCGTGACACCGATGATTTTTCGTCGGCACTCGCGGGCGTGGATTCCGTCATCCATATGGCATGCATTTCGAATGATCCAAGTTTCGATCTCGATCCATCGTTGAGCCGGACGATCAATTACGAATGCTTCGAGCCAATGGTGCAGGCAAGCAAAAAGGCCGACGTTGACCGCTTTATCTACGTTTCGACTAGCTCGGTTTACGGGGTGAGCGACGCGGCTGAAGTGACGGAGGAGCATCCCTTCGTTCCGTTGACCGATTACAACAAATACAAAGGACTGTGCGAGCCGATTCTGCTTCAGCATCAATCGCCGGAGTTCACGACCACCATTATCCGCCCGGCCACCGTCTGTGGCTATTCGCCGCGGATGCGCTTCGATTTGACGGTCAACATTCTAACCAATCACGCGGTGAACAAAGGTGTCATCACGATTTTCGGCGGCACGCAGAAACGGCCCAACGTCCACATCGAAGATATCACCGACCTTTACGTCGAACTTTTGGAAACGCCGAAAGAGCGTATCGCCGGCGAAGCATTTAATGCGGGTTACGAAAACCACACGGTCGCGCAGTTGGCGGAATTCGTGCGCAAAGTAGTCGAAGATGAGTTCCCGGAAAAAGCACCGATCCGCCTAGAGACAACCACCTCCGACGACAATCGTTCCTATCATGTCTCGTCGCGAAAGATCGCGGAGAAGCTCGGATGGAAGCCGAAACGCACAATCGAAGACGCCGTGCGCGATCTTTGCCGCGCCTTCAAGGAAGGAAGATTCCGCGACAGCATGGGCGACGATAATTACGTCAATGTACGCGCGGTGAAAAAACTTCAACTCCAATGAAACTGGCAGTGGTTACTGGGGGCGCCGGCTTCATTGGAAGCCACATGGTCGATCTGTTGCTGGCGGAGGACTACCGCGTCCACGTCATCGATAACCTGAGCGGCGGCCGGCTCCAAAATCTGGATGGGCACAAGAGCAATCCGCATCTAAACGTAGAAGTGCGCGACATCCGTGAACTCGAAGCAAGCGACTCCGCTTTTAAGGGTGCGCAATATATTTTCCATTTCGCCGGCATCGGCGATCTTGTGCCTTCCATCGAGCAGCCGGTAGATTACATATCGACCAACGCCATGGGTACCGTGCGCGTGCTGGAAGCCGCGCGCTATGTCCGGGCGCGAAAGTTTGTCTACGCGGCATCATCAACATGCTATGGATTCGCAGAAGTCCCGACGCGTGAAGACGCTCCGATTTGCCCGCAGTATCCCTATGCATTGAGCAAGTACATGGGCGAAGAGGCGGTGCTTCACTGGGGAAAAGTTTATAAGCTGCCAGTGATTTCGATCCGCATCTTCAACGCCTACGGAACACGCTCGCGAACATCAGGCGCGTACGGGGCCGTGTTCGGTGTTTTCCTCGCGCAAAAGCTGGCCGGCAAACCTTTCACCATGGTGGGCGACGGCACGCAGCGCCGCGATTTTTTGTACGTGACCGATGTCGTGCGCGCCTTCTATCTCGCGGCCCAATCCGAACGCACCGGCGAGATTTATAATCTGGGCGCCGGCGCGCCCGAGTCCGTCAATCACCTAGTGGAATTGCTCGGAGGGGGGGAGGTCATTCACTTACCGAAACGCCCTGGCGAACCGGATTGCACGTGGGCCGATATCTCAAAAATTTCTTCCCAGCTAGACTGGCAGCCGCATGTCAGTTTCGAGGAAGGTGTGGGGCACATGCTGAAGAATATCGATTATTGGCGCCAGGCACCGGTCTGGGACGAATTTTCGATCGCCCAAGCCACGAGCCAATGGTTTAAGTATTTACAAACCTAATTTCGTTTGCCACCGCATGACCACAGCCACCGATAAAATTAAGAGCCTGGAAGAAGTCGTTGCTCAACTCCAGGCTCTCCGCGCAACCGGTAAAAAAATCGTGCATTGCCACGGCGTGTTTGATCTTTTGCACATAGGGCATCTACGTCATTTCAACGCAGCGCGGCGCCTGGGTGATGTTCTCGTTGTCACCATCACGCCCGACCATCTCGTCAACAAAGGGCCTGGTCGTCCGGCGTTCACTGAGATTTTACGCGCGGAAGCGCTCGCGATGCTCGAGTGTGTGGATTTCGTCGCAATCAATCGCTGGCCGACTGCCATAGAAGTGATCGGACTCCTCCGGCCAGATTTTTACGTAAAAGGTTCCGACTACACCGACGCGGCGAAAGATGTCAGCGGGGGAATCATTGAGGAACAAAAAGCGGTCGAAGCCGTAGGCGGCACAATTCTTTTTACGGAAGACATCACTTTCAGCTCTTCGAATCTTCTAAATCGCCACTTCCCCAACTTTCCCAAGGACGTAAGCGAATATCTGGCCGCTTTCTCGGTCCGTTATCCCACGGACGAAGTGCTTCGTTATCTAAAGGGAGCAAAAGATCTGAAAGTTCTTCTCGTCGGTGAAACGATCATTGACGAATACGAATACTGCGAAACCATGGGCAAATCAGGGAAGGAGCCGATCCTTGCCGCGCGACATCTGCGCACGGAACGCTTTGCGGGCGGAACGGCGGCGGCGGCCAATCATCTTGCCTCGTTCTGCGACCACGTGGATCTGCTCACGTTCCTGGGCAGCACCAATTCGCACGAGGACTTTATTCGATCGAGTTTGAACCCAAAGGTGACGCCGAAGTTTATCTATCTAGAAGCAGAACCGACAATCGTGAAGCGACGTTTTGTCGAGCAATACCCGTTTCAAAAGATGTTCGAGATTTACGTGATCAGCGAAAAGGAGACGCACGAAACTGGCTCGAAGGTGCTTTGTTCCGAGCTCGAGCAAACGCTGGGTGACTACGATCTTGTTCTTGCGCTTGATTACGGCCACGGGATGCTCGATGAGAAGGCCGTCAAGTTGATCACGCGCAAATCGCCTTTTCTCGCCGTAAACACGCAGGTCAACGCCCACAATCGCGGCTACAACACCATCTCAAAATATCCGCGGGCCGATTATGTTTGTATATCCGAACATGAAATCCGCCTCGATTGCCGGACCCGACAGCAAGACCTGCAAAATCTGACCGAGCGTGTCGCCGAGCAGCTTGGTTGCTCGCGTGCAACTGTCACGCGCGGCCAGAAGGGTTGTCTTTGCTATGATAGGAGGACAGGATTCTTCGAAGTGCCGGCGTTCACCAGTCACATTGTCGATCGTGTGGGGGCGGGCGATGCGGTTTTCGCCGTCACCGCGATGTGTGTGGTGCAAAACGCACCAATGGAAATTGTCGGCTTTACCGCCAATGTCGTCGGCGCGCATGCGGTCAGCGTTATTGCCAACCAGCGGCCAATTGATCGAGTGCCGTTAATGAAACACATCGAGACAATTTTGAAATGATGAACAGTGCCTCCACTTACCTCAATGAATTGACCCGGCTGATTTCCGCGATGGAGATCAAAGATGTCGCAGGGAAGAACCTGTCGGTCGATGAAGGCGGAAAGGCGGCGCTGGACCTGATTCGCACAACCAAAAAGAAAAAGACCAAAACCGTAGTAGTCGGAAACGGAGGCAGCGCTGCAATCGCCAGCCACATGCAAAACGATTTGTGTAAAGCGGTCAAGATACGTTCGCTCGTCTTCACCGAACAATCGCTTCTCACCGCGCTGGCCAATGATGATGGCTATCAAACGGCTTACGAGACACTGATGAAATTGTGGGCGGATGCGGACGACCTGCTCATCGCGATCAGTAGTTCGGGACAATCCGAAAACATCCTGCGTTGCGCCCGAGCTGCACAAACAGCCGGTTGCCGGATCATTACTCTCTCGGGTTTTGCAGCCGACAATCCACTGCGAAGCTTGGGCGATGTGAATTTTTACATTCCTTCCCACAGCTATGGTCACGTCGAACTCGCTCATGCGGCATTGAGCCAGTTCCTGACGGATGCGCTGAAGAGCGAATGAAAAATGGCGCACCGGAACTCGGCCGGCCGAACAGTCATCGGCATTGATCTCGACAACACCCTGGTTTGTTACGACGAGCTCTTTCACCTTGTCGCGCGCGACGAAGGTTTGATTGAGTTATACGGACCGAAGAACAAAGAAAAAATTCGCGACGCGATCCGTCTCTTGCCGCAAGGCGAAAGCAAGTGGACTCGTCTTCAGGCAATCGTCTACGGCTCCCGGATGTCCGATGCGGCGACGTTCGAGGGAAGTGAAATTTTTTTGCGACATTGCTTCGAACGAGGAGCGAAGGCTGTGATAATCAGCCACAAAACACAGTTTGCCACACTTGATGGAAAACAGATCGACTTGCGTCAGGCGGCTCTCACCTGGATGGAGGCGAGAAAATTTTTCGACCGAGATGGTTGCAACCTCTCATCCAACGATGTCTTTTTCGAAGCCACTCGCTCGGAAAAAATTGAGCGCATCTGTTCTCTTGGCTGCACCCATTTCATCGACGATCTCGCGGAGGTTTTTACCGAGACCAGTTTTCCGCGCGATGTCGCCAAACTACTTTTTGCGCCTCACGGCACGAGTGCTACTAGCCAGGAAATCAAAACATTCAGCACCTGGCGTGATCTCGACGAATTCTTCTTCCATGACAAGTGATGCTAAGCTGAAGGCGGATATTCGCGAGGTGCTAAGGCGCCATCTAAAGATTGAAGCGCGCACTTTCCAACAGTTAAAAGGTGGACGCAACAGCAGAGTGTTCCGCGTGGATTGCGCAGGCGGCGACGCAGTAGCGGCGAAAGCTTATTTTCGCTCCGCGCAAGATCGACGAGACCGGTTAGGCGGCGAATTTCGCGCCCTCCGGTTGTTGCGAAAGGAAGGCGTCCGCGAGGTGGCGAGGCCGCTGGCCGCTGACGAAGAGCGGCGTGTGGCGGTCTATGAATTTATTGAAGGAGGGCAAATCCCGTCGGCCGAGATCAGCAACGGAGATATCGATCAGCTCCTGGATTTTTTGCGGGCGCTCAAACAAATCGCCCTGGGCGGCGCTGCCGATCATTTTCCCGCCGCATCCGAAGCCTGCTTTTCGATTGAGGCGATTTTCGAGAACCTCAACGGCAGATTCGCAGCGCTCG
>Ga0307479_10005057_pt1 | contig 12094 bp, 8 predicted proteins | sample atmos_gasesECM4C_FD_203743 | JGI IMG/M metagenome (GOLD analysis project Ga0307479, IMG submission 203743) | Hardwood forest soil microbial communities from Morgan-Monroe State Forest, Indiana, United States - atmos_gasesECM4C_515 | ecosystem: Environmental > Terrestrial > Soil > Temperate...
GCTTCACGCTGATCACCGGCTACGTGGGTTCGCACGGCGTGCACCTGCCCTTCCATGCGGATGAAATCAACGATATCCAACCCACTTTGTCACCGGTGGGCTATTTGTGGCCTGGTACGGGCGTGACCGGCACCCGGCTGTTCCCCAACATTGGCGGGCAAGTCAGCGCTGTGATGTGGTCGGGCACCTCGACTTACCATGGGCTCAACCTGGAAGGGATTAAGCGCTTGAGCCACGGTTTCCAGATACAGGGTTCCTATACTCTTTCAAAGAGCATCGACACCAGTTCATCCGGGATCGCCGGGGATACCTTCGGCAACTCCGTCTCAAGCCTGCCGACCTTCGATCCGAGGCTCCGCCGGGGTCTTTCGGACTTCGATGTGCGAAACGTTTTGGCGATCAATGGAATCTGGAGAATTCCGAGCCCCGCTTCCTGGAGCGCCGGTCCCGGCTGGTTCGCCTCGGCCTGGCAAGTCGGCGGCATCTACACATTGACGAGTGGCTTGCCATTTACACCGATAATTGGCGGCGACCCGCTGGGGCTTAAGGGTGCGGATCTGTATGCTTTCCCAAACCGCGTGTCCGGCTGCAATCCCGTGAACTCAGATTTCAAGGGCAATGGCCTCCGTTATCTCAATCTGAACTGCTTCACGCTTCCCGACGCGCCCGCGTCCATGGCCGCATCGTGTAAGCCGTTTCCCGGAGCTGCAGCTCCCGCACCGGCGGGCGAAGTTTATTGCGCGAACCTGCTCGGGAATTCCGGTCGCAACACAGTCATTGGCCCAGGCTTGAACAACTTCGATTTCTCGCTCTTCAAGAACAATCCGATTCACCGCATCTCGGAGACGTTCAACGTGCAGTTCCGCTGGGAACTTTTTAACATCTTCAATCATGCAAATTTCAATCCACCTGCGCCTGCGGCTCGCCAGGTATTCGCCGCCTCAGGGGTTCTGAACAACGCCGGCATCCTTACAAGTCCAACCATCACTAGTTCGCGGCAGATGCAGTTCGCTCTGAAGTTCATCTGGTAGGCAGTATTGTGGTCCGGCTCCACTGGGTGCATTCAAGAAAAGGAGAATGAAATGCAAAATCCAAAGAAGGTCAGTTACCTGCTGGCCGTGCTCCTAATTTGCGGCGGGTGTTTGTGCGTATTGGCGAAAGAAGGCAAGAAAATTTATGCGCAGAAACTTCTGGATGAGACATTGGCCAAACACAAAGAGGTTGTGATCATGGCCATGCATGTCACGCCGCCTGGTAAGAATGAGAACGTGATCATCGCTTCCAACATTGGACGCATCGGGAAGAAAGCGGACGAGGACGATTTGCGGGTGATCGAGACTGGCAAACCGAATCTTGAGGTCAACAAGAAAGGCGACCATTTCGAGGTGGAACTGGTTTTGCAAGACCAGTCCGGTAAGACCATCGGGGCCGTAGGCATCGTTTTCAACTATGAGAAGGGTAAAGAAGCAGAGTTTCAGAAGAAGGCGGAGCAGGTTCGCGATGAGATGAAAGAGAAAACACCAACACTAGCCAAGCTCTTCGAACCGGCCGAGTAACACGAAGGGCAGGATGACAGGATACCCGATCAAAATGGCTATGCTTTGGCGTTGCCGACAGCCGCGATAGTGAAGCAGCGAATCCCATGAGCTTCTCCGCAGATCGAAAAGCAAAAGTCTGGTCGGTCGTGCGCGTCTCCAGCGGAAATTTTCTGGAGATGTACGACTTCATGGTGTTTGGGTATTACGCTGCGGCGATCGGCAAAGCCTTCTTCCCGAGCGGCAACCCATTTGTCTCGTTGATGTTGTCGTTGATGACGTTCGGAGCGGGCTTTCTGATGCGACCCATCGGGGCCATTATGCTCGGTGCGTATACCGATCGCAACGGACGCCGTGCTGGCCTACTGCTAACGCTGGGACTGATGTCCGTTGGAATCTTTTCCATCGCGTGCATGCCCGGATACGCCACAATCGGATTGTTGGCCCCCTTGTTTGTGCTGACCGGCCGACTGCTTCAAGGTTTTTCCGCGGGCATGGAACTGGGCGGAGTCTCTGTCTACTTATCCGAGATCGCTACACCGGGCCACAAGGGGTTCTATGTCAGCTGGCAATCGGGGAGCCAGCAGGTCGCGGTCATGTTCGCGGCGCTGGTTGGAGTCGCGCTGAATGCCAAACTCCCACTGGAGAAAATGACTGCATGGGGATGGCGCATTCCGTTGCTTCTCGGCTGCGTGATTATTCCGTTCCTCTTTAGGCTGAGGCGTTCCCTCAAGGAAACGGATGAGTTCGTCGCCCGCAAGCATAGGCCAAACACAACTGCAATTCTGCGCTCGCTCATGTCCAATTGGAGGATCGTGGTCATCGGAATCATGATGGTTACGATGACCACCGTGTCGTTCTACATGATCACAGCTTATACGCCGACCTTCGGCAACTCTGTCCTACATCTTGCAAGCATCGAGAGTTTGATTGTCACCCTGTGCGTGGGAGCATCCAATCTCTTTTGGCTCCCCGTTATGGGCGCGCTCTCCGACCGGATCGGCCGCCGCCCCTTGCTGCTGGTATGCACAACATTAATGTTGCTAACCGCTTATCCCGCTATGTTATGGTTGATTCGTGACCCTTCCTTTACGAGATTGCTGACGGTCGAACTCTGGCTATCTTTCATCTACGGTAGCTACAATGGCGCCATGGTTGTGTTTTTAACGGAGATCATGCCGGTGGATGTGCGGACGACAGGGTTCGCCCTCGCCTACAGTCTAGCCACCGCCATCTTCGGCGGTTTCACGCCCGCGATCAGCACTTACCTGATTCACGTTACCGGGAATCGTGCGGTTCCTGGGTTGTGGTTATCCTTCGCGGCCGCGTGCGGCCTCCTAGCAACACTCTTGGTCGGACCCCAGGACGCCATTCTTGAAACGCCCCTCCCGGCAACTGCGAAACCGTGATCATTGTGCTGGATATGGAGCAAATCGGAAAGATGGGATACAGGGCAAGTTCCCGTCGCTGGCCAGAAACGGAGTTCCGGGAAGCGACGTCACTGTAGATGAATTTGTACCAGTGAAGGCTTTTAGTTTCAATTAATCCATCAGCGTTCAAAGAGAGGCCCGCAACGCCCTCAACATCAATCAGTTATCAACACCAGTTTTTCAGCACAATTTAATACGGCCCCAATCTGGTTCGGGACCACGAGGTCGCTTTTTGTTCCGTTTGTTCCGGTTGGCGGGGATGGGTGGCTGCAACGCGTTGAGGGCACAAGCCTTACTTAAGTACTTGTCGTTTCGATCCCCATCGCCCCTACCAAATCTTCGTTATTCTTCAATGAGTTGCAGAAAACTTAGCTCCAATTCAGCGGGTTAGCTCCAAAACGCGGCTTGCAAGTGTGTCCACTGCTCGCCGCTGGGCGTCACCAATCACGTGCGCGTATTTCTGCAAAGTGATCCGCGCATCGCTGTGACGCATCTGGCGCTGCACCACTGAAGGCGCGACACCGTTCTCAATCAGTTCGCTTGATGCCATGTGCCGGAAAGCGTGAAGCGCAGCGCGTTCAATTCCTAAGTCTTTAAGCGTGGCCTGGACCTAGACCGGGGAGATTCGGACTTTGACATTCGGCGTTCCTTCACTGCTGGCGTCACCTACGATCTGCCTGCTCCAGGATCGCAGAAGGTTGCCCATGCCATGCTGGGTGACTGGTCGTTGGACACTTTCGTGATCGCCAGATCGGCACCGCCCGTTGATGTTGTTAGTGGAATTTATTTCGCGGCCGGCACCGCCCTCTATCCCCGCCCGAACGTAGTAGCGGGGGTGCCTCTTGTTCTCTACGGGTCGCAATATCCTGGCGGCAAGATTTTCAATAAAGCAGCTTTCACTGCAACGCCCACCGGGCAGCAGGGTGATTTCGGGCGCAATGTGCTACGGGGCTTCGGAGCCTGGCAAGCGGATGTTGCCTTGCAGCGGCAATTTCAGCTTCCCGAGAGGATGGGGCTTCGTTTCCGAGCCGAGTTCTTCAACTTCTTCAACCACCCAAACTTCGGCAACCCCACCAACACCCTAACCAGCCCATTGTTTGGCCACTCGACCCAAACGCTAGCCAGCAGCCTAGGCTCCGGCGGCGCCAACGGCGGCTTCAACCCTCTCTACCAAATCGGCGGCCCGCGTTCGATCCAGCTCGCCCTCAAACTTCAATTCTGAGCAACCTGTTACGACTCGCCCGCTTCACGGCGAGTCAATCCCGGAAAACAGAAAGGCCTGGTCACTTCTGCGTGTTGACATCGGCTGCGCATTCAACCCGTCAAAAGGGCAAGGTGAGTTTTTGAGACTATTGAACCAACTTAGCTCCATTTGGCTCCAATTCATGTAGAGGACGGGGTACCCGATACGCAACTGACTCGCGAGGCTACTGGGCTTCTGCGAGAGTTCAGCACCCCTCTGCTCTTCAACCACTCTCATCGCGTCTTCTTCTGGGCAAATGAGCTTGGCAAGCAGACGGGTGAAAAATTCGATGTGGAGCTTCTGTTTGTTTGCGCCGCATTCCATGATCTTGGGCTATTGAAGAAGTTCAGCAGCACGGCGGACAGCTTTGAGGTTGACAGCGCGAATGCCGCCCGCCAGTTCATGGAGCATCATGGCATACCCGAGACGAGAATCCAGACCGCCTGGGATGCCATCTCTTTGCATACCACCCCCGGGATAGCACAGTACAAGCAGCTCGAAGCAGAGCTGCTCTTCAATGGGGTTGGTCTTGATGTGCTCGGCATTGGATACGAAACTTTTCCTGAAGATCTGCGCAAAAACGTGGTCGCGCGCTTCCCGCGCGTTAACTTCAAGGAAGAGATCGCCAAGGCATTTCTTGGCGGTTTTGAGAGCAAGACACGGTCCACCGAAGGCACGTGCAATGAAGATATTTGCTCGCACTTCATCCGCAACTACAAGCGCAGCAATTTTTACGAGCAGATCCAGAATTCACCGTTTCAGAATTCGTAGTTGAGAAAAATCATTCGAAATTGGAGGAACATATGAGCGACTCTCCGAGTCGCATCGCTGTGCGGCGTGCCCCCTGAAGCCGGAGCAACTTTCTGATACCGAAATCGTTGCATCCGAACTGCTGCGCGCTGGTATTCTTGCCGGCTCTTAGACTCTGCGCGGGCCCTTCTTGGATCTGCTACTCTTCCGCGCTTTCTCCGTGCAAATGATTCCGAAGGGCGCTTCGATCCAGTTCATTTTCCCAACGGGCCACAACGAGAGTGGCGACCGCGTTGCCAAGCATGTTGACAACGGCCCGACACATGCTGAGGAAACGATCGATGCCTAGAATGAGGGTCATTCCGGCGACGGGTATAGTGGGGATGACCATCATGGTAGCGACGAGCGCAATGAACGCGGCTCCCTGCACGCCGCTTGCACCTTTTGAAGTAAGCACGGCGACGCCCAGGATGGTGAATTGTTGCCCAAGACTGAGGTGCGTATTGGTGGCCTCGGCCACGAATAATGCGGCAAGCGTCATGTAGAGACTGGTGCCGTCGGCGTTGAAGGTGTAACCCGTGGGAACCACCAGGCCGACGAGCGCCTTGGAGCAGCCAAGTTTTTCGAGCTTGCCCATGAGCGCGGGCAGCGCAGGTTCCGAGGAGCTGGTGGCCAGCACGAGGAGAATCTCTTCGCGAAGAAACCAGAGGAAGCGAAGGATTCCGAAACCCGCCACGCGAGAGATGCCGCCGAGTACGACGACGACAAAAAAGATCGACGTGATGTAAAGAGCAGCCATCAATTTCACGAGCGGACCCAGGGAAGCCAGGCCGTACTTGCCAATTGTGAACGCCATCGCGCCAAAGGCTCCGATGGGGGCGAAGCGCATCAAGATGGCCACCACCCCGAAGACGACACGGGTCAGTGCGTCCAAAAGCTCGACGAGCGGCTTGCCGCGCGGGCCGGCCAGCGACAAAGCGAATCCAAACAGCAGAGAGACGAGCAGGACTTGCAGGATGTCTCCCCGCGCGAAGGCATCGACGATGGTATTAGGAATGATGTGGATGAGGAATTCCGTCACGCTTTGGGCTTTGGCCTGGCCGGCATATTCGGCGACGGCCCGCGCGTCCAGCGTGGCAGGATCAATGTTGAATCCGCTTCCCGGATGCACCACGTTGCCGACGACAAGGCCGATGAGCAGCGCCAGCGTGGAGACGAGTTCAAAATACAAAAGCGCTTTGCCCCCGACGCGGCCGATTTTTTTCATGTCCTCCATTCCGGCGATGCCGGTTACCAAGGTGCAGAAGATCACCAAGGTGATGATCATGGTGATCAAACGGATGAAGGCATCGCCGAGCGGCTTCATGGCCGCGGCGTGAACGGGACTGATCACACCGAAGACAATGGCGATGGCCACGCCGACCAGCACTTGGAACGAGAGGCCACTGTAGAAGGGCTTCTTTTGCAAAGGCGAAGTTGCTTCAGGAGCGGCGGAAGGGACCAGCATTTTTAGGATGCGCTCGCTTGAAGCGCCGGGCGAAGTTCGCGAACGTCGCGGAAAGTTTCCAGCGACAGCAATTTGCCGATGAGAGCCGAGCATGCGGCGGGGCCGAGGACCGGCGCGACGAGGTCGCGCGCCTTCTCGACCACCTCTTCACGGGTCATGGGATTGTCCGCCGTGCCGCGAACATCGCGAACCCATTCGGAAAGTTGAGTTCCGTCGGTAAATGTCAACTCGACAATGGCTTCGCGGCGCGGGCGGCGAGCGTCAATGCGTGGATCGGCTACGACTTCAACCTTGGCGCGCTGGCGGAGCACGGTGGGATCCTTCATGCGCGCTTTGTCATGGACGGAACGGAACGTCACAGTTTTGTCGAGAAGCATGACAGCGACCATGTGCTCCATGCAAATGTCTGGTATATCGCGATTGCTAACCGTGTTGGCTTCGTCTGTGGCAATACGCACAACAACTTTGCTGACGTCGTCCGCGGAAAACGAGCGCTGCTTGAAGAAACCGGCCAGCGCATCCAGCGGAGCCTGAATCGGCGAGCCTACCGTCCATTTCTTGATGTTGGTGCGAGTGATTTCGTAGCGCTCGCCAAGCTTATCGATCAGCAACGAGGGATCAGCCTTGATGGTGCCATTATCGCGAGGTGCGAGGGCCTCGAAGAAATTGTCAGCGCCGGAAAAAATGTCATCCACGCCGGTCCAGCCGGAACGAATTAGCGAAGCGGCCAGCACCGCGCCAGAGGCGGGTTTGCCCGCAAAGAGGAAAGCCTTCTCCATGTGTTCGGCGTCGCGTGACCATGCGCCGATTCCGGATGTTTGCTGCGCGGTGTAATCGAGGAGTAAACGCATTTTGTCAGCGCTGAGAGCTGCAGCGCAACCGGCGGCAGCGCCGGCGCCGAAGCACGCCGCCGTGCCATGCGTGCTCCTGTGAGTGGCAGTCTGGTAGGCCGGGCCGCCCATGCTCATGGTGATGCGCGTGCCAATGTCATAGCCAAGAGTGACGGCGCGCAAGAATTGCACTCCAGAAATTGCGAATTGCTCGCCCGCGGCAAAAGCAGCGGGAACAACGGAAACTCCGGGGTGCGACCGCGAAGGACCGTGCGAATCGTCGGTCTCGTCGGAATGCGCGAGCACGCCGTTCACGAAGGCCGCCTCGATGGGGCCGCACACAATTTTCGAGGCCACCACCGTGGCAATTTCCTTTCCACCATAAGAACGGGCAAACTCCAGGGCTGCGCGGCCAGGACGCAGGCCGGAACCGGAAATCATCGCGGCGAACGTGTCCAGGATGTGCTCCTTAGCCCTTTCGACCACCTCGTCCGGAAGTGCGCGAGTGTTCGCCGCGCCCATGTACGCGCTGAGCTGCTGCATGATGGGGCTAACACCTTGCGGCGCCTCATCGGCATCGAGAAATGAGGCAGCTCTTGCGAGCCCAGGCGGAAGCGCGGCAAGGACCGTGGATAGACCGCTAAGTCTAATCAAGCGGCGGCGTGTCACCATTGTTATGCCTCCATCAGCGCTTTCATCACGCGGAACAATTCGCTTTTCGCTTCAAACCCAATGCCCGGAATTTCCGGAAGGCGCACATAACTGTCTTCGACAGGAATGCCGTCCGCGAATCCGCCGAACGGCTGAAAAATTCCCGGATAGGATTCGTTGCCGCCTAGTCCCAAACCCGCGGCGATATTCAAAGACATTTGATGGCCGCCGTGAGGAATGCAACGCCTCGGGGACCAGCCGTGTTCCTTCAACATGCCGAGAATGCGCAAATATTCGACCAAGCCGTAGCTGAGCGCGCAATCGAATTGCAAAATGTCACGATCCGCTCGCAGCCCCCCGTACCGAATAAGATTGCGCGCATCTTGAAGAGAGAATAAATTTTCACCAGTGGCCATCGGACTTGCGTAATGCAGCGCGAGTTTTGCCTGAAGATCGTAATCAAGCGGATCGCCCGCTTCTTCGTACCAGCGCAGCCCGTACGGTGCGAGTGCGCGTGCATAGGCTATCGCCGTGTCGAGATCGAAGCGGCCATTGGCGTCCACGGCGAGCTGATCGGGAGTCTTCAGAATTTTGAGCACCGCTTCGATGCGGAGCAGGTCCTCGGAAAGCGGCGCTCCACCGATTTTTATTTTCACGACGGAGTAGCCAAGATCGAGGTAACGCTGCATTTCACTTTGAAGCGCGGACAGATCTTTGCCGGGATAGTAGTAGCCGCCGGCAGCGTAGACGAAAACTCTTGTATCCACGGCTCCTTCGCAGAAGCGTTCAGCGAGAAGCCTGTATAACGGAACTCCTGCGATTTTTGCGACGGCGTCCCACACTGCCATGTCAAGGACGCCGACAGCGACAGAACGCTCGCCATGGCCTCCGGGCTTTTCGTTGCGCATAACGGAGGCCCAGATGCGATGAGGATCGAAGTTTTCGCCCGTTTCGTCGAGCAGCGATTCCGCCGGAGCTGCTTTGAGGCGAGGAAGGAAGCGATCGCGCAAGAGTCCGCTGGGGGCGTAGCGTCCGTTCGAATTGAAGCCGTAGCCGATGACGGGCTTGCCGCCGCGCACAACGTCGGTGACGAGCGCCAGGACACTCACCGTCATCTGACTAAAGTCGATATAGGCGTTACGAATCTCCGACTTTATGGGCACAACGGTCTCACGGATGTCGATAATCCGCACGGGGTTCCTTTCCAAGAAAAAACAAAGCCCGCTAGTCGCGCTGCAACAGGGGCCGAAGCTCTCGAATATTATTTACACTTTCGAGATGAAACACTTTTTCGATCAGGCTCGAGAACTTCGCTGCGCCGAGGACGGGTTTAATGAGGTCACTGGCCTTGGCGATGATCTCGTCACGAGTCATCGGATTTTCGGGAGTGCCGCGAACGTTGTCAACGCGCTGGCTGACGTGGGAACCGTCCGATAGCATTACGTCGACGATCGCCACACGCAGTGGCATGAGGCGCTCCAGTTCTGGGTCCGGAATGAGCTGCACTTTAGCTCGCTCACGAAGGGTGGCAGCGTCGTTCAGGCGCTTCGTGTCATGCGCCGAGGCAAAGGTCACTGTTTTCTCGAGAAGCATCACGGCAACCATATGCTGCAGACAGATGTCCGGAATTTCGCGGTTGTTGACGATAGCTGCCTCGTCCGTAGCAAGCCGGACCGATACGTGTTGCACTTTGGCGGCGTCCAAGCGCCGCTGTTTGCTTAGGATTTCCAGTGCGTCAAGTGCGGCCTGGATCGGCGAGCCCACGGGCCATTTCTTGATGTTTGTGCGTGTCACTTCGTAGCGCTCACCGAGTTTGTCGATCAGCCCAGCCGGATCTGCGTGGGGATTGTAAGCGGCGAAGAAATTATCTTTTCCCGACAGGATGTCGTTGACGCCAGTCCAACCTGCTTGCACGAGCAATGCGGAAGTGACGCCGCTGCGCGCAGTCATGCCGCCGAAGTGAAATGCTTTCTGCACGTGCTCGGTGTCGCGATTCCAAGCTCCGAGCCCGGAGGATTGATGCGCAGCGTAGCCCAGCATCCAGCGCATCTGCCGAGCGTTTAAGCTTGCGGCGCAACTTGCCGCTGCAGCCGCGCCAAAAAGGGGAGCAATGCTATGGGTGCTCCAGTGGCTCTCGGCTTCAAAACGCTGACCGCCAAGAGTCATGGTGAAGCGCGGACCGATGTCGTAGCCAAGGGCCACGGCGCGCAAAAAATGCGTTCCGCTGATGCCAAACTGCTCTCCCACAGCCAGGGCAGCAGGAATGACCGCGCAGCCAGGATGGGATTGCGAAGGGGAGTGCGAATCGTCGGTCTCGTCGGCATGAGAGAGCATACCGTTCGTCAGTGCCGCTTCGATCGGACCGCATAGGAAATTGGAGGCCACGACCGTGGCTACCTCGCGGCCGCCGTAGCCGCGAGCGAACTGCAGCGCCGCGCGCCCCGGAGGTAATTCAGACCCTGAAATCATCGCCGCCAGAGTATCGAACAGATGTTGTTTTGTTTTTTCGACGACTTCGTCGGGTAGCGCGCGGGAGCTGGCTTCGCTCATGTACGCGCTGAGGCGTTCCATGACCGGGCTCGGATCTTGCACGCCTCGGGGGCCAAGAGAAGACACGCCAGCGAGCGCCATCTTCGGCGGAAGTGCTGCAGCCGCAACGGCTAGGCCAGCGATCTCGAAAAGGCCGCGCCGCGTCAGAGACGGAATTGCACTCAGCTCTTTCGCGTCGTCACTGGCGTCTCGTTCCATGATCCCCGTTCTCCTCTTCACCGAACAAATCGACCGGGCAACCCGTGCGGCGGGCTTTTGCCGGCCGTCAAAAGTTACGCGATGCTCCCTTTTGCGACCTGAAAATAGCATTAATTTATCGTCAGGCCTTCTTGGACACGACCCGGGCTTGTGTTGCCCCAACCGTAGCGGGCTGAGGCTTGGCGAGGATTGCCGCTAGAAACCCACAGGCAGCCGCAAACGAAAGCCACAGACCGGGAATTGCGCGATTCCCCGTGAGACGAATTAAATAAGTGCTGATGGCGGGCGTAAAACCGCCAAAGATGGCGGTTGCCAAACTATAAGCAAGCGAGAAGCCAGAAGTCCTCACCTGAACTGGCATGATCTCTGTTAGAAAAACCACCATCGCACCGTTGTAGCTGCCGAAGATGCACGATAGCCAGAGCTCCACAGTCAACAATCTGACGAATGAAGGCGCGCGAACCAGCCACAACATCGCGGGATAAGCCGTGACCAGTGCGAGCATCGTGAAAACGAGGAGCAAGGGCCGCCGCCCGATCCTGTCCGAGAGCGCACCCATTACCGGAAGCCAGAAGAGATTCGAAGCACCAACGCACAGGGTGACGATCAAACTATCCCGGTTGGCAAGTTTCAGAACAGAGCTGCCAAAAGTGGGTGTATACGCGGTGATCATATAGAAGGACACGGTCGTCATGGTCACCAGCATGGTTCCGACGACCACAATTCTCCAGTTCGCCAAAAGTGAGCGGAGGATCTCCGAAGTCGTAGGGCGGTGCTCATGGGTGACGAACTCAGTCGATTCCTGAAGAGATCGCCGCAGCCAAAACAGGAGCGGGATAATCGCGCAGCCGAGGAGCAGCGGCACACGCCATCCCCAAAGGGTCATTTTCTCTGCCGGAAGAATGGTGCTCAGCAAGACGCCAACAAGCGCCGCAAACATGACCGCGACTTGTTGACTCCCGGACTGCCAGCTCACATAGAAGCCTTTGTGACCCGGCGTGGCAATCTCTGATAAATAGACGGAAACGCCACCGAGTTCCATACCGGCGGAAAAACCTTGGAGCAACCTGCCTACCAGGACGAACAGCGGAGCCAGCAGGCCGATTGTGGCGTATCCTGGCATGCAAGCAATGGAAAAAATCCCCACGGACATGAGGCCAAGGGTCAGAAGGAGGCCGGCGCGGCGTCCTTTTTTATCGGTGTACGCCCCGAGCACAATGGCTCCGAGCGGGCGCATAAGAAACCCCGCGCCGAAGGTCATCAGCGATAACATCAAAGACAAAAACGGATTGCCGGACGGAAAAAAAGCTGCGCCGATGGCGGAAGCATAGTAGCCAAAGACCATGAAGTCATACATCTCCAGAAAATTTCCGCTGGAGACGCGGACCACCGACCAGATT
>Ga0307479_10005058_pt1 | contig 12093 bp, 12 predicted proteins | sample atmos_gasesECM4C_FD_203743 | JGI IMG/M metagenome (GOLD analysis project Ga0307479, IMG submission 203743) | Hardwood forest soil microbial communities from Morgan-Monroe State Forest, Indiana, United States - atmos_gasesECM4C_515 | ecosystem: Environmental > Terrestrial > Soil > Temperate...
TTGCCAGGATTCGTCCCGAATCCACGCGATAAAGGGAGTCGAGCAATTCGCGTATCTGCTCGGTGGAACGCTCGGACATGACGACGACCTTAGCAAACCGGCTACCCCGAATCAATTTGGCAAACGGCGGATCGATGCAAAGAGCCCAGGTCGTGACTCTGAAATCTGGACAACAGAACGCGTTTCCTCGGTTGACTCAAAATCGCCAATACGCTCATTTCAGCTTCGTACAAGCTCAACGCTACCGCGTTGCTCTCGAGTCACGAGCAACCCGGAAGTAATCCTCAACTCCTGATAACGCGCTAACCGGACAAGTGGATTTGCGAATAGGGAGCGACGGATACTTGTCCGGTAATCTTAATTGTCGGGAGCTACTCGCCCCGGCGCAGAGCGCTAGCGACGAACGCTTAGGTGATTCGAGCGTTGCAGCGCAGGAAGCCTTGCCCATTACAGGTCAGGGTGACAGTCCCTGCCCCGGTCGCGCTGGCAGACTCGCCCTTGTTCAAATTCCCGCGAAAGCCCGGCGCGATGATATGGCATGACGGCGCAGGCCGTCCATTGGGTGTCTCCGAAGCCGCGTTGAGACACGTAATGGTTTTGGGTCCGGTAATATCCGCCGTCGCGGGATGCTGGCCGGCCTTGTCCGAGGTTGCCTGGAGCGATTGCACTGTAGCGGGGCGAGTCCTTTGTGCGTTGCCCTGATACGTGAGTGTGAAAACCGCAACGGCCAGCAGAGAAAGTATCGAGATCGGATACCGCGTCTTCATCGTCCGCCTCCAACTGGTTGCGGACTCTACGCCCATCAGTGACGCACGGCAATAGGGCAGGGGGAAGCGGCGGCGCGAAGGCCGGGAGAGAAAAGCAGATCCCTCGTCGTCCGCCGCAGCGGACTCACTCGGGATGACAGTGTAGAGGCAAAAGCGGCGTCCCTTCGACGCCGCTCGGGGCAAGCAAGGCGCCGCACTCCCAAAGAAGCCGAGCCAAGGGTTAGTGATACGGACGAGCAAAGGGAGCAAGCGAAAAGAGCCGGCGCGATGAGGGGCCGAATGGCAGCGCGAGGGCGACGGCTAAGTCACGACGGGGATGGCACATTGTCCATGGGACTTCACGCTTTAGACATCCACCGGTAAGTTAATCACATCCCGGCGGCGCCTCCGGCGTACTCTGGCGTAAGAGGTCGTCCTTGGGCCGCATCCTGTGAGGAGTCACTTGCCGAGGCTAAGTCTATGTCGCTGAAAATCATGGTTGTTGATGCTGAACCGTCCAGCCTAAAAGTCATGAGGTCTTTGGCTGTCCCCTTAGGCCATACGGTCCTGACGTCGGAAGACAGCAAAGAGGCCGACCAACAGGCGGAGAAACAGCGTTTCGACGTGGTCTTTGTGGGCATGCCGCAACCGGACGGACTTGCGCTCACCCGCCGAATCCGGACCTCACAGCTTAACAGTGAGGCCACCATCGTGATGCTGAGCGCCGCGAACGACATCGAGACGTTACGGCAGGCTTTCGCCGCGGGTGTCACGTTCGCTCTCCCGAAGCCCATTGCTGCGGGTCGCATCCTTCCGATGCTGGCCGCCATGGAGTCCCCGAGGTGGAAAGACAAAAGGCGAGCGGCCCGGTTACCCCTCTTCACGGAGGTCAAATGTGTGTGTGGCAAACGGGGTTTTCCCATGCGAAGCATGAACATCAGCGAAACCGGAATGCTATTGCAATCGTCCCACGGCCTGATGGAGGGCCAGGAAATTTCGCTGGAGTTCAAGATCGCAGAAGTTCGTGCCTCTTTAAACGTGCGCGCGCGTATCATCCGTAAAGAGGGAACGGAGCGCATTGGCATAGAATTCATCGACCTCGCACCGGAAGATCAAAATGCCATTCAGCTCTACGTCATGGGGCATCTGAGGGAGCCCTCGCGGACGCGAGACTTGCCGGACATGCGCATGCGGAGGTTGTTCGAGCCTTAGGAGGGCACTTTTTCAATTCCTGCAGCGTCTGGCCGCTTTGGACCCAAACCAGGGAAAATTCCGCGTTCACAGCGAATCGCAGGCACCCGCACGATAAACGACACACGCGCTAATTCAGTAAAAATTTGTGTCTGGATTACGGCCATTCGGACGCAATCGATCCGTGCAAAAATAAAAAAGGGCGTCCGGGTCGGATGACCGGGACGCCCTTTTCTATTGGTCTCTGTTGAACGGCAGATCCCTCATCCGCCAAAGCGGATTCGGGACGACAAACCTATCCGGTTCAGTACATGCCGCCCATGCCGCCACCGCCGGGCATGCCGCCACCGCCGCCGGCGCCAGCGCCCTTCTTATCGTCTTCCTTGATGTCGGCCACCAGAGCTTCGGTGGTGAGCATCAGGCCGGCGATGGAAGCGGCGTTCTGCAATGCGAGACGAGTGACCTTGGCCGGGTCAATTACGCCAGCCTTGACGAGGTCGCCGAACTCGCCGTTTTCCGCGTTGAAGCCGAAGTTGTCGTCCTTGGAGTCGCGGATGCGGCCGACAATGAGGGCGCCTTCATGGCCAGCATTGTGAGCAATCTGGCGCATGGGCTCTTCGAGGGCGCGCTTCACGATGTTGACGCCAATGGTTTCGTCCTCATCGTGGAGCTTGAGCTTTTCGAGAGCGGCGATGCAGCGAACCAGAGCCACGCCGCCGCCGGGAACGATGCCTTCCTCGACAGCCGCGCGAGTAGCGTGCATGGCGTCCTCAACGCGAGCCTTCTTTTCCTTCAGCTCGGTTTCGGTCGCCGCACCCACCTTGATGACGGCCACGCCGCCGACAAGCTTGGCGAGACGCTCTTGCAGCTTTTCCTTGTCGTAGTCGGAGGTGGTGTCTTCGACCTGTGTGCGAATCTGCCGCACGCGGCCTTCGATCTCGCTGGCCTTACCGCCGCCTTCGACGATGGTGGTGTTGTCCTTGTCGATGGTGACCTTCTTGGCGCGGCCAAGATCCTCGACCTTCACGTTCTCAAGCTTGATGCCAAGGTCTTCGGTGATGGCCTTGCCGCCCGTGAGGGTGGCGATGTCTTCGAGCATGGCTTTGCGGCGGTCGCCAAAGCCGGGGGCCTTGACGGCGCAGCACTGCAGGGTGCCGCGGAGTTTGTTCACGACGAGCGTCGCGAGAGCTTCACCCTCGACGTCCTCGGCAATGATCAAAAGCGGCTTGCCCATCTTGGCGATTTGCTCGAGGAGGGGAAGCAGGTCCTTCATCGAGCTGATTTTCTTTTCGTGGATGAGGATGCGGACATCTTCGATGGCGCACTCCATCCGCTCGGGATCGGTGACGAAGTAAGGGGAGAGGTAACCACGATCGAATTGCATACCTTCGACCACTTCGAGGTTCGTCTCCATCGTCTTCGATTCCTCGACGGTGATGACGCCGTCCTTGCCGACTTTCTTCATGGCTTCGGCAATGATGGAGCCGATCTGCTTATCGTTGTTGGCGCTGATGGTGCCGACCTGGGCGATCATCTCGCCCTTGACGTCCTTGTGGAACTTCTTGATTTCCTCGACGGCAACTTCGACGGCTTTCTCGATGCCGCGCTTGAGGGCCATCGGGCTTGCGCCGGCAGCGACGGTTCTTACGCCTTCGCGGAAGATCGCCTGGGCCAGTACGGTTGCCGTGGTGGTGCCGTCACCCGCGACGTCGGAGGTCTTCGAAGCGACCTCGCGGACCATCTGGGCGCCCATGTTCTCGAGCGGATCTCGGAGCTCGATTTCCTTTGCTACGGTGACGCCGTCCTTGGTGATGATCGGCGCGCCGAACTTCTTCTCGATCACCGCATTGCGGCCCTTGGGGCCCAGGGTGATCTTCACAGCGTCCGCCAGTTGGTTGACGCCACGCAGGATTGCCTGGCGCGAATTCTCACCAGTCACAATTTGCTTTGCCATGATTCTTCTTCCTCCTGAAATTCCTTGGAATGTTGGCCGCCGCGGCGATAAGGCCGCGTCCGGGAGTTACTTTTTGCCGCCGGCCGCTTTGGCCGCGCCGCCGATCTTCGCGAGGATCTCGTCTTCCTTGAGGATCATGTATTCCTCGTCGTCGATCTTGATATCGTTGCCGCTATACTTGCCGAAGAGGATGCGATCTCCGGGCTTGACGTCGAGCGGGATCAATTCGCCCTTTTCGCGGCGTCCGTTGCCGACGGCAATCACTTCGCCCTCTTGTGGTTTCTCTTTGGCCGTGTCGGGAATGATGATGCCGCCCTTCACGGACTCTTTTTCTTCTAGCCGGCGCACTAACACGCGGTCGTGCAGCGGCGTGATGTTCACTGCCATTTTTGCGGTTCCTCCGGTGATTTGAAGAGTGTAGCTTGTGGAGGAGCGGCGTTTAGCACTCCTCTCAAGCGAGTGCTAATATAGCAGAACGCGATTAGATGTCAAGGCGAAAGCAGAAGTCTACGGGCTGGAATTTGCTTGCCGCGACGAGAAGTAAGGTTATTATTGCCAGCGAGTTAGAGCGGCATGTTCCGCACTCCTGGAGCTACAGCGCGCGGGCCCCCCGCAGGATGAGATGTGAGATGGATGAGATGGAAGTTGACACAAATCGGCGGGATTATCCTGGCGGGAGGCGCATGACGATGATTTCCATTCGCGACCTTTTCGAAACGCACCTGACGGTAAGCGACCTCGAGCGCTCGATGAAATTTTTCGGTGATGTCCTGGGATTGGAGCTAGCTCACTTTGTTCCCGAGCGCAGGGTCGCGTTTTATTGGATCGGCGGGCGAGGCACATCAATGCTCGGTATCTGGGAAGCAGGCACCGTACCGCAGAGAATCAGCCTGCACCTCGCGTTTACGGTGGATCTTGCGGACTTGCTCGAAGCGCCGGCGTGGTTGCATGCTGCGAATGTGACTCCGCGCGATTTCTCGGGCAAACCGACTGACGAGCCGGTAGTGCTGGCGTGGATGCCAGCCGCTTCGCTTTACTTCCACGACCCAGACGGGAACCTGCTCGAATTTCTCGCCATGTTGCCGGACCGCCCGCACCCGGAGCTGGGAGTTGTCGGCTGGAGTGAGTGGGCACGGAGGAAAAAGTAGCGGCGCGAGAGGCGAAATGGAAACGGCGAAACAAATCGCGGGGTTCGTTTTGGCAGGCGGAGGAAGCTCGCGCATGGGGCGCGACAAGGCACTGTTGGAATTGGACGGCGTGGCGCTCATTGTGCGGACGGCAAGATTGGTTGAGTCGGTATCCGGCTCGCCCGTGGCAATTATCGGTGCGCCTTCGGCGTACAGATTTCTCGGTTTGCATGTGATCGGAGACGACTTTCCCGGCTCCGGGCCTCTGGGGGGACTTGCGACGGCTTTGCGCGCCAGCAGCGCGGCATGGAATCTGATTGTCGCGTGCGATCTTCCGTATCTCACGCACGAATGGCTCGAGTACTTGAACGGGCGCGCCGTGGCATCGAACGCAGATGCCGTGGTGCCAATGAACGAGCTGGGCGCAGAGCCGCTCTGCGCGATGTACAACAAAAGTTGCGAGCCTGCGATTCGGGCCGCTCTTGTCCGCGGCACACGAAAAGTGACGGATGGACTGGCCGGCGTGCGGGTGGAGAGCATCGAACCCTCCGCATGGAAAGCCTTTGATTCCGAGGGCTACCTATTCAAGAATATGAATTCGCCCGCCGACTACGAAGAAGCCAAAACAAGGCTCGGCGCGCCAGCGAAACCATGAGCGAGCACTATTTCGAATTCCGCAACGTTTCGATTTCGTTCGACGACAACGCCGTGCTGAATGATGTGAGCTTCTTCGTCGAGCAGGGCGAGACCGCGGTGATTATGGGGCGAAGCGGGGTGGGCAAGTCGGTCTCGCTGAAACTCCTGCTGGGCTTTTTGCAGCCCGACGCGGGGCAAATTATCGTCGCTGGGAAGGATGTGACCGACTGGGATGAGGAGCAGTTTTCGGAAATTCGCCGGCGCGTGACGATGGTTTTTCAATCAGGCGCGCTCTTCGATTCGATGACCGTGGAGGAGAACGTCGCTTTTCCGCTGACCAGCCGCGGCGGACGGGAGGACACGGAAGAAACAGACAAGCGTGTGAAGGAATTGCTCGAAATGCTCGAGGTGGCGCAATTTGCCGACAGGCTTCCGGCGGACCTGAGCACGGGCATGAAACGCGCGGTGGCCATCGCGCGCGCTCTCGCTGAAAATCCAGACGCGATTCTGTACGATGAGCCCACGACGATGGTCGATCCATTGATGGCGTTGCATGTGAGCGACCTGATCGTGAAATTGAAGCAGAAGTTTCGCAAGACTTCGATTGTCGTGACTCACGACACGCATCTCGCGAAGAAGCTGGCCGATCGCGTGGTTTTTCTGGCCGAAGGGCGCGTGGCTTTCTTCGGCACATGGACGGAACTCGGAAAATCGAAAGATCCTTTCCTTCGCAATTTCCTGCAAGAGGATGAACTGATTCCCGCACTGGATGCCACCGCGTGAGCGAGGCCGCTTCCAGCGCGTCGAAACCGCAACTCCCTCGCGTGATGGGTTTCTGGGACGTGATGCTGTTCAACATTGTGACGGTGCTGGGCCCGCGATGGATTGCCGCAGCAGCGCACAACGGGACCTCCTCCATTAGCCTGTGGATTCTCGCAGCGGTGTTGTTTTTTGTGCCCACTGCACTGGTGATTACCGAGCTCTCGACGCGCTTTCCGGAAGAAGGCGGACTGTACGCCTGGGCGAAGGATGCGTTCGGCGAATTCCATGGCTTCGTGGCCGGATGGACGTACTGGATTTACACTCTCTTCTATTTTCCGGCGCTACTCTTTGCCAGCGCGGCAATGGCCGCTTACATCGGAGGAATTGGATACGCGCCGATGGCGCAGAACCGAACATTCTTGCTAGTCGTTTCCTTTGCGCTGTTTTTTGTTGCGGTCGTAATGAACATCGTCGGATTGCGCATTGGAAAGTGGCTGCAAAACGCGGGCGCGGTTGGCACGTTCGTTCCGCTGGTGATGCTGATCGTCGCCGCCGCGTGGGTTTGGTATCGCCAGGGCTCGGCTACACAATTTACATGGAGCAATATTCAGCCGCACTGGGATTGGAACACGGTGAACTTCTGGCCGCAAATTGCGTTCGCGTTCGGCGGATTGGAGCTAGTTTCGTCCATGAGCGAGGAGGTTCGCGAGCCGCGAAAGACATTTCCGCGGGCGATTCTCGGTTCAGGCATTGTGATCGCGACGATCTACATCGCTGGAACGGTCGCCGTGCTTTCCCTGATGAGCGCCGTCACGGTGGACCCGAAGAGCGGCGTGTTTCAAGCGCTCACGGTTGCTTCCGGGATTCTCAAGATCGGGGCCCTGGGAATTATCGCGGCGCTGCTGGTGACTGTCGGTAATGCCGGAGGCGTGGGTTCGACGGTAGCGGGCATCGCGCGGGTTCCGTTTGCCGTCGGCGTGGATCGTTACTTGCCGCCCGCGTTCGGCAGAATTCACCCGCGATGGCAGACGCCACATGTTTCGATTTTGGTACAGGCCGGGATCTCCGGCGCGATTCTGCTTTTGAGCCAAATCAGCGAAACAACCGTGAGCGCGTATCAAATTCTGGTGGATGCCACAAACATTCTCTACTTCATCCCATTCCTCTATATGTATGCCGCCGTTATCAAGCTGGCCTACCGGCCGGACCGGGATCAATCAGCGGGAGCCGTGTTGATTCCCGGCGGCAAAACGGGAGTTTGGATCGCGGGCGGGATGGGAATTTGCATTGTGTTCGGGGCCATCCTGCTCTCGGTGATTCCGCCCGGCGAGACGGCAAGCAAACTTGTGTTCGAAGCGAAATTGATCGGCGGGACGATGTTCGCTCTCTTCCTCGGCGTGATGCTCTACGTCCGAGGAGCGCGCCAGAAGGCGCGCGCGGAAGCATAGGCGATTGCGCGGAAGAAACTCCTAGAACACTCCCCGTTTTTGCACGGACTGTTTCGAGGCGAGGGAAAAGCGCGGGTCAGTTGCTCCACCTTGCGTCACACGCTCGGCGACATATTCTCCCAGTGATGGCCCGTGCTTGAAGCCGTGGCCGGAGCCGCCGCCAACCAGCCAGACATTTTCGAATGCGGGGTGCTTGTCGATCAGGAAATCTCCGTTCGAGGTGTTTTCGTATTGGCAGACGCGCGTTTCCACCACCGGTGCATCTTTCAGAGCAGAAAAGCGCCGCGCGAGATATTGCCTCGCGGCTACAGCGCCCTCCGCGCTCGCAATTCGCGATTGCGTATCGGGGTCCACAGAAGGGCCGTGGCGGTCAAAGGCAATCTTGAAGCCGCGGTTTTCGATGTCCGGCATTCCGTAGTATTCGTCGTGCAGGTTGATCCAGGTGGGCATCGCGGGCGATGAGAATCGCGTTTCGCCCGCAGGCACGCCAAAGAAGAGAACTTCCTGCCGCGAAACGAAAATGCGGTCGCCAAGCACGTCTGGGAAAACCTTCGGCAGCCACGGACCGCAAGCAAAAACGAACGTTCCCGCCGAAATCGAATCGCCGCTTGCGGTTTTCAACTCCGCCAGACGCCCGCGGCCGGAAGGTGCGAGAACGGCCTCCGTACGATAGTCCACACCCTTTTTCTGCCCCTCTGCGACCACGGCCTGCACGGCGCGCCGCGCCAGGAGCACACCGCTATCCGGCTCGAAGATTCCCCATGTGCCTTCGTCGAAAGCAATTTGGGGGTAGTGCCCGCGCAGATCGCCAAGCGAGAGCTTGCTGAATTTGGCGCCGGTCTTCTCGAGGGTCGCGAGCGTATCGAGCGCGTACTGCTCTTTCTCATACATCATCCAAAGCACGCCGGTGGGCTGAAACAATTCGAGCTGGCCGGCCTCGGCGAAAAGCCGCTGCCAGAGCGGCAATGCATGCATGGACCAGCGCGTGTAGATTTCACTCGGACCATAGCCCATGCGAATGATGCGCGATTCTCCGCCCGAGCTTGCGCGCGCGTTCGCCGGGCCGTACTCGTCAAGCAACGCGACACTCGCGCCGGACTTTCGCAGGCAATACGCTGTCCACGAGCCAAAGACTCCGGCTCCGATTACCGCCACGTCATATGTCTTTGTGCCGCTCATCGTGCTACTCGTCGGGCCACCCGCCGGTTTCGTCGAAGAAAATTTGCCACTTCGGCCGAGCGCCGCCACGGCGCTGATTGCTCTTAGAAATTGCCGCCGTGGAATTTTCATTCGCAGCCCCGGGTGCCGCGAAACTAAAATCCTTCTTCAATCAATTGGCTGATCTTAAGCCGCGATTCGGGCGGCGTTCTGCGCGCTTCGAGCAAGCTCTCGACGTACTTCGCGAGGATGTCAACTTCGATGTTCGCGATGTCTCCCACCACCATCGCGTGCACATTCGTATGCGCATATGTGAACGGGATAATCGCGATATCGGCCACGCCGTCGTGCCATCGCGCTACCGTGAGGCTGATGCCGTCAATCGCGATCGAGCCTTTTTCGGCGATGTAGCGGCGCAGATCCTCCGGTACGCGGACCGAGAGCCACCAGTTTTCGCCTTCGGGCACGAGACGCGTCACGCGGCCGACGCCATCCACGTGGCCTTGAACGAAATGCCCGCCGAGCCGCGCGCCTGCCGCGAGCGGCCGCTCGAGGTTCACGGCGTCTCCGGCCTTCTTTTCGCTGAACGCCGTGCGGCGCAGCGTCTCACCGGAAAGATCGGCCGCGAATGAATTTGGGTCGAATTCGGAGACGGTGAGGCAGCAGCCGTTCACGGAGATGCTGTCACCGAGCTTCATCTGCGCGGCGATCGAAGGCGCGCCCGCTCCCGCGAAGCTCACGCGAAGACGGCCGCCATCTTTGCCGTGTTCGAGCGATTCAATTTTTGCGACGTGCTCGGTGATTCCGGTAAACATCGTGAAAGTATCCCTCAACTAGGAAGTCGGAACCGTATATATTCAACGTTAGGTTTTTCAAAGCAGGCGATTTTGGAAACCATGTCGAAGGAATCCGCGCCATAGGCACGCCGCCCGTCCCCATCACTTTGGGAGCATAGAAGAGAATCATCTTATCGACAATTCCTGCTTGGAGCGCAGCGCCGTTCAGCTCGGCTCCCGCTTCGATCACCAGATTCAAAATCTCACGCTTTCCAAGTTCGCGGATCACGGCGTGCAAATCGACGTGCCCACGACGGGAGGGCACGCGAAAAACTTCGACGTCGGCACGCTGCAATGCGCGTGCCTTCGGAGAATCTACCGCTCGCGTTGTGAATACAACGAGATCGCTCTGAGCATCCTTCACCAGTTTCGATCGCAGCGGCATGCGCAGGCGCGAATCGACGACGGCTCGCAGAAGCCTGCGACGCCGCGGCTCGCCCGTTCGGTCACTCATGCGCGGATTGTCGGCAAGGACTGTGCCGATGCCAGTGAGCAGGGCGTCGGCAGAGTGGCGAATTCGTTGCACGGCTTCGCGCGATGGCTCGCTCGTGATCCAAGTCGTGCTTCCCGCCTGCGAGGCGATCTGGCCGTCGAGAGTTAGCGCGGTTTTGAGCGTCACGAAGGGCCGTTTCATGCGAATCCACCAAGCGAAGTCTTCATTTAGTTCCTGGGCGCTCTCCTCACACAATCCGACCTCCACTGCGACGCCCGCGCGCTTTAGGGCGGCGAATCCGCGCCCTGCAACTGCGGGGTTCGGGTCTTTCATTGCAGCGACCACACGCTTTATGCCTGCGGCGATGATTGCTTTTGTGCAAGGACCCGTGCGGCCGGTGGTGCAGCAGGGTTCGAGCGTCACGTAAAGGGTTGCGCCGCGAGCATCTTTTCCTGCGGCTTTCAACGCGACAATCTCGGCGTGGTCGTGGCGATCGTAGTCGTGAAAGCCTTGACCCACCATCCATCTGCCTTGCCTGACCACAGCCCCGACGCGCGGATTCGGATGAGCAAGAGCGATGCCTTCGCGGGCGCGTTCAAGGGCCACGACCATATAGACCCTTTCTCTAGCTTCCGAGACTCTAGTCAAAAAGTGAGTTGACATAGGTTTGCGCGTCGAAAGGGACGAGGTCGTCAATTTGTTCGCCGGTGCCGACGAACCGAATCGGCAAATTTAATTCGCGCGCGATGGCGACGACGATGCCGCCTTTCGCGGTGCCATCGAGCTTCGTCAGCACAATTCCTGTCACACCGGCATGGCTCCAGAACTCGCGAGCTTGGTTCAGGCCGTTCTGTCCGGTGGTCGCGTCGAGAACCAGCAGAACATCATGGGGGGCACCGGGCACGATTTTCGACGCGGTGCGCTTCATTTTTTCAAGCTCCGCCATGAGGTTCGACTTCGTGTGCAGGCGGCCTGCCGTGTCCACAATCACGGCATCGGTGCCGCGGGTGCGTGCCGCGGTGAGCGCGTCGAAAATTACGGCTGAGGGATCCGCGCCGGACTTCTGTTTGATGATGTCAACACCCGAGCGGCGCGCCCAGACTTCGAGCTGCTCGATGGCCGCGGCGCGAAACGTGTCGGCGGCACAGACCATCACGGATGCGCCTTCTTTTTTCAGACGGTTCGCAAGTTTGCCGATGGTTGTGGTCTTGCCCGTGCCGTTCACGCCGACCACGAATAGGACGCGCGGCGCGGTGCCGACCTTTCCGTCGGAATTTGCGGACGGCGCGGCCAGAATCTTCACGATCTGGGTCTTCAATTCGAGTTTGAGGTCTTTCGCGTCGGTAAGCTTGTGCTCATTTACCTGCGTGCGCAAGGCGGCGATCACTTCGCGGGTGGTGCGCACGCCGATGTCGGCGCTCAGAAGCGCTGTTTCAAGCTGCTTCAAGAGTTCGGGATCTACGGGCCGGTCGCCGGTGAGCAACTGCTCAACTTTTGCCGACAACTCGGAGCGCGTCTTAGTGACGGAATCCTTCAGCCGTTCGAGCAGCGTGGGTTCTGGTGGTCCAAAGAGGCTAATCATGGGGTTCGCAGGCCGATAGGGAATTGCACATTGTAGCAAACTTGCCGGCTTCTTGACGGGCGCAGCATACTCCTACGACTTGCGAGACGCTCCGGGAATCGAAGTGTAAGCGAAGAGGGAACCTAAACTTCAACGAGAGTGGCGGTGAGGCGGAGGCGGCCCGCGTGGATGGCGGATTCGAGCGCCGCCACAACCTTCGTGTCGAACCGCGAAACGGCCA